>Ga0066661_10000202_pt1 | contig 17593 bp, 11 predicted proteins | sample GraSoiAngelo_110_FD_66454 | JGI IMG/M metagenome (GOLD analysis project Ga0066661, IMG submission 66454) | Grasslands soil microbial communities from the Angelo Coastal Reserve, California, USA - 14_0903_12_30cm | ecosystem: Environmental > Terrestrial > Soil > Grasslands | place: USA... | reverse complement strand
ATGCCTTCGCGCCTCGCGCCGCTCGCATTGATCACCGCGATCGTCGCAGGCTGCGCGCCGACTCCAACGACGCCCTCGCCGTCTGTCTCCGCCGCGTTGCCGTCGCCAACACCGACAGTCGCGCCACCCGCGACGTCGCCCTCGGCAACACCGGCTGCGCCCGCGCGACTTCAGTCCTCGCGGAACCCGCGGGGCGCCGACTTGCGGTTGGGATCGGTTTCGTCAGCGGATCAGACCAGCGCGACGTCTACCTAGTCAGCGCCGACGGAACCGCCGCGCCCTTCCGGCACAGGTGCGGGTCGCTCTTCGGTTCTAGCGAGTCAATCTTGCGGAAGCCCTGGCCCTTCAGGCTTGACTCTATTGGTAAGTGCAGACTAACGTAAGCGCTCAGGCGCAACAGCGCAAATGGGAGGGTTTCATGGGCGATCCGGTCACCAATTTCGAGGTCAACAGCTCCGATCCGGCGAAGGCGCGCCGTTTCTATAGCGCCGTGCTCGGCTGGAAGATGAACGAAGTCCCGCAGACCAACTACACGTTCGTCGACACCGACGCGAACGGCAAGGGGATCGGCGGCGGGATCGGTCCACTCCGCGGTCCGAAGCCGTTCGTCACCTTCTATGTCGTGGTGCGCGATCTCAATGCGACGCTGAAGAAAGCCACCGACGCTGGCGGGAAGGTCGTGTTCCCCGCGACAAAGGTCGGGCCCACGACGACGATCGCGCTCTTCAGCGATCTCGACGGGAACGTGATCGGTCTTACCGACGGCAAGTAACCCGGCCTAAACCAAAAAATGCGACGCTCTGGCGATCCAGGGCTGACTCTGCACGCATGACGAAAGCGTCATGCGGTCCCTCGGGCGTAAGTCCAACGTACGCCAATGTCCCTCGGGGGAGGGCGAGAGGAAGACTCGATGCTCACAAGACGCGAAGCACTGCGCCGCGGCATAGGCGCCGCGACCGTGTTGACCGCAGGGCCATTTCTCGCTTCATGCGCACCCGCAGCCGTTTCTTCTCCGACTCCGACGGCTGTGGTCCCAACTGCCACAGCCGCGCCTACCCTGGCGCCACCGGAGACGACATCGATCCGGCTTGCGGCCGGTGCCTGCGACAGCGCGATCTTTGGGGCTGAGCGCTATCTCCGCGAGGAAGGCTTCACCGACGTGCAGTTCACCGACGCGGCCACCGCCACGGCGATCGCTGCAGGGAACGCCAACATTGGCAACGCATTCCCACAGGCGGTCTTCAACTCCGTCGAGGGGAACGGCCCGAAAGTTGTCGCGCTGGGTGGGCTCCACCCCGGATGCAATGAGATCTGGGCGCAGCCGGCCATCGCATCGCTCAAGGACCTCAAGGGGAGCACCATCAGCGTCACCGCCAAGGCTCTTACCAACCTGCCCTACAGCTGGATGGCGATGACGCTCAAGTACGCCGGGGTCGACCCGAAAGATGTGAATTTCGTCGTGCAGGCCGACGCCGACACAGTGAAGCTCTACCTCGACGGCAAGAGCGACGTGGCGTACGTGGCCACGACCGCCGCCGCCGCGCTCAAGGAGAACCCGGCGAACAAGGGTCATGTCATTTTCTCGCAAGTCATGGACGAGCCGTGGAAGAGCACTAACTGCTGCTTCATCATCGTGAGCGAGCCGTGGTATCGCGCGAATCCGATCGCCGCCAGGCGTGCGCTGCGTGCGATCTATCGCACAGCGGACACGCTCGCGACCGATCGGAGCGATGCGGCGAAGCTCGCTGCGGACAAGGGCCTCTTTGGGGGCGCGGCGGCGCTCGCGAACATCACTGTTGCGGCGAACATGGTGCCTCTCGACTGGCGCACGTACGACCTCGAGAAAGCCATCCGTTTCTACGCGCCGCTCCTCACAGACGTCGGCCTCGTCAAGGCCAGCACCGACGACGTGCTCAAGGCGATCGACCTGAAGATCTTCAAGGAGCTATCGACCGAGCTGAAGAAGTAGTCGCCGGCAGCCCCGCAGCATCAGCCCTATAGCAGAAGACCCTCGACCGCCGCGACGACGGCGCCCTCGTGATCGCGGGTGCGGAAGTCGTGGAGCGGATGTGGCGGCAGCGCGTGCTCCGCGCTCGCACCGGCGCGACGCGTGTAGAGCACTGGGTAGATGTCGCCATTCGGGTTCTCCTCGAGCGTGGCGGCCACGGCCTCGGTCGGACCCGAGTCGAGGAAGCTCTGCAGGGGAAGGATTCCGTCGTCGACGACCCCGCGCCGCTCGTCCCGGATCAACACGCGCGCGAGGTAGGACTTCTGGTGCCAGAGCTCCGGTGCGTTCGTGACCTCGCGCAATAGGTAGGAGACGACCTCGGCGCGAGGAACGACCGGCCGCTCAGGGTCGACCCCGAAGTGCTTCCTCGCGATCTCGCGAGCCAGGATGCGCCCGTTGTAGCGGTGCCCGTTCACGCCGCCAGAGTTGCTCGGCAACCCGTGCTTGCGGAGGCCGGGCGATGCCTGATGGATCGTTCCGCCGAAGTACACACCCGGGACCGACGCGCTCTCCCAGAACGGCGTCTGTGCCGGGAGCTTGTTGCGGCCGACCGTCGCGACCCCGAGCTTCACCAGGTCCTGGATCGGACTCGTGAATCCCGTCGCGGCGATGACGTCGTCGACCTCGAACACGAGCTCCGTGGCGCTCTCCGCTTTTCGCGTGTGTACGCGGAAGACCTGACCCATTCGCTCGATGCGCTCGATCGACGCATCGAGCACGATCACGCCGCCCGCGAGGACGTGGTCCTCGTACGGCTGCACGTACCGCGCGCGAACGCCGACGAGCGAACGCGTGTTGATCGAGAGCTTCGCCGGGGACGGTGATGCGAGGACGATCTGCTTCGCCCATTGGAGAAAGCCGGTCGCGAGCTCGAATCCGGAGTTCTCCTTTCCGACGATGAACACGCGCCGGCCGGCGTAGGTCTCGGCCGGGCGTGTCTCGGCGTAATGCGGAACGTCCTCGATGCCCGGGATCTGCGGACGCCACGGCTCGGCGACTCCCACGGCGAAGATCGGGACCTGGCAGCGGTACTCGCCGTCGCTCGTCTCGAGCACCCAGCGATCGCCGTCGCGGCGCGTCCCGGTCCAGCGGGTGCCGTATCGCACAGCCAGGCTGGCGCGATCGGCGAACGTCGCGAGGTTGCGCTCCATCTCGGGCCGCGAGGGGTAGTACGAGGTGCCGTCCATGATCCCGGTCATCAGGGCACACTGCTTCGGGTCGAGTGCGAGCAGGCTGTTCCAGTCGTAGCGCTCGTACTCCCGCGAGCCGCGCGCGAACGGCGCGTACGGCTTCGTCCACGAGAGCAGTCGCTGGAAGAACGGCCAGCGGCGGAACATGCCGCCCGCGCTCTCGTCGGCGGAGATGGCCGCGTGCTTCACGCCGAGGCGCGACAGCGAGTAGCTGATCTGCAGGCCGCCGGGTCCACTGCCGACGAGGACGACCGGGTAGTCGCCGGGCGGGTGCGGTCGCTCCGTCAGCCGCCCCTCCGGGTCACGTTCGCGAGCTTGCGCGCCTCGGCCACGAGGATCCGGTAGCACACCCGCGGATTCGTCTGGAGGAACTCTTTGAGGAGCTCGCCGGGAAGAACGAGGCAGCGGAGCGGCCGCGCCGCGACGATGTCGGCGACCGGAGCCTCCCCGAGGAGCACCGAGACCTCGCCGAAGAAGTCGCCGCGGGCAAGCGTGTTTACCCGTTTACCTCCCGCTATCACGGCAGCCTCGCCCTCGAGGATGATGTAGAAGGCCGATCCGGAGAGGCCCTCGCGGAGGACGCGCTCGTCCTGCGCGAAATAGCGCTCCTCGAGCGTGTGCGCGACGCGCTCGAGCTCCGGGCGGGAGAGATCGGCGAAGATCGCGAGGCTGCCCAGCGTGTCGCTGATGTCGTCGGGCGCGGAGCGCATCGCTGTTGTCTATAGGCTCGCCTCGGTCTTGGCAAACGCGCGATGGAGCAGAATCAAAGCAGGATGAGTGCGGGGAGGGGGTTGCCGGCCGGCACCCTCACATTCCTTTTCACCGACATCGAGGGCTCGACCAAGCTCCAGACCGAGCTTGGCACGGACCGCTACCAGGACGTGCTCGAAACGCACACTCGCATCCTCCGCGACGCGTTCAAGGACGGCGGGTTCGAGGTGCGCGTCGAAGGCGATGCGCTCTTCGTCGTGTTTCCAGTCGCCGCGAAGGCCGTGCGGGCCACCGCGGCCGCGCAGCGCGCGCTCACCGCGGCGACGTTCCCCCACGGCGCGACGGTGCGCGTCCGCATGGGGATGCACACGGGCGAGGGGCGGCCCGCGACCGCCGACGCAGGCGCCGACTACGTCGGCATCGACGTGAACCGCGCGGCGCGCGTTGCCGCCGCCGGCCACGGCGGTCAGGTGCTCTTGACCGAAGCGACCGCGACTCTCGCGCGTCCGGAGCTCGGGGACGGCGTTTCGTTCCGCGATCTCGGCGAGTTCCAGCTGAAGGACCTCGCGAATCCGGAGCACCTCTACCAGCTCGTTATCAGCGGATGCGCCGCCGACTTTCCGCCGCTGCGAACGCTCGATCGGACCGCGACGTTCCTGCCCGCGCAACCCTCGACTTTCATCGGCCGGGCTCGTGAGATCGCCGAAGGGCGGCGTCTGCTCGACAAGGCTCGCCTCGTGACCCTCACCGGACCCGGCGGGACGGGCAAGACGCGATTGTCGCTCCGTATCGCCGAGGAGTCGGCGCACGATTTCAGCGATGGGACGTTCTGGGTCCCGCTCGCGCCAATCTCCGACCCGGAGCTGGTTCCGTCCACGATCGCGCACAGCCTCGGCGTGCAGGTGAGCGGCTCGGAGCTGCCGCTGCCGCGTCTCCTCGATCACATCAAGGGCAAGCGGATGCTGCTCGTGCTCGACAACTTCGAGCAGATCCTTCCCGCCGCGCCCGTCGTTGGCCAGCTTCTCGGTTCGAGCCCCGCGCTCAAGGTGATCGCGTCGAGCCGAGCGCCTCTCCGCATCGCCGGAGAGCAGGAGTTCCCGGTTCCACCCCTAGATGTACCTGACCCGCAACATCTGCCGACCCTCGAGGTGCTCGCGCAGTCCGATGCGGTGCGGCTCTTCGTCGAGCGCGCGGGCGCGGTGCGCCCGGACTTCAGAGTCACCCCGGAGAACGCGTCCGCCGTCGCCGAGATCTGCAGCCGGCTCGATGGACTGCCCCTCGCGATCGAGCTGGCGGCGGCGCGCGTGAAGGTGCTCACGCCGCAGGCGATGCTGCCCAAGCTGCGCGAGGGGCTCGACATGCTTGCTTCCACGGCGCGAGATCTCCCGGAGCGGCAACGCACCCTGCGCGGTGCGATCGCCTGGAGCTGGGATCTGCTAAATCCCGTCGAGTGCAAGCTCTTCTCGAGGCTCGCGGTCTTCGTGGCTGGCGGGTCGCTTCCGCAGATCGAGGCGATCTGTGGCCCTGCGAAGGAGCTCGGCGGGGATGTCCTCGACGCGCTGAGCAGCCTCGTGGAGCACAGCCTCGTGCGCCAGTCGGAGATCGATGGCGAGCCCCGATTCCGGATGCTCGTCACGATCCGCGATTACGCCCTCGAACGTCTTGATGAGAGTGACGAGGGCGATCTCATCCGGCAGCGCCACGCGCGCACCTATCTCGCGTTCGCGGAGGAGGCGCGCCCGCACGTTCAGGAGAGCGATCAGAGGCGCTGGCTGGACCTTCTCGAGCTCGAGCACGACAACCTTCGTGCCGCTCTCGAGTCATCGATCAACGATGGACGCGCGGAAGACGCGTGCCGCCTCGTCTTCGGACTGTGGCGCTTCTGGCAGGTCCGAGGTCATCTTGCCGAGGGAGGCCGCTGGTGCGAGCGCCTGCTCGCGCTCCCGACGAACGCGGTTCCGCCACTCGTGTTGATGAGGGCGCTCGAAGCGTCGGCCGGCATCGCGTACTGGCGCGGCGACATCGCGACCTCGACCGACGGCTATGCAAAGGCCGCGGAAATCGCGGAAGCGCACGGGGACGATGCCGTGCAGGCGAATGCCGAGTACAACCTCTCGTTCGTCTACGGCATTCCCGGTTCCGATCTTCCGCGGGCCCTCGACCTGCTGCGGAGCGCGCGCGAGAAGTGGGCCCGCGTCGGGGATCGCGCCGGAGTGGCTCGAGCCGCGTGGGGCCTCGCGACGTTCCTGCAATTCGGACGACGAGGCCAGGTCGACCCGGCGCGCCTCGAGGAAGCGCGCGGTGCGGTGCAGGAGGCGCTCTCATTCCACCGCACGGGCGCAAACCGCTTCGATCTGGCGTGGAGCCTTCACCTCGCGGGGATGATCAACCTCAAGCTAAGTGACTTCGCGGGGGCCGCCGCCGCGTTTCGCGAGTCCGCGCAGATCTTCACCGAAGACAACGACCTCTCGGGCCTGGTAATCATCGCGAGCGATTGCGCGGAGCTCGCGTTCGAGCAGGGTCAGCTCGAGCGGCAGGCGACGCTCGTCGGTTTCGCCCAGGCGCAGTCCGAGCGCGCCGGCACCGGTCTTCTGGCCGAGATCTCAAAGCAGGACCGGCGCGCCTTGCCGAAGGACATCGCGACCGAGTTCAGACCCGCGTTCGAACGCGGGCGCGCGATGGCGACAGCCGCGGGAATCGCGTACGCACTTGACGACTCGGCGGTCCGCGCATGAGTAGGGACGTAGCGCCAGCGCCCGCACGTGCCGCCGCGGGGAGCAGCGAGCGCCGTCCCATCACGGTGCTCTTCGCCGACATCGCCGGATCGACAGCGATCGCCGAGCACATGGACCCCGAGGACTGGACCGCGATCGTGGGCCAGGCGTTCGCGCGGATGAATCAGACCATCGAACGGTACGGCGGCACGGTCGCACGGCTCATGGGTGACGGCGTTCTGGCGTTCTTTGGTGCGCCGGTCGCTCACGAGGATGACCCCGAGCGGGCGGTCCGTTGCGGTCTCGAGATGGCCCGCGCGATCGACGAGCTTGGCGCGAGCAACGGCGGCGTCGGAATCCGCATCCGGGTTGGGATCAACACTGGGCCGGTCGTCGTCGGCATGGTCGGCACCGAAACCGCCCATGAGTACACGGCGATGGGCGATGCCGTGAACGTCGCCGCGCGGCTGCAGGCTCTCGCCCCGCCGGGCGGGGTGCTCATCACCGCAGCGACGCACCGCTTTGTCACGCCGCTCGTCGATGCACGCGATCTCGGTCCGCTCGAGCTAAAGGGCAAGACCGAGACGGTCCACATCTTCGAAGTCGTGGGGCTCAAGGCCGGCGCGACGACGACCCGTGGACTCTCCGGTATTCGTGCCCCGATGATCGGCCGCGATGCGCAGCTCGCGCAACTCCGGCAAGCGTTCCAGTTTGTCCGAGCGGGGCGTGGCCGTGTGGGGACGGTTCTGGGGGAGCCGGGTCTCGGGAAGAGTCGGCTCCTCGCAGAGCTTCGCGCGGGCATCGACCCGTCAGAAGGCCGCTGGATCGAAGGTCGATGTCTTTCGTACGGCGAGACGATTCCGTACCACCTCGTGATCGATCTCGTGCATTCGATGATCGGCGTCAGCGCCTCAGCGGACGAGCCGGAGGTACGCGGCGCGTTGGAGAGCCACGTCCGCGAGTACGTCGACGCCGAGGGCGAGGAGACGTTCGCGTACCTTGGCCATCTCCTGTCCCTCCAGCTGACGCTCGAGCAGCGTGCACGCGTCTCCGCTCTCGACTTCGAAACCGTCAAGCGGTACGTCGCGGCATTCGTTCAGCTGCTGCGGGGGCTGAGCGCGCGGGCGCCGGTCGTCTTTTTGTGCGAGGACCTGCACTGGGCCGATGCCGCCTCCGTCGATGTGCTGGTTCAGCTCGCGCCGCTCGTCGCGGACTCGCGCGTGCTCTGCGTGCTCACCTCGCGGATCGAACGGTCCTCCCGCGGCTGGCGCCTCATCACGGGGGCGCGTGACATGTTTGGCGACGCGCTGCTCGAGGTCCGCCTCGAGCCACTTTCGAGCGACGACAGCCGCACGCTTGTGGGAAGCCTGCTCCGCATCGAGTCGCTCCCGACCGCGACGCGCGACCTTATCTTGATGAAGGCGGAGGGAAATCCATTCTTCGTCGAAGAGGTCATCCGGATGCTGATCGATCGTGGCGCCATCGTGCGTGAAGGCGATCGCTGGACCGCGACGGACCGCGTCGCCACCGTGGAGATCCCCGACACGCTCCAGGGACTGCTCCTCGCGCGTATCGATCGGCTGACCCCCGAGAGCAAGCGGACGCTGCGTGTCGCCTCGGTGATCGGCCGACAATTCGGCGTCCGGATCCTGGGGCGGCTCCTCGAGGCGAAGACCGAATGAACCCGATCCCCGAGCTCGACAAGCTTGAAGCGAGCGGCCTGATCGTGCCCGTGCCCGTGCCCGAGCCTGACCTCGAGTATCTCTTCCGTCACGCCCTCGTCCAGGACGCCGCGTATGCGTCCCTTCTGAAGCAAGACCGGCGCACGCTCCACCGGCTCGCGGCCGAGACCCTCCTCGCCACCTACCCGGGCCGCGAGCGCGAGCTCGCCGGCGTAGTCGCGATGCACTTCGAGCAGGCCGGGGATGCGGTCGCCGCGACAGAGCACCTCGTGGTGGCGGGCGAGCACGCTGTCGAGCGCTTCGCCAACCGTGAGGCGCTCTCATTCTTCGAGCGTGCGCTAGCTCTGCTCCCGGTCGATGACCCGCGTATCAACCTGCGCCTCCGTGCGACGATCGGCAGGGCGAAGGTCGGCTGGTCGTTCACGGCATCGGCGAGCTACATCGATGAGCTCGAACGCCTTGTCGCTGATGTCGGCGAACGCGCGGAGCCGCGATTGGTGGCCGACGCCTACTTCTGGATCGCGTTCCTCCTTCGGTGGCGCGGCGAAGGGCCCGACAGCCCCGTGTTGCGTCGGGCCGTCGAGAACGCCGCGCGTATCAGCGAGACGATCGGCGATCCGATCGCGCAGGCGATTCCGAAGGCGTTTCTCGGCCTGGGGCAGATGTTCAGCGGCCGGCTGAGAGAGGGCACCCGCGACATGAACGAAGCTCTCGCGGTCATGGAGGGGAAAGCGGATCCGCTCTCAACGGCGATTCTTTCGGGGTTTCTCACGATGGGCTTCGCCCGGCTCGGCGAGTTCGCCGCCGCGGAGGAAAGCCTCGAGCGGGGCGACCGGCTCGCCGCGAAGGGTGACGAGATCGCGCGCCTCGATGCGATGCTGGCGCGGACAACGATCGACCTCGAGCGCGGCGATTTGAAGGAGGGCGCGGCGCGCGCCGCCGCTTGCGCCCTCAGGTCAGAAGAGCTCGGCGCGGCCGCATGCGGGGTCGGAGCGAACATGATGCTCGGTGTCGCGCGCCTCCAAGTGGAGGACGTGATCGGCGCAAAGGTCCCGGTCGAGCGCGGTTTCGAGCTCTCGCTCGTAACGAACATGACGCCGATGCGGACGATCACGCGAGGCCTGCTCGGTGCGATCCACGGCCGCCTCGGCGATCTCCCGACCGCCGCCATCGACTGGAACGACGCACTCGCGGCCGCTCGAGGTATGGGCGACACCTACGGCGAGGCGGTCACCCTCTGGAACCGCGGTCGAACTCACGCGCGGCAGGCCGAGCCTGATCCGGCGGCTGCCCTCCAGGACTTCGACGCGGCGGCGGCTCTCTTCGACAAGATGGAGGCGCGGCCGGCGCTCGCACGAGTCCTTCGTGATCGGGCGCAGGCCCTGCGCGATCTTGGCCGCGTCGCCGAGGCCGACGAGGCCGCACTGCGTTCGCGAACGCTCGCGAGGGAGCTCGGTCTCAAGGACTTCAGCTGAGCTCGGTCACCCGTTCGAGTGGGGCCATCGCGCGCGAGAGCACCGCCGCGACGATCGCCGCGACCGGCAACGCCAGCCCGGCAGTCGCGATGAACGGTAGGAGCGGGTCCGCCTCATAGAGGAAACCGGCGACCGTGCCTCCCGCGCCGAAGCCGAGCGCGAACGCGACCTGGTACGTCGCGTAGCCCTGTGCCGCTCGTGCGGGTGGAATGATCCGCTCGACCGCTGAAGCGACGACGGGGTTCGCCGCCTGCGTCGCGCCAAGGAGCAGCGCCGCAAGTCCGACGAGCGGTTCGGCCCGACCGGAGAGCGTCATGAGCACACTGGCCGCGGTCATCACGCCAGCCGCGCTGAGGAGGGCCGGCACCGCGCCGATCGCGTCCGCGAGCCGGCCGGCCGCCACCGCAAGACCGGCCGCACCCACGGAGACAAGCCCGAGATAGATGCCGAGCCGATCGAGGGGAATCGCGGCGACATCGCGCAGATACACCGGAAGGAACGCGAGCGAGACGATCGAAAGCAGCGCCGCGAAGGGTGTGATCGCGAGAAGGATCCAAAACGTGCGCGGTGGCCGGAACGGGCCGCGCTCCAAGTGTGGCGGAACGGATCGCAGCCCGAATGTGAGAGCCGCGGAGGCGGCGAGCAGCGCCGCCGCGATCGCGATGGCGACGCGGAACCCGAACGACGCCGCGATCACCCCGGCGAGCGGCGCCCCGATGATGTTGCCCGCGAAGTACGCACCGAGCACGATCCCGAGCCCGCGGCCAAGCTCCGCGCGCGGCGTCGTCGAGGTGACGTACGCGATGATGAGCGGCAGGCCCGCCGTCCCGGACCAATACAGCGCTGAACCGACGAACGCGCCGCGCCAGTCGGTGAGCGGCACGAACGTGGCGACGCCGAGCGCCGCGCAGAGCCACGCCGCCGTGATCACCGGCTTGCGACCGATGCGGTCGGCGAGATAGCCGGCAGGCAGGAAGCAGAGCACCGCGACGAGGTTTCCCGCGCCGAAGACGATCCCGATGTCCTGCGCGCTCGCGCCGAGGTCACGAAGGTAAAGCGGCCACACCGCCGAAAGAAGCCCGAACCCGCACCCGAACAGCACCTGGGCTCCGGTCAGGAGCCAGATGTCGCGCGAAAGCTTCAGCTGCGTCCCTTCACGATCCCGCGAGCGCGGCGCTCCTCGAACTCGGCGCGCGCTTTGCGCAGCACGTCGGGATCGGCGAGCACATCGATCGCGGTGAGCGCAAGCGCCTTCGCCGCGAGGAGCGCGTTCTCGTGCGCCTCTTGCTGGACGACGGCCTCGCGGAACGCGGTCGAGTGGCCGGGGATGGGCTCTTGCGATATCGCGATATAGGGGTGTATCGCCGGAAGCACCTGCATCACGTTTCCCATATCGGTCGAGCCGACGCGCTCGTCGTCTCGCGCTTCAAAGACCTGGACCCCAAGCGAGCGCATGTGATGCGACCAGCGGTCCGCGAGCGGAGTTGAGAAGACCATGTTCTCGTACCCGGCGTTCTCGTTGACGGTCACGGTGAGCTTCGTGCCGGTCGCCTTCGACGCGCCCTCCGCGCAGGCGATGAAGCGACGCAGGACCTCCTGCTGGTAGCGGCGATCGAGGGCACGGATGGAGAACCGCGCCGCTGCGTATTCGGGGATGACGTTCGCGGCGCTGCCGCCATTCGTGATGATCCCGTGCACGCGAGCGTCCGGCCGCAGCTGCTGGCGCATCGCGTTGACGTTGTTGAAGAGCTGCAGCACGCCGTCGAGCGCGTTGATCCCGAGATCGGGTTGCGAGGCAGCGTGCGCGGACTTGCCCCTGAACTCGACCATCACGCGATTCGATGCGAGCGAGTGGCGACCGGCCAGCGATCGTCCCGAGGTCGGATGGATCATCATCGCGGCGTCCACGTCGTCGAACCCGCCGGCGCGGATGAGCGCGACTTTGCCGCCGCCGCCCTCCTCAGCAGGCGTCCCGATCGCGGCGAGCTTGCCGGGTAGCTGCTCCATCACCGCGCGGACTCCGACGGACGCGGCCACGCCGATCATCGCGATGAGGTTGTGCCCGCAGGCATGCCCGATCTCAGCCAGGGCGTCGTACTCCTGGAGGATCGCGACCGTCGGTCCGGGGCTGCGTCCCTTCGCGTCGCCGCGATATGAGGTCTCTATGTTCTTGTAGCCGCGCTCGACGGCGAACCCGGCGCCTTCGAGGAACTCCGTGATGCGGAGTGCGGCCTCTCGCTCCTCGTAGGCGAGCTCGGGCTTGGCGTGGATCGCGCGCGAGAGCGCGAAGAGCGCGTCGCGCCGCTCGTCGATCGCCTTGATCGCGCGGTGTGCCAGCGCCTTCGGATCGCTCATGTGGCCTGGTGGCCCGCGATGAGCGCGAGGATCACCCGATCGAGCGCGCGGTCCGCCTCTTCGAACAGCAGCGCCGCCTGCTCCGACGCGAGCCCGCGGCGGCGGGCGACGTTCGCGATCTCGGCCATGAAGCGCGCGCGGAAGAAGAGGAAGACCTGTGTGCCCTCGCCGAGCGACAACCCGTGCCGGCGCGCCTCGACACCGTACTCGCGTCCGAGCACCTCGGCCTGCGCGATGAGCTGATCGCGGCCGACCGCTCGCGTGGTGTCGAGGTGTCCGAGGAGGAGGTCGCTCATGCGGACCCCTCGCTCGCGAAACCAGCGGAGCGAGTCCTCGTCGAAGCGCGCGTACCAATCCTGCGTGGCGAGGTCGACGCGGACGCGTTTGCGGAACTCCGCCGACACGCGGTCTGGAGTTTCCCCGAGGGCGGTGAGCGACTGGCGGCGCGCCTGTCGCGGGCGGGGGAGCATGGCGTCGATCGAGGAGCGCATGAACCGCCGATGGCCGCCCGGGGTGGTGAAGACCTCGACCTTTCCCGAATCGGCCCACCGCCGCAGCGTGTCGGGGTCGACGCCGAGGATCCGGCTTGCCTCCCCCAGCGTCAGCCAGTCACCGCGCTCGAGTGTCGTCGTTTTCGAGATACCGCAAATCTAGGCGAATCTCACATGATGCGCGCGGGGTACTGTCCGGTTTCGCGGTTCGATAGTCTCGTCGTGAGCCGATGGCAATGCACAGCTCGTGGTTCTACACCCTGCTTCAGGACGTCTTCTCCTGACGATCTGCGAGCGCCGAGCCAAGCACTGAGTCGTCACCTGTCTTCGATAATCCCTGGCGGCCAAATGCCCGAGAGGAGCAGTCCATGAAGCGAAGATTCCTGGGTCCACTTGTCGTCACTGGCATCTTCATTTTCGCCGGCAGCCAAGCTGCGCCGGCTCTCGCGCATGACACCGGTCCGACCTATCACCAGATCGCACTCATCTCGGTCCCCGGCAAGCCGCTCCTGAGCTTCGACATCAGCATCGTGGCGCGATCGAACCTGAGCGATAACGAAGACGATCGCTCCAGCGAGGTCGGCGAGCGATCGAACCAGACCTACTATCTCGCAGACCGTTCCAACAATGCCGTGGACATCATCAACGCGGCAACGAACACATTCCAGACGCGCGTCGCGGGGTTCGTGGGCTTCACGGGCAACAACGACACGTCCGGCCCGAACGGCATCGTCGTCGTAGCGGACCGCGACGAGCTCTGGGCCGGCGACGGCAATAGCAGCGTGAAGATCATCGACCTCAGGACCGACTCGATCGTCAAGTCGATCTCGACCGGCGGCACAAATCGCGCCGACGAGATCGCGTACGACCCGAAGGACAAGCTGATCCTCGTCGCCAACGACGCCGAGACCCATCCCTTCGCGACACTGATCGACACGCGGAGTCGCGCGGTCGTCGGCAATATCCCGCTCGACGACGCGACGAACGGGGTCGAGCAGCCGGTCTGGGATCCCCAGACGCACCTCTTCTACATCTCGATCCCTCAGGTCGGAGCCGACCCGGCGGACGGCGCGGTCGTGGTGATCGATCCAAAGACGCGCTCGCGTGCCGGGTTCTTCCCCGTGAAGAACTGCCAACCCGCCGGCCTCGCCCTCGGTCCGAAGCAGCACCTGCTGCTCGGCTGCAGCGACCCGACGGCGATGCAGGTGATGAACGCGAGAGGGGGCGCCATCGTCGCGACGATCAGCCAGGTCAGCGGAGCAGACGAGGTTTGGTACAACGCCGGCGACAGGCACTACTACGTTGCCGCGCGCAACAATCCGACCGGTCCGGTGCTCGGGATCATCGACGCCGAGACGGACCGCTGGATCCAGAACGTCCCGACCGGTACGAACGCTCACTCGGTCGCGGCCAACCCGATCAACAACGAGATCTTCGTTCCTCTGCGTGGGATGGGGATCGGCGTGTTTCACCGGTAGCGATCGAACTCAAGAGCTGAGGCGGCCCGCTGGTCGCGGGCCGCCTCAATTCACCGTTTCAAATCGAAGACCCTCGCGCTCGGCTCTTGATCTGGCGACGAAAGCTATTTGTTGGTCTTGGGTGTCTCGGTACTGGCGCCAGAGCAACATTTACCGCAGCAGGCTCCGCACACACATGCCATTTTCTAGAGCCCTCCGCAGGTTCCGGTGCCGTCGTTGGCGAGACCCATCGCCGTGAAAAGGACCATTCCGGCGGCGATGAGAACGAGCTGGACCGACACGACGATCAGCACCATCCGCCAGACGCGGCTCGGCCGAGCGGGCGCGAGAGTCTCGGCCCCAGTGGCGATCGCATCGATCACGACGCGAGTCTATGGCGCAAGACAAGCGCCAATGTCACGAAGTCATTGGTCAGGACCGACAAGGCCCAGGCGGCGGGGCGAACGTCGGACGTCCAGCAATCCGTCGACTGTTCTGTCCGAGAACACCGGGCACGATCGGTGGGTGCCAATACGTTCAGAGGCATTGACCCCACGCTCGCCCCCTCGTATAACGGCCGACCAGGGAACGGTGGGGAAATAGGTGGGGCGGACCCTCGCTGCTGTCGTGTTGTTTTCGGCGCTCGCACTCGCGCTTTCGAGCGCGCCCGCCGCCAGCGCCCCGATCCAGACAACGCCTCAGTCCGGTCGAACCATCCTTGTGGCGACGACGCCGGGCGACGGCTTCGCGCAGTTCGGGAGCCGGACAGGGACGGTCCGGGCGGACGGACGCGAAGTTTTCTGGTGGGGGGAGCTTCCCAACTCGAACTTCGTGTTCGGGATCATCGCGTTCGACCCTGCGACGGGGTCGCAGACGTATGTCTCCTTGGACTCGAGCGGTGTACCCCTCGATTCCGACACGAGCTATGGCATCTCGCCGGACGGCCGGTTCGTCACATTCGTCGGGCGTGTTGAGAATCCTCCCGGGATCGTCACCCATCCGGTCCTTCTCCGCGACCGGACAAACGGCACCACAACGCCGATCTCGTTGACGCCAGATGGCGCGGCGGCCATAAACGTGGCGAACCCGCGGGTCTCCGGCGATGGCCGATACGTCGTGTTCGAGGCCGGCGATGACCGGCTGGACCCGTCCGGGGGGCCGGTCTTCGGAAGGCCGAACACCTTCCTCCGCGACGTGTTTGCCGGAATCACGACCCGCGTGTCGACGGTTGGTCCAGAGCCGGGGGTCACTATCCAAGGCCGCAACCCCAAGATCTCGGCCGACGGTCGCTGGATCACGTTCGAGAACGGCGCCATCTTCCTTTACGACCGGATCAACCATGCGACCGACATCGTGGCGCGAACTCCCTCGGGCAGCTACGCCTTCGCGTCGGATGCCGCCATCTCGGACGATGGACGGTTTATCGCGTATTCCTCCCGTTTTGTGATGGGAGTTCCGAACGGACAATCCGACATCTTCGTGTATGACCGCGTGGCCGGCACGACGACCCGGGCGTCCGTCGCGAGCGACGGGACCGTGGCGAACCGCGACAGCTTCATCCCCGCCATCTCCGGCGACGGCCGATTCGTCGCGTTCCAGTCGACGGCGACCAACCTCGACACTTCAGTTCCTGACACGAATGGACGGAGCGACATCTTCGTGCGCGATCTCGTGTTCGGCACGACCAGGGTCGCGTCGGTTACGTCAAGTGGAACGACGCCGAATCGCGAGAACTTCGAGGAGTCGATCTCGCTCGACGGCACGAAGGTCACATTCACGTCGCGCGGCACGGACGTCCTTCCTGGCGACACGAACAACGCGCAGGACGTGTTCATGCGTGATCTTTCGAGCAACACCCCGCCGGTCGTCCACGCGGGGGACGACGGGTCGACCACGCCGGGGGTCGCCATCGAGCGCCAGGGCAGCTTCGTTGACAACGATGCCGATCAGACGTGGAGCGCGACCGTGAACTATGGCGACGGTCCGGCGGTGAGCCTCGCCTTGCGCCCCGACAAGACTTACACGCTCGTCCACACCTATACGTCGCTGGGCGTCTTCGTCGTCGAGGTCGCGGTATCCGATGATGCGGGGGGTACCGGCCGAGCCTTCTTCCATGTCACCGTCGGAAACTTCCGCCCCGTCGTGAGCGTTGGTGGCATGACGAGCCTCAATGAAGGCGATGGCTTCGTCGGCAGCGGGAGCTTCATTGACACGGACACGGGTCAGAACTGGTCGGCGACCGTCGACTATGGCGACGGGACGATAACGCCTCTCGAGCTCAGAGCGGATAAGGCGTTCACCCTGAGCCATCAGTACGAGGCGGGCACATTCACGCTAACCGTCACGGTTAGCGACGGAGTCGGGCAGCCCGGGACGCAGAGCCTCATCGTCACCGTCGCGAACGCCGCGCCGCAGGTCACGGTTCAACAGCAAATCCTCGCCTATGTGGAAACGAACTTTCGCCTCGAGGGTACGTTCACCGATCCTGGCCAGCGCGAGACATACCAGGGAACGGTCGACTTTGGCGACGGCAGCGCTCCAGAGCCCCTGGACATCAGTGGGCACGCGTTCAGCGTGACTCACCGGTTCACAGCCGTGAGCGGATACGACGGGACGCTGATTCTCCGCGACAGCAACGGCGCTGGTCCCCCTGTTCGCCTTGTGATCGCGGTGCTGCGGCGCCCGCTGATCTTCATTCCCGGGATCGGCGGGTCGAGGCTATTCGCCGCCGCGAAACAAGACGGCGTGCCGATCCCGAACGGGCACGGCGAGATCAGTAGCTACAACCTGAAAGCGAACGACGAGTTGTGGCCGGCCTTCCGGCTATGGATCCCCTTAACGCCCCAGGATGATTTCGACCGGTTGAAATTCGACGAGCACGGCAACTCGTACGTCTCGAGCGTTGAGGCTCGTAGCATGCTTGACGACGCCCCGGTCGACCGGAGCGGTACGTACTTCCGCGTTGCGTCGTTCTTCGCCGAGCAGGGTTACACGAGCGCCAATTTCCGCGCCTTCCCGTACGACTGGCGGGAGTCTGTCGACGACCAAATCATCGTCGGCCGCCTGGACGACGTCGTCAGCGAAGTCATGGCCGCCACGCACGCCGACTCGGTCGACATCGTCGCTCACAGCCTGGGAACCCTGATCACCCGGAGCTACTTGCAGACGGGTGCTCAACGGAGCCATGTTGCTCACGCAGTGCTCCTGGGATCCCCGCAGCTCGGAACTCCCGACGCACTCGGTGCTGCCGCCTACGGTAAGTGCCTGCCGACCCCGCGGATTTGCCTCCTCAACCAGGATGAGATGCAGGACGTGCTGCACACGCTTCCCTCAGCGGTCGAATCTGTGCCTTCCCAGCGGTACTGGGACACGTTGACCTCGAGGGACCCTCGACCGTACGTAGATCTCCGGGCACGTCATTTCGAATCATCGCTCAAGGGAACTCACGATCTCCTGCAGGAGCGCGGGGTTTCCAGTCCGACCCTGGCTACTTCGCAGTCCTTCCACGCG
>Ga0066661_10000196_pt1 | contig 17734 bp, 14 predicted proteins | sample GraSoiAngelo_110_FD_66454 | JGI IMG/M metagenome (GOLD analysis project Ga0066661, IMG submission 66454) | Grasslands soil microbial communities from the Angelo Coastal Reserve, California, USA - 14_0903_12_30cm | ecosystem: Environmental > Terrestrial > Soil > Grasslands | place: USA... | reverse complement strand
CAGGACCAGAGCGTGTTCTACCTGGACTGGATCCAGCCCGGCTGGCTCCCCCGCGACGCCCACCCCTGGCTGGTCACCCGAGGGGTGACGGTCGCGGTCGGCATGCTCAGCGGCCTGATCGTGGGCCTGAACTGGGGCCTCGACTGGGGCGTGACCCTGGGCCCGCTGATGTTCGCGCTGATCGGCCTGACGATCGGCTGCCTGGTCGCGATGGCCCACGGCTCGGTGGCGCACGAGTCGCGGATCGTGCCGGCCGAGCAGCTGCGCTGGTCGTGGACGGCCCTGCGGCGCGACCTGCCCCGGTGGATCGGCATCGGCATCCTGGTCGGGGTGCTGGGCGGCGCCGCCTTCGGGCTGGTCCTGGGGGTGGCGATCGACGTGCGCCCGGAGGTGCTCAGCGGGCCCCGGTCGGCGGGGGCGGCGCCGCCCCCGGCCGGCTCGGTGACGCTGCTGGGCAGCCTCGCCGCGGGGGTCGTGTCCGGGCTCGTGAACGGCATCGGGCTCGGCCTGATGATGGGCCTGACGTTCGGCCTCCTGACCGGGCTGGACAAGCGCACCGGCGTGTCGGCGATGGCGCCCGGCCAGAGCGTCGAGGCGTCGCGGCGCAACGCGATCGTGGGCGGCATCTTGGGCGGCTGCGTCTTCGGGCTGGGGTACGAGGTGTTCTACGTCCAGGGCACGTCGCTGACCGGCCCGCTGGTCCACCACGTGGCGCACGCGATCGGCCTGGTGGGGGTGTACTGGCCGGTGGCGTGGGCGAACGACATCGTGGTCGCGGCGCTCGCGGGCGCCATCGTGGCGGGGCTGCAGCGAGGCGGGGGGGCGTACCTGCGCCACCGGGCGCTGCTGTGGATCCTGGTCCGGCGGGGCCTGGCGCCGCGCGACTACGTGGCGTTCCTGGAGCACGCGTCGCGGCTGGTCCTGCTCCGGCGCCGCGGCCACGGGTACGAGTTCATCCACCGGATGCTGCTCGAGTACTTCGCGGACCTGCCGTTCGACGCCCGCCGGGCCCGCTCGCTCGGCCGGGGGAAGCCGGGCTAGCCGCCGTCCGGCCAGCCGAGGGACGAGTGTCGGCAGACGTCCCTGTCGAGGGCTCGAAAGTGTGACGAATGCCGACAAACGTCCCTGTTCGAGCGGGCGGTAGCCGCCCGCGCCGCCGCGCCCGTTCCCTGAACTGCGCAAGAATCGACTGGTGTCCACGGTCGAGGCCCACCCGGGCGACGAGTCCGCGTTCGCCGCGCTGGTCGAGCGGCACCGGCGGGCCCTGCACATCCACTGCTATCGCATGCTGGGCTCGTTCGAGGAGGCCGAGGACGCCGTGCAGGAGACGCTCCTCCGCGCCTGGCGGGCCCGCGACAGCTTCCAGGGCGGCGAGCTGCTGCGGGCCTGGCTGTACCGGATCGCGACGAACGCGTGCCTGGACGCGATCCGCCGGAGCCGCCGCCGCCCGCCCTCGGCCAGCTCCCACAACGAGGTGTCCTGGCTCCAGCCGTACCCAGACCGCCTGCTGGACGAGGTCGCGCCCGGCGCCGAGCAGCCGGACGCCGTCGTGGTGGCCCGGGAGACCATCGAGCTCGCGTTCGTCGCCGTCATCCAGCTCCTGCCCGCTCGCCAGCGCGCCGTCCTGCTCCTGCGCGACGTGCTCGGCTGGTCCGCGAGCGAGACGGCCGAGCGGCTGGACCTCACCGTCGCCGCCGCCAACAGCGCGCTCCAGCGGGCCCGCGCCACGCTCCACCAGCAGCGGCCCGCCGAGCGGCTGGATCGGCGCACGACCGACCTGAGCGAGCGCGAGCGCGAGCTGCTGGACCGCTTCATCGCCCTCCACGAGAGCGGCGACGCCGACGCCGCCGTGTCGCTCCTCCGCGAGGACATCCGGGTCACCATGCCCCCGTACCCCTGGCTGTACGAGGGCATCCCCGCCGTGCGGGCGCTCATGGAGGGGGGCACCGGCGCCAGTGGCCCCGGCGAGTGGCGGCTGGTGCCCACCCGGGCCAACCGCCAGCCGGCCGCGGCCAGCTACCTGCGCGAGTGGGACGACACGGAGCTCCGCGCGCTCAAGCTCGACGTGCTCCGGGTGGAGGAGGGCAAGATCGTGGAGATCACGACGTTCGGCTCCGGCCTGTTCCCGGCGTTCGGCCTGCCGCCGGTGCTCCCCCGGCCATGAGCCAGGAGCAGTGGACCGCGGTCGACCGCTACTACACGGACGCGCTCGTCCCCGCCGACCCGGCGCTCGACGCGGCCCTCCGGTCCGCCTCGGAGGACCTGGGCTGGGGCGCGGGCAGCGTCTCGCCGCTCCAGGGCATGCTGCTGCACCTGCTGGCCAGGGCCAGTGGGGCCCGGGCGATCCTGGAGATCGGCGCGCTCGGCGGCTACAGCACGATCTGGCTGGCCCGCGCGCTGCCGCCCGGCGGCCGCCTCGTCACCCTGGAGGCCGACCCTGAGCACGCCCGCGTGGCCGCGGCCAACGTGGCGCGGGCGGGGCTGAGCGATCGAGTCGAGGTGGTCGCCGGCCGCGCGCTGGACACCCTGCCCGGGCTGGCCGGGCCGTTCGACCTCGTCTTCCTCGACGCCGACAAGGAGCACAACCGCGAGTACCTGGAGTGGGCCCTGCGGCTGTCCCGGCCGGGGACCCTGATCGTCGCCGACAACGTGGTCCGGGGCGGGGCCGTGCTCGACGGGAGCAGCGCCGACCCCTCGGTCCGGGGCGCGCGCCGCTTCAACGAGCTGCTGGCCGCCGACCCCCGGCTGACCGCGACCGCGATCCAGACGGTCGGCGAGAAGGGCTGGGACGGCTTCGCGCTGGCGCTCGTCACCGCGGACTGAGCTCGTCGTCGGCGACCCCGAGCGCCTGCGCCGGATCCATCGGGCAGGGCTGAGGCCGGCCGCATGTCACATCACACCGCCGTCACGCGTCAGGGAAGCATGGAAGCACGACTGAAGAACCCGGCGACGATGCTGCCCGACGCCATGAAGGGCGTGCAGTACCTGTTGAAGGCGACCGGCGAAGGCGGCGTGCCACAGACGACGCTGGAGCTGGTCCACATGCGGGCCAGCCAGATCAACGGCTGCAGCGCCTGCGTGGAGTTCGCCGTGAAGACCGCCGAGAGGTCGGGCGACGATCTGGGCCGGTTCGTCCGCCTGGCGGCCTGGCGCGAGTCCGACGCCTTCACGGACGCGGAGCGCGCCGCGATCGCGCTCGCCGAGGCCGAGACCCGGCTCGCCGACCGGCCCGACTCGGTCAGCGACGAGATCTGGGCCGAGGCCGCCCGGCACTACGACGAGAAGGGCCTGGCCGCGATCATCCTGATGATCGCGGTGACGAACATGTTCAACCGGGTGAACACGACGATCCGGGAGGTGGCGGCGACCGCTTCCTGGGCCGCCGCCTGACCAGCCCGGCGTCCGGGGCGGTCGCTCAGACCGCCCCGGACAGGTCGTACAGGCCGCTGGTGCCGCTCTCTGAGGAGCTGACCAGCGTGCCGTGCTGGGTCACCCACGAGGTCACGGACTGCGAGCCGCCGTCCGGCCCGCCGCCGCCACCGCCGACGAGGACGTAGCGCAGCTCGCCTGCCCTGACCAGCGCCTGCAGCTTGCCGACGGTCATCGCCGGGTCGCTGCCGGAGAAGCCGCCCATCGCCAGCACGGGCTGTCCAGTCGCCAGCTCGATCGGGGCGGCCTGGTTCGCCGAGGCGACCGCGACCAGCCACGTGGCACTGCCCTTGTTGCGCTCCAGGTAGGCGGTCAGCGTGCTGTTGGCGCCGCCGTCGCCGCCGGGGCCGCCGCCGGCGAACGTGGGCGCCCCGCCCTGCGCGGTAGCGCCGCCCCCGGCCGGGAACCCGTTCCCGCCGGGGAACCCGCCGCCGCGGACGAAGCCCCCCGGCTGCGCGTCGCCGGGAACGAACCGCGCCCCGGCGGGCGGGCCGCCGCCGCCGGGCCGGCCGAACCCGCCCGAGACCTGCGGCCCCGAGCTGGGGATCGAGCCCTGGTCGGCGTGGCTGACCGTGTCGATCGCGTACGCGGCCGGCCCGAACAGGACGGCCGCCAGGCCGACCGTGAGCGCCACCGCCGGCGCCCGGGCCGCGACCCGGGGCACGCCCGCCAGCGCCTGCCGCGGCAGCAGCAGCACGACGGCCGCCGCCACCGCGAGCACCAGCTCGGCGGTGCCGAGGCCAGGCAGGAAGGACGGGGTGCGGGCCAGGAGCTGCGCGCCCCACCAGCCGGTCACCACCAGGCCGGCGGCGCCCACCACGGCCCCGACGTACGAGCGGTTCCGGAGCCGCCACACGTCCACCGCGCCGGCGCCGACCAGCCCCGCGACGCCGGGCGCCATCGCCACCGTGTAGTACGGGTGGAAGATGCCGGCGGCGAAGCTGAACACGACCGCGTGGGTCAGCAGCCAGCCGCCCCACAGCACGTAGCCGGCGCGGGCGAGGTCGGTGCGCGGGGAGCGCCGGTGCAGCCACAGCCCGGCGATCAGCGCGGCCGCCGCCAGCGGCAGCAGCCAGCTGATCTCGCCGGCGAGCTGGTCGTTGAACAGGCGGAGCAGACCGGCCTGGCCGCCGAAGCCGCCGCCGCCTCCGCCGCCGCCCGGACCACCGGGGCCCCCGGCGAACGCGCGGCCGGCGCCCCGCGCCGCGCCGCCGACGAAGCTGCCGAACGCGCCGAAGACCCGGCTGAACCCGTCGTAGCCGAAGATCAGGTTGAGGACGGAGTTGTCGGTGCTGCCGCCGATGAACGGCCGCTGGCTGGCGGGCACCAGGGTCACGATCGCCACCCACCAGCCGGAGCTGACGACCAGCACGCCGGCCGCCGCCAGCAGCTCGCCGATGCGCCGCAGCCACGTGCGCGGGCCGAGCAGCAGGTACGTCAGCACCAGGGCCGGCAGCACGACGTACGCCTGCATGTACTTGGTCAGGAACGCGAGTCCGATGGCCGCTGCCGCCAGCAGGAGCCAGCGGGTGCGGCCGGTCCGCAGCGAGCGCACGAGCATCCACGCGGCCGCCACCATCAGGAAGGTCAGCAGCGCGTCGGGGTTGTTGAACCGGAACATGAGGACGGCGACGGGGGTCAGCGCCATGACGACGGCGGCCACCAGCCCGGCCACCACGCCCGCCGTCCGGCGCACAACGTCCGCGACCAGCGCCACGCTGGCGACGCCGAGCAGCGCCTCGGGCAGCAGCATGCTCCACGTCGAGAAGCCGAAGACCCGGCCGGACAGCGCCATCAGCCAGAGCGCGGCGGGCGGCTTGTCCACGGTGATGAAGCTGCCGGCGTCGAGGGCGCCGAAGAAGAACGCCTTCCAGCTCCTGGTCGCCGCCAGCACGGCGGCCGAGTAGTAGCTGTTCGCGTAGCCGTTGCGGTCGAGTCCCCACACGTACAGCACGGTGGTCAGGACGAGGACGGCGAGGAAGGCGGGGCGGACCCAGGCGGGGTCCTGGGCCCGGCCCAGCACGAGGGACCGCAGCCGGGCTGCCACCCCGCCTCCCGCCGGTCGCGGGAGGGCGGGGGCGGGCGGGTACGTCGTGTCCATCAGGCTTGCCTCCTGGGGATCTCGATCACCTGGCCGATCCGCCGGCGCCGCTCGAAGATGAGCGCCCGGAGCAGCGCGAACCGCGCCCCGGTGGCGACGGCGCCGGCGGCCAGGAGGACCACCAGCTCCGTCGTCCGGGTCGCGTCCGGCCGCAGGGCCAGCAGGAAGGTGAGGGAGAGGTTGGTGCAGACGAGGGCGAGGGCGAACGCGACCAGGCCGCCGAGGTGGTCGCCGGCCAGGCCGCCGCTGCCCCGCACGCCGAACGTGAAGCGGCGGTTCGCGACCGTGTTGGCGACGGCCGTCACCACGAGGGCGATCGCGTTGGCCACCGGGGTCGGGGCGAGCGGCCGCAGGAGCAGGAACAGCAGCGCGTAGGCCGCCGTGCTGATCGTGCCGATCAGGGCGAAGGTGGCGATCTGGCGCGCGAGGCCGGGCGCGGCCCGCTGGCTCAGGCGTCCGCGGAGGCCGCGCAGCGGGTCGGGGCCCAGCAGCCGGCGGGACAGGCGGGCCACCCCGCGCAGGTCCTCCATCGCGGTGGCGACCACGTCCACGCGCGAGTCGGGGTCGTCCTTCCAGTCCACCGGGACCTCGTGGATGCGCATGCCGGCGCGCTCGGCCAGCACGAGCAGCTCGGTGTCGAAGAACCAGCGCCGGTTCTCGACCAGCGGCAGCAGGGCGCGGGCGACGTCGGCCCGGATCGCCTTGAAGCCGCACTGGGCGTCGCGGAAGCCGACCCCCAGCACCACGCGGAGCAGGAGGTTGTAGCAGCGCGAGATCACCTCGCGCCGGGGCCCGCGCACCACCCGGGCACCGGGAGCCAGGCGGCTGCCGATCGCCAGGTCGCTGTGCCCGGAGAGGAGCGGGGCGACGAGCGGGAGCAGCGCGTCCAGGTCGGTGGAGAGGTCCACGTCGGTGTACGCGAGGACCATGGCGTCGCTGTCGAGCCAGGCCCGCGCCAGCGCGCCGCCCCGGCCCTTGGCCGGCAGGTGGATCGCGCGGACGTCCGGCAGCTCGCGCTCCAGCGTCTCGGCCATCGCCCACGTGCGGTCGGTGCTGCCGTTGTCCACGATCGTGACCCTCGCCGACACGGGGAAGTGGTCGCGGAGGTAGGCCTGCAGGCGCCGGACGGCGGGCTCCAGGCCGGCCTCCTCGTTGTGGACGGGGACGACGACGTCGACCGCGGGCGCGGCCGGGACCTCGTCCGATGAGAGGGCGGTCACGTGCATGGGCCTCAGGTTGGGGCCCGCGGCTTCAGCTCCCGTGAGACCGGACTGGGAGTTTCCTGTGAGCGGGCCGTCAGTCGCCGCGGACCGGGGCGCCGGTGCACGCCCGCAGCGTCGCCAGGTCCACGCCGGGGGCCAGGTCGATCGCCGTCAGGCCGTCCTCGTCCACCTGGAGCACCGCGAAGTTGGTGTAGACGCGGTCGACGCAGCGGGCCGCGGTCAGCGGGTACGTGCACTCCTCGACGACCTTGGGACGGCCGCTCTTGTCCACGTGCGTCATCAGCACCCACACCTGGCGGGCGCCCGCGGCCAGGTCCATCGCCCCGCCCACGCTGCCCAGCTTCTGGCCGGCCACCCGCCAGTTGGCCAGGTCGCCGCGGGCCGAGACCTGCATGCCGCCCAGCACGGCGACGTCCAGCCGGCCGCCCCGGATGATCGTGAAGGAGACGGTGTGGTCGCAGATCGACGCGCCGAGCGCCAGCGTGCATGGGTTCTTGCCGGCGTCGATGAGGTCCGGGTCCTCCTGGCCCCGCGGCGGCGGCGGGCCCATGCCCACGATGCCGTTCTCGCTGTGGTGCATGACCTCGCGCTCGGGCGGGATGTGCGCGGTGACCAGCGTCGGCATCCCGATCCCGAGGTTGACGTACGCGCCGTCGGGGATGTCGCGGGCCAGCCGCGCGGCCATCTGGTCGGTGGTCCAGCCCTGCGGGGTCATGGCGCTTCTCCCACCTGGACGACCCGGTCCACGAAGATGCCGGGCGTGTGCACGTCGTCGGGGTCGATCGACCCGGGCGGCACGACCTCCGCGACCTCGGCGACCGTGTGCCGGGCCGCCATCGCCATCACCGGGTTGAAGTTGCGGGCGGAGAGGCGGTGGCGGAGGTTGCCGAAGCGGTCGCCCCGGAACGCGGTGACCAGCGCCACGTCGCCCCGGAGCGGCTGCTCCAGGACGTGCAGCCGGCCCTCGATCTCGCGCGTCTCCTTGCCGGCCATCAGGTCGGTGCCGGCGCCGGTCGGCGTGTAGAAGCCGCCCAGCCCGGCCGCGGCGGCGCGCAGCCGCTCCGCCAGCGTGCCCTGGGGCACCAGCTCCAGCTCGCACTCGCCGCTCTCGTACGCGGCCACGAAGTGGTGGTTGCCGGCCTGGGCCGGGAACGAGGCGCAGGCCCTGCGGACCAGGTGGTGCTTGAAGAGGAGCGCGAGGCCGGTCTCGCCGGTGCCGCAGTTGTTCGAGACGATCGTCAGGTCGCGGCGGCCGAGCCGGACCAGGGCCTCGATCAGGTGGACCGGGACGCCGACGTTGCCGAACCCGCCGACCAGGACGACATCCCCGTCGCGGACCCCGGCGACCGCCTCGTCCGCGGACGCGACGACCTTGTCGATCACGCGGTCATGGTACGGCCCGTCAGCCGCCGCGGCGGCCGTGGGCCGCGCGTGGCGGCGGGCTCCACGTCTCCCGGCGCGGGCGCGGGTTCCGGCGCAGCGCCACCACCAGGGACGACGCCCGCGGCCACGAGTCGTCGCGCCGGCTCCAGAGGTCCAGGTCGCCGCGCTGCAGCAGTCCCCGCAGCTCCCACTTGATCCGGCCCCGGCCGCCGGCGACCGGCTCCCGCACGTCCGCCGCACCGTGCAGCAGCTCGATCTCGTCATACCCGTTCTCGTACGCCTCCCGGACCCGGGTGACCGCGAACCGCACGGCGGTGAGGACGTCCAGCCCGTGCAGGTCCTCGACGCGGCGGCGCACGGTTCGAGCTTATCGCCTCCCCGAGCCCGCTCAGGAGTTGCAGCGGTCCCGGTTCACTGGTAGATCATCTGGCACCGCCGTGGAAGGGGGAAGGCGGTGGCTTGCCCGCCAAGGGGCTGTGCGAAGGGGGAACGTACACATGCGCACACGTGCGTTGATGTCGGCGTTGGGGGCCGCCGCGGCCACCCTGCTCTTCTCGGTCGGCGCGAGCGCGAGCGCGCCCGCGGCTGGTACCGCGCCGTCGTCGGCGAAGGTGTTCCGGCCCGTCGGGTTCCACCAGACGACGGGCGCGGCGTCCGCCGCGCCGGCCGCGTCGTCCCGGAACCTCCAGTACATGGGTGGCAGCGTCCTCGCTGTCCCCAAGGCGTTCATCATCTTCTGGGGCCCTGACTGGAACACCGGCTGGACGACCGGCGGGTTCACCAGCGCCCAGGCCCAGACGTACATCACGTCGTTCTTCGGCGGCGTCGGCGGCGGCAGCTGGATCAACAGCACGACCCAGTACTGCTCGGGCGTGGCCGCCGGCTCGCAGACGTGCGGCTCCACGGGCCGCATCACGAACCCGACCGCCCAGTTCGGCGGCTCGTGGGTGGACACCACGACGGTGCCGACCCGGCCGACCGACTCCCAGGTGCGCGCGGCCGCCCAGCGCGGCGCCTCGCACTTCGGCTACAGCGCCAACGCGCTCTACATGGTCTTCACGCCGCACAACAAGTCGATCAGCGGCTTCGGCACGCAGTTCTGCGCCTACCACGACAACACGAGCTTCAACGGCCAGCCGCTGGCGTACGCCAACATGCCGTACGCCCCGGACGCCGGCACGTCGTGCGGGCGGAACTTCGTGAACGCCTCGAACAGCTCGTTCGGCAACGGCTTCTTCGACGGCCTCAGCATCGTGGCCGGTCACGAGTACGCCGAGGCGGTCACCGACGCGTTCCCGAGCAACAGGATCGCGTGGCTCGACACCAGCGGCGAGGAGAACGGCGACAAGTGCGCCTGGAACACGGGCCCCGGCCCGCAGTCCGCCTCGACCAACGTCACCGAGGGCAGCCACTCGTTCGCCGTCCAGTCGCTGTGGTCGAACGCGGCCAACAGCGCCACCGGCGGCTGCGTCATCAACCGCATTTCATAAACGGTTCGTAAAGGGGGGACGGGCGCGTCCCGTCCCCCGTAGACTGCCCACTCGTGCGCCTCTGGACCGCCCTGGCGATCCTCTCCACGGTGGCGGTGCTGAGCCTGGGCGCGTACGCGGGCTGGAACCTCCGCGACCTGCCCCAGCCCGGCAACGCGGCCGCGCTGGCGGGCATCGACCGCACGGTGGACATCTACGACCGCGGCAGCCAGCTGATCGCGCAGCGCGCGGCCGACGGGCAGTTCTCCATCTACACCCCGCTCTCCCAGATGGGGAGCTACGGGCCGGCCGCGACGCTGGCGGCCGAGGACCGCGGGTTCTACCACCACGCCGCGGTGGACATGCCGTCTCTGCTGCGGGCCGCCGCGACGGACGCGGTGAACGGCCGCGTGGTGGAGGGCGGCAGCACGATCACGCAGGAGCTGGTCAAGATCCAGCTGGTCGGTTCCGAGCAGACGCTCTCCCGCAAGCTGCAGGAGGGCTTCCTCGCCTACGCGATGGAGCGCAGGTACTCGAAGGACGACATCCTCACGATGTACCTGAACCGGGTCTACTACGGGCACGGCGCGTACGGCCTGGCGTCGGCCACCAAGGCCTTCTTCGGCAAGGACAGGTCGCCGGCCGACCTGTCCCCGGCCCAGGCCGCGTTCCTGGCCGGGCTGCTCCAGGCGCCCAATGGCTACGACCCCAGCGTCAACTACGACGGCGCCCGGGCGCGCGAGCTGTACGTGCTCGCCGGCATGCGCGGCATGGGCGTGCTGACGGCGGCCCAGGAGCAGCAGGCGGAGCAGGAGAACGTCCACGCCGAGCTGAAGTTCGACCTGTCGTACCGCGCCGTCCGGGCGCCGCACTTCGTGGACTGGGTCATGCAGCGGGCCGAGCGCGACATCGGCACCGCCGCGCTGCAGCAGGGCGGCCGCGTCTACACGACGCTCGACCTCGGGCTGCAGACGCTGGCGGAGCAGGCGGTGGCGTCCGGCGTCAGGGACCTCGGCCACCTGGGCGTCGACAACGGGGCGCTGATGGCGGTCAGGCCGTCGACAGGCGAGATCCTGGCCTGGGTCGGCTCGGCCAACTACGAGGACGACGCGATCGGCGGCCAGTTCGACATCGTGACCGCGCAGCTCCAGCCCGGCTCGACGTTCAAGCCCTACGTGTTCGAGGCGGCGCTGCGCGACCACCGGATCACGCTCTGCAGCACCGTGCAGGACAAGCCCACCGATTTCGGCGGCGGCTATCGCCCGCAGGACTACGACGGCAAGTTCCTGGGCGCGATGAGCGCCCAGCGGGCGCTCGTCCTCTCGCGCAACGTGCCGGCGATCCAGGTCGCGCAGCTCGAGGGCATGGACCGCGTGGACGCGCTGGCCAGGCAGATGGGAGTCACCTCGCCGCTGGGCACGAACCTGGCCACCGCGATCGGCGCCAGCACCGTCAGCATCTACGACCAGGTGCAGGGCTACGCCGTGTTCGCCAACCAGGGCCGGAAGGTGCCGCTCATCGCCATCTCGCGCATCGAGGACCCGGCCGGCGACGTGCTGTTCGAGACCCGGCCGGGCACCCAGGGCGGCCAGCAGACGGTCCTCTCCCCGGCCCAGTCCTACCTGATCACGAACACGCTGCAGGACTACCAGCGGGTCTGGGGCCTGGGCTGGAACCGGCAGATGGCCGGCAAGTCGGGCACCACCGGCAGCCAGACGGGGGTCCACCCGGACGCCTGGATGATGGCCTACAACCCGGACATCGTGATCGGCGCCTGGGCCGGCAGCACCAACGACGAGGCGAAGAGCGCCGCCACCTCCGCCTACGGCACGGACGTGGGCAAGACGATCGAGGCCCGGTTCGTCAACGGCCTGCCCCGCGACTACTCACACTGGTACTCGCGGCCCGGCGGCCTGGTCAGCGCCCACGGCGGGCAGCTGTTCCTGCCCGGCACGCAGACCCACCCCGGCTGCGCCGCTCCTCAGGGGTAGCGGACCCGGGCCGCGACGGTCAGCGCGGCCAGCCCGACCCACGTCACCAGCGGCAGCACCGTCTCCGGGCGCGTCAGCGTTGCGCGGCCGAGCAGGAGGGTGGCGGCCACGTTCAGCCCCAGCCCGACGAGGATCGTGTGCTTGGCCTGGTGCGCGCCCCGGGCGAGCCGGAAGGCGCCGGCCAGCCCGATCACGCTGGCCAGGAGGTGCAGCGACTCCTCCAGGTCCGAGGTGTAGAGGCGCCATGGGGCCACGAAGAGGTCCACGATGAAGCTGAGCGTGGCACCGATCAGTCCGAGCGCGGCGAGCGTGCCGAGCAGGACCGCGACGAAGTGGGCGTCCAGCGCCCACCGGAACGACAGGCGCGCCCCGGGGCGGGCGGACGCCCGACGCCTGATCACGGGCCGCAGCGGTCCCTGGTCCAGCCCCTGCATCTCTGACCTCATTCTGGAACCAACGACGCTCGCCCCCTGGTCGCTCTCCCTCGCGCGGCCCTGGACCACCCCCGGGGACAGTGCGATAAGCTTCGCCGACAACCGAGGTTGCCCCATGGCTGGCGAGGACGCAAGACCAGGGTGCGGTCGCTCATACTTCACGCTCCAGCCTTGCCTTCGTCTCTGCCTGGTCCGTGGCCGCCCCCGCGAGCTGCGGCTCGACCCCCCAATCGAAAACGGTAGGCAATTTCCATAGGAGACCTTGTGGGAGAGGGACATGAGCCCGGACGAAGTCACGACCGCTACTGCTGATCAGGAGACGAACGCGACCCAGGCGAACACCCGCCGGCTGCTCTCCGGCGACGGGGCCTGGTGGTGGAACGGCCGCCGGTGGGTCCCGGCGACCACCGAGGACGGCCTCTGGAAATGGGACGGGTCCCGCTGGAAGGGTACCGTCGACCTCGAGGGCAAGCGGCCCGAGGATCTCGCCACCACGCTCGCGCTGCTCGCCGAGGACCGCTACGCGGATGCGGGCGAGATCCTGGGCCAGCGCGCGGCGGAGTGGCAGCCGGAGGGCGGCCTGCGCGACCTGGTCGATCGGACCCGCGACTCCGGCAGCCGGCTGGGCCGCGTCTCCGAGGGCCTCAACGTGGCGGACGGCAACCGCGGCCTGCGGCGCCGGCTGGGGGCCACGATGGACGACCGCCGCCAGCTCGAGGAGGAGCGCGAGTCGATCGGCTCCGAGTACCGGGCGCTCCTGGTCCGGCTGGGCCGCAGCGCGCCCCAGCCGAGCATCAAGGAGGCGGACGACACGCTGGCCGTCGCCCGCCTGCTCGACGAGCGCGCGGCGACCATGACCCACGGCCTGGCCGAGGTGGACGAGGCGGAGCGGATGCGCGCGGACGCCGCCGCCGCCGCCCAGCGCGAGCTGGCCGCCGCCGAGGACGCCCGCCTGCGCGCCCTGCAGGACGCGCGCCGGGCGGTCGAGTCGGCCGAGAAGGCGCACGCCTGGGCCGTGCACGAGGCCCGCGCCCGGATGCGCACCGTGCTGACGCCGGGGCCGGGCGAGCTGAAGGCCGGGCTGGGGCCGCTCCGCCTGCACGCCAACCTGCTGGAGACGCCGACCGGGAGGGTGCCGGCCGCGGGCGCGGCGGCGCACCTGGACACGGCCCAGGCGCTGTGGGCCGAGCACCGCGAGGCGCTCGCCGACCTGGTCCTGGTCGAGGCGCCCGAGTCGGAGGCGTTCCTGGAGGCGCTGACGGAGAGCTCGGCGGCGCTGTTCCTGCTGGTCGTCGGCCAGACGGGCACCGCGCTGTGGCCGTGCCCGCCGGGCCAGGAGAAGGCCGCCCACCGGTTCGCGACGGTCGTGTGCGACCATGCCCGCGAGGCGGGGCGCAACAAGCGCGATCGTGACGAGCGGGCGCGGCAGGCCGAGGCGGAGCTGGACCAGGTGACGCGCGACCGGTCCTCGATCGAGGCGGCAGAGACGGAGCTGGGCCGCGTCGAGAACGACCCGGGCCTGCTGGGCGCGATCGACGACGCCCGCGAGCGCCTGAACCGGGCCCGCGCCGACACCCCCGAGCTGATCGAGGCCCGCCGCAAGGTGCTGGAGCTGGCCCGCCGCCTCGTGGCACCCCCAGAGCCCCTGAAGGGCGCTCCCGCGTCCGCGTAGAACTACTAGTAGGCGATAGGAACCCTCCCCCTCGCGTGGGGGGGGAGGGTGGTGGGCCGGGACGAGTGCCGCACATAATCGGCACATGAGCGACTGCTGCTCGCCCCGGGGCTACCGTCAGATCTTCAGCGAGCGGAACGCGCGCTCCGACGCCCGGCGCTACCGGCGCCGCGGCCTCGACGAGGTGTCCGCGCTCATCGTCCGGCTCGTGCGGGACCGCGGCGTCACCGACCGGACGCTGCTCGAGGTGGGGGGCGGCGTCGGCGCGATCGAGATCGAGCTGTTGAAGGCCGGCCTGTCCCGCGCCGTCAGCATCGAGCTGACCCCGACGTACGAGGAGGAGGCCGGCGCCCTGCTGCGCGAGCACGGGTTCGAGGACCGGGCCGAGCGCCAGGTGCTGGACTTCGCGCTGGCCGGCGTCGGCGTCGGGCCCGCCGACTTCGTCGTGTTGAACCGCGTCCTCTGCTGCTATCCGGACATGCCGCTGCTCGCCGGCGCCGCCGCCGATCACGCCCGGCGGGCGCTGGTGCTGAGCTTCCCCAACGACCGCTGGTGGACGCGCCTCGCGTTCACGCTGGTCAACGTCGCGCTGCGCGTGGCGCGCCGGCAGTTCCGGATCTTCCTGCACCCGCCCGCGTCGATCCTGGCGACCGCAGAGCGCCACGGGCTGCGGCCGACGTACAGCGAGCCGGGAAGGGTCTGGCACGTGGTGGCGCTGGAACGAGCCGCGTAGGCCATGCGGATCGCCAGCCACCGACTCCCGGGCCTGGTCCTCACCGATCACGAGTTCACCGTTCCGCTCGACCACGCCAGGCCCGACGGCGCGCGCATCACGGTGTTCGCGCGCGAGGCGGTGGCGCCGTCCCGCGAGCGCGACGACCTGCCCTGGCTCGTCTTCTTCCAGGGCGGTCCGGGTGGCGAGTCGCCCCGTCCTGCCGATCGCGGCCTGTGGCTGGGCCGCGCCCTCCACGAGTATCGGGTGCTGCTGCTGGACCAGCGCGGCACCGGGCGGTCCACCCCCATCAACGGCCAGACGCTGGGCAACCTCGGCGATCCGGCCGCCCAGGCGGAGCGCCTGGCCCTGCACCGGGCCGACAGCATCGTCCGCGACGCCGAGTGGATCCGCCGCGAGCTCGTCGGCGAGGACACCCGGTGGAGCGTCCTCGGCCAGAGCTACGGCGGCTTCTGCGTGACCACGTATCTGTCGCTCGCGCCTGGAGGGCTGCGCGAGGCGTTCCTGGCCGGCGGGCTGCCGCCGCTGACGGCGGGAGCGGACGACGTCTACCGGGCGACGTACCCGCGGGTGCTCGACCGCAACCGCCGGTTCTTCGAGCGCTACCCGGGCGACGAGGAGCGGGCGGCGGAGATCGTGGAGATCCTGCGGAGCGGCCAGACCTGCCTGCCGGGCGGCGATGTCCTGACCGCGCGCCGCTTCGAGACGCTGGGCATGGCGTTCGGCATGAGCGACGGCTTCGAGCGCGTCCACTACCTGCTGGACCAGGCGTTCGTCGAGGGTCCCGGCGGCAGGGCGCTGGCGGACCGGTTCCTGCTCGCGGTGGAGGCGGCGACCGCGTTCACGGTCAACCCCCTGTACATGGTGCTGCACGAGCCGTGCTACTGCCAGGGCGCCGCCCCGCGCTGGGCGGCCCAGCGGCTGCGCGCCGAGTTCCCGGCGTTCGACGTGGAGGCCGGCGGCCCGGTCCGGTTCACCGGCGAGATGGTCTATCCGTGGATGCTGGAGGAGTACGCGTCGCTGCGCCCGTTCCGCGAGGCGGCCGAGCTGCTCGCGGAGCGCGAGCGGTGGCCGGCGCTGTACGACGTCGAGCAGCTGCGGCGGAACGAGGTGCCCTGCGCCGCCATCGTCTATCACGACGACATGTACGTGGACGCGGGCCTGTCGCTGGCGACCGCGCGCGACGTCCGCGGCCTGCGGTTGTGGGTGACGAACGAGTACGAGCACGACGGCGTGCGCAAGGACGGCGCGGGCGTGCTCGGCCGGCTGATCGAGCTGGCCCGGGGCGAGCGGTAGGGGGCGTCCAGGCGGCGTCGGCTCCACTCGTCGGCGGTGCGACGCGTGGGTGGGCGAGTTCGGGCGAAGGGGGCGCTGCGCGCCTCCCGTGGTCCAGCCTGGCAGTGAGCACACGGGGGGTCAACGCTTCCCTCCGGCGCTGCGCGGCGTTGACCCCCCTCCGGTTGGTCAGCCGGCCGCGCCGTGGGGCCATCCGCCGGCGAATCGCCCCCTTGGGAGCCGTACGCAGGCACATTCGCCGGCGGTTGGCCCTATCCGGTCGCCCGGCCGGGCCCGATAGGGCCGCTGGCCGGCCAACGCACGGCCCCGCCGCCCAGCGCGGCCCCCGCCCACGATCGCCCGTTGCGCAACTCCGTATAAAGTTATATCCTGGCGACCGGAAAGCAGCCGGGCGCGCCGCCGGTGGGGGGGAGACCGCGGTTCCGCGCCCGCGTGGAGGTCGCGGCATGTCCCACGGTCAGCGACGGCACGGTTGGTTTCGGGGCGGCGGCGTCGCCGCCGTCCTCGCCCTGGCGGCCCTGGTCCTCGCGGCGACGGTCACCGTCGCCCGCGGCCCCGCTCCGGCTCGCGCCGCGGGGTTCCAGACGGCCGCCTACTTCGATCAGTGGAGCATCTACGGCAACGCCTACTATCCGAAGAACCTGGAGACGCAGAACGTCGCGTCCCGCCTCTCGGTCCTGATCTACGACTTCGAGAACATCGACCCCGTCAACCTCACCTGCTTCGAGACGATCAAGGCGTCCGACGCCAGCAACGAGCAGGACCCCAACGCCGGCGACGGCGCCGGTGACGCGTTCGCCGACTACCAGAAGTCGTTCGATTCCAGCATCAGCGTGGACGGCACCAGCGACGTGTTCAGCCAGCCGATCAAGGGCAACTTCCACCAGCTCCAGGAGCTGAAGGCGAAGCACCCGAACCTGAAGATCCTGCTGTCGCTGGGCGGCTGGACGTACTCCAAGTACTTCTCCGACGTGGCCGCGACCCAGGCGTCGCGCCAGAAGTTCGTCGGCTCCTGCATCGACATGTTCCTGCGTGGCAACCTGCCGACCGGGATCGGCGGCGACCCCTCCGGCGGCCAGGGCGTCGCCGCGAACATCTTCGACGGCTTCGACATCGACTGGGAGTACCCCGGCATCGTCGGCCACCTCGGCAACCACGTCAGCGCCTCCGACACGCAGAACTACACCGCCCTGCTGCAGGAGTTCCGTACCGAGCTGGACGCGTTCGGCTCGCAGAACGGCGGCAGGCACTACCTGCTGACGGCGGCGGTGCCGGCGGGCCAGGACAAGATCGCCAAGATCCAGACCGCCCAGGTCGGAAGCATCCTCGACTTCGCCGACGTGATGACGTACGACATGCACGGCGCCTGGGAGACCAGCACCAACTTCCAGTCGCCCGTCCACGACTCGCCCAGCGACCCGGCCACGCCGATCAAATACAACATCGACACCAGCGTCAACACGTGGCTCAACGGCGGGTTCCCGGCCAGCAAGCTGATGATGGGCTTCCCGTTCTACGCCCGGGGCTGGACCGGCGTGCCGACCGGGACCACGAACGGGCTCTACCAGTCCGCGACCGGCCCCAGCGCCGCGTTCCCGTTCACACAGACGGCGGGCGTCGCCGACTACAAGGAGCTGGTGACGGCGGGACTGGTCAACAGCTCCGACATGTTCTTCGACAGCACGACGCAGAGCGCGTGGATATACAGCGGCAACAACTTCTACACGCTCGACACCCCGCAGACGATCGGGATCAAGGACCAGTACATCAAGAGCCACGGCTTCGCGGGCGCGTTCATCTTCTCGCTGATGGACGACGACCCGTCCACCACGCTGCTGACCGCCGTCGTGAACGGCCTGCAGGGCTCGGGCCCGTCGCCGACGCCGACGCCCACGGCCACCCCCACGCGGACGCCCACCCCGACGCCCACGGGCACGCCGCCGCCGACTCCCACGCCCACCCCCAGCCGCACGCCGACGCCGACACCGACGGCGACACCCACG
>Ga0066661_10000195_pt1 | contig 17738 bp, 18 predicted proteins | sample GraSoiAngelo_110_FD_66454 | JGI IMG/M metagenome (GOLD analysis project Ga0066661, IMG submission 66454) | Grasslands soil microbial communities from the Angelo Coastal Reserve, California, USA - 14_0903_12_30cm | ecosystem: Environmental > Terrestrial > Soil > Grasslands | place: USA... | reverse complement strand
GACCCACAGGGTCCCGTCCAGGGCGGCGAGACGCTCGCGCATGCCGGTGAGCCCGGTCCCCACCTCCGGGTCGGCGCCGCCCCGGCCATCGTCGGCGACCCGCACCACCACCCGGTCGCCGGTGCGGCGGACATCGACCATCGCGACCCTGGCCACGGCGTGCCGAGCGATGTTGGCGAGCGCCTCGGCGAGCACGAAGTACATCGCGGTCTCCACCGCCGGCGGAACCCGCTCCGTCATGTCCACGGTCACCCTGACCGGCACCGGCGAGCGGGCCGCGAGCGCGTCCAGCGCCCCGACCAGGCCGCGGTCGGCCAGGATCGGCGGGGACACCCCGCGCACCAGCTCTCGCAGCTCGACCAGCGCCAGCTCCGCGTTCTCCCGAGCCCGGTCGAGCAGAGCGCGCGCGGCGGCAGGATCGGAGTCGAACGCCTCCGCCGCCATCCCGAGATCGGCTCCGAGCACCGCCAGCCGCGCCTGGGCTCCATCGTGGAGGTCACGCTCGATCCGGCGCAGCTCGTGGGTCTGGGCATCGGCCGCGAGCGCTCGGGTCTCCGTGAGCGTGGCGACCCGGCGACCGAGCACCGCCGTCTGGCTGGGCCCCAGCAGCACCCGGGCGAGCCACGCCTGGCCGAACGCCATCCAGCGCGTGGTCCACCCCGCCACCCAACAAAGAGCGATGCCCAGGGGCATGAACGGGAGGGCGCGAACGAAGCTGTCGACGACGAGGTGATGCTGGCTGTCGAGGTTGAGGAAGACCGCCTCGCCACCGGGCAGGAAGGCGTAATAGAAGGGCAGGAGCACGAGCCCGAGCCCAGCAGCCCAGACGGTCCACGACACCACCGCCATGGTGATCGCGAGCGGGAACAGCAGCACGAGCCAGACCAGGTCCAGCCAGCTCGCCGGGTCGGAGACGCGCTGGAGGAGCCGGCGGAGGAGGCCGCCGGAGACCGGCCGGTAGGGCCGGCCGACGGGCTCGCCCAACACGATGGCGGCGCGCCACCGCTCAATGTCGGCCGCGGCCCGGATGGTGGCGAAGCAGGCCAGCGCCACCGGCAGTCCGACGACGAGCACCGCGAAGGTCAGCCCGACGGCGACCGCGGTGATCCAGAGCGCAACCGCCACCGTGCCGGTGAGCAGACCGAGCGAGAGGTAGCCGAGCCCGCGCCAGCTGGCCGCGTCCACGGCGCTGAGCAGGAAGCGGCGCCACCCGAGGGTGGCGCCGCTGGTCTGGTTCATGCGTTGACCCTACTCACAGCGAATCCGCTCCGGGGACTATCCCGGCCGGCAATGTCGCGCTGGGCCGGGTCTCCACCAGTCTCGGGCCGAATCCCAGACGAGCGTGGAGCCGCCCGAAGGGCGCCGGCGCCCACCAGCTCAGCCTGCCGAGCAGGCGCATCACCGACGGCACCAGGACTCCTCGCACGATGGTCGCGTCCACGGCCACGGCCACCGCCAGACCGATGCCGAAGGCCTTGATGAACACCACCCCGCCGAGACCGAAGCACAGGAAGACCCCGACCATGATGGCCGCCGCGCCTGTGATCAGCCGCCCGCTCCGCTCGAGGCCCATCGCCACCGATTCGCGCGTGTCCCGGGTCTGACGCCATGCCTCCTGGATTCGCGTCAGCATCAGGACCTCGTAGTCCATCGAGAGCCCGAACAGGATGCAGAAGATCAGGACCGCGATGCTGGGGTCGAGCGTCTGCGGCGTGAAGTTCAGCAGACGGGCCAGGTGACCGTCCTGGAAGATCCAGGTCAGCGCGCCGAACGCCGCGGCCACCGAGACCAGGTTCATGAGGACGGCCTTGAGCGGGAGCAGCACAGAGCCGGTGAGCATCAGGAGCACGAGGTATGTGGTCACCATCACGAAGAGGGCGGCGGGCAGCGTGTGCCCGAGTATCCAGCCCACCTCGTCCTGGACGTACGCGGTCGTCCCGGTCACCAGCCTGCGGCCGTCCGGCGGCGACGGCAGAGCGCGGATGCTCCTGACCAGCGAGATGGCCTGGGTGCTGCTGGTCTGATACGAGCTGTGGACCTGGAGCACGACGATGTGCGCCCCGATCGCCGCCTGCCTGGCCTGCGGCGTGGTGGACGCGTCCGCCGGATAGTCGACGGAGAGCACGCCCGGCATCGCGGCGATGCTCCGCGCCAGGCCGGCCGCGTAGGCGGCCCTCTGGGGGGCCAGGGGGCTGCCGGTCGGATATTCGAGGACGACCGACATGCTCTCCTGGTCCTGATGCGGGAAGTTCGTCGCGATCGCCTCGAACGTCTGACGCGCCGGCTGGTCCGGGGGCAGCAGCTCGACTTGGCCGCTGCCCAACTGCATGTGCATGACCGGCGCCGCGATCACGGCGAGCACGGCCACCGCGGGGATCATCGCGACCAGCGGGCGGCGCATCACCTGGGTGGCGAGGGCACGCCAGAGGCCGCCCCTGTCGGATTGACGTCCGATGATCGGCAACCTGAGCCTGTTGACGCGGTGGCCCAGGATGGCCAGCAGCGCCGGCAGGAGCGTGAAGGCGAAGAGCACGGCGGAGACCACCGCGAAGGTACCGGCAACGCCCAGTGAGGCCAGGAACGAGCCCTGATAGAACAGCAGGCCGGCGAGGCCGATGGCGACGGTCAGACCTGAGAAGATCACCGACCGTCCCGCCGTGGACATCGCCACCGCCAGCGCGTCCGGCGGAGCGGAACCGCGGCGCAGCTGTTCGCGGAAGCGGCTGAGGATGAAGAGCGAGTAGTCGATCCCGACGCCAAGCCCGATCAGAGCGACGAGCTCCGTCGCGTACTGAGACATGTCGGTGAAGCGAGCCAGGACGAAGACCGCGCCGAGCCCGCCGACCACGGAGATCGCCCCGACTCCGAGAGAGAGGAGCGCCGCCACGACGGTGCCGAACACGAGCAGTAGCAGGATCGCCGTGATCGGCAGCGATGCCTGGCCGGCGGTCGAGAGGTCACTGTTGAGCTGGTCGTTGAACGCCTGGTTGATCGGCCCGTCGCCGGTCGCGGAGATGGTCAGCGGCGCGGTCGGGCCGACCTCCGCCCGCAGGGCGGGGTAGTACGACGGCGCGGTGCCCGTGCTGTCGGTGAACTCGACCACCGCTAGCGCCTGGTGCCCGTTCCTCGACTGCAACGCCGCGTTGACGGGCGGGGCCTCCGAGTACGGGGTCCTGACGGCGGTGACGCGCGGGTCCTTCCGCAGCCGGCTCAGCGACGCGTCCATCGCGGACCGGAAGGACGGATCGGCCACTCTCAGCGTGCCGCCTGAATAGAGCAGCTCGAATGACGAGCCGTCGGTGTGCGGGAGCTGGGCAGCGATCAGTTGGTCGGCGCGGCCGCTCTCAGTGGTCGACAGTCCTCCGTTGGAGTGAGGGCTGGCGCCGAGCACCACCCCCGCGATCGACAGGGCGAGAAGCCCCGCCGACGCCAGCAGCACAGCCCAGCGGTGGCTATGGACAAAGCGTCCGTATCTGGCAAGCATGCGGCTTCCTCCCTGTCCGGTCGAGGTGGTTCATCGCCGTACAGCCTGGGGTCGCCAGCTCCCGAGCGAATCCGCCTCAGACACTGTCCGCGGATACCACCCAGGTGGTAGGGGCGAGGCAGGGGCCGTCCGGGACGGGAAGACATACCAGGAGAAACTGGACAGAGCGGGAACCGGGCCGTAAGATGCTGCTAAATCGCTGAGCGCGGCCCGTTCAGTTCAAAACGACGTGGTTGGAGCCCGTACTGGGCCGCGTTCCGAACCGTTCTGCGTGGCGCTCAGGCCTGGGACCTGGTGCTCTGATTCTTGGGCGGTTGCTACGACACTGGGCCATCGGGCTCCAGGGAGATCCTGGTAGGTGACACCACGGGCAGGGAGACCGATGTATCAGCGCGCCGCCGCCGGCCAGCTCCCAGCGGCAGGCAGAGCACTGAGCGCCGCCGGCCTGCGCGCCACCTGTCCTCACTCCCACACTTGACGGCAGTGGGAGTGAGGGCGACGCCGTTCGGGCTGCTGCTTCGGCGCCTGCGCGAACGCGCCGGACTGACCCAGGAGGAGCTGGCCGCGCGGGCCGGTCTCAGCGCCAGGGCCATCAGCGCTCTCGAGCGTGGCATCCGGCAGCACCCGTATCCGCACACCGTGCGGGCGCTGGCGAGCGCCCTCGACTTGGGTGACGAGGAACGCGCGGCCCTCGAAGCCAGGGTCTCCCCCCGCAGCGAGCGCCTGGCGCTCCCGGCTCCCCTCACGCCCCTCGTCGATCGAGAGCGGGAGGTCGCGGATATCGTCCGTATCCTGGCCGCCGGCAGAACGCGGCTGCTCACGCTGACCGGAACCGGCGGCGTGGGCAAGACGCGTCTGGCTCTGGCGGCGGCCGAGCAGCTGGCGCCGGGCTTCGACGAGGGCGCGGTGCTGGTGTCCCTGGCAGTCTGGTCGAACGTCGTGGAGTCGGCCGTGCCCTGCTCGCGGCAGCCGCGGCCGAGGCGACGGCCATGGATTGCCGCCGCCTGTGGCTCATCACGACCAACGACAACCTGCCCGCCCTGCGCTTCTACCAGCGCCTGGGCTGGGATCTCGTCGCGCTCCATCGCGGCGCAGTGGACGAGGCGCGCCGGTTCAAGCCGGAGATCCCACGCGTCGGGCTGGACGGGATCGCCTTGCGTCACGAGCTGGAGCTGGAGCTGCTGCTTCCACCGCGCTGATCGTGGTGCTGGGCCGTCCGGTGACCGGGCCACGTGCCACCCTGGCCCGGGCGAGCTCGTGGCCCGTCACGCTGAGCGGGGCCCCGCCGAACCACTCGTAGGCCGCTGGTCCACAAGGTCTGCACCTGCGGTACGCTCCGGCCATGCGGGTGCAGACCCTGGCGGAGGCGTTCGTCGACGAGCTCGACCGATGCTGGGTGGGCAGGCAGGTGGACGATGAGGTGCCTCCGGTCGTCTACCGTGGGGCGGCGCCGCTCTCCCTGCCCGCCGAATCGCCGCCGCGCCTGCGCTTCGAGTCTCTGCTCGACAGCCGGCCTTGGTATTGGCAGAAGCGGTTCGATTTCCCCGACCTGGCCAGCGATCCGGACGCGGCCGCCGACCTGTTCGCCAGCGTCGCCTTCGAGAACCTGACCGAGTGGCGCATCCCTGGGAGCCCCCCGGCAGGTCTGGCGGCGCCTGCGCGTGACGTGGTTGGATGATCCACAGGCCGCACCAGGTCAGTTGACGTGGGAAAGGGCACTCCTGTGGATGATGCCGTCGCTATCGCCGCTCTCATTAGTGATCTCAACTGGCAGATTGATCAGATCACCCGCCGAGGCATCAAGGACAACGCGGGCAAACCTTACCGTCCGTCTTACTACCAGCGCGGCCTGAAGAACGCGATCGACCGGGGTGGCCGAGCGGTCGTAGAGTACGTCAGAGGCTACGTGTACAAGGCGCCGAGCGACGGGTACCGGAAGCTGGAAGAGGCGGATTCTCTCGACCTCGCCAACGAGGCTCTCGTGGCGGACGAAGCCAAGCTGTACGCACACCTCTTCTCAGATGCCGATCGAAAGGCTGCGCGTGCGCGGTTGGCGCCACACATGGAGGCGATCGAACGGCGCAAGGCGGCCAGCCGGGAGCGGATCGCCGTTCAGCGGTTGGAACTGCCTACTGACATCGCGGCCCTGCGAAAGCTTGCAGAGATGACGGACGCGCCGGAGGCCGCGATCGCCATCAACGAGGCGATCGTGAGCCAGGTGCCTCAGGACATCGCCGCCCTGAATCGCCTGGGGCGGGCCTACGTGGCCATCGGAGCAACCGACGAGGCGAGGAAGAGGTTCAATGATGTGATCGCCATTGATCCACACAACGGGGTCGCGACGCGGCGTCTCCAGGAGCTCGCGGCACGGGAGCGCAGTCGGTCGAGGTGAAGGCGGGTCCTCGCTGACCCGGCTCTGATCTGACCGTTCCAGAGCGATAGGCCGCCTGACGCTGCGGAGCCTGCCGTGGCTGTCCGGGCCGACGCAGCCACGGCATCATGGCAACCAAACATGTGGACCGCGACCAGGCCTTCGACGCCATCCGCCTTCCACGCCGAGCACGGCCGCCTGCCCCGCTGGCGCCAGTGGGAGCTGGCGACGCGGTCGCGGCCGTCCGCGAAGACGAGCGGCGGTGAGGCTGGCGCCGGGGATCAGTTCGATGAGCCGCGGATGCGGACGCCAGCCGTGAGCTGGTCCGGACGCTGCTGCACCGCGCCCGGCCCACCCTTCGCACCGGAGGTGCGCCCTGGTCCGCCGCATGGGCCCGTCAGGGCCTGACCCGGCCGGCCCAGCGCTACAGATGAGACCTCGCTATGAGGAGCACAGTGAGCACGTGCGCGAGTTGGAGGAGACTAGCCCAGGCCGGCCTCGCGGGCGCGGATCGCGGCCTGCGTGCGGTCCACCACGTGGAGCTTGGCGAGCACGTTGGACACGTGGTTCTGCACGGTCTTGAGCGAGACGCCGAGGTGCGCGGCCATCTCCTGGTTGGTCATGCCCCGGGAGATCAGGTCGAGCACCTCGGTCTCGCGCGCGGTGAGCTCGGGGAACGGTGCCGGCGGCCGGTCCGCAGTGCCCTGCCGAAAGAAGCCGGCCAGGCGCTCCGCCACCGCCGGGCCGAAGATCGCGTCGCCCCGCGCCACGGCGTGGATCGCGCGCGTGATGTCGTCGGCGTTCGCGTCCTTCAGCAGGTAGCCGCGGGCGCCCGCGCGCAGCGCCGCGAACACCGACTCCGGCTCCTCGTACATGGTCAGCACCAGCACGCGCACGCCCGGCCGGAGCTGGAGCACCGCCCGGGTCGCCTCGATCCCGTTCATGACCGGCATCCCGATGTCCATCAGGACGACGTCGGGGGCCAGCTCGGCGACCAGTCGAATCGCGTCCTCCCCCGATGCGCCCTCCCCCACGACCTCGAAGCCCGGCACCGATTCCAGGAGCTGCGCCATGCCGTCCCGGAAGATCGGATGGTCGTCCACGATCAGCACGCGGATCGTCTCCACGTCAGGCCCCGCCCGCGCAGGGCAGGAAGGCGACGATGTGGCCGCCGCCACCCTCGGCGGAGCCGACCTCCAGCCGGCCGCCCAGCTCCTCGGCGCGCTCGCGCATCGAGTGCAGGCCGACCCCGGCCGGAGCACCGGGCGCGATGCCGGCGCCGTCGTCCGTCACCTCCAGCCGCACCTCGCCGCCGGTGACGGCCAGGCGCAGCGTGCAGCGCCGCGCGCCCGAGTGGCGGATCACGTTGGTCAGCGCCTCCTGGGCGATGCGATAGGCCGCCACCTCGACCGCCGCCGGCAGCGGAGGAACCCGCTCCGGCCGGTCGAACGTGAACTCGATGGCGTCGCCGGCCGCCGCCCCCACCTGGGCCAGCGCGCCGAGCAGGCCGAGCTCGTCCAGAGCCGGCGGCCGCAGCGCGTACACCAGCCGGCGCACGTCCGCGATCACGGAGCGCGTCTGGCCGGCCAGGGCGGTCAGCAGCTCACGCATCCGCTCGTCGGCCTCGCTCCGGTTGCGGGCAGCCTCCAGCTTCAGGGCCAGGCTGACGAGCTGCGGCCCCAGCCCGTCGTGGAGGTCGCGGCGCAGGCGCCGGCGCTCCTCCGCACGCGCTGTCACGAGCCGCTCGCGCGACTGTCGCAGCGCGATCGCGAGAAGGACCGCGTGCGCCGCCGCCGCGACGTGGACGGCCAGCTCGCGGACCAGGTCCAGGTCGCGGGGCGTGAACGGGTCGCGCGGGCTCCGCGGCACCAGCCGCAGCTCGCCGAGCTCCTCGCCCTGGTGGACGAGCGGCACCCGGAGCAGGTCGGGCGGCGCGGTCGCCTCCGCCCCGGCCGCCGCGAAGACGGTCCCGTCGCGCAGCGCGACGGCGGCGTCCGGCAGCCGCAGGGCGGTCGCCACCGTGGTCGCGATGCGGGGCAGGACGCTCTCGCCGGCGACGCTCTCGTCGAGCGCCTCGGCCAGGCGGTGGAGCAGCCCGCGCGGGTCGTCGCGATCGCCGTACATCAGCCGGTTGACCAGCCGCTGCAGGCCCTGGCGGAGCGGCTGGAAGGCGATCGCCACGACGCCGGCGGCGGCCAGCGCGAGCAGCTCCTGGCCACGGCCGGCGAGCAGCGCCTCGGCGCCGAGGACGATGGCCAGGTAGGCCGCCAGCAGGATCCCGGCGACCGCCGTGTAGACCGCGGCGCGGTTGATGACGAGGTCCACGTCCCAGAGGCGATAGCGGGTGACCGCGACGGCGACCGTCACCGGCAGGGCGAGCGAGCCCAGCGTCACGATCGCGAACCCGATGGCGGCGCCGGCCGAGCCCGGGGCGAGTGCGGGCACGAATGACCCGACCAGGACGGCGGCGATCGCCGTGGCCAGCCCGAGCAGGACCCAGCGGGTCTGCGCCCTGGCCTCCGCGTCGGAGACGCGCCGCCACCGCCAGACGGCGCAGGCTAGCCCGCCCAGGAAGCCGAGCGCCATGAGCTGGCCCCACAGGTCGGGCGGGTCGCCGGGTGGATACGGCGGGGTCGCCAGCATCACCACCAGCAGCACCGCCGCCCAGACCCCGTACGGCACGGCCGCCCAGCGCGGCACCGGCCGTCCCGTCGGGAAGATGAGCAGGAGCCGACGACCAGGAGCGGCAGCAGGAACGTGCCGAGCCGGGCGGGCACGAACAGCGCCGGCTGGCCGGCCAGGGCGTCGGTGTACGGCGCCCCGGCGCCGCCCACGACCGCCAGCATCACCGCCGCGTAGGTCGCCAGAGGCTCGCGGGAGCGCGCCGCCAGCACGGCGGCCACGAGGAAGCACACCAGCGTGAACACCAGCAGCGTGGCCGTCGCGAAGTCGGCGTAGCCCGGGCGCGAGGCGCCGACCCTCGGCAGCCCGAGCACGAACAGGCCGGCGGCCAGCAGGGCGCAGAGCGCCCCGCCAGCCAGTGCCGCCCGGACGACCCAGCGGCTCACGCCGCGGCCGCCGCCGGCGCCCGGGTCGCGCCCGCATGGCGCACCGCCAGGGCGATGCTCGCGACCGCGATCCAGGCCAGTCCCAGGAGCTGCGCGAGCTGGCCGAGGTTGAACGGGTCCGCGCAGCCGATCAGGCCGGCGGCGGCCGCGACGACGCCGGCCCAGGCCACCCAGCCGGCCACCGCGCCGGTGCGCAGCGCGCCCGCGGCGATGGCGCCGACGAAGACCGCCATGCTCGGCCAGGTCATGAAGTAGGAGCCCCAGTTCAGGTACGCGAGCAGTGTGATGCTCTGCGCGTCCAGCCCGTGGCCAGAGCCGGCGTAGCGCGCCGCGAAGAAGCCGAAGGACGCGAAGGTCACCGCCACGTTCACGATCCCGGCGCCGAGCGCCGCCCGCGCCAGCAGGCCGCCCGCGTCCGCCGGGCGCACCGCGGCCGCCGCCCGGACCACGAAGGCGAGCAGCAGGAGCGTGGCGAACACCTCCATACCGAGGCCGACCCAGACGCCCACCGGCATCGGGGTGCTGGCGGCCCTCGCCGCGGTGGCCGCTGACGGCACGATGTCGAACGGAACGGGGTTGGCGGCGCCTCCGACGACCACGCCCGCCAGCTCCACGACCGCGAACCCGAGACCGGTGAGGGCGCCCAGCGCCAGGAGCCTGCGATCCGACATGTCAATTCCTCCTCACAGTGTGGCCGGCCCGCGCTCGGCCTGTGGGCAGGATCGGACGAACCGGTTTCCCGAGTCATCGGTGGGCTTCCCGACCGGCCGGGAAATCGCGACGGGAATTCGAGATGCCGGGACCCGCGCAGTCTCCGGCGGAGCTTGAACTCGGCCTCTACCAGGCGCTGGTGGCCCGCTTTGCACGTATCTCGGCGGTACCCGTAAGAATCGCGAATCGGCTGCACCCGTCGGGCGCCGCGCGCCCGTACAGGAGGCGTGAGGAAGAGAGCGTGGTTGATGAGCCCGAGGCCGAGTTGATCAGGCTGGCGCTCGGGGGCAGCGAGGACGCGTTCGAAGAGCTCATCCGGCCGCACCTGTTGGTGGCGTACCGGGTGGCCTATCGCATCCTCCAGGCGCCCAGCGACGCGGAGGATCGCGTGTGGGAGGCGGCGGTGCGGGCCTGGCGGCGGCTCGCGAACCTGAAGCCCGGCAGGTGCTTCCGGCCGTGGTTCCTCGGCATCGTGACGAGACGATGCCTCGAGGGGATCCGCAATCCCTGGCGGTCGGTGGTCCGGCTGCCCGACCTCGGCGACCTGATCGATCGACTCCGTCCGACTGACGGCCGCTCGATCGAGGCCGACTGGCTGGTGGGAGACGAGCTGCGACGGGCCCTGGCCGCCCTGACCCCCACCCAGCGAGCGGCGATCGTCTGGCACTACTACGAGGACCTGCCCATCGAGGAGGTGGCCGAGGTGCTGGGGAGAAACGTCAACACCGTGAAGTCGGACATCCGACGGGGCCTGGCCCGCCTGCGCAGGGTCCTGCGGGAAGAGAGGTGATGGCCAGGTGAACGACCACGACGAGAGGTTGCGGCGCAACCTGCGGGAGGCGCTGCCCATCCCAACCGGCTTCCCGAGGGCGGCGCTCGCGGACCGGATCATGGGCGGCGTTGCCGCGCATCCCCGCCGCCTGGTCGGCTGGTGGCCGCGCAAGCGGACCTGGGTGCCGGCACTCGCGGCGATCCTCGCGTTCCTTACGGTCGCCGGAGAGACGCTCGTCCAGCGGGCGCAGTACGCGGGGCGAGTGGACTTTGTCGCCAGCACCACGGCCAGCGGCACGGTCGAGTTCGTCTCCTCGCAGGCCCAGCCGGCCGACGAGTACCGCGCCATGACCGACAAAGTATTGGCCGGCTTCAACGGCAACCCCGACTTCAACAGCCAGCCCACGGCGGCGCAGGACATCACCCGGATCGGCTACGAGCAGTCGGCAGGCAAGTCGACGGTGGACCTGGTCGCCCTGACGAGCAGCGACCTGGCCGACCTCCAGGCCAGCGGCGCGCTGGAGGACCTGACCCCGCTTCTCCGTCGGCTCCAGCGGAGCCGCCAGTTCCCTCAGCCGCTACTCGACGACGCCAGGCTCGGCACCCGCGGGACCTACTACATCCCGTGGCTCCAGGCGACCTACCTGATGGTCGTCAACCGGCAAGCGCTCATGTACCTGCCTCCGGGCGCGGACGTCGAGCACCTGACCTACGACGAGCTGATCGCCTGGGGGCAGCGCATGCAGGCGGCGACCGGCGCGAAGCGCATCGGACTGCCGGCCGACGTGAGCCACGGTGCCAGGGGAGGCCTGGTGTACCGCTTCCTGCAGGGCTATGCGTACCCGTCGTTCACGGGGAGCACGCTCACGGGGTTCAGGTCCCCCGAGGCGGTTCAGATGTGGGAGACCATGCGTCGGCTGTGGTCCGTGACCAACGACCATTCGGTCACCTACGACAGTATGGACGACCCCCTCGCAACTGGTGAGGTGTGGGTCGCCTGGGATCACCAGGCACGGCTGGGGAAGGCGCTGAGGGATCCCCAGCACTTCATCGCGGTGCCGGCTCCCAGCGGTCCGAAGGGCCTCGGCTACCTCTCAGCGGTCGTGGGCCTGGCGATCCCGAAGCACGCGCCGAACAGCCAGGGTGCGGAGGCGCTGATCGACTGGCTGACCCAGCCGAAGCAGCAGTCGGCGGCCGCCTTCACCCTCAACTTCTCGCCGGTCGTGCAGGGCGTCCCGCTCACCGCGCCGGGCGCGGCCGAGTCCGCCGTGGCCAGCCGGTACCAGACCGGTCGGGGCAGCCTGGAGACGCTGCTGCCGGAGCTCGGCTCCCAGGCTGATGCATTCACGACGGTCTATCAGGACACCTTTACGCGAATCGTGCTCCGCGACCAGGACATCGACGCGGTGCTGAACGACGAGGCGCCGCAGCTGCAGCGGATCGTCGACCTGGCCAAGGCGCCGTGTTGGCGGCCGGACCCGCCGAGCAGAGGACCATGTCAGATCAGGTGAGCCGGTCGCGACGCCCGGAGCCACCGCCTCTCCGCATATTCCTGAGCCACACCCGCGAACTCCGGGAGCATCCGGCGGAGCGATCGTTCGTGGGAGCGGCCGAGGACGCGGTGATCCGTGCGGGACACGCGGTCGCGGACATGGCCTACTTCGCCGCTCGTGACTCCGAGCCGTCCGAGTACTGCACGAGGATGGTTGCCAGGGCAGACGTCTACGTCGGGATCATCGGCTTCCGGTACGGCGCCACCCTGCCCGGCCGCCAGGGGACGTCGTACACCGAGCTGGAGTTCGAGAGAGCGACGGAGCTGGCTCTACCGCGATTGATCCTGCTCCTCCGTGACGGCGCTCCGTTCGGCCCGCCGGTCGTCCAGCGGGGGGAGGACGGCGATCGGCAGCGGGCGTTCCGGAAGCGGTTGCTCCGGGACGCGGGCCTGACCGTCGCCTGGGTCGGCTCCCCGGCGGAGACGGAGCTGGCTCTATTCCATGCGCTGGTCGACCTGACGCAGATCGCGCATCTCTGGCCGCGAGCCCGCCCTGCCGCCACCAGACCTCGCGAACGCGAGAGGCGATGGGGAGGCCGTCGCGCGGCCGGTTCGCCAGGCCGGGAGCGACGCGAATGCGTCCACTCTCCCGAATGCTGCCGGCATCGTTTGCGCGGATGCCGATGAACTGGCGGCTGAAGCGCCGGTTGCAAGAGGGGCGGCTGCTGGCGCGGGTGTCGCGGGCCGCGTGGCGGTTGGAGCAGGCTGACCGGGAACAACGGTGGGCGCTCGCCTCTGCTCATGCCGCGGGGCTCTCGATCGGCCAACTGGCCGGGGCAGTCGGACGCTCGGCGTCGCGTGTGCGTCAGCTCCTGGCCGATGCCGACCTGGCCGCGCTGGACGCCGCCCTGGGTGACCTGCGGGTTGTGGGCTGGCCGGCCCCCGAGGACCCCGATTCCGACGAGGACGTCGAGCTGGCCGGCCGCGCGGCCATCGCCGACCGGATCCGGGACGAGGTGGAGTGGCTGCGCCGATGCGCCGGCTGGCTGGAGACGCTCGAGGCGGGCGACTCCCCGCCTGTGGTCGACTTGCGCCCGGCGACCGACTGGCCGGACACCGCCTACGTGGTCGTCAACCTGGGCAGGGTGCGGGCCGTAATCGACCGCGTCGCCGGCGATCTGGACGAGCTTGCTCGGGCCCGTCAGGTCGCCGACCTCGACAACGCCGCGGTCCGCCCCGACCGCCGCGCGGAGCGGCGCCGGCGGATGGCCGAGCCGGACCTGGAGTTCCGGACCTTCTGCACCCGCAAGCGGCTCCCGGCGTCGACCACGTACCAGTTGGAGCATGCCTGGGACGCGTGGCAGGCCCAACGCTACCTGCGCGGCGAGATCGACCAGTGGCCTGTCTACACCGACAACCCGTACCGAGCGCGTTGAGCCCCCACCCCGCGACCATCGCGCCTGGCCAACGGGTGTTCCCGAAACTGGACGCCGTAGCGTTCCTCATGGGTCGTTCCTTTACCGCCACCCCAGATCTGTCATGCCGCCTGCGGCGGCGGGACGCAGGGCAGGTACAGCTTCGCCGCCTCGCACCGTAACTGGAAAAGTCGCCCACACGTGGACGAGTCTCTGGGCAGGATAGGCGGCGACATGTTGCAGGTCCACACACAGCGGTCGCACAGCGCCCGTACAGACGCTTCATGGACGATCGCCGATCACATGCGACGATGGAGCCAGGCGGTACCCGATGCCGGTGGTCTTGAGTCCCGCAGCATCACGGCCCGCCTCTACCCCGTGGAGCGACGGCGCGGCCGCGCATCATGGACACCCGCGTGCGCTCCCGCGACCAGGCCCTCGACGCCGTCCGCGCGTTCCACGCCGAGCACGGCCGGCTGCCGCGCTGGCGGGAGTGGGAGTGCGCGACAGCGTCGCGGCCGTGCTCCACGACGATCGAGCGGCGCTGGGGCGGGCGCGAGCTGCTCGCCGAGGCGATCGGCGTCCGGCCGCGCGACGTCGACGTCTCGTGGTACACCATCCTCGACGACCGCGCCCAGGCGAAGCTGGCCGCGCTCGGGGCCGCTCGGGACGAGCTGGGGCGGTGGCCGGCCGTGGCGGAGTGGGACGAGAACGGGCGGCGGCCGTCAGCGCGGACGTTCCATCGGCACTTCGGTGGGTGGAGGCAGGCGTGCCGGGCGGGTGAGCCAAGTGAGGCTGGTGGACGAGGCGCTGCGGGTCCGCGTCGGAGCGACGACGAATCGCGACAGTTGAAGTAGGTGAGCGATCGTCGTCTGTTCGTAGCCGGTTACTAGAGTTTCTCGGACAATGCCTCAGTTTAAGACGTCACCCCATGTGAACTCCACTCGACCGACGAAGCCGCTCCCACCGCCACCGCCACCGCCGCGCTGCACACTCTGGCAGTTGCCTCCTGTCTCCTACAGCTGGACCGAGGCACCGGTTGGCGGGTAGCGAGTAAAGGGCGTTCACGACCAGTTCCATCCCGCCAGCAGCCGCCAGATGACCTTGGGCCCGTTCCAGTTGGCGAGGGCGTGGCCACTAGCGCCGACTGAGCGGCGATCGAACTGTCGCTAGCAGTTGCACCACGTCCACCGCGAACTCCCGCCGCATCCGGGCCCCCCGCCGCTCGACCTCACCGGCCGGCTTGACCTCGCCGTCGTGGTCGCGGACGAAGTGCGCCTCCGCCGCGGCCGCCGTGACGATGAACGACACGTCGGGCTCGGCGAGTGCGTCGCGCGGCTGCCGCTGCTCGCGGTGCAGGAATCGCACTGGCCGAGCCACGAGGGATTCATTGGAACTTCGAGCGCCGTTGCCGACGCGTTCGATCGGCTGCTGACGGAGCGGCCCAATACCGATACTCCGCCACCTGACTGACGCCCAGACCCAACGGCGGCGCCGACGATCGGCCACCTGACACCAGGCTGCGCAACCAAGCATGCCAACAAGCGGCGCCACGTCCGCCCGTGACCATTTCTTGACCAGTCGGCCCGGCCACAGCCCCTCAACCTTGCAACACCGCTATCAGGATCGACGACGATGCGCGTCCTGCAGCCATCCAGCCGCCCGCCACCCCTTGGCACCCCGACTAGAAAAGGAGGGGAAATGATCGACACCACCGACACCATCGACACCGGGCATCGACACCTCCCGTGGCTCAGGCTTCGTGAGCACCTGGCCGGGGATGGACCGGTGGGCAACGAGGCCGCCAGCGCCGCGGTGGCCGACACGCTGGATCCGGGTACCACGTCGGTCGGGACCTGGATCGAGGTGGAGCACCTCGCGCCGACCCCGATCGGGGCAGACGTCGTCGCCGTGGCCACACTGACTCGCGCCGAGGGCGGTCGCCTCGAGTTCGACCTGGCCGTCTCCGAGGGCGGCGGGGTGGTAGCACGTGTTCGTCATCGCCGGCAGGTCGTCGATCGTGCGCGGTTCCTCGACCGGCTGGGCCGCCGCACCCCGTAGCCAGACGCTCTTTCCACGCGGGCAATGTGACCCTCTGCTCCCGACCCCATGCGGCCCGCGAAGAAGCGTGACGAGCGCGACCGGCATTGACCGCGCTCGTCACTCGCGTCGTGGTGCGTTCGCGGCTCCCCTACGAGTCCATCACGGGCTCGTAAGAGAGCGTGTACGCCTCGTCCTTGCGGCCCACCTCCCAGTGCCAGCCGCCGTCGCCCGTCAGCCCGGCCAGCTCGTCCGTCGCCGAGCCGGGGACGACGATCCAGTGCCCGTTTGTCTCCTGCGTGCTCCCGGTCCCCCGGTCCTCCAGGACGAAGCTTCCCTCGCGGCCGCCGACGCGGCCCGTGACGCTCAGGACGCCGCTGAACCGGCGGCTTCCGTCGCCCAGCGTGACGGCGGTGTAGCGGACGACGGCCGTCCCTTCGATGCCACCGGTCAGATCCGACTCCTTCTCGATCACCGACAGCTTGAGGCCGTCATTCTTGGGCCCGTACTCGTGGCGCTGGAAGCGCTTGGTCGTGGAAATTCCCTCGATGGTCGCCTTCATGCGGAACGCACCTCCCGTATTGATTCGGCCTGCGGCTGCCGCAGCTTCTCGGTGAGAAACTGCCGCCATGTCCGGCTGCCGGTCGTGTGCCCGGGCCCCGGCAGGAGCGCGCCTTCGCGGACGGCGCGGGCGCCCGGGATCCGCACCGGCATCACCCAGCGCCGCCGGTGGCTGGCGCGCAGGTAGTCGTGGAGCAGGTCGGCCCAGCTGGTTACCAGCGGTCCGGCGATGTCGGGCGCCCGGCCGGCCGGCTCGCCCAGTGCCAGTTCGACGAGCCTGGCCGCCACCTCGTCCGGATCCACCGGCTTGACGTGGAAGCCAGCCGGCACCAGCGGCACGGGTGGCCTCGCCAGCCGCCGGATGTTGACGAGGCAGTAGTCGTAGAGCTGAGTGGCCCGTAGGATCGTCCAGGGCAGCCCGGACTCGGCCACCATCCGCTCGCACGCGCGCTTTGCCCTCGGGTAGCCCCACGACGCGATGTGGTCGAGGCCGACGATCGAGACGTACACAGGGTGCGGCGTCCCCGCCCGCGACGCCGCCCGGACCAGCTGCCGCGTGGCCTCGACGTCGCCCCTGGTGCTCGTCGCGCAGTGCACGATGGCCGCCACGCCGTCCACGGCCGCCTGCAGTCCCTCCGCTGTGCTCAGGTCGCCGACAACGTACTCGACGGCGTCGGCCGTCTCCCGGCGACGCCGGGTGAGCACCCGCACATCGCGGCTGGCCTCGCGCAGCCGCCGAGCGGTCGGTCGTCCCAGGCGGCCAGTGCCGCCCGTGACCAGCACTTGCTTCGTCATCGCTCCTCCTGTGTTCACCGGCCGCAGCGTCCTTGTCGGCGGCTCGCTGTTACATCGGCCGGGTCCGCTTCGTCAGTGGCGATGACGGATCGCGGACGCGGAAGGTAACGGGAGCGATGACGGTGGACGAGGGAAACTGGCTGGCGGAGCGGTTCGAGGGCCACCGCCCGCACCTCCGGGCGGTGGCCTATCGGATGCTCGGATCGCCGAGCGACGCCGAGGACGCCGTGCAGGAGGCGTGGCTTCGGCTCGGCCGCGCCGATCCGGGCGGCGTGCAGAACCTGGGCGGATGGCTGACCACGGTCGTGGGCCGCGTGTGCCTGGACATGCTGCGCGCGCGGGCGTCACGCCGCGAAGAGGCGATCGCCCCGCAGCTGCCGGACCCGGCTGGCGCCGACCCGCAGCAGGAGGCCGAGCTGGCGGACTCGCTCGGCTCGGCGCTACTGGTGGTGCTGGACACGCTGACCCCCACCGAGCGCCTGGCGTTCGTGCTTCACGACGTGTTCGGCGTGGCATTCAAGGAGATCGCCCCGATCCTGAGCCGCACGCCATCCGCGACCAAGATGCTTGCCAGCCGCGCTCGCCAGCGGCTGCGCACGTCCAGTTCGACGGTGGACGCCGACCCTGTCCGCCAGCGCCAGGTCGTCGCCGCGTTCCTGGCAGCGGCTCGCGAGGGCGACTTGCGCGCGCTGCTCACGATGCTGGCCCCCGACGTCGTCCTCCGCCCGGACGGCGCTGCAGTGCAGGCCGGCGCCCGCCTAGACATCCGCGGCGCATCTGCGGTGGCCGATCAGTTCGGCGTGCGCGCCAGGGGGGCGCATCAGCCCGCGCTGATCGACGGCCTGGCCGGCGCCGTATGGGCGCCAGGCGGTGTTCCGCGGCTGGTGTTCGAGTTCACGATCGTCCGCGGGTTGATCGCCGCGATCGACGTGATCGCCGACCCTGACAGTCTAAGCCGGCGGGAGGTCGTGATCCTGGAGTCGTGAATCGTCTACGGCTACAGCGTCCAGGGTGCGAGCGGGAAGTGGAG
>Ga0066661_10000181_pt1 | contig 17994 bp, 19 predicted proteins | sample GraSoiAngelo_110_FD_66454 | JGI IMG/M metagenome (GOLD analysis project Ga0066661, IMG submission 66454) | Grasslands soil microbial communities from the Angelo Coastal Reserve, California, USA - 14_0903_12_30cm | ecosystem: Environmental > Terrestrial > Soil > Grasslands | place: USA... | reverse complement strand
GGGTCATGCCGTCCCAGCATCCGTCGCCAACCTCCTCGAAGACGTCGATTTGGACTGGAGGGTCCGCCATGTACAACGGCCGGGACGGCTGCCCGGCTACCTTTTCAACAGCTTCCTAGATGGGGAGCGGGACGCGGCGCGGGCATTCGCGCCCAGATGTCCGATCACCTCTGGCGAGACCTGCTGGCTCACGGCACTCGGCACACATACGAGGCGCGGGAGGTCCTGGTGCATCAGGGCGATGCCGGCCATCAGGTGGCCGTCATTCAAGAGGGTCGCGTCAAGATCACGCGCGCGGAGGTGAACGGGGTCGAAGCGCTGTTGGCAGTCAGAGGAGCGGGAGAGCTCGTCGGCGAGACCGCCGTGATCGAAGGTGAGGACAGTCCGGTGACCGTCACCGCTCTGCGGCCGTGCCAGGCGTCGCTGTTCACCCCGTCGCAGTTCGCCGCCCTGCTGGGCGGCAGCGAACTGGCGCTACCGGTGCTGCGCTACGCCGTCTCACGGCGGGCCGAGGCGGACGAGATCCGCGCCGAGCTCAGCCTGCTGCCCGTGTCTCTGCGGCTGGTCAGGATGCTGCTCCGCTTCATCGATGCGGCTGGCGCGCCCGTGCGGGCCGGTGCGCACGTCGATCTCGAGATGACGCAGGAGGATCTGGCGCGCGCCATCGGCGCCTCGCGCAGCCAGGTGGCAGCGACCCTGGCCGGACTGCGAAGGCGGGGAGTCCTCAGCACCGGCCGGCGACGCCTGATCGTGCGCGACCACACCGTTCTCCAGGCGATCGGCGCGGGCCGGTTCGCGGTCCGATGAACGTCCGATTCCGGACGGAACGTCTCTGTCCCCCTGGCTACCGTACCCGCCATGAAGGCGAGCTGGTCCATGGCCCCCGTCGAATGACCGAAAGGAGTGCAGGCATGCAGGCAGCCGACGCCATCGTCATCACGCTGCCGGGAGTGCCTGACACGACGCTCTTCGAGCTGGAGGCGAACCTCGGTCAGGTGAACGGGATCGCGGCCGCGTTCGCCAAGGACGACCGTGGCCTGGACGCGACCGATCCCGAGATGTTCCTGCGGGTGGCGCCGGACGGGCCGGGTGAGCGGCCGCGGCTCCTGGCCGCTCTCAGCAATACGATCGACCTCCTCCAGAGCAGAGGCATCAGCGGCGCCATCATCAAGCTGCCGGATGGCATCGTCATCGCACTCACGGGGTCGGGCGCGAATGGCAGTCGAGATGCTCGTCCGTCCGATGATCCCGAGCGGATCGACTTCCGGCTGGGCTTCGCGGTGGATGTCGCCGCGTACACCGCGCGGCCCATGCCGGGGCAGCGAGAGGTGCAGCAGCGCCTGGCCACCCTGGTACGCGAGGTCGTCGCGGACGTCGAGGCCGGTCCTCATGGCACCGACAGTCAAGAGTCGGGGGACGGAATCATCGTGTTCTTCCCCGCCGGCATACAGTTCCAACGGGTGCTGCCCCGGCTCTTCCGGGCGACGGCGCAGTGCCTCGACACGGACAACAGCCGCCACACGGACCGGCTCCGTCTCCGCATGTCCATGACCATCGGGCCCGTCGGCAAGGGAGCCATGGGATACGCGGGGAGCACGGTCGTCGAGCTGAGCCGGCTCGTCGACAGCGACACGCTCCGCCAGGTGCTGGACGACGATCCCCGCGCCGGTCTCGTGGTGCTGGTGTCCGACGTCCTCTACCGACACGTTGTCGGAGCTGGCCATCCGGGGCTGGCTGCATCGGAGTTCCAGCGCCTGGAGGTCGCAGTCAAGAGGTCGCAGGCGGTGGCCTGGCTCTGGACAGTCTGACGGAACAGCCACGAGGTGCATGACGCCTTGGCAATGCGGAGGGATGCGCGATGACCGAAACTGCAGAGAACGCCGGCCAGACGGGCGCACCAGACGATGGACTCGTCGGCATCCGACGGCTTCTCGGACTCGGGTTGATGCGCGCCTCGGGTGCGTTGCGACCGGTGATCCGACGCGGAGACCCCATCTGGGCGCGAGCCCGTCTGGAGAAGGCGGCGATCGAAGAGCGGTATTACTTCCGGCAGGAGATCTCGCTGAACCCATCCCACAGCGTTCGGCGGGATCCGATCGGACACGTCGAGTTCGTCCTGCCCCTGGACGGAGAGAAGTACTTCACGCGTCAGGCATACGGCGATGCGAGTCGTGCGTACGGCCAGGGCGCCGACCGCGATGTGGAGGCCATCGTCGGCTTCCTCGGGCTCACCGGCCACGAGAAGACAGATCTCAGCAGCATGCTGGAGCTGGATGAACGCCACGCGTTCCCCATTCGGGCAGCGCTTCCGCAGGCGACCGACGCGCAGCAGGCCGATCCGCTGCTCGCGGACCGCAGCCAATGCGTGATCTCTCGTGCGTACCGGCCGGCGCAGTCCGTGCAGGTCGATGCGTTTATCGAAATCGACATCGAGGATCCCGACACCTCCGAGATACCGCTGCGACCGGCGAACGCGAACGACCGAACGGCGATCATGCGACAGATCGACTTCAAGCCGGGCCTGTCGCTCACCATGACCGTGCAGCTGGTCGTCCCCACCGGGCTGATGGACGACGCCGTCCCCAAGGTCACGGGCGTCTTCGTCGGATGGCCCACCCGCACCTCGCTGCAGTCTCTGCAGCTCGAGATCGCCGGAGCGCCGCATGCCTTTCGGTACAACCCGGAGCGCGCGGGCGGTGGCGGACTCGAGTGGCAGGACGTTCCCATGACGGCCGAGCAGATCTCGAAGTCCGACGGTGGCGATCGCGTGTTTCGGAGCCCGCGGATGGTCCTGTCGATCCCCAGGCCGGGCGAGCTCTACCGCCAGGAGAGGCTCAGCGGGGAAGTCGAGGTGACCGTGGACCGGCTGCTCTCGGGCACGAGCGCCCGGCTCTTCGACTCGAGAGGCATGAGGAGCCAGCACCCCAGTCTCGAGACCAGGAGCGTCGTTACGACGGAGTTCTCGGTGCTGCTCGAGGACGCCTTTGCCCGCCGGACGCTGTCGCCCTACCAGCAGATGCACTTTGACGAGGTGATCCCCGAAGAGATGCGCCTCGACGACATCATGACGGTCCTGCGGATTCGCGGCTTCGAAGTGGAAGACTTGCGGCTGCCGGGCACGACGGCGCCCGAGGCCGACTCGATGCGCCGGTGGCTCGGGGCGCGCCGGGCCCACGGTCCGTACTCGATGTCCATCCTGCTGTACGTGGAGGGGACCCGTTACCAGACCCGTCGAGAACGGCAGGTCCATGGTGGCATGAAGTACGAGACCTCGGTGGACAGCGGCGAGCTGCGAATCTATGCCATCGGCTGGCTGCCTCGGGACAGCGAGCCGGTCGTCCGCGAGATGAACGCGCTGCGGCAGGACCTGCACGAGCGGTTCGACCGCCTGCCGGCCCGGCGCTGAAGGAAGGAGAGCTATCCCATGACTGTCTCGTTGCAGCAGCGGGCACCAAGGGTCCGCTGCTACAAGTGCGGCTCGTCGGCCGTTCGCGCGCTCTGCCACCACTGCCGGCGGCCTCTGTGCGCGGATCACGAGGTGATACCTCCCCGGTGGGCGGTGCGGCTGTTCGGCGGCGAAGCCGACGGGCCCGGCTTGGAGAAGGCTGCCGGCCGCCACTGCGATGAGTGCGCCCACCTCCCGTTGGGAGGCTGGCCCGACGTTCGGATCGCCGCCGCCGCGCTGGGAGCGATCTGCCTGATCGCCCTGCTGATCGGCGGCGCCAGCGGTCTGGTCATCGTGGTCTGCGGAGCGGTTGCCGCCGGCGTCACCGCGTACGTTCTTCTCCGCCAGCGCCTCGTTGAGGCGCGGGCCGGGCTTCCGGTACCGCTCCACCCCAAGGTGGCCGACCTGCACCTGATCGAGCGGCTCCGGGTCCGCATCGCACTCGAGCCAGGGGGCCGGTACACGGTCCAGTCCGACCCAGTGGATGGTTGGGTCGTGGCGTCCCTCACGTTCGGAGCCCACGATCGGGACCGCGTCGCCGGCCGCAGGCGCAGGAGCGGACTGGGGCCGGACGACGAGGTTCCCTACGCCGCCGGTTCCTTCGTCCTGCAGGGGCAGGCCGGCATCGTCGGCCCGGAGGACGGCGCGGTGCTGCCGATCGGCGGCGACGCTCGGGAGGTCGCCACGTTCGCCGCCAAGGACGCGCCGGCGTCGAGCACGCTGGAGTTCACGCGGTCGTACCGCCTGTCGCCCGAACCCGACGGCCTTGCGTCCCTCTGGATCACCCCATCGATCGTCCCCGACGCAGAACGGCATGTGCTCGTAGTCGACATCCAGTGGCCCGAGGTCGGGCGGGACCGCCACAATCCGCTCGGCCTCGACACGATCGACGTCCTCCGGATCAACTGCCCGGTCACCTGGGGGAATGTCGAAGGGCACAACCACGAGATGGTCCGGGTAGCCGTCGGGGGCGTGGCGGAAGCCGGCCAGGAGATCCGGACGCTGGAGTGGGAGCATCTGACGCTCAGTGACGAGGAGCGCGAGAAGCGCTGCCTGACGATGCTGATCCAGTTCGAGCACCAGGTCGAAGCAAACGACAACCTGTCCGGACACCTCGAGGCGACCCTGGACGGATCCCTCTCGGGGGCGGACGGGATACGGGCGTACAACGCGCTGGGCGAGTACCGTAACGTCCCCGACCCCATCCGTGTCAAGACACGGGTCGAGGCGGACTTCAGCCTGAGCCTGGCCAGCATCCGCTACCAGGCGGTCCGGGTCTATCCCGATCGTGCTGGAACTGACGGCGAGCGCGATACCCCCGCCGGCGAGTACGGGATAGTCCCGGACCACAGGACGGTCATCGCCCTGACCAACGCGCTCGCCGGGGCCGGCTACTACGTCAAGCGCGTGCTGGACAACCCGCCGCGCAGCGGCGGACGGGCCGACGTCGTGCAGCGGTACTGGGACATCGCCGGTCGCCACTACCAGGGCGTGTACCCGATCGACTGGCACCTCATCCTGACCGGCGAGGAGAGGCACACGGGCGACGTCCGGCCCGAGGCAGGGAGCACGAACGTGAGGATCGAGGTCCGCGGCCCCTTCACCGACGACTGCATGTTCGAGGGCGTGAAGGAGGCATGGAGGAACCTGCACGATGTGACGGATCTCACCCTGAAACGCCAGGCGACATCCGGCGGTCGGACGGATGAGAGCGGGTGGCCGGCATGACGTGGGAGTGCGCGGAGTGCCATGCCCCTGAAGCCCAGCGGAACCGGCTCGATGCGGTGTGCCACCACTGCGGCAAGCTCCTGTGCCGTCAGGACAGGAGGCTGATTGCCGACGCCGCGTTCGATCCCGCCGGCGGCCAGGCCAACCAGACGGCCGTGCACTGCCGGGCGTGCCTGCGCCGGCATCACACGCCGATCGACATCCCGCTCGGACTGCCAGACCAATGATCGACGTGACGATCGCACCGGACCGGATACCGTCCGGGACGCCCACCGAACTCGATGTTCGCCTGACGAACCGCGGGCCGGGTGCGTCCACGAACGTTGTCTTCACCCTGCGGCTGCCAGCCGGCCTCGGGCTGCTGGAAGGCAAGGACCGGATCGAGAGGAGCGTGATCATGCCCGGTGATTCGTTCGTCGCGCGCATCCGGGTTCGCGCCCGCGACGCCGGGCGCTACGAACTGACCAGCCGCAGCTTCTCTTATCGGGATCATCGGGGCCTGCCCCAACACGTGACCGGCTTCGCCGCCGTCATTGACGCCACGCCGATGCGGGCGAACGAGACCAGGCCGCGGCTCACTGTCGAGGTACTGAACAGCGACTTCCCCCTCGCGCAGTGGGACGTCCTGCACGGGCGCGTCACCAACGACGGCGATGCCGACATCTCCCACCTGGAAGTCACCATCTCCGGGCCGGCGATCACCGCTGAACGCAATCGCCGCTTTCGGATGGCTCGGCTGCCGGCCGGGACCACTGCGGATGCGTCGTTCCACATCTGCGCCCGAGAGGCGGGCGAGGCCGTGCCGGTCCATCTGGACATGGCGTACCGAGGGCCGGACGGACCACACCGGATCGAGACGACGCACACACTGAGGGTGGGTGGTGACCACGTATCGGAGCGGGAGCCGACGAGGATCCTGTTCCTCGGAGCGAATCCCCCAGATACGACGCGGCTCCGGATAGACAAGGAGTTCCGCGAGATCCAGCACGAGATCCGGCTCGGCAAGGAGCGTGACCGGTTCCGGATCGAGACAAGCCTGGCGGTGCGACCGCGTGACATCAGCCTGGCGCTGCTGGACGTGGAGCCGCACTTCGTGCACTTCGCCGGGCATGGCGGCGGGGGCGAGGAGAGCTTCGCCAGCGAGGACGACAGCGGGAAGGCGTTCGTCATTCCGGTCGCTGGTCTGGTGGCGCTGTTCGAGGTGGCGGGAGCGAGCATGCGGTGCGTCGTGGTCAACGCCTGCAGCACCGAGCGTCTGGCGCGCGACCTGTCGTCGGCGCTCCCTCACGCCTACGTGATCGGGATGCGGCAGCCCGTGGGTGACCGGGCAGCGATCCAATTCAGCATCGGCTTCTACCAGGCGGTGGCGGCGGGGAGGCCCATCGATGACGCCTTCCGGCTCGGACAGGCCCAGATGAGGATGATGCAGGAGGGTCCCAGGCCCGATTTCCAGGCACCGCTGCTGCTCGGCGGTGGCAGTTGATCTGGAATCGCTCCTCAGGCGGCGAGTCGGACTTGTTGAGCTTCCAGCGTGGTCGTACAGATCCTAACCGCATGGTGCCGTCCGGCACGTGCGCTACCGCGCTGACGCATGCTGGCGCCCACTTCTGCGCCTGCGTTCTGGCAGGCGCAAAATACGGATCGAGGTCCTTCGACCTCCATGCAATCTTCCACGAGTAGTTGTCGCGTCTGCAGGAGGCAGGCGAGCGAAGAACGCGTCCACGCTGGACGCAGGCCCGAACCAGCTGGCCGGGCCAGCTTCAGCGCGGGCCGGCGGCCAGAGCTCCCGGACGCTCCGGACGTACCGGTGGCCGGCTTACATGCCGAAGCTCCCCAAGCAGCTCCCGGCAGTGCTCAGCGGGACGAGATCCGCCGCCTGGAGGACAGCCGCGCGGCCCAGACCGAGCACGATCAGCTGGTGCTGACGACGCTGGCCAACACCGGGCTCCGCCTCAGCGAGTTTGCTTGGCCTCCAGATCCAGGACATGGAGTATGACAACGGGGGCCTGGCGCCTGCGGTAGCGAGGAAGGGGAGCAAGGAGCGGCGGGTGACCGTCTTCCGCCGCTACGCCGAGCGTGCCCGCCCACGCGACGTGAAAGAGTTACTGCCAGGATCGGTGCACGTATCATTCGGCCGAGTTCGTAGCTGTGGCGGTCGACACCACCTGCGGAAGTGAGCGAGTCAGTTGGGGCTGGAGACGCTCAGACCCTGGGCGATCGCGGCCTGCCGCATACGATCGTCGTACGTGATGAGCTCATCCAGGTCGGCATCCAGCAGCTTCGCCGCCGCGATATGGATGGCATCGAGCGAGCGGACCTCCGGCGGCAGTATGGTCGATGCGAGACTTACGGTGGCGCCCGCGATTTCCAGTCGGCTCACCCGTCGAAGCCGTTGCTGCGCAATGGCCACGTCGGTTGCTGACCGTCGCAGCGCAGCGCGCACGGCCTCGATATGCAGCACGACCGAGCTGATGAGCGGCCGTTCGCGCAGATGGGCACGCAGAGCGTCGGACTCCTGCTCACGCCAGCACAACTTGACGAACGCGGAGGTGTCGATGTACACCCACCGCCGGCTAGTAACGCTCATCCGCCCTCATCTCGATGACGATCTCCGACATGGGCTTCTCCCCAGGTCGGGCCGGTTCCGGATCGGGCCACTCGGTGACCTGATCAGCCGCGAGAACCAGCGTTCCATCGGCAGCCAGGCGCTCGGTCGCGCTCATGGGCCGGATCGGCGTCATCCGGACGATTGGACGGCCATTGTCGGTCACCTCGATCTGCTCCCCTTCCTGCACTCGGCGGAGGATGGCGCTCAGGGTGTCCTTGAGTTCGCGTATCCCGACTTGATGGAGCATCAGCCAATTGTACCCTCGCTGCGGCCACACGGATCGGTCGTCGCGACCTCCGCGATCACCGGTGCTTGCGCGGGCAGTCGAGAGCACCAGCGCAGCGGCGCCCACGTTCCCGGTAGTAGTCACCGAGCGCGGGCCCGCTCCCGCCGGCTCGCGGCGCCGGGGTCCCCCTCGCTGAGCTCGCTGTTCGAGTGCTGCACCCGCTCGTTGGCCGCCACAGAACTGGATGGTCTGGGCCAAGCTGGAGCTACCATCGGCTGCGGACGCAGCGGTAACCAGTCAGGGCCCGCCCGACCAACCGCCATTCCGTGACCCGGTTCGTACGTCCGGCTTCGACGCGGGCCCTCCAGCCCGAAGTCGAACAGGGAGCTGATGGGGCCGAACAGCCACGCCGTCGTCGAACGCCCACGCGCGCAGTCGTGTCGTGGCCAGACCCGGGGCCGGCCGCCGGGCCGGCCCCGCCGGCGTCACCTCTGCACGTCCACGACCAGCCGGTCGGGGCCGGTCAACGTCGTCACGCGCACGTAGCCAGGTCCGTCGATCCCCAGGGCCCAGGACACCACGCCCTCGAAGTCGCCGACCATCCGGGCCTCCCGGATCGCGGGCAGCCCGACGTGGACGTCGGTGGCTCCGGCGAAGGAGTCGTGGTTGGAGGCGCCGCGGAGGACGATCAGGACGCCCCTGGCGCCGTCCAGGGTGACCGTCTCACCCTTCGGGTCCAGCGCGAACCGCGGCGCCGTCTGCGTGCGGACCTCGTACTGCTGCAGCGGGCTCGATCCCAGGTCGATCACGAAGCGGTCATAGCCGCTCTGGGAGGCCGCGCGGACGGACGCCACGCTGGTGAGCCGTCCGCTGATCGCCGCCCCGCCGGCGAACAGGCCGGTTCCGAAGCCGGCCAGGGGGACGGGGACGGCGCTGGCCGTCGGCCGCGGCGTCGCGGTGGACGGTGCGCCCGCGGTGGGCGCGGTGGTCACGGTCGGCGTCGCCGCGGGCGAGTGCCGGGACCCGATGTACTGGCCCACCAGCACCGAGGCCACGATCAGCGCGACGGCCAGGACTGTGGCGCCGGCCGCCAGGAGCGGCGTGCGCGGCCGGAGGCGATGCGGCCCTCCGGCGGTTGCGGAGCCCGGATGGGTTGCCATCTTCGCTGCCTCCCGCAGAGATCAGGCCCGCGAGACGTTGATCTCGCGGGTGTTGCCGGTGACCAGGTAGACCACGCGCTCGCAGATGTTCGTCGCCCGGTCCGCGATGCGCTCCAGGTCGTGGGCCAGCCAGATGAGGTGCGTGGCCCGGTTCACGCTCGACCGCTGCCGGAGCATGGAGGCGATCAGGTCGCCGTACACGTCCTTCACCAGCGCGTCCACCTCGTCGTCCCGCTCGGCGACGCGCCGGGCCGCCTCGGGGTCGCGCGCGAAGAAGGCGGCCAGGGAGCCCTCGAGCATGGACGTGGCGAGCTCGGCCATCCCGGGCAGGCCGGGGGGCAGCTCGAGCACCGGCTCGCCGAGCTGGAGGACGATGCCGGCGATGCCGGCGGCGTGGTCCGCGATCCGCTCCAGGTCCACGATGACGTTCAGGACGGCGACCAGCAGGCGGAGATCGCGCGCGACCGGCTCCTGCGTGGCGATGATGCCGACGGCCTCCTCCTCGATGGCGTACCGCTTCGCGTTGATCGCGGCGTCGTGGCGGACGACGCGCTCGGCGAGGGCTCCGTCCTGGGTGCGAACCGCCGTCATCGCCTGGCCGATGGCATCGACGACCGTCTGGCCCAGTTCCCGTGTGCTCCGCTCGGCGTGGTCGAGCTCGGACGCGAACCCGGTGCGTGTCATCTCGCCGTCCCTCCCGCGGTCGCCCTCGGCGCGAGAGCCGCCGTGGCGGCATCCGCCAGCGCCGCCGCCCACGCCGCCGCGCGTTCCAGCTCTCCCGGCTCCAGCGCGGGTCCCTTCATCGTCACGATGAAGCTGCCCTCGGGCACGATCACGCTCGCGCCGAGCCGGCGCAGCCGCGTGGCGATGGCGGCGGCCGCCGAGCCTGACAGCCACCTCGGCCAGTCCACGCGGGTGTCGAACGCGGCCGCCGCCACGCCCCGCAGCCCGTTCGCGCCGGCCGCGTCCAGGTACTCCCGGACCGCCGGCGTCATCGTGTGACCCTCGGTCGGGCCGCCGACGACCAGCAGGTCGCCGGGATGCGGCACGGCGGCCGCCGCGTCCTCGGCGGGCAGCAGCCGCACCCCGCCTCTCTGGCGCAGCACGCCGGCGATCGCCGCCGCGACCTTCTGCGTGTTGCCGGTGCGGGATCCGTAGACCACGATGCTGTTCATTCGAGTCGCCTCCTTGGTTCGACTCGATGCTGCTCGCCGCGGAAGCCGGCCCCCAGTGCCGTCCGGTCCATCGAGTGCGTGGCCACCGGCCCGCTGGCGTTCGGCCCCGCCGGATGGACCGCCCCCAGCTGAGGGACTCGCTCACCCGCTCGACACGACCAGGTTGTCCTCGTCGCGGCCGGTCAGCGCCGCCAGCACGTCGGCGCGGAGCACGCCGGCGTCCCCGGGGTGCCCGCTCCGACGATCAGGATCCTCATGCCGCGTCACTCCCGGAAGCGCCCGCAGCTGGGCGAGCGCCGGGGCGGCGGCGGATCCCTCCGGCCTGCCGACACCGAGCAGGATCCATTTCGATGCCCCGGTGCTCCCGACTCATGGGTACTCCCCTCGCGGCCCTCTGTCGCTTCCCGGCATGGCGATCAGCACGGGCACCTCGGTGGACCGGACCACGCCGTGGGACACGCTGCCGTGCAGCAGCGCCGCCAGCGCGGGCAGGCGCCGCGAACCCATCACGATGAGATCGGCGCCATAGCCCAGCGCGGTCCTCGTGATCTCCCGGGCGGTCCCGGTCATGGACGTGCGGACGCGCCCCCGCGCCCGCACGCCGCAGCGGCGCAGCCCGGCGACCGTTCGCTCCACCAGCCGCTCCGACAGGGCGAGCTGGAGGTCGCCGTCGCGTGGCGCCAGCAGGTGCAGGACCAGGACCTGCCCGTCCCGCTCGGCCACGGCGGCCGTGGTTCGGACCAGGTCGTCCATGTCCTCGTCGCCCGCCACGGCGAGCAGGACGCGCCGGCGCCTGCCGGTTGCCCGGCGGCCGGCCCGAACGAGCAGGACCGGGCACGAGACGCGCTCCAGCACCTGCTGGCCCACGCTGCCCAGCAGCAGGCCGCCCATGTCGGAGCGCCCTCGCGAACCCAGGACAACCAGGTCGGATCCGTGCTCGGCCGCGGCGGCCGCGATCTCCGCGGCGACACCCCCGCGCTGCGCCACGCGCAGCTCGGGCCGGGCGTTCACCGCCAGCGCGATCAGGCCGCCCGCGGTGTCGCCGACCAGCCGCTCTCCCTCCTCGGGCGACCCGTGGTCCGCCACGTGGAGGACCACCACCTCCGTCCCGCCGCCGACGGCCAGGCCGGCCACGGCCAGCAACGCGGCTCGCGACGCCGCCGACCGGTCGGTCGCGAACAGCACCTTGCGCAGCCTCCTGCCGTCTGTACGCATCGTCTCCATGGAGTCGAGCGTGTGTCCGCGGGTGGGCCGGTACCAGGGTCGAACGGCGCGCCGGGACAGGAGCGTCCGACCAGGATCGGCCCAGGGTCGACGCGGCACGATCGGCCGGGACGAACGCCTCCGAGCAGCTCCTCGATGCGATGCCGGACGCCGTCGTGGTCGTCGACATGGCGGGCCGAATCGCTCTCCGGGTCCTCCCATGAGGAGGTGGTCGAGGAGCTCGTCGCCGAGTCGCCGCATGGGCGGCACGTCGCCCACCGCGCCGCCTACCAGCGCGCGCCGGTCGTCCGCTCGATGGGCACGCACCTCGACATCCGGTTCCGGCGCCGCGACGTCAGGGAGTTTCCGGCCGACATAGCGCAAGCGGGCCGCGGAGCTGAGGCGGCGACGCTCGGGTCGGCGTCCGCCGCCTCGGCCTCGTTCAGATCGCCCTGGCGGCCTGGCCAACGAGGTAGGGCTACGTGCCCAACCTCCTGCGCCCAGGTGCCGGTGCCTCGCAGGCTCAGCGCTGGACCGACCTCAAAGCCAGGGCCGGTCCCGGCACCGACCCAGGGCCGGACGGCAGGCTGCCGGTGGGCCCACCGTCACCCGGTGGCGGGTTCGTTCCCGGGGCGAGCTGCTCGGTGACGAGTCCCTCCACGGGGGCTGCTCGCGGGTCCGCGAGCCGGTCGAGCGCGCGGCGAAGAGCGTACGTGCCGTGCACCAGCAGGTCCGCCGCGATGGGGGGATGTGCGGTCAGGGGCATGAGCTAACCTCCTCACGCCCATGCTCGGTGGTCCCGGTCAACGGGCCGAGTGCCCGATGGCCCCCGGATGGGGGGACGTCCGGCCGCTGGCGGTGCGGAAGACGGGGGCACGCTCGGGTCGTGAGAGCGAAGGACGTGGCGTTCCTGGCGATGGACCTGGAGCGCCTGGGCGCGCCGGCGCTGGCGGCCCGGTTCCTGGGCTGGTACCGGGAGTTCTCCGGGCACCCGCACCCCCGGCCGCTGACCGAGCACTACGTCGCCTACCGGGCCCACGTGCGGGCCAAGGTCGCCTGCCTTCGCCAGGCGCTGGGCGAGTCGGTGGTCCTCGGCGCCTCGTGGCGTCACGAGGCGTGGCGCGAGTCGGCGCGGCGGGTGGCCGAGGAGACGTGCAGCGATGTGGTCGAGCTCCGCTGCGAAGCCCCTGTCGAGGTGGCGGCGGCGCGCCTCGCGGCCAGGGCCGGTGACCCGTCCGACGCGAGCGCCGCCACGCTTGCCGCGATGACCGTGGACTTCGATCCCTGGCCGGAGGCCGCGGCGATCGACACGTCGGGCGATCCAGGCGGGTCGGTGGCGTCCGCCCTCGACGTGGCGGGCGTCTGACGCGGGCCGGACGGGCCCGGGCCGCGGGACCTGGGGCTCTACCGGCCCGGAATGGCCGCACCTACCTTGAGATCAACAGGAGGTGCAGCACATGGATCGGACGTTCTGGGACCAGATGGCCTCGCTGGAGAACCGGATGGAGGCGACGTTCCGGAGCCTCGGCCTCTGGACGCCGGGCAGGGGCGGATTCGGGCCGCTGCCCGAGCGGCCCTTCGCCCCCGCGCTGGACGTGATCGCGAGGAACGGCGACCTCGTCTACCGCATCGACCTTCCCGGGATCGACCCGGCGAAGGACCTGGTGGTGACCGCCGAGGGCGACGCCCTCACCATCCACGGCGAGCGCCGCGAGACGGCGGAGGTCGAGCAGAGCCACTACTACCGGGAGGAGTCCTTCAAGGGCACGTTCGAGCGCCACGTCCCGCTCCCGGCCGGCACGCACGCCGACAGGATCACGGCGCAGTACGCGGACGGGGTACTGGAGATCGTCGTCCCCAACACGCCGAAGCCGCACGCCGAGGTGAAGCCCAGGAAGATCCCGGTCAGGACCCCGGTGCTCGCCAGGGTCTGACAACCGACCTCACGTCTTCCTTCTCTCGGAGGGCCCGGGCATCCGCCCGGGCCCCTTTCGCCGCCGCGGCCCTCGTCACGAACGTGACGACGCCGAGCTCCCACGCGCTCCGCTGCCAACCCGGACGGCGCAGCACGTGCATCATGCGCCGGAGCCGACGCGGCGGTGGACCTGCCGCGGACCCGTGGGTCCGGCGCTGTACGTCCTACTTCAATCTCGGCGCTCCCGTCGACTGACCCTCGATCGGCACCCTCGTCCGCACGCGGCGCGCCAGCAGCACCGGGCACCGGAGGCGAGGGAGCACGTCGTGGGCGACGCTGCCCACCACGAGGCTGTCCAACGTGGACGGCCGCCGCGATCCCAGGACCACGAGATCCGCGCCGTTTCGCTCGGCCGCCCTGAGGATGCCGTTGGCGATGGAATGCTCGACGGTGATCTCGCCGATCGCCCGTGCGCCGTGCCGCTCGACGATAGCCACGGCGCGGCGCACCACGGCTTCGGCCGCCTCCTCCGGTTCCGCCGCTGCGGCATCCGTCCGCCGGGCGTGGTACACGTGCACAGCCGCGCCAAACCTCTCGGCCACCCCCGCGGCCTCTGCCGCGGCCTCGTCCGACGCGGCCAGGCCGTCGACCGCAACGAGCACGGTGCGGGGCTCATCGGACCAGGCGAACGGGGCAGTCAGCACCAGGACCGGCGCCAGCGACTCGCTGGCCACGGCCTGGCTGACGCTGCCGAGGAGGAGCACGCCCAGGTCCGAGCGTCCGTGCGAGCCGATGGCGATCAGGTCGGCCTCCGCATGGGCGGCCGCCCGCGCGACGACAGCGCCCACGCTCTCGCCCAGCTGCGCGACGTGGATCTCGCCCTCCGAGCCGACGCCCGACGCGCGCAGTCGGTCCACGACCGCGTCGACCAGGCGCCGCGTCGCGGTGTCCGGGACGCTCGGGTCCATCCGGCGGACATGGAGGACGCGCACCTCGGCGTCCCATCGCCGGGCCCAGGCGCCGACCAGCCGCTCGGCGGCGAACAGCGCCTCGTCGTCGTCAACCGCGAACAGGATCCTGCTGTACCTGCTTTTCAACACCGGCCGAGCGTCCTGGACCGCGAGTCGGCCGAACAGGGCCGAAGGTCCCCGACGGCCGCGTCCACCGGGTACTGCGCCTCACGCCGGCCCGACGAGCATCTCCCCGAGCGGCTCGAGGCAGCTCGCGAGGGGAACGGGCGCCGGGAGGACGACCGGCGGTCGGTCGGTCGGCGAGCCGCTCGTCGAGCATCGGGGACGCGGCCGTGGGTCTGGTCGGTCCCGCGTCCTGTCAGCCCCGAACCTGGAGGCTGAACGGCACTGTCGCGGAGCGCTCCGGTGGAGAGATGCTGCCAGCAAAGGCTGGCGGCGCTGCTGGAGCGGGCCAAGTCCGGAACCCTGGTTCCGCGACTGATCGCCTGACGGCCCGCGAGGGGCGCCGGACGTGGAGGGCGTCGGCTCAATGACGCCCTCCACGTCCTGACGCCGGGAGCCCCGGGGTCCGGTCACGGCCCCCGGTGGCTCCGCTCGACGCGGGCGCGGATCCGAACGTCACGGCACGGGCAGCTCGGCATCCCCATCCTCTTGCCTGCGCCTGGACCAGGATGGCGGCGGTGGCCACTTCCGCCGCCATCGCCCGGGGGAGTCTACGGCCGCTCGTCGACCGAGTAGCGGAGGGCGAGGGGGTTCGTGGGCACGTCCACGTGCGTGTCGTCCCACTTCCACGTCAGGCGGCTCTCCACCGCCACCACGCCCTCCAGGGCCTGGACCAGGTGTGCGGTGATCCCCGCCAGGCTCTTCGTCTCCACCTGACCCTCGAGCCGCACGACGCCGTCGGCCACGGTCACGGTCACCGCGGCGGGGTCGATCGCCAGCGTGTGCCGGAGCATGTCCTCCCGGACCTCGCCCGCGATCGACTCGTCGCTGCGCAGGAACGGCTGGAGCAGGTCGGCCCGGCTCACGATCCCGACCAGCCGTCCCTCGCCGTCCACGACGGGCAGGCGCTTCACGTGCTTGCGGTGCATCAGCCGCGCCGCCTCCGTCAGCGTCGCCTCCGGGCGCACCGTCACCGCCGGCGTGGTCATCAGCGCCGCCGCGCTGCGCGCCAGCGCCCTGGCGGCGTCCCCGTGTGGATGGAGGAGAGGGCCGCCCAGCCCGGGATCCGGCCGCTCCTCCTTCAGGAGCAGGTCAGCCTCGGACACGACGCCGATGACCCGGCGCTCGCTGTCCACGACCGGGACGGCGCTCACGTGCCGCGTGCGCAGGCACTCGACCACGTCCTTGTAGCTGCAGCCCGGTCCGACCGTCTCCACGTTCCTCGTCATCACCGCCGCGACGTTCCAGCTCATCGAAGCATTACCTCCATCTCGACGGTCACACCGTGTCCGGCCGGACGGTAGGGCTGTGCGACCCGCAGCGGCCGGGTCGGTCAGCGCCCGGAGCGGCCGTGGGTCCAGCGGCAGCGCACGGCGCGCGGGGGCCCGGCGGCGGATGCCGTCCGCCTGGGCCGCCCCAGAGGCCGGCCCGTGCCGGCGCTGTCGCTGCGGCCAGCTGCCGACCGGCTCTCGGAGCTGCTCGGGCTGGTCGCACCAGGCGCCGCTGGCACCAGTCGTGTCCTTCAGACGTCGGCGCGGCCGCCGGGCGTCGCTAGGATGCGCGCAGGCCATGCAGCTCACGCCCCGCGAGCTCGACAAGCTGCTGCTCCACGTGGCCGCGGACGTGGCCCGGCGGCGGCGCGAGCGCGGCGTCAAGCTCAACTACCCGGAGTCGGTTGCCCTGATCGCCGACGCCATGCTCGAGGCGGCACGCGACGGTCGGTCCGCCACCGAGGTCATGGCGCTGGGCCGGCGGGTGCTCACGCGGGAGGAGGTCATGGACGAGGTCCCGGAGCTGGTTCACGTCGTGCAGGTCGAGGCGACCTTCCCGGACGGCACCAAGCTCGTCTCCTGCCACGATCCCATCCCCTGACCGCCCGATGGGCCCGATCGGCGGCTACGAGCACCCTGCAGGCGAGATCGAGATCAACCACGGGCGTCCGGTCACCCGGCTCCGCGTGGCGAACCGCGGCGACCGGCCCATCCAGGTCGGCTCGCACTTCCACTTCGCGGAGGCCAACCGCGCCCTGCGCTTCGACCGGCTGCTCGCCTTCGGCCAGCGGCTCGACGTCCCCGCCGGCACCGCGGTGCGCTTCGAGCCGGGCGAGACGAAGCAGGTGGACCTGGTCCCGCTGGCCGGTCGCCGGCGGTTGAGCGGGTTCAACGGGCTTGCCGAGGGCGAGCTGGACGCGCCCGGCGCCCGCGAGCGGTTCTCGCGCGCGCTGGCCGAAGCCGGCTTCGACACGGGCGAGCCGTGAGGATCCCGCGCCGTCAGTACGCGGAGCTGTACGGGCCCACCGCCGGGGACCGGTTCCGACTGGCCGACACGAACCTGGTCTGCGAGATCGAGCGCGACCTCACGGTGCCGGGCGACGAGGCGGTCTTCGGCGGGGGGAAGACGATTCGCGACGGCATGGCCCAGGCGCCGGGCGTGACCCGCGCCGACGGCGCCCTCGACCTGGTCATCACGAGCGTGGTGGTGATGGACGCGGTCCTGGGCGTGCTCAAGGCCGACATCGGCATTCGGGACGGCCGCATCGCCGGCATCGGGAAGGCCGGCAACCGGGACACGATGGACGGCGTGGACGACGCGCTCGTGATCGGCCCCGGCACCGAGGTGATCGCCGGCGAGGGCCTGGTCGCCACGGCCGGCGCCGTCGACACGCATGTCCACATGATCTCGCCACAGCAGGCGTGGGCGGCGCTCAGCGGCGGCGTGACCACCCTGCTGGGTGGCGGCACCGGCCCGGCCGACGGCACCAACGCCACGACCTGCACCCCGGGGCCGTGGAACATCGGCCAGATGCTGCGCGCGGCCGAGGCGCTGCCAGTCAACTGGGGGCTGATGGGCAAGGGCAACGCCAGCCGCCCCGAGGCCCTGCGCGAGCAGGTCGAGGCCGGCGTCTGCGCCCTGAAGGACCACGAGGACTGGGGCACCACTCCGGCGGTGATCGACTGCAGCCTGGCCGTCGCGGACGAGTACGACGTCCAGCTGGCCATCCACACGGACACGCTGAACGAGGCCGGCTTCGTGGAGGACACGATCGCCGCGATCGCCGGCCGGACGATCCACACGTTCCACACCGAGGGCGCCGGCGGCGGCCACGCGCCCGACATCATCCGCATCGCCTCCCATCCCAACGTGCTGCCCTCGTCCACGAACCCGACCCGGCCCTACACGGTGAACACCCTGGCCGAGCACCTCGACATGCTGATGGTCTGCCACCACCTGAACCCGGGTGTGCCCGAGGACGTGGCGTTCGCCGAGAGCCGGATCCGCGCCGAGACGATGGCGGCGGAGGACGTGCTCCACGACCTCGGCGTGCTCTCGATGTACTCGTCGGACTCCCAGGCGATGGGCAGGATCGGCGAGACGGTGATCCGGCTGTTCCAGACCGCCCA
>Ga0066661_10000177_pt1 | contig 18071 bp, 19 predicted proteins | sample GraSoiAngelo_110_FD_66454 | JGI IMG/M metagenome (GOLD analysis project Ga0066661, IMG submission 66454) | Grasslands soil microbial communities from the Angelo Coastal Reserve, California, USA - 14_0903_12_30cm | ecosystem: Environmental > Terrestrial > Soil > Grasslands | place: USA... | reverse complement strand
GCAGTCAGACGACGTGACCGCGCTCGTGCTGCGGCGCCTCCAGACGGTGGCCGCGGCAGCGTTGCCCGGCGACTCGGGTGGTGGGCGCCGGGAGCTGGTCGCGGAGGGAGCCGGCCCGGCGGCGCGGCGGCCGTCGAGCGAGCAGACCCCCGTGCTGCGGATCCGGGGCCGGCTGGACGCGGGCTCGCAGACGGAGGTGCGGGAGCACGTGCACGAGCTGGTCCGGTCCGGGGCGACGAACGTCGTGCTGGACCTCAGCGAGGTCGTCTCGCTCGACAGCGCCGGGCTGGGCGCGGTCATCAGCGGCCTCAAGCTCGTGCGCCAGGCGGGCGGCGACCTGCGGATCGCGCTCGCCAACCAGCAGGTCCTGACGACGCTCAGGCTGACCTCGCTCGATCGGGTCCTGCGGCCGTACACCAGCATCGACGAGGCGATCGCGGGCACGCGGCCGGAGGAGGTCGACCTCACGCTCGGCGGGGACGGCGACGCGCGCGATCATCTCGACGCGGTGCACCTGGCCCTCGGGCGGTTCCTGGAGCGGATGGCCGAGCCCCCGTCGGCCGAGTGGCGGATGCTGTTCGAGCTGGCGGTGGCCGAGATCGCGGCGAACATCATCGAGCACGCCCGGCCGCCCTCGCTCCACTTCGAGGTGACCGCCCAGGCCGGGAAGGTCGCGGCGCTGTTCAGCGACACGGGCCAGGGCTGGAGCAGCCCGCCGGGCCCGGCCGCGATGGTGGACGACATGGTCGAGCGGGGCCGGGGCCTGCGCCTGGCCCGCACCGCGGTGGACGAGGTGGCCTACGAGCGCCGAGGCAACTCCAACCGCTGGCGTCTGACGAAACGCCTCGATCCGTCCTGAGACGCGCCGGCGGCGCTGACCGGCGGTTGGGGCCAATGGGGAAGAGGGCGGCGGTCGCACCGCCGCCCTCCTCCGTCCCTCTCAGCGGTCGCAGGCCGCCGTGGCCCGCTCACTCACCACGTAGCGGTTCGCCGCCTGCGGGTCGCTCATGCGGTACACGTGCTGCCGGGTCTCGTTGTAGATGAACAGGTCGCCATACGCGTACCGGGTCGTCGCTCCGCCGGCGACGGCGGCCCGGAGGCCGTCCTGGTCGGCCGACGGGATCCCGGTCAGGACCGCCGCGGACAGCGACGGGTCGCGGTAGGCGGACGAGACGATCCGGCCGACGTCCGGCCAGCCGGTCTCGGCGTCGGAGCAGCCCGCCTCGACGAGGATGACGCTCCCCGCCGGCGGGTCGGGCAGGTCGCGCACGATCTGCGCCGCCATCGCCTGCTCGCCCGCGTACGTCGCCGCCGAACGGGCGGCGGCCGCGGTCGCGGACGCGATGCCGGCGGTGCAGAGCACGGCGGCCAGCACCGACAGCAGCTCGCGGCGCGCCAGCGCGGCGGGAGCGACCCCGGCGACGATCCCCGCGGCGCCCAGCGCCGCCATGGCCAGGCCGGCCCCGAGGACGGCCGGCTGGCCGGTGGCCGCCAGCGCGATGCCGTCGCCGCCCGCCAGGACGGCGATGCCGGCCACGGCCAGGCCCAGCCACCAGCGCCGGCGCCCGACGTCCGACCGCTTCGGGTCGGCCAGGCGCCAGAGGTACCAGGCGAGGGCGAGGCCGGCGGCGATGGCCGCGGCCGCCGCCGGCCACCAGGCCAGCGAGCCCTGCACCGCGGCGGCCGCCTGCGGCAGCGACGACAGCAGGCCGGTCAGCTGTCCCGCGGCCAGGTGACCGGCACCTGCCGGCGGCGTCCCGGTGCGCTGGACCGCCTCGGCCGTGATCCGCAGGCCGCCCGCCAGGCCGGCCACCGTGCTGAGGCCGGCCCCCAGCCGGGCCGGCAGCGTCCGCGCGGGCTCGCGATGCCGGAGGCGTCCCCAGATCGCGAGCTCGCCGGCCAGCAGGAGCGGGACCACGGCCACCGTCGAGAGGCTGGCGACGAGGAGCGCAGGGACCGAGACCAGCCGCCAGAGCCAGCCGCGCGAGGCCCGGGCCCGGGTCGCCATGAGGTCCGCCCACAGCGCCAGCACGCACAGCATCTCCGCGGGGGCACCCCCGAGCAGCGCGAACAGGACCGGGAGCGCGACCGCGGCCGTCCGAGGGACGCCCAGGCCGCGCAGGAGGAGGTGGCCGGCCAGGGCCGCCCCGGCGAGCGCGAGGGCGCTCATCGCCAGGTCGCCGGCCGGCGCCTGGCCGACGCCACGGACGGCGCCCAGGCCCGCGGCCAGGAGGGCCAGCGCGGCCACCACCGCGAGGTCGAGCCGCCGTTCGCCGGCCAGGCTCATCGGGCCACCTGCCTGGCGAACAGCGCCGACAGCTCGGCCTGGTTGAGGGTCCAGTCGGCGTACTCGGTTCCGGCGGGCGCGTGGGGCGTCCGGGCGTCGAACCAGATCGCGCCGACCAGGAGCGGATAGTTGGCCATCGACGTGCGCGCCTCCTCGATCCAGCGCATCCGGTCCGAGTCGTTCAGGGTGCTGGTGCCGAGCTCGGAGATCACGATCGGCTTCTGGAACCGCGTGGCCAGGGCGTACCGGACGTCCAGCATGGAGGTGAACGAGGGGACGACTCCGGTCGCCTCCCACTGGGTGGCGACGAGGCCCGTCACCCCGATCAGGTCGACCACGTCGTCGCCCGGGTAGTAGCTCGCCGAGTCGGCGGCGGCGCCCTGCGGGGACCAGATGAGCCGGGCGTTGCCAGCCGTGGCGTGCACCGTCAGCGCGAAGTGGCGGAACGCCGCGATGTAGGCCTGAGGATCGCCCTGCGACCACGGGTAGAGGCCGGTGAGGTCCATCTCGTGCGCGAAGCGCAGGTAGACGGGGGTGGGCGACGCGTCGCGCACCGCGGCCGCGATTCCGTCGATCGCCTGGTCGTAGCGGCCGGCGGAGATGTCGGTTAGCAGCGTGGTCGAGCCGAGCCCGTCCACGTTCCAGGGGTACGGCTCGATGGTCACGACGGGAACCCGCCGCTCGGCCACGATGCGGGCCACCTGGTCGTGGACCTCCTGGCCGGCGGAGGGCTTCCACTGCACGAACACCTCCTCGGCGTCGGCCGGCGCGTTCAGCGCGCCCGCCGGGTCGTAGATACCGATGAACGGGCGGTCGATCGGCAGCGTCACGGCCGGGCAGCCCGGACCGGGCCGCGAGCCGGCGCCGGCCGGCGCGGTCTCGCCGCCGCCGGCGAGCTCGAGGGCGGTCGCCGCGGTGCCGCGGCAGCCGGCGCCCGGCACGACGGAGGTCGCGGAGCGGACGGCCGAGCCGAGCGGGGCACCCGCATCCAGGGCCACCGCGTCGGCGGCGCGCGGGAAGCCGGCGACGGCGACCGAGGCGAACGCGCCGATCAGGACGAACGCGACGCCGTAGCTCGGCAGGTGCATGCGCAGCGCCTTGAACGCCGGCACCCGCCAGGTGCGGACGTTCTCGCGCTGGTTCAGGACGACCACCGCGAGGATGAGAGAGAGGTACACGGCGGCGCTGACCAGGGCCAGGTACAGGTAGCCGTCCGAGGCGCCGGTGCCGCCCCGGTGGAGGTACAGGGCCGCCGCCAGCAGGGACCCGCAGACGAGCACGACGTAGGGGAGCAGCAGGCGCAGCGGCAGCTCGCGCCGCTCGCGGCTCCCCTTCGGGGTGACGCGGAAGGGGAAGTCGCGGCGCAGGACGCGGCCGGCGACCGCCTCCGCGACCGCCATCAGGACGAACGGCCAGCGGGCCACCGTCAGCAGCGCGGAGCGCCAGGTGAGGAACCGCGCCGTGGCCGGTCGCAGCCAGCCGCGCCGGCGGAGCCAGGACACGAGCAGCAGGCACGTGACGGTCGTCAGGGCGTGCAGCGCGACGAACTGGAGGTAGCTCATCCGCATCCAGGGGTGACCGGAGACGAGGGCGACCACCGGCATGAGCCAGCCCATCGCCTGGCTGAGGGCGAACATCGGGTACCAGGTCTCCGCGAACAGGAGCTGCGCCCAGACCCGCGGCCGGAGCGTCCGGCCGTCGCGGGCGAAGAAGCCGAGCAGGATCTGGGTCAGCGCCCGCGCCCACTGGTACTCCTGGGTCATCGCCGCGGCGAAGCTGTCGGCGCCGTCGCCGACGGCGATGGCGTCGGGGCTGAACACGCCGCGCAGCCCGCTCGCGTTGAGGCGGAGCGTGTTGTGATGGTCCTCGGCCAGCGTCTGCTGGAAGCCGCCGATGGCGCGGAGCGCGGCGACCCGGAAGGCGGCGTGCGAGCCGATGATGAGGGGCGCGAAGCCGCCGTTGTAGCCCATCTGCAGGGCGCCGTGGAGCGTCGCCTCCACCTCGTACCGGGCGCCGACCACCCAGGAGTCGCCGTGGTTGGCGCTGGTGATCGAGGGGGCCGCGACGTAGGCGACGGCCGGGTCCGCGAACGACCGCAGCATCTCGAGCAGGTATCGGGGCTGCGGGACGTGGTCCGTGTCCATCTGGACCAGGACGTCGTACTCGATGCCCCGCTGCGCGATCCAGTCCAGCCAGGCGTTGTAGTTCCCGGCCTTGGTGCGCGCCTTGAACGGCCACGCCGTCGCCTGGTACCGGGCGATGCCCTTGCGCGAGAAGTGGCGCGCGCCCACCTGGCGGCAGAGGTCGGCCACGGCGGGCGCGTCGCCCTCGTCGAGGACCCAGACGTCGTGGGCCGGGCCCTCCTGGTCGCGCATGGCGACGATGGTCCGGGCCAGGACCTCGAGGGATTCCGACCCGGGGACGAACGTGGTCGCGAAGGCCACCCGGAGGCCCGCGGGGGGCTGGAGGGAGGGGTTGGGCCGGCGCATGCGCCCGACGAAGTAGAAGAAGTACGCCGGCATCACCAGCGCGTACCCGACGACGAACGACGGGACCAGGAACCCGACCAGCGAGATCACGTGCGAGGGCCAGCACCACCACACCAGGAATGCCACCGCGGCCACCAGCCAGAGGAGCGCCAGTCCCCGGTACGTGTGGCGCTCCGAGTCCGACAGCACGGGCACGGTCGTGTCCGGCGCCAGATCCTGGTGTCGAGTCCTCGCATTCATCCACCTGAGCTTCTCGCCCAGCCGTCCGCGGCACACCCGCCGGGCGACCGGAAGTCCGCCCAGCAATTGCAGGGCGAGGTTCCCGCCGGTGGCCGACTACGATGTCGAGATCGGTGGACAGGCTGCGGGTGATGGTCGCGGACGACCACGTGATGATGGTGCAGGCGCTGCTGGTCGCCCTGTCGCGAGAGGACGACATCGACGTCGTCGGCACCGCGGGCACGGTCGCGGAGACGGTGTCGAGGGTGGCCGAGACGGCGCCCGACGTGCTGCTCGTGGACTACCACCTGCCCGATGGCACGGGCGCCGAGGCCGTGCGCCGGCTGGCGGAGCCGCGGCCGAAGGTCGTCTTCCTGAGCGCCGACCGCTCGGACGACGCGGTCCTGGCGGCGCTGGACGCCGGCGCCTGCGGTTACCTGGTGAAGTCGGAGCCGCTCGACCGGCTGGTCTCGGCGGTGCGGCGAGCCCACGAGGGCGAGATCCTGCTGCAGCCGGCCGAGCTGGTCTCCCTGCTCGCGCGGCAGCGGGAGCGGACCCGCCAGGAGGCTGTTCGGAGGCAGGTCGCCGAGTCCCTGACCGCCCGCGAGCAGGAGATCCTCCACCTCATGGCCAGGGGCCTGGACAACCGCGCCATCGCCGAGTCCCTGCACCTCGCCCTGGCCACCGTCCGCTGGTACGTCCAGATCCTGCTCGAGAAGCTCGAGGTGCACTCCAAGCTGGGCGCCGTGGCGCGGGCCGCGGAGCTCGGCATCGTGGAGCGCTGAGGAGCCGGCCGACCGGGCAGCGGTTCGGCGCGTTTCCGTGCATCTGCACGGTGCGGCGGCGGAGCGGGGGGCGGAACCTGAGACCGTGAAGCACAACGATCGCCGCCGGTTCGGGAGCTCCGGCGAGGAAGTGGTCCAGGTCCTGGCGGGCATCGCCGAGGACGTGACGCGGCTCAGCCTGGAACCGCCCGGGGGCGAGCCGTTCGACGCGGAGCACCTGCGCCGGCTCCTGGCCGTCCTCGAGGACCGGCCGGGCGGGTCCGCCGTGACCCTGCGGGAGGCGGTCGAGGCCTGTCTCGCCCGGCCCGGCTCGTCCGGCGTCGGACAGCTGGCCCGGGCCGTGCGGGCGACGGTCTCGCGGCCGGTCCGGGTGGATCCCGGCCCGCCCCACCGCGTGCTCCTGCGCCTCGGCCGTTCGCACCGCTCGGACGGTCCCTGGCTCGGGTACGTGCTCCGCCGGGGCGGCGGCGCCTGCTGGCTCGCGCTCGGCTGGCGCCACCTCGACGAGGCGGCCGCGGTGCTGGACGCCCTGCCGGCCGGGGCCGACGACCGCTACCGGCCCGGGCCCATCGAGACGGGCACCGGCTCGCCGGGGCCGGGCGCCACGGTCGTGCTCTCCGTCGAGTACCGGGAGGGATCGCTGCCCGCCCAGCACGCGATGGTCAACGACCTGCACGCCATGGTCATCCTCCACGACGTCCTCCGCGAGGACGCCCGGACGGGGCCCCACAGGGAAACTTGACATTTGCGCCGCGCCCGGCCTATCCAGGCACTATGGCTGGCCCGGGGGTGGCGAACGCGAAGGACGACCTGACCGGCGAGCGCCTGCGCGCCGTCTTCGACCACGCGCCGCTGGGCATCTGCGCCCTGGATCTCGAGGGCCGCATCCTGGGCGCCAACCTGCGGCTGCAGCACATGCTCGACCTCTCCGCCGGCGCCTCGTGGCCCGTGCTGTTCGACCTCGTCCACCACGACGACGCCGAGATCCTGCGCGCGGCGCTGCGCCGCCTGACGCGCCACGGCGCCGGGCAGGTCGCGGTCGAGCGGCGGTTCCGGGGCCCGGACGGCGGCCTGTTCTGGGGCCGCCTGACGGCGACACGGGCCACCTCCGACGCCGGGGGCGGCCGCTTCGTGGTGGCGATGCTGGAGGATGTCGAGGAGCGCCGCCGGCTGGAGGCGGCGATCGAGGAGGTCAACGCCCGCGTCGAGGCGCTGAGCCGCGCCAAGAGCGCCCTCGTGGCGAGCGTCAGCCACGAGTTCCGCACCGCGCTGACCGGGATCGGCGGCCTGAGCGAGCTGATGCGCGACGGGGAGCTGGAGGCCGCGGAGGTGCGCGAGGCGGCGGCCGACATCAGCAGCGAGGCGCAGCGGCTCGGGCGCCTGATCGAGGACATCCTCGACCTCGACCGGCTGGAGTCGGGAACCACGCTGCTGCGGGTGGGGCCGGTGGACGTGAACGCGATGCTGGTCACGCTCGCCGAGCGGACGCGGCGGGCGTTCGCCGGCCGCCGCGTGACGCTGCGGCTGGAGCCCCGGCTGCCGGCGATCGTGGCCGACGCCGACCGTCTCACCCAGGTGTTCTCCAACCTGCTCTCCAACTCGGTGAAGTACAGCCCGTCGGATTCGCCGATCTCGCTGACGTCGAGCGCGATCGACGGCGGGATCCGGGTCGGGGTCAGGGACCACGGGCCCGGTCTGCCGGACGGCGCCGAGGAGACGATCTTCGACCGGCACGTGCGCCTGGAGCGGGAGGCGCTGTCGAGCACCGTCGGCAGCGGCCTGGGCCTGCCGATCGTCCGGGAGATCGTGCGGCTCCACGGCGGCCGCGTGTGGGCCCGGAGCGCGCCCGGCGGCGGCGCGCTGTTCACGGTGGAGCTGCCGCTGACCGTGCCCGAGGAGGCGCATGCGCATCCTCTTCTGTGACGACCACGCGCTCCTGCGCAAGCTGATCGCGCTGTCGATGCGGGGCACCGGTCACGAGTTCTGGGTCGCCGGCAGCGGCGCGCAGGCCATCGAGATCGCGAGGCAGGTGCGGCCCGAGGTGCTGGTCACGGACATCGCGATGCCCGGCATGGACGGGTTCGAGCTGGTGGCCCGCCTGCGCGCCGAGCCGGAGCTGGAGGGCATGCGGGTGGTCTTCACGACGGCGTCGGCGGACATGAACGAGGCGGGCGCCGGGATGATGCCGTTCGTGCAGCTGCCCAAGCCGTTCGGCCCGGCCGAGCTGCGAGCGCTCCTGGACTCGCTGGAGCTGTCCTCACTGGCTTGAGGCCGGGCCGGTTTGCGAGCGCCCGGACCCGGCCGGAGCCGACTTGCCGCTTCGGTATCTTGTCCGGCAGGTTGCAGCCCCTGCGGACCGTCCTGCTCGTGGAGGGCGTCAGCGACCAGCGCGCGCTGGAGGCGCTGGCCAGGCGCCGCGGACGGAACCTCGATGCGGAGCGGGTCTCCATCGTGCCGATGGGAGGCGCCACCAACATCGGGCACTTCCTCCGGCAGCTCGGCGCGCCCGGACCCGGTCTCCGGCTGGCGGGCCTCTGCGACGCCGGGGAGGAGGGCGACTTTCGCCGCAGCCTGCAGCGGGCCGGCGTCGGCTCCCCGCTCACCCGCTCAGACATGGAGCGGCTGGGCTTCTACGTGTGCGTCGCGGACCTGGAGGACGAGCTCATCCGCGCGCTCGGCGTCCCCGCGGTGGAGCGGGTCATCGACGCCGCGGGTGAGCTGGAGTCGTTCCGCACGTTCCAGAAGCAGCCCGCGTGGCGGGGACGGGGCGGCGCGGAGCAGCTCCGCCGCTTCCTGGGCACGCACAGCGGCCGCAAGATCCGGGCGGCGGCGCTGCTCGTGGACGCGCTCGATCTCGCCCGCGTCCCACGGCCGCTGGACGGCGTCCTCGCGCACGTCTGACGGGAGCGCTCAGCGCGTGGGATGGTGCGGTTGGGCACCAGGCCCCCAGTTCGTGCGCTGAATGAAAGGGCGCTCTGGAGCCAGTTCGCCGGGCCGCCCGGCGTGCGGGATCAGCGGGCCGCAGCGTGCGCGGCCGCGACCTTCTTCGGCACCACCATCCGCCACGCGTCGAGGACGAGGTCCCGCATCTCCGCCTCGTCCAGCGCGTCCAACCGGGCGTGCACCCAGTTGAAGCGGAGGTCAGATCGACCCGGCAGCATGAACTTGTCCGGCGCCCCGCCGATCAGCCAGTCGCGCTCCTCCTTGGGGAACGCGAACCCCATGGTCTTCTCGTCGTGGGAGAAGGCCAGCCACACGATCTGTCCCACACGGAACTTGACCCTCCCGTGAACGACCACCTCGTAGCTCCGGGGCAGGCCCTGAGCCACGGCCCGCACAGCGTCGATGGTGACCATGTCTCACATTGTCATCGACGCACCCGGACGCTCACACCCGGCCGCGGCCGGGAACCGCTCTCAGCGCGAACCGGCGGATGGCGGTTCCGCGCGCCGGCGGTGGGCGGCCGCGACCAGCGTCGCGATCAACAGCGAGACCGCGCCCGAGACGATCCCGAGCACGATGCCCCCGATCACCCAGGTTGCGTCGAGCTTGCCGGCCAGGCCGGTGATCACCAGGAAGATCACCGCCGCTGCCGCTCCCGGAACGAGTCCTGCCTTGACCGCCCTGCTCGTGTTCACCAGCTTCCTCCCCCTGACGTGAATCCCGCTTCCGGCGACGCGATCATCTTAGACGAAAGTAGTTTGGAATCAAAAGCACGTTCCCATCGGGTGCCTCGGCTACCATGGCGGTCGTGGACGCCGAGGTCGCCCGGCGCACGCTGACCGGCATCGAGGACCTCCGGAGGACCGCGCGAGACCGGCTCGTCGCGTTCTGGTTCCCGATGCAGGCGTTCGGCGCCGCCATGCTGGGCGCCGGGCTCGGCGGCCTGGCGTTCGGCCGTGACGCGCTCGCCCTCCTGCAGATATCGGCCAGCGTCCTGGCCGCCGTGATCGTCGCGGTGTTCTACCGGCGGCGAGGGCTGCGGACCGGGCTCCGCCGCCGCTCCTGGCCTTTCGCGACCGTGTCGGCCGTCGGATTCGCGGTCTGCTTCGCGGCGGCCGCCCTGGTGCCGACCCGTCCCCCTGACGCCGGCCCCTGGCTCGGCGCCGCCCTGGCCTGCCTCGCCTTCGCCGCGCTCCAGCGAAGCGGAGTCGTGGCCCTGTGGGCGGCCACGATGGCCGGCGTCGCGACGGCGTTCTCGGCGCTGGGCCCGACCGCGCCGGCCGGATCCCTCGCGACCGCCGAGGGAGGCATGGCGCTGGTGGCCGGCACGGCGCTCCTCGCGCTCCGGCGCTGGAGGCCCGATGCACCCCACGCGTGAGCTCGACGACCTGATCCACCAGCGCGTCCGGCTGGGCATCCTCGCGGTGCTCCAGGAGGTGGAGCGCGCGGACTTCGCGACGCTGGCGGACCTGCTCGGGCTGACGGCCGGCAACCTGTCGCGGAACCTCACCGTGCTGGAGGAGCATGGCTACGTCGTCATCCAGAAGACCTTCGAGGGCCGGCGCCCGCGGACCTGGGTGCAGGCCACCAGCAGCGGCGAGGCCGCGCTCGACCAGGAGGTCAGGGCGCTGCGCAGCCTGCTGGATCGCCTGGAGGGTCACGGCGCGACCGGAGACGCCGGCCGCCGGCGTCCGGATGGGGGCGCCCTGCCAGCGACGAGCTGACGCCCGCACCGCGCTGCGCGTTCTGGACGACCGGTCTCCGTCCCCAGGCGGAGACCATCCCCAGGCCGTACGACAGCAGGGAGGGGTCACCGACCGCCGTCAGGGAGCTGCTGTCGGCGCCTACGCGCCGCCGGCGGTGACCACCATGTCGGTCACGAACCCGGCCGCCAGCCCGACCAGGATCCCGGCGTAGAGCAGGTGCTTGAGGCCCACCTTCTGGGCCACGCCCAGGAGCTGGATCACGACGTACAGGATCGAGCCGGCGGCCAGCGTGAGGAACACGATGCTGACGGCGTCGCTCGTGAACTGGCGGCCGATGGCGGTGCCGATGAACGTCGGCCCGCCGCCGATGGCGCCCATGAGCAGGAGGAAGCCCCAGGACGGGCGCTCGCCCTCCGCCGCGAGCGGCGCCACGATGCCGAAGCCCTCGGTCGCGTTGTGCAGGGCGAAGCCGATGACCAGCAGCACCGCCAGGCTGATGGCGCCGGTGGCGGCGCTGCCGCCGATCGCGAGTCCCTCGCCGAAGTTGTGCAGGCCGATGCCCACGGCGATCAGCAGGGCCAGGCGGCGGGCCGGCGACCAGGCGCCGACGCCCAGGCGGCGGGCGGTCAGCTCGCCGGGGGCCATCGCGCCCGGACCGTACCCGGCCGGCCGGCCGCGCCGGGCCAGCCAGCCCTCGTACCAGACCAGGCCGAGCAGGCCGACGCAGAGCCCGGCCAGGAACAGCGAGCCGTAGCCCGCCACCGGGCCGATGCCGCCCGTGTGGTCGTGGAGCGCGCCGAGCGCCGCGTCCACCGGCTCCCAGGCGTGGGTGAGCACGTCCCAGACGAGGAACAGGAGGACGCCGACGGCGAGCGCGTTCAGGAACTGCCGGAGGCCCTTGCGCGGGGTCTGCAGCCGGCCGATCGGCAGGCCGAGCAGGATCGTCACCCCGGCGACGAAGCCGAGGACGAGGGTCTCCGCCTCACTCATCGGCGGTGACTCCGTGCCGGTGCGGTCGCGTCCCGTTCATCGTTCGCTCGCTCATATTCACCTCCCCTCGTGGCTGCCGGGCCCGGCCCGGGCCACGTCATTAGCTTGCGCTAATCGCGGGGTTAGTATGAGCTAATGTACCGGCCGGGCGCACGGCCGGGTCCTTTCACGAACCCGCGAACCCGACCGCGAGCAGGCGGTTGCCGTCGGGCAGGAACAGGCGCCCGGCGCTGGCGCTCGGGGACAGGAAGTGGTTGCCCGACGGCGCCGGGCCGACCGGGACCTTGTCGAGCACCCGGCCGCTGGCGGGGTCGAGACCCCACAGGTAGCCGCCCTCGAAATCGATGTTCCACAGCCGGCCGCCCGCGATGATCGGGGAGCCGGACCGGAAGTCGGGAGCGGTCCACGCGACCTTCGGGGTGGACGTCCTGGTGTCCACCGCCTTCATCCCGTGGTCGCAGGGGACGTACACGTACGGCGTCCGGTAGGCGGTCGCGCCGATCGAGTAGCAGGAGCCGTGGCCGCCCAGCCTGGCCATCCCGAGCTGCCCGCCGATGCCGCCCAGGTGGGTGAGGTCGAGGATGTAGCCGACGCCCTCCTTGCCGATCTGGAAGACCCGGTCGCCGTCGAGCAGGGTGGGGCCGGTGCTGCCCAGGTCGAAGTCCACCCGGGTCAGGCGGGCCCAGTCCGTCGGCGCGAAGAAGTCCAGAGCCTGGAGGCTCGGCGACAGCCGGATCACGCTGTCGCCCCCGTCGAGCCGGTCGGTGGACTGGCCGTTGCCCGTCGCCACCAGCAGGTCCCCGTCGGGCAGGACCAGCGGCCCGGCCGGCGCCCAGACGGCGCCGCCGCGGACGCCCGGCGAGCGGTAGGTGTCCTGGGCGCCCTGGCCGTCCTGGGGAACGCCGACCACGTACCCGTGGAAGTTGCCGCAGTCGCCGGCCCGGCCGCCGAAGCTGACGTACACCCGGCCGTTGGCCAGCGTCAGGGCCGGCCGGTTGAGCTGGTTGGGGAGGTCGCCGCCCGGCAGGTCGAGGGGCCGGCGCCACTTGATGCCTCCGGCGGGCAGGTCCAGCGCGAACAGCTGGAACTGCCCGGGCGGCTGGTAGGAGGTGACGTACAGGGTGAGGGTGGCCGGGTCGAGCACCGGGGTGGCGGTGACGCCCAGCTCGGGGATGTTGCCGCACTTCAGGACCCTGGCGTCGAACGACGGCCCGAGGCTGGTCTGCCACGCCAGGCAGCCGGTGCCGGCGTCGAACGCGTAGACGCTGTTGTGCTCCGTCGCGACCACCACCAGGCCCTGGTAGACGAGCGGCTGCGTGAACGTCCACCCGTCCAGCCACACGCCCCACGCCGGCCGGGCGCGGGTGGCGGCGGGCTGGGCCTGGCCGACGCCATGGCGCTCGGGACCGTTGTCGTAGGACGTCCAGTCGTCGGCCCCGGCCTGACCGGCCCGAACGGCGGGAGCGGTGGCGCACCGCGCGGGGTTGTTCGCGACGAGGGGCCGGGAGGTGGTCTGGTAGGTGCTCGGCGCGTACTGGTCGCCCGACCCGCAGCCGGCCAGGCAGCCGGCCACGAGGGCGAGGACCGCGATTGGTCGCGAGGTCATGAGCACCCAATGGTGGCGGATCGGGGCCGGGTCGGGCCGCCGATGTACGACCGGACGATCTCGAGCCTGCCCGACCGGCCGGCAACGTAGACCAGACCGTCGCGGCCCGACCCGGTCATCGCTGAATGGGGGCAGCCCGCCACAGTCGGTCGTGGGGGCTGCCACCCGCGGCGTTGACAGACGAGCCGTCCGCGGTCAGAGAGCCGGTTGAGCCGCCGTCAGCTGCTTCCCGCCGGTCCCGGAGCTCCCGCCCGACTGCGCGCCGTGCGAGAAGCCCTTCACCAGTCCGCCGACCAGGCCGCCCACCAGGGCGCCGATCGCCACGCCGAGCGCCGCGCCGCCCGGGCCGCTGAGCGCGCCGATCTCCCCGCCGGCCAGCGCGCCGAAGCCGCCGCCCTCGACGGCGCCGTCGCCGGCGGCCCCCATGTCGATCTGCGGGATCGAGAGCAGGGTCTCGGGCTGCTGGCCGTCCTTGTCGGCGGTCGCCTGCAGACTGGCCATGAACCGGATCGTCTTGAGGATCGACACCATCACCGGACGGATGGGGGTGTGGCCGTTCAGCAGCGCGTCGATCTCCTCCACCACCGCGGACCCCGCCGGCGGGGGCTGCGAGTGGAGGCTGGTGAGGACGGTTCGCAGTGTCTGCGCGTCCTCATCGGTGAGCAGCCCGCCCTTCCGCAGGCCGTCCACCTGTGACCTCGGGTCGCCCACCCCGAACTTCGGGAGCTCGTGCACCCGGTTCAGGATCGTATCGAGCGCCCGCGACGTCGCCGTCGGATCGAACTCGGACATGTCTGTCTCCTTGCACGCAACCTGGTCCGGCGGTCCTCTCATCGAGAGTCAGTGCCCGCACAGACCTCACGAGCACTATCGCCGTGTCGTGGCAGCGGCACATCGCCGGATGCAGTGGTTTTGCACAGGTGATTCAGCGGTGCCGGTACGGACCGGTGGCAGGATGCTGCCAACCGGGCCGATTGCACACGAAGTACGATCTGGCAGTCTCGCCAGTCGGTCGCGGACGCGGAAGCACAGCGCCGGGCGACGGGACCACGATCCAGCCCCGTCGCCCGGCCGCGCCGCGCCTCACGCCGCCGCTTCCAGCGCGACCCCCTCCGACGCCCGCCGGGCCCGCAGGGTCGCGGCCGTGATCCCGATCGTGACCACCACCACGAACGCCGCCACCAGCCACGCCGCGTGATAGCCGCCCGCCAGAGCCGGCAGGGCCGGAGCACCGGAGCCGCTCAGGGCCGCCGTCCGGGTCGCCGCGATCGTGGCGAACAGCGCCAGGCCGAGCGCTCCGCCCACCTGGCCGCTCGTGTTGAGCAGGCCCGACGCCAGCCCCGAGTCCGCCGGAGGCGTGTCGGACATCGCGATCATCGTCAGCGCCGGCATGCTGAGACCGCCGCCCAGGCCGAGCAGCGCCATCGGCAGCAGCAGGTCGCGGGCGTACACGACGTGCTCCGGGCCGAACGCCAGCAGGAACAGCGCCACCGCGACCACCAGCTGGCCGGCGATCGCCACCCGGTACGCGCCGAACCGCATCACCAGCCCGGCCGAGAACTTGACAGAGAAGCAGCCCATGACCACCGCGACCGGCAGGAAGCCGAGACCGAGCGCCAGCGGGCCGTAGCCGAGGACGCGCTCCAGGTCGAGCGACGCCAGGAAGAAGAAGCTCAGGAACGCGGCCGACAGCAGCGCCTGCACGGCGTTCGCTCCGGACAGGATCGGCGACCGGAACAGGCGGAGCGGGAGGATCGGCTTGCTGGCCCGCGCCTGCCGGACCACGAAGGCGGCCAGGAGGGCGACGGCGACCAGGCCGATCAGGCCCGAGGCGGAGACGATCGCGTACACGCCCAGCATCAGCGAGCCGGTGACGAGCGCCGCGCCGAGCACGTCCGCGCCCTCGGCCAGCCCGGCGCCGCGGTCGCCCGGCAGCAGCCGGTGGGCCAGCGTCACGGTGACGATCCCGAGCGGGACGTTCACGAAGAAGATCCAGTGCCAGCTGACGATCTGCGTGATGACCCCGCCGGCCACCAGGCCCACCGAGGCCCCGGCCGACGCCACGAAGCTGAAGACCCCGAACGCCTTCGCCTGGTCCCCGCGCTCGGGGAACATCGTCACGATCATCGCCAGGATCACGGCGGAGCTCAGCGCGCCGCCGACGCCCTGCACGAACCGGGCGGCGATCAGGACCGGCTGCGACCCCGCGAGGCCGCACAGGAAGGACGCCGTCGTGAAGACGACCAGCCCGACCAGGAACACCCGCCTGCCGCCGACCAGGTCGGCGAGCCGGCCCGCCAGCAGCAGCAGGCCCGCGAAGGCGACCAGGTAGGCGTTGACCACCCACGCCAGGCCGCTCTCGGTGAAGCGGAGATCCCGCCCGATCGAGGGCAGGGCGACGTTGACGATCGTCATGTCCACGACGATCAGCAGGAAGCCGGCGCAGAGGACGACCAGCGAGAGCCAGCGTGAGTGTCTCATGCCCCTGGAGACGAGCCGGCCGCCCCGGACTCATCGGCGCCGAGAATCTCTCCCGCGACCGATGAGTTCGGCCCGTCGCCGTCGTCCGGGTACCGATGGGACGGCCCACCGTCGTGCTCGACTGCTCGGCCCTGGGCCCCGCCGACGCCGCGCAGGTGGAGGCCATCGCGCGTCTCTGCCTGCTCGCGAAGCGGCGCGGGGCCGCGCTGCGCCTCGCCGACCCGGACGAGCTGCTCGTCGAGCTGATCGAGCTGGCCGGCCTCGCCGGGGTGTTAGGCCTCGAGGCGGGCGGGGAGCCCGAACAGCGGGAAGATCCGGGCCGTGTCGAGGAAGAAGGTGACCTCGGAGACCAGGCCCCCTGACAGCTCCACGACCATCAGCGCCCACGGGTCGTAGCCGCCGTTCGGGCTCGGTTTGTACTGCCCCCACGCCGGCCGGCCGTTGGCTCCGGCGGTCGGCAGCAGGCGCGAGCCCTTGCAGCCGATGCCCGGCCCGAACCACCAGGTGAAGATGTCGTCGCGACCGCGCAGCCACATGTCGTACGGCGGCATCGACTGCGAGGCGTCCTCCCGGACCAGCGACGTGAGGCCGCTCAGGTCGTACCGCTCGAACGCGACCACGTAGCGCTCCAGCAAGCGCTGGTCGGTGTCGGTCAGCGGCCCCCTGCCGTCGTCCGGGCGGAGGTTCCGGCTCGCCAGCGTGGCGCGGGCCCGCTGGAGGGCGCTGTTGACCGACGCCACGGTCGTGTCGAGCAGCTCGGCGACCTCGGAGGCCTCCCAGCGCAGGACCTCGCGCAGGATCAGGACCGCGCGCTGGCGCGCCGGCAGGTTCTGGAGCGCCGCCACCAGCGCCAGCCGCACCGACTCGCGGGTCTCGGCCACCGCGGCGGGGTCCTCCCCGGACGTGACCATCGTGTCCGGGATGGGCTCGATCCACCGCGCCTCGCCCGGGATGTACAGGTTCGACTCGATCGGCTCCCGGGCCGGCCCGAGGTCCATCGGCCGCGCGCGCCGCTGCGCGCTCTTGACCATGTCCAGGCAGACGTTCGTCGCGATCTTGTAGAGCCACGGGCGGACCGCCGAGCGCCCCTCGAAGCGCTCGGCGCCCCGCCACGCCCGGACCAGGGTCTCCTGGACGGCGTCCTCCGCCTCGAACGGCGACCCCAGCATCCGGTAGCAGTGGGCGGTCAGCTGCGGCCGGTACTGCTCGAGCTCGCCGAACTCGTACGTGACCGAGGTGGGGGACTGGCTCACCAGTCGATGGTAACGGGGCGGCCGCTCAGCGTCGTCCGCCCTCCAGCACGTCGAGCAGCCGGGCCGCGAACTCCGCCGGGCGGCCGTCGAACCCGCCGTGGTCGCCGGGAAAGACCACCGCCTCGACGCCCAGCGCCCTCGCCAGCCCCAGGCCGCCCTCGTGGGCGAGCTGGCCGGTGGAGTCGGCGCCGACGGCCGGCCGGCCGCCGGGAACCGGCAGCATCGCGGACCGGGTCATCGACGTGGTTGCCATGGTGCTGACCTCCTGGGCGTGAGTGCGTTCACACCCCAGGACGAGGCCAGGTCGGGAAACTCATCGCTGGGACTCCGGCAGGACCACGGCCAGGCTCGCGGTCAGGCCGCCGTCGATCCGGTGCTCGGAGCCCGTGATGAACCCGGCCCGGTCGCTCAGCAGGAACGCGATCAGCTCGGCGACCTCCTCGGGCGCCGCCACCCTGCCGAGCGGGTGCGACCGGCCCCACTCGGCGATCAGGTCGTCGGCCGGCCGCGATCCGCGCCACCGGTCGGCTCCCCACCGCAGCATCGGCGTGTCCACCGAGCCGGGGCAGACCGCGTTCACGCGGATCCCCTCCGCCGCGTGGTCCACCGCCATCGCCTTCGTCAGCGTCACGACGCCGCCCTTGCTGGCCGCGTACGCCGCGACCGCGCGCTGCACGCCGAACGCCTGGACCGAGGCGACGTTGACGATGGCGCCGCCGCCGAGCTCCCGCATGTGCGGCACGACGAACCGGGCGGCCAGGTACATGCCCTTCAGGTTCACGGCCATGATCCGGTCCCAGTCCACCTCGGGCGTGTCCACCACCGTGCCGTAGCGCTGGATGCCGGCGCAGCAGGCGAGCAGCCCGGCAGGACCGTACGTGTCCCGGACGAACCGCGCCAGCCCCTCGACGTCCGCGGCCGAGCTGACGTCGGCGCGGCGCGCGCGCACCTCGAGGCCGCCGGCCCGGAGCTGCTCCTCGGCCTCCTCCACGCCATGCACGTCGGCGATCACCACGGCCGCCCCGGCGGCGGCCAGCCGGCGAGCGGTGGCCAGGCCGATGCCCGCCGCCCCGCCCGTCACGATGGCGACCCGGCTCTCGAACTCGGTCATGCTCCACGTACCGTACGAGGGTGGCCACACCGCCGGCGTTCGGCCCGCTCCGGAGGGCCGCCGCTCAGGACGGCGCTGCCGCCGGGAACACCGCCGACCGGATGTCGGTCACGATGTGGTCGAGCTCGTCCACCGCCTCCCGGACGCGGTCCCGCACCTCGCCCGACGTGAGGTCCTCGACCGCGGCCAGGCGCAGGCCCA
>Ga0066661_10000176_pt1 | contig 18125 bp, 18 predicted proteins | sample GraSoiAngelo_110_FD_66454 | JGI IMG/M metagenome (GOLD analysis project Ga0066661, IMG submission 66454) | Grasslands soil microbial communities from the Angelo Coastal Reserve, California, USA - 14_0903_12_30cm | ecosystem: Environmental > Terrestrial > Soil > Grasslands | place: USA... | reverse complement strand
ACCCACACGATCACGGCGTACTGGCGGGTCAGCGGCGCGTCGGGCAAGAACGCGGTGATGGACCAGCGCTGCCTGGCGGCGGAGAGCGTCGCCTAGCGGCGACGCTCTCCGGGCCGGCGCCGTCAGGCGCCGGCCAGCTTCTCCGGGTCCTCTTCCTCTTCCGCGCGCTGCGCGAGGAGGGGTTGCACGTCCTCTTCCTCGCCCTCTTCGGCGCGCTGGGCGGTGACCGCGGCGCCGGCGCCCGCGGTGGCCGTCTGCGCCGTCGGGCCGGCGGCCATGACCTGGGAGGCCGTCGCCTCCGCGGCCTGCTCGAACGAGTCGGACGGGTGGCTGACGCTGATCCCGCCCGGCGCCGGGGTGCCGGAGACCGGCCCGGCCTTCTGCTGCATCACGTGGGCCAGCTCGTGGGCCAGCACGTGGCGGCCGCCGGGGCTGTCGGGCTGGTAGGCGCCTTCGCGGAACACCACGTCGGTGCCGACCGTGTAGGCCTGCGCGTTGATCGAGCGCGCGGACGCGTCCGCCGAGCCGCCGGTGTGCACGCGCACGTCCGAGAAATCGGCTCCCATCCGGCCCTCGAGGAAGGACCGGGCGCCTGGCTCCAGCGGGCTGCCGCCGCCCGACCCGACGACGTCGTGCACGGGCGACCGCGGCTCCTCGTCCTCCTGCTGGCCGAGGAGCGCGCTGACGCTCTCGTTCCCCGCCATCCGCTGCAGATTGAGCACCGCCGCCGGCATCGTGTCGGTTCGCGGCGCGGGCGCCGCCTCGGGCCCGCTCGATCGCTCGGACGCCCGACGCGTCACTGCGACCATCCGCTCGTACTCGTGGGCATCCATCGTGATGCAATAACAGCTCACGCGCGCGCGTGAGTCAAGCGCTCCCCGCGCACATTCCGTGCCCTTTCGGGCAGCCCACAGTCCCTTTGGCGATCCTTCAGCGAGCGGCGCCAGGCTGGCGCGCGGATGACGTCGTCAGATCAGGCCCTGGCGCAGGGCGTAGGCGACGGCGTGGGTCCGGTTGCGCAGGTTCAGCCGGCTGGTGACGTCGTGCACGACGTTCTTCACGGTCCGCTCCGACAGGAACAGCTGGCGGCCCACCTCGGCCGTGTCGAACCCCTCGGCGAGCAGGCGCAGGACGCGGACCTCGCGGTCGGTCAGGCCGGAGAACGTGAGCCCGCGGGGCGCCAGCACCTGGCGCTGGAGGCGGCCGACCTGGCCCAGGAGGCGGCCCAACAGGTCCGGGGGCAGCGAGCCCTCGCCGGCGGCGGCGGAGCGGATGCTGGCCAGGAGGCTGTTGGGGTTGGCCTGGGCGCGCCGCAGCACGGCGCACGCACCCGCCTCGGCCGCGGCCAGCAGGCCGGCGTCGTCCAGCCGGGTCGCCACGACCACGACGTGGTCCACGCCGCGACGCCGGAGCGAGCGGATCTCGCCCACCGCCGGGTCGTCCATCTCGTCCACCACCACCACGGCGACGACGTCGGGGTTCAGCCCGCGCTCGTCGACGAGCTCGACGCCGTGGCCGCGCAGCTGGCTGGCGACGCCGTCGCGCGACAGGGGGTCGCAGGCGGAGACGTAGATGGGGATCCGCTCTCGAGCCGGCTCCTGGCTGCCGAGCAGCGCCATGCGGAGCACACCTTTGTCCATTGCCCGCACAGTCTGAAGTCAGGGACTTTTCGGGCAGTCAACGGGGACTCAACGTGCGGATGCGGACCGCGTGTTTAGACTATCGACGCTCGTTTTCGCGCAAAGAGAGGGGGACTGAGATGAGGGGCCTGGCTCTGAACCGATCGACCGCGCTGGCCGCGACGGGCGGGATCCTGCTCGCGCTGGCCGGCGCCGGCGGGGTCGGCTACGTGCTGCACATGCGGCCGGTACTCCACGTCGCCTCGACCGCGCAGGAGTGCGTGAACGCGCCGGACCACCTGGCCACCCTGTTCAGCGACGACCAGAACACGCTCATCCGGCTCTCCAACCTGGACTACTCGGACCTGCGGGTCCTGCGCACCGAGCCGGCCGCGACGCTGCCCGGCATGTTCAACTCGCTGCTCGCGCTCTCCAGCGACTCGCGGCGCCTGGCCTACGTGACGGCCGACAACGAGCTGATGGACGGCGCGCGCATCCAGTACGTGGACGTGGCCAGCCCGGGCACGGTGCACCCGCTGGTCCAGCTGACCAGCGGGCTGGCGCCGGTCCGGCCGGCGTGGTCGCCCAACGCGGACACGCTCGCGTACGTGGTCGGCCGGCCGCTGTCCGCGTTCCGGGCGGCGGGGTTCGAGGTGTGGACGGTGCGCAGCGACGGCTCCATGCCGCCGCAGAGGGTGACGGACCTGCCGCTCGACGTGTTCGCCCACGGGCACTCGGCCTCGCTCTGCTTCACGGCCGCGGGCCAGATCGGGCTGCTGCAGGGCGTCGAGTCGGCGCAGGGGCCGCCCGGCCCCTCGCCGCTGACGGGCGCGGCCAGCTCGGCGCGCGCGGCGACGCCGTCGCCCAGCCCGCCGACGCCGTGTGGCGTCCCCGTCTTCAGCCAGAACGACCCGTCGTGGCAGAGCACGATCATGCAGCTGGGCGGGGACCCGATCGGCGGCTACGGCTGCGCGCTGACGTCCACGACGATGCTGCTGAACTACTACGGGGCCTTCCTGTCGCCGACGGACCTCAATGCCTGCCTGGGCTCGGCGGCAGATCCGATCGTGTGGCAGGCGGCCACCGGCTGCACGAGCGGCAGGGTCCAGGGCGGCGTGCGGGCCGACTTCAGCTGGGACCAGCTGGACGCGGACCTGAAGACGGGCAGCCCGGCGATCGTGGGGGATGATCCGCGGCCAGACCGGCTCGCACTTCGTGGTCGTCACGCAGGGCGGGGGCGGCGAGGCCGACGGCTACACGATCACCGACCCCTGGGACGGCAGCACGACCAAGACGCTCGGCTCGTACACGAACGTCGGGTACAACCCCCTGTGGATCGTCACGTACAACGGGGCCGGCAAGAACTGCGCGCGGCTGGTGCCGGGCACGCCGTCGGTCCAGGGCGTGAAGGACGGCAGCGTGCACCAGGGCGGCGTGACCGTCTCGGTGCCGCCGAGCAGCTCGGGGGACACGACGGTGCAGCAGGTGGGCGGCGGGAGCGGGACGCCGAGCCCGGCGGCGACGCCGACGCCCACGCCGACTCCGACCGGGACCCCCACGGCCACGCCGACGGCGATCCCGACCGCGACTCCCGGCGGCACGCCGTCGGGCACGGCCACCGCCACCCCGACGGCGACGCCCACGGCGACGGCGGCGCCCACGCCGGCCCGGGGGCCGGTCCTGGTCCACCTGCGCCCGGGCGCCAGGTACACGGTGAGCGCCGACGGGATCTACCTGGTCATCTCGTGCGCCGGCTCTCCACCCCGCTGCCGGATCGTGAAGTTCACGATCGACCACACGGCGCCGGTGCTGGGCCTGCGCCCGCTGAACGTGCACGTGGGCCCGATCCACACGATGGCGTTCCGGCCCGCGGCGGCCCCGGCGGACGTCGTGCTGGACCGCCCCGGCAGGCTGAGCCTGGCCGCGGCGGACACGCTGAGCGGGGTGGCGAGCGTGCAGTACCGGCTGGACGGCTCGGACTGGACCCCGTACTCGGACGACGTGAGCTTCGGCCGGCCGCTGGTGGCCGGGACGGTGGGAACGCACACGGTGTCGATCAGGGCGACGGACCTCGCGGGCAACGTGGCCGAGCTCGACGACCAGCCGTTCCAGGTGGTGGACAGCACGCCGTCGCCGAGCCCCAGCCCGACCCCCACGCCGACGCCGACGCGGCGGCCCGCGCCGCCGCAGCCGACGACGACGCCCACCCCGACGCAGACGCCCGCCACCCCCGCCCCGACGCCGACCCCAATCCCGTTCCGCGTCTCGGCCACGGTGGACCAGACCAGCGTGACGACGTTCAGCTGCCCGGTGACGTTCACGTTCACGGCCACGATCACGTACACGGGAAGCGCCCCGGTCCAGGTCCCGTACACGTGGCTGCGCAGCGACGGCGCCACCCTCAGCACCAACCCCTCGGTGTCGTTCACGGGCCCGGGCAGCCAGCAGGTCCAGATCACCTGGCAGCTGAGCTCGGACGCGAACACGACGTTCACGGGCTGGGAGCAGCTGAAGCTGCTGACGTCGCCAGCGGCCCTGTCCAACCAGGCAACGTTCAACCTGACCTGCGAGGTGGGCGGGATCCCCTGACGCGGGACCCGGATTTGCCGGCATGTCGGGGTATCGCGAGGCGTCGGTACCCTGACTTGCCGGCAATTCCGGATATCACCTCAGTGCGGCTGGCGAGCGACGAGCGCGACGACGGCGTCCGGCCGGTGGTTGATGTCGGCCGCGGTGAACCGGAGGAGGCGGAAGCCCGCGTCCTGCAGGCGGTTCTGCCGCCGGTTGTCCTGCACGAGGTTGTCCCGGTGCGTGGCGCCGTCGTACTCGAGGCCGAGCCGCTGCGCAGGGTAGTAGAGGTCCGTCCGCCCCAGGAAGTGACCGCGCTCGTCATTGAGCGCGACCTGCGCCAGCGGCCTGGGTAGGCCGGCCAGCACGAGGAGCAGGCGCAGCCGCGTCTCCATCGCGGACTCCGAGGCTGGCTCAGCCAGATCGAGCACCCGGCGCAGACGAGTGATGCCTCGCAGCCGCGGATGTTCCGCGACATACGCGCGCAGATCCGTAAGCGCGACGAGGCGGCGGTGGAGCGCCATGTCGACCGCCACGACGGCGTCGACCAGCGGCGGTCGCGAGCCGACGTCGGCGACGGTGCGCAGGATCGACGTGGCGCGCATCTCGCGGCGGGTGACGACCTCACCGTCGTGGAGCGCCAGGCGACGCACGGCCAGCCCGGTTCGGGCCGAGACGCCGCACCCGGCAGGTATCGTCACCTCCACCGGGTCGCACGGCGGCAGGTCCAGGCCGTGGAGCCAGGCCGCCGTACGGCCGGAGAAGACCGCGATGGGCAGGGGGCGTCGCACGGCAGCGAGTGTCACGAGCGGGCTCTCGCCGAGGCCCGACCACATGTAGAGCCCGCGTCCGATCCGCCGCCAACTCGTGCCCTGGAGCTGATCCCAGCTCAGGCCGGCGAGACGCGCCTCACGCAACGTGAAGGGTCCCTTGGTGAGCGCCGGCGGAACGTTGGGGGGCCGCGCCATGTCGACCACGATCCATCGCCACGCGGTCGATCACAACCCAACCTGTAAAGGGAGGCCGATCGGTTAGAGAACCGGCCGCCGGGGGGCGGCCGGGTCGCTAGCTCGGGGCGATGCCCAGCTCCGCCAGGACCTGGGCGTACTCCGCTCGGGCCCGGCTCGCCGCCACGTGGTCGCCCGCCTGCTCGCGGGCGCTCGCCAGCAGGCGCCACAGCGGGTCGTGGTAGCGGTCCACGCCCAGGCCGGTGGACGCGGCCCGGGCGGCGCCGGCCGTGTCGCCGCGGGCCAGGCGGAGCTCGGCCAGCCGCTGGGCCGCCTCCACAGCCGCGGACCGGCACCGCTCTCGCGGGGTCACGATCCACTCCGCCGCGCCGTCCTCCGGCAGCAGCTCACCCGCGTAGCGGTCCAGCGCCGACTGGAACCGGTCCAGCGCCCGGTCGGCCGCGCCGGCCGCCAGGGACGCACGGCCCTGGGCCACGTCCTCCTCGAACGCGACCAGGTCGATGCTCAGCTCCGGGCCGGTCGCCAGGCGGTACGCGTCGCCGTCGCGCACGACGAGCGTGAACCCGGCCCTGGCCACCCCCGGCTCCAGCGCCTGGCGCAGGCTCGACATCGCGACGTGGAGATTCCGCGCGCCCGCGTCGGGCGCCGCCTCCGGCCACAGCGCCACCTGGATCACCTCGCGGTGCAGGGGCCGGCCGCCCTGCACCGCCAGCAGGCGCAGCAGGGCCCGAACGCGCGGCTTGAGCCCCGACAGGTCGAACGGCCGGGCGTTCAGGTCCAGCTCGAAGCCGCCGAACAGCCGCACCATCACGGGAGGCCGCACGGCCGCCACGGTCGCCCAGGCCGGCCCGATGCCGCTGGCCGCGCGCCGCGACGCGGCCAGCGCCAGGTGCTCCGCGCGCTTCGACACGTCCGCCGTGGCCAGCGCGGCGTCCGCGAACAGCCCCGCGCCCGACACGCCCCGCGCCTGCGCCAGCCGCTCGGCACGGAGGGCGACCGGCACCGCGTCCGACGCGCCCGCCCGGGCCATCGCCAGCGCCCGCAGGGCGAACGCCCAGGCCTGGAGCACCGGCGCGTCCATCAGCTCGAACCAGTCGGACGCCTCGTCGAGGACCGCGGCCGCCCGCCCGAGCTCGCGCGCGTCTTCCTGGTGCGCCCGGGCCCACCCCTCCAGCAGGCCGGCCAGCGCGGCGCCCCACCCGTCGCCCACGTGCTCGCACGTGACCCGCGCCGTCGCGGCGTGCTCGGCGCCCCCCGGCTCCAGGCCCCGGCAGGCGTGGCCGAGCCGCGTCAGGAAGCCGTAGCCCTGGGCCTCGGCCGCCTCGATCGCGTGGCCCAGCTCGGTCGCGCCCCGCGCCTCGCCCGCGATCAGGTCGGCCACGCCGAGGCCGAGGCGGGCGCTCACGGCCGCCGCGCCCGCCAGGGCGGGGTCGGCGGCCGCCATGGCCAGGAGCCGCCGGGCCTCCCGCACGTCGCCGGCCAGGAGCGCGCACAGGCCCGCCACCAGGTCCGCCGCCCCCGGCCCGGCGAGGCTGGCCCGCGCCCGGACGCCCAGCGGGTCGCGCTGGGTGGCCGCCCGGAGCAGCCCGAGGACGTCGCCGGCCGGCGCCATGCCCGGCTGCAGCCACGCCGCCAGGGTGTGGCGCTCGCGGCGGGCGACCTCGGCCGCGTTGGGCGCGCCCAGGCCCTCCTCGGCGCGCTGGTACGTCACCTGCGCGGCATCCCAGCGGCCGTCCGCGCGCAGGCGCCGCGCCCCGGCCAGCAGCAGCCACGGGTCGTTGGCGAGCACGGCCGCCGGCAGCGCGTCGATCCACACCTGCGAGCCCTGCAGGAGCTTCTCCCCGTTGTGGCCGACCAGGCGTTCGACCGCCGACCAGTCCTCAGCCCGGCAGTGCGCGTGCAGCGCCTCGGCCAGCGCGCCCGCCTCCTCCAGCACCACGCCGGCCCGCCGGTGCCGGTCGCGCACGGCCACCTCGCCGACGTCCTGGACCAGGATCGACTCCAGGTGCGACCGCAGCACCTCGTGGTAGCGGTAGTGGCCCTCGTCGTCCAGGGCCTGCGTGAAGACCTGCCGGCGCTCCAGCTCGGCCAGCAGCGCGTGGCTGTCGCCCCGCTCCAGGAACCCGTCGCAGATGGGCCCGCTGAGCCGCTGGAGGACGCACGTGTCCACCAGGAAGCCGCGGAGGTCGGCCGGCAGCTCCTCCAGCACGTTGCGCGTCAGGTACTCGCGGACGAACCGCGAGCCGCCGCTCAGGCCGGCGAGCACCCGCCGCCGCTCGTCGGGCGGACGGCCCCGGGTGGCCAGGTGGAACAGCTGCAGCCCGGCCGCCCAGCCCTCGGTCCGGCGGGCCAGCATCGCCAGCTCGTCCGCCGGCAGCGGGGCCTGGTAGTAGTCCCGGAACAGCCGCTCGACCTCCCACGACCGGAAGCGCAGGTCGTCGCCGGCGATCTCCAGCAGGCTGCCCGAGACCCGCAGCCGGGGCAGGTTGAACCGGGGCAGGACGCGCGAGCCGGCGACCACGTACAGCGCTGGCACGTAGTCGATCAGGCGCTCCAGGGCCGCCTCGGCCGGGGTGCCCTCCAGCACGTGGAGGTCGTCCACCACCAGGACCACCCGGCTGCCCGGCCACGTCTGGAGCGCGCGGGCCGCGTCCTCGACCGTGGTCCACTCGTCCTCGAGGCCGCCCAGCGCGGTGCGCAGCGCCGCCTGGAGGTAGCCCAGGAAGACGTCCAGCGCGCCGTCCCACGTCTCCGGGCGGTACCACGCCACCGGCGCGCCGGCCGTCGCCGCGAAGCGGGCGAGCAGCGTGGTCTTGCCCGACCCCGCCGGCGCCACGACCAGGGCCAGGCGGCGGGTCCAGAGCCCGCTCAGCAGCTCGTCGAGCCGCTCCCGCGGGAACGCCTCGGCGCGCGGGGCCCGCAGCTTCGCCGCGAGCACGCCAGGGGCCGGACGCGTCAGCCCAGGATCGCTCTCGTCCACTGCCCCGCCGCTCGCTGTGACGCCATCCGTCGCCTGCATGCGCCGCTGCGCCATTGTGCCACTGGGCGATGTCCCATGCACCAGGGACAAATGCTTCAATGAATGGGACGTCCCGCCCCGCCGGTCGACATGTGATGGCCGTTACAATCGCCCCCGCGAGGCGCCCGTGATCATCTGCAAGAAGTGCGGCAACCGCAACGAGGACCGGGACCAGTTCTGCAATTCCTGCGGAAGCTTCCTGGAGTGGAGCGGTGAGCGCGTGGCCGAGAAGGCCCCGGAGCCGACTCCGCAGCCACAGCCGCCGCCCCCGCCTCCCCCGCCGCCGCCGCCCACCACGGGGTTCGACCGCCTGAAGGAGGTGGTCGGCATGGAGGCCGGCCAGGCCACCCCGCCGGCGACCGGCGGGTGGGTGCCGCCGGCCACGGTGGCCGCGCAGACCACGGCGCCGGTGTCGAGCTCGCCCAGCGCCCGCCGCCCGGACGCGCCCGCGCCGGAGCCCGAGGCGCCCCGGGCCCGGCAGCCGGAGGAGGTGCCGCTGGCGCCGCCCCCGCCGCCGCGGATCATCCCGGTGGCCGTGCCCGACGTGGACGAGGTCGGGCCCTACTGCTCCAACTGCGGGGCCCGCAACGACGTCCGCCGCCACTTCTGCCGCCGCTGCGGCGCGCCGCTCACGCGGGCGGCGACGAACCAGCTCCCGTGGTGGCAGCGGCTGTTCCCTCGCCGCGACGTCACGGCGGCGTCCGACCGGCCGTTCCGGGAGTCCGAGACGTCGTTCGGCTCCCTCCTGCGCACGTTCCTGCTGACGATGCTGCTGGTGGTGCTGCTCGGCGGCATCCTGGCCTACCTGGCGGTCCCGGCGTTCCGCCAGGCCGTGAACCGCGAGGTGGACATCGCGGTCACCGACATACGCCGCCTGATCAACCCGAGCTACATCCAGGTCCACCCGGTGACCACAACGGTCAGCTCGGAGACCACCGGCCACCCGGGCCAGCTGGCCACGGACCTGATCAACAACGACTACTGGGCGGCGAACGCCCCCGGCGATCCGCAGCCGACGCTCCAGGTCACGTTCGACGGCGCCACCGACCTGGACGCGATCGTGGTCACGAACGGAGCGGCCGGCCCGGACTACCAGCAGCTGGCCCGGCCGAAGACGCTCCAGATCACGTACTCGGACGGGACCGGCGAGCAGGTGACGTTGAAAGACACTCCCCAGGCCACCGCGTACATCGTGCACGCCCGCCAGGTGACGTCGATGACCGTCAGGGTCGTCGCCGTGTACCCCGGCGGCGCGAGCTCGTCCGTCGGCCTGGCGGAGATCGAGTTCAGGCGGCTGGCCTGAACTCGATCTCCGAAAATCGAGACTGGCTACTTCACGTCGACCGTGGCGCCGGCTTCCTTCAGCTTGGCGGCCGCCTTGTCGGCATCCTCCTTGCTGACGTTCTCGAGCACGTTCTTGGGGGCCGCGTCCACCAGGTCCTTGGCCTCCTTGAGCCCGAGCTGGGTGATCTCGCGGACCGCCTTGATGACGTTGATCTTGCTCTCGCCGATGCCGGACAGGACGACCGTGAACTCGGTCTGCTCCTCCTCGGGCTCGGCCTCCGCCACCGCGGCCGCGGCCGGCGCCGCCGCCACCGCGGCCGCCGCCTTGATGCCGAACTCGTCCTCGATGGCCTTCACGGCCTCGACGACGTCCAGCACGCTCCAGTCCTTGAGCGCCTCGACGAAATCCTTCGGGGTGATCTTGGTCGCTGCCATTGTTCGCTCCTCGCTATGCGGCCGCGGGGCCGCCCTCCAGCTTGTCCTTGTAGGCCTCGAGCAGGCCGATCAGCTGCTGCACCGGGGCCTGGATGGTCGCCACGAGCTGCGCGACGGGGCTCTGCAGGGTGCCCAGCAGCTGGGCCAGGAGCACCTCGCGCGGGGGCAGGTCCGCGGTCTGCCGGACCTGTTCGGGGCCCATGACCCGGCCCTCGATCAGGCCGCCGACGATCTCGACGCGGATCCTCGTCTGGCGGGCGTACTCGCCGAGCACCTTGGCCGCGGCGCTGAGGTCGCCGTAGCCGAAGGCGATGCCGATCGGGCCCTTGAGCAGGTCCTGGAAGTCCCCGTGGCCGGACTCCACCGCCGCTCGCCGCGCCAACGTGTTCTTGACGACGCGGTACTCTACTTCCTGCGCGCGCAAACGGCCGCGCAGGTCCTGGAGCTGGGAGACGGTCAGACCACGATAGTCGGTGAGTACGGCCACCTTCGCGCTCTTCATCTTGTCCGTGAGCAGCTCGACCTGCTCTACCTTGTCTTGTCGTGGCATAAAAAGACCTCCGCGCCAGCAGACGGGCACGGAGGCGATAGCCTCGCTCCGGAATACCTCGGCAGGAAATTGAGACGCCCAGGGACGTCACCTGCTGTCTGCGGCGTGTGGAACTATACCAGGGATTTGGCGATTATCCACAAGGACACGGATGCCTGAAGCCTGGGACGTGGAGTGCGACGTCCTACCCGGAATGGAGGCGATCCTGGCGCGCGAGCTGCGCCGGTGCTTCAGAGGCCGGGTCGGCCAGCTGGCCGACACCGGCCGCGCGAGCCTGCGCTTCGCGTACCAGGGTCCGCTCTCCGACCTGATCGGCCTGCGGACCGCCCACGCCGCCTACCTGGGGCTCGCGTTCAGCGGGCGGCGGCCCACGGCGCTCCTGGGCAACCAGAACCTGCGGGCGCTCCTGGAGCGGATCCAGGTGATCCGCCAGCTGCACCCGCCAGGGACGCTGTGCACGTTCCGGTTCGGTGCGGCGGGCCGGGACACGTCCACGTTCCGCCGTCTGGCGACCGAGCTGGAGGCCCAGTCCGGCCTCCGGCACGACCCGGACGACGGCGAGCTGCTGATCCGCATCCGGCCCAACGGCCGCCCCGACGACGGCTGGGAGGCGCTGCTCCGGCTCTCGCCGCGGCCGCTGTCCACGCGGGCGTGGCGGGTCGCGAACTACCCGGGGGCGCTGAACGCCACGATCGCGGCGGCGATGATCGACCTGACCCAGCCCCGGCCCGACGACCGCTTCATCAACCTGATGTGCGGCTCGGCCACCCTGCTGGTCGAGCGGCTGCTGCTGTGCCGGACCGCGGAGGCGCTGGGCGTGGACATCAGCGGCGAGGCGCTGGACGCGGCGCGGGCCAACCTGGCGGCCGCGGGCGTGGCCAGGTCCGCGCGGCTGATGGAGTCCGACGCGGTGCTCACCGGCCTGGACATGGCGCGGTACACGGTGCTCTGCGCGGACCTGCCGTACGGCAACCTGGTCGGGTCGCACCGGGAGAACTCGGTGCTCTACCCGATGCTGATGGAGGAGGCGGCCCGGATGGCCGCGCCGGGGGCCCGGTTCGCGGTCATCACCCACGAGATCCGGCTGTTCGACGCGACGCTGGACGACGCCAGGAAGCTGTGGCAGCCGGAGCGGACGTTCCGGGTCTTCCAGGGCGGCCAGCGCCCCCAGGTGTACCTGCTCAGAAGAAAATGAGCCCGCCCCCGGAGGGGCGGGCTCACTCGCGACGGCCGCCTACGCCGTCGTCAGCTTCGCGGCTTCCTTGACGTCCACGGGGATCGACGGACCCATCGTGGTCGACAGGTACAGCGAGCGCAGGTACTGGCCCTTCGCCGCCGCGGGCTTGGCCCGGACCAGCGCGTCCACCAGCGCGGAGAGGTTCTGCTCCAGCGCGTCGGCCTGGAACGACGCCTTGCCGATCGCCACGTGGACGATGCCGGCCTTGTCGGTGCGGTACTCGACGCGGCCGCCCTTCACCTCGCGAACGGCCCGCCCGACGTCGAACGTGACCGTGCCGGACTTCGGGTTCGGCATCAGGCCGCGCGGGCCCAGGATGCGGCCCAGCGGGCCGACCTTGCTCATCATGTCCGGGGTGGCGATCGCGACGTCGAAGTCGGTCCAGCCCTGCTGGATCCGCTGCACGAGGTCGTCCCCGCCGATGAAGTCGGCGCCGGCGTCCTGCGCCTCGCGGGCCTTGTCGCCGCCCACGAACGCGAGCACGCGCACGGTCTTGCCGGTGCCGGCGGGCAGCGAGACGGTGCCGCGGACGATCTGGTCCGCGTGCCGGACGTCCACGCCCAGGCGGACGTGCGCCTCGACGGTCGCGTCGAACCGGACCGTGGACGTGTCCCTGGCCACCTCGCAGGCTTTGACGGGCGTCAGACCGGCCTCGCCGTTGCCGCTCAGCGCGTCCTCGACCTTCTTCAGCGCCTCGGCGTATTTCTTGCCGTGCTTGCTCTTCGCCATCTCGATCGCTACTCCTCTGGCCTCCGTCGGGGAGCGCTAGTGGACCTTCTCCACCTGGAGCAGGTCCAGCTCCACCGGCGTCTCGCGGCCGAACATGTTCACCAGGACCTTGAGCTTGCCCTTCTCCGCGTTGATCTCGTCCACCTTGCCCAGGAAGTCGGCGAACGGCCCGTCCACGACGCGCACGCTCTCGCCCACCTGGAACTCGACGCGGATCTGAGGCTCCTGCTTCACCTGCTTGAGGATCGACCGGAGCTCGGTCTCCTGCAGGGGGACCGGCTTGTTGCCGGAGCCGACGAAGCTGGTCACGCCCGGCGTGTTGCGGACGACGTACCAGGACTCGTCCGTCATGACCATCTTGACCAGGACGTAGCCCGGGAAGATCCGCTTCTGGACGTGCCGGCGCTTGCCGTCCTTGATCTCGATCTCGTCCTCCATCGGGACGAACACCTCGAGGATCTGGTCCTGCATGTCCATGGACTCGATCCGCTTCTCGAGGTTCTTCTTGACCTTCTCTTCGTGCCCGGAGTACGCGTGGATCACGTACCACTCGGCCTCGGCGGCGGCCGACGCGACGTCGGCTCTCTCGGCTGCCATCTCTAAACCCTGTTCCTTACTTCTTGTAGATGAAGTGCTGCGACAGCTGCGTCAGCGCCGAATCCACCCCGAAGATGAACAGGGCGATGACGCCCACCGTCACGACCACCACCAGCGTGTACCGGTACAACTCCTGGGGGGTCGGCCAAACGACCTTCCGCAGCTCGTCGATGGTGTCCCGCAGGAAGCGGATGACGCCAGGAGCCTGGTCGGACTGGACCCGCCGCCGAGCCTGGATGGCCACTGCCTACCGGGTCTCCCGATGGGAGGTGTGGCGCCGGCACCAGCGGCAGTACTTCTTGAGCTCCATACGGTCAGGGTCGTTCTTCTTGTTCTTGACCGTCGTGTAGTTCCGGCGCTTGCAGTCGCCGCACTGGAGGGTGATGATCGTTTCCATAGGTCAATCTTCCTGGCTGGGGGACAAAAAGAAGCCTAGTTGTCCTAGGCGTTGTCAATACTAACAGATCGGACGCCATCCGTCCCGTCTTCCTCGTGCTGGCGCTCGGGTGGACGTTGGAGCGTGGGCCGTCCACGCGTTCCCACCCTCATGGACGGCCGACGCGCGGCCAGCCAACCCGTGCCGAGGGACCGAGTCCCCGCCCTCCTAACATAGCCGAGCATGTCCGGGCCGAAGAACATGGTCGTCCTCCACGGAGACCAGACCGGCGAGGAGCTCCTGCTCCAGGCGCTCCGGCTCCTCGAGCGCGACGTGATCGGCGCCGGGGTGACGCTGCAGCACTACGACCTATCTCTTTCCCGCCGGCGGGCGACTCGAAACCAGGTCGTCCTGGAGGCCGCCGGCGCGCTCCGGGAGGCCGGCTTCGGCCTCAAGGCGGCGACGATCACGCCCGAGGACCCCGGCGACGTGGGCAGCCCCAACGCCGTCCTGCGGGCGGCGGTGGACGGCCGCGTGATCGTGCGGACCGGCCGCCGCATCCCGGGCGTCAGGCCGCCGGCCGCCGTCTACGCGCCCATCTCGGTCATCCGCATGGCCGTGGACGACGCCTACGGGGCCCGCGAGTGGCGTGAGGGCGACGGGCTGGAGGAGTGGGCGTACCGCACCGAGCGGGTCAGCCGGCGCACGTGCCGGATCGTGGCGGAGTACGCGTTCGCCCACGCCCGCCGGTTCGGCGCCAGCGTATTCGGCGGGCCCAAGTGGACGGTCAGCCCGGTCTACGAGGGCATGTTCAAGGAGGAGATGGACCGGGCGGCGACGGCCAACCCGGACGTCCGGTACGAGCCGCGGCTGATCGACGCCACCTACGCGCTGCTGCTGGCGACCACCGGCGACCCGCTGGTCATCCCGGCGCTGAACCGGGACGGAGACAACCTGAGCGACCTGGTGATGCAGATGTTCGGCACGATCGCGGGCGCCGAGTCGGTCCTGCTCGCGTTCGACGACGCCGGCCAGGTCCGCGTGGCGATGAGCGAGGCCCCGCACGGCACGGCGCCCGCCCTCGAGGGCAAGAACGTCGCCAACCCGATGGCGATGATCCTGGCCGTCGCGAGCGTGCTGCACTACATGCCGGGCCGGGCGTGCCACGCCGCGTCGCGGGCGATCTACGAGGCGACGCTGGAGGCGGTGTCCGACGGCGTCAAGACGGCGGACCTGGGCGGCCACGCCAGCACGACCGACTTCGCCGACGAGGTCGTGCGGCGGGTCCGGACCAAGGTGGAGGTCTGGAGCTCCCTGGCCGACCTGGAGGTCTGACCGCCACTCCACTTGCGCGCAGCTAGCTTCCAAGCTTATAGTTGCAGAGGAGCTAGTTGCAAATGAGTACCCCTTCCTTCCGAAGCCCCTGGGCGCTGGCCATCCTGTCACTGCTCTTCGAGCGGGACATGCACCCGTACGAGATGCGCCGCCTGGTCCGCGAACGCGGCAAGGGCGAATATGTCGATCTCCGCCCGGGCTCGCTGTACCGCACCATCGAGCGCCTGGAGCGCGCTCGCCTCGTGGAGCCGGTCGAGACCACCCGCGAGGGCAAGTTCCCGGAGCGGACCGTGTACCGCATCACGCCGAACGGCCGCGAGGAGCTCGAGGAGTGGATGCGCGAGATGCTCGCCACGCCCGCCAACGACTTCCCGCAGGTGGTCCAGGCGCTCTCCGTCCTGCCGATCCTGGAGGCGGACGACGCCCGGCTCCAGCTGGAGAGCCGCCTGCTCCGGCTGGAGAGCGAGGTCGCCGCCATGCAGACGGCCATGCGCCGCCTGGAGGGCGTGCTCCCGCGCATCTTCAGCGTCGAGGCCGAGCTCGCCCTGGCCCTGCGGCAGGCCGAGCTGGACTGGATGCGGGGCCTGGTCGAGGACCTGCGCACCGGCCGGCTGGCGTGGACTCACGAGCAGCTGCGGACGGAGTACGCCGACCTCGCCAGCGGCGGCCGCCCTCTGGACCTGACCGCGCGGCCCGTGAAGGCGCTCGACGGCGGCGAGGAGGACGAGGGGATGGCCTAGCGGGCACGGCCCCGGCGGCGGGTTGCCGCCCGCCGCCGAGGGTCACCTCCGAGTCGGTCCCGCCGCGAGCAGGCCCAGCCCGGCAGTCGATCACCGCCAGCATACCGGGCCGCGCTCCGCGGGTGAACACAGACCTCACTCTGAGCAAGGAGCGTTCGACCATGTCCTCGTCGTCACGCGTGAACCCGTGGGCGGTGCTCGTGGTGCTGGCCCTGGGCCTGTTCATGACGCTGCTCGACCTCACGATAGTCAACATCGCGATCCCGAGCCTGGTGGACGGCATCCACGCCAGCCTCGACCAGGTGCTCTGGGTGCTCAACGCGTACAGCCTCGCCTACGCGGTGCTGCTGATCACGTCGGGCCGGCTCGGCGACGTGCTCGGCCCCCGCAACCTCTTCGTCGCCGGCCTGGTGGTCTTCACGGCGGCCTCGGTGTTCAGCGGCCTCGCCCAGGACCCGACCCAGCTCATCGTGGGCCGGGCCATCCAGGGCGTGGGCGCCGCGATGCTGGCGCCGCAGAGCCTCGCGATCCTGCTCGGCATCTTCCCGCCCGAGCGGCGGGGGCCCGTGTTCGCGGTCTTCGGGATCCTGGCCGGCGTGGCCGTGGTGGCCGGGCCGACGGTCGGCGGCTTCCTGGTCAGCAACGTGGGCTGGCGCTGGATCTTCTTCGTCAACGTGCCGCTCGGCATCGCCGTCGTGATCGCGGCGCTGGCGATCGTGCCGGACCTCCGGCCGGGGCGGCGCCACCGCCTGGACCTCCTCGGCGTCGCGCTGGCGACGGCGGGCCTGTTCTGCCTGGTCTTCGGCCTGATCGAGGGCCAGCGCTACGACTGGGGCACCGTCACCGGCGCCCTGACCATCCCGGAGATCATCGGCGCCGGCGTGGCGCTGCTGCTGGTGTTCCTCGTCACCCAGGCGCTGCGGCAGGGCCGCGAGCCGCTGCTGCCGTTCGCCGTGTTCCGGGACCGCAACTTCACGGTCATGGCCCTCGTGCTGTGCGCGATGGGGTTCGCGGTCGTCGGCCTGTACCTGCCGCTGACGATCTACTACCAGTCGGTGCTGGGCCTGAGCGCGATCGCGGCGGGCCTCACCGTGGCCGTCCAGCCGCTCGCGATGCTGTTCAGCTCGGGCTTCGCCAACAGCCCGGCCGGCGCGCGCCTGGGCGCCAAGCGGGCGCTCGTCCTCGGCCTGCTCCTGCTCGCGGCCGGCTCCGCGTTCATCGCCTGGACGGCGCGGGCCGACTCCGGCCGGTGGGACTTCGTGCCCGGGCTGGTGCTCAGCGGGATCGGGATGGGCTTCATCTGGACGCCCGTGTTCAACCTGGCCACCCGCGACCTGCGGCCCGACCTGGCCGGCGTGGCCTCCGGCGTGCTCAACACGATCCAGGAGCTGGGCGCCGTGGTGGCCAGCGCCTCCGTCGGGGCGCTGCTCCAGAACCGCCTGGCGACGTCGCTCCACGACCAGGCGGTCGCCGCGTCGCACCAGCTCCCCGACCAGTTCCAGGCCCCCTTCGTGGCGGCGTTCAGCGACGCCGCCGGCCGCGGGCTCGAGATCGGGGCCGGCCAGACGGGGAGCAGCGTGCCGGTGCCGCCCGGGCTGCCGGCGCCGGTCGTCCAGGAGCTGACGCAGCTCGCCCACTCGACGTTCACCCACGCGTTCGTCGCGGCGATGCGGCCGACGCTGGTGCTCCCGATCGCGGTGATCGTGGCCGCCGCGCTGCTGGTCGCGGTCGCCGCCCGGGGCCGGGCGCGGAGCGTGCCCGAGCCGGTGCCCTGCGAGGAGCCGATCAGCGCGTAGAACGGAAAGCATGCTGTGCGTCGGCACGTCGGGCTGGCAGTACCGGCACTGGCGGAACACGTTCTATCCCCGCGGAGTGGCGCAGTCCGGGTGGCTGCGCCACTTCGCGCAGCGGTTCGCCACGGTCGAGCTGAACAACTCCTTCTACCGGCTGCCGGAACGGGCCACGTTCGAGCGCTGGCGGGAGGCGACGCCGGACGACTTCGTGTTCGCGGTCAAGATGAGCCGGTACCTCACCCACATCCGGCGGCTGCGGGAGCCGGAGGAGCCGGTGGGGCGGTTCTTCGAGCGGGCCCGGGGCCTCGGCGGCAAGCTGGGGCCGGTGCTGCTCCAGCTCCCGCCCACGCTGCCGGCGGACCTGGGCCGGCTGGCCGACACGCTGGACCGGTTCCCGTCCGGCGTCCGGGTGGCGGTGGAGCCGCGCGACGACTCGTGGTTCGGCGACGGGCTGCGGTCGCTGCTGGAGGAGCGCGGCGCGGCGCTGGTCCTGGCGGACTCGCCGCGCCGGAGCACGCCGGTGTGGCGGACGGCGGACTGGGGCTTCGTGCGCTTCCACGAGGGCCGGGCGACGCCGAGGCCGTGCTACGGCGAGCGGGCGCTGGCGACGTGGGCGGAGCGGATCGCGTCGCTGTGGGGCGCCGGCGCCGACGTCTTCTGCTACTTCAACAACGACGCCCGCGCCTGCGCCATCCGGGACGCGGTGACGTTCGCCAGGCTGGCCCGGCGGGCGGGCCTGCGCCCGACCCGGGTGCCGGAGCCGGCCGAGGTCCACGTGGCGGTCTGAGCGGCCGCCGGCGCGGCGAATCTGCCACGATGTCGGCGTGAGCGTTCATGCCGAGCACGTCGGCAGCCTGCTCCGGCCGCCCGAGCTG
>Ga0066661_10000171_pt1 | contig 18241 bp, 8 predicted proteins | sample GraSoiAngelo_110_FD_66454 | JGI IMG/M metagenome (GOLD analysis project Ga0066661, IMG submission 66454) | Grasslands soil microbial communities from the Angelo Coastal Reserve, California, USA - 14_0903_12_30cm | ecosystem: Environmental > Terrestrial > Soil > Grasslands | place: USA... | reverse complement strand
GTCATGAACAAACTCCGTTTAGGAATGTTTGTGTTGCTTGTGCTGGCAGGTGCGTCGGCGCTGCAGGCGCAGTGTCCCCCGGGCCTGCCGCCGGCCACTACCTGCCACGCCGGCATGGATACCAACGGCGCGTTTTTCCTGATCGCCGTCCCCGCAAACTACAATCATCGGCTGCTGCTTTGGAATCACGGCTACAGCCTGGCGCCCCCGGGAAAGTTAGGCGCAGAGGATCTGAGCCCTCTAGGGCCACTGCTGCTGCAACTCGGCTTTGCGGTAGCCGCGTCGAGTTATCGGCCCGATGTTGTTGGACTTGGCGGCTGGGCCGTGGCCGATGCCGCCGAGGACACGGAGAACCTGCGGCAGCAGTTCATCCGCATTTTTGGCCAGCCCGACCTGACAATTGTGGTGGGCGCCTCCGAGGGAGGGCTGATCACTGCCGAGATTGCCGAGCGGTTCGCCAAGGATGCGCACGGCAATCTGAATTATCATGGCGCGCTGCCGCTTTGCGGGCCACTGGCCGGCGGGGTTAAGAACTTTTGGGGCGCGTTTGATCTCCGCGTCGTCTATCAATTCTATTGCCAGAATTTGCCCCGCCCGAACGAACCCCAGTACCCGCTCTTTCTGGGCCTGGCGCCGAACAATACGATCACCCCGCGGGAGCTCGGGTCGCGGATCAATCAGTGCACGGGCGTGCTGCAGCCAGCCGCCACGCGCACCCCGCAACAGCGCCGCAACCTGGCCAATATTCTCGGCGTCGCAAAGATTCCGGAGAGTTTTGTAGTTACCGACATGTTCTTCTCCACCTTTGCGCTGGCGGAGCTGGTCCAGGTCCGCACGCATGGGCTCAGCCCGGTCACCAACCTCGACGTCGAGTACACCGGTTCGGAGGATGATGACGCGCTCAACGCCGGCGTCTTCCGCGCCGGCTCGAATGAGGAGGCCCTCGATTTTCTCACCCGGGCCTACACTCCCAACGGTCGCGCGCCAATGCCAACCCTGACCATGCACACCATCGGCGACGGCCTGGTGATCGTCGAAAACGAGAATGAATATAAGGAAATCCGCGGGGACGCCCACACCCAGCGGCGCTTGCGGCAGATTTTTACCGATGCAGGAGGACATTGCGAGTTCTCCGCCTCGGAGACGCTGGCCGCGTTCCAGGCGCTGCTCGGCTGGGTGCAAAGCCACAAGCGGCCCACCAAGAGACAAGTTGCCGCGCTGTGCGAGCAGTTCCGCCCGGCGTTCGGCGACACCTGCAAAATCAACCGCGAGTTTCACCCCGAGGAATTCGAGACGCGCATTCCAAGGCGCGAGTCGGAGCGCGAGTCGAAGCATGAACCGGAGCGTGAACCGTAGAGGAACTCAGCACTCGAAAGTGGGAAGCCGGAAGTGATCGGATCCAAGATTTCAGGCGTACAAGGCCCGCCAGATACAAGTTAAGTAGTGGCGTAGCTTTTCTAGGATAGAGGGGGCGGGTTGCTTTACCCGCCCTCTTATTTTTGTACTCTCGCTAGCACAGCTAGAAGCTGTACCGCAGCGCGAACTGGAACGCCCGCGGCCCGCCGGACCCGAAGAAGCCACCCGCAGTGCGCTGCGGCTGGTTGAACCTGGCGGACGTGATGTCATTGTTAAAGCCGGAGTAGTTGTTGTTGTTGAAGCCGCGGATGTTGGTGATGTTAAACAAGTTGAAGACCTCGCTGATGAACTGCAGCTTCTGCTCGTTGAAAAAAGTCCAGGTCTTGGTTACGCGCAGGTCGAGCGAGTTGAAGTCGCGGCCGAACTTGAGGTTCGGGTCCACGTGTGACAGCCTCAACCTGCCCGGGTTAACCCCAGGACTTGGTGGCGGTCCGTCCGCGTTGCAAGGGGACGGCGATGGCACCGCGGCGGTGCACGTGGGCAACGCATTCCAGACATCAATTGCCGCATTAAGCTGGGCACCCGTGGAAATCTCACGTCCCAGCGCATTGCGTGGCAGGATCGGCAGCCGGGCGCTCAGAGCCGGGACAAGCGAATCCATGGGCACGCGCGAGCTGATCGTCCAAATGGGTGAAATCGTGATCTTCCAGGGCACCTCGAAGACCCCGTAAAACACCCACCGATGGCGCTCATCAGTCGGTGCGTAGCTCTTCTCGAGTCGCAGGTTATTGGTGCGCTCAATCAGGTCCACCTGGTCCTCCGAACCATTGAACGGGATCTGGTCATCGTTCGAGAAATTGAAGGTTTTCGAAAGCGTGTAGTTCATGTTGAAGCCCCAGCGGAAACTGTCCCCCCCTGTGGGTCGCTTCTGCAGGCTGACCAGCAGCGCGTCGTACCAACTCTTGGCTGAGGATTCAATGTTAGTTACCTGGTCGCTGCGGCCCGTGAGCGGATCGGTTACCGTGCATGGGTCGACGCCGTTCGGGCAACTGATCTGCGTGCTCGCCGAACTCCGCAGCAGCCGGCCCAGCAGGAACCGCTGGCCAAAGTCGTGAATGCCGTCCGCAGAGATAAGCCAGTCCTTGGCGACCTGCTGCTGCACGCCGAGGGTGAACTGCTGGACGTAGGGATGCCTAGCGTTTCGGTCAATTCGGTTAATGCCAATCCCGAACACCGCGTTCCCACCGGAGAAGGGAGCGGCAAGGGTTGGCGTGCCGGTATCAAACGTTGCATCGCTAGCCGAGCAAGCGCCTAGTGTGTGGTTCTGGTTTGCTGGCACCACAGCCGAATTGCAGGTCGAACCATTAAAAGCTGCCAGCGGCAGGATTCGGCCGTTCAACAAAAGTTCCAATAACGGCACTTCAGTGACGACTCGGTCGTAGTAGATACCGTAGCCGCCCCGGAGCACCGTTTGGCCGCGCCTGAGCGGGTCCCAGGCGAAACCCACGCGCGGCCCGAACTGTTTGAAGTCTCTTCCTTGGTGGGTACCGAGGATGTTCTCGATGAACTCGCAGGTATTATCCACCACCGTGAGCGACGCGCAGGGGTGCAGGTTGCTGGCGTCGCCTACCACGTCGTCAAACTCCCAGCGCAAACCCAGGTTCAGCGTAAGGTTCGGTCGCACCTTCCAATCGTCCTGCACGTACGCGCCAAAATAGGAGTTGGGGTAGAAGGGCACGATCGGTGGGCGCGTGGTGGCGGCGCTCTTGATCGCAACTGCGATGGGAATATCACGATCATCCGGCGGGCCGGTGTGGCTCGAGCGCACGCGGCTGGCAAAATCTTCGGTGGTGAAGATGCTCCCGCTGCCAAAGAGATCAAAGAGCGCAAAGGTGTTCCAGTGCTGCCATTCGCCCCCGAACCTGAAGGTGTGGTTTCCGCGCACCCAGCTCAACGTGTCTCGAATCTGGTAGCGGTTAAACTTTGTGCTCTGCGGGATGCGGAAGTTGGCACCGTCTTGCAGGCTCGCGAAGCGGATTTCATTTCCCTTCGCGAGCCCGGCGGGATTGGTCACCGAGTCACCCGGGCTGAAAGCCGGAATGGAATTCAAGAACCAGTCCGGGTGAAAGATGAGACTGTTGACCACGCGAGATGAAATAATCCGCGTCCACTCAGTCAGCAGCGAGTTAAAGCGGTTCAGGGAGGATTGTCGATTGGCTGCCGTGCCTGACGGCTTCCGCTGGCTGCCATTGTCAATGTCCAGCGAACGATTAAAGGAATAGCGCACCGCCAGGTTGTCGTGGTCCGTCAGCCTGAAATCGGTACGACCGGAAAGTAGATAGTCGTGCACGAACGCGGGCGCCGAGCCGCCTATGACACGGTTTGCAGTGAAGTCGCGCACGCCGACGGGAACGGCATGGCCCTGGTCGCGATATTCAGAAGAGACAAACCACCACGCGCGGTCCCTCTTGATGGGCCCGCCAACTGAGCCGCCAAACTGCTCACGCGCAAAGTGTGGCGTCGGTTGTGTGCGGTCGAACACCGCCGGCAGTCCCTGCAGCGCCTTGTGTCGGAAGAAGATGAACCCCGAGCCGTGCAATTCATTGGTTCCTGACTTGGTGATAATGTTGATGATGCTCGAGCCCGACCGTCCTACTTCGGCGGTGAACTTGTTCGTGGCGATTTGAAACTCGGCCACGCCATCTTCAGGGAAATTGGCCAGCGTTCCCCCCACCACCTCGTCATTGTTATCGCCGCCGTCTACGCTGATGTTCCCACCGCGACCGAAGGCACCTGCTGAGGACACTTCCAGCGTATTTGTCTTCGTCGGGTCAAAATTCGTGGCCGGCCGGTTTCCCGGAATCAGGAAGGCCAGCTCCAGGAAGTTGCGGCCGTTCAGCGGCATGTTTTCCACCGTGGTCGAGCTGATCTGGCCCTGCACAGTGGATTGCGTCAGCTCTACTTGGGCGACGGCGTCACTGACCGTCACCTCCTGGCCGAGCTGGCCGAGGGCCAGTTTCACGTCCAGCGTGGTGGCCCTGCCAACCTCCAAGCGCACACCCTTGAATTCGCGCGTGGCAAAACCCTGTGTCTCGATGCGAATGTCATAGTCGCCGGGCGGGAGGTTCGCAAAGACATACTGGCCTTCGGAACCGGTCGAAGTATCGCGCGTCAGCCCGGTGGCCTTGCTCGTCAGCGTCACCTTTGCTCCGGCCACTGCCGCTCCCTGCGGGTCAGTGACAATCCCGTTCAACGTTGATGTGGGAAGTTGAGCCCAAGCCAGGCTCGCGGCAACTACCCACGCCAGAAACGAAAACAGCATTACCCTCAGCAACCCACGCGCACTCATTTTCGCCTCCTCAGGGACTTTAAGGATCGGCCTCGATATTTCCACCCCACTACTGGCCACTCGTCTTACAACGATCAGTTCCCGCTGTCAAGCTCCTGACACGGGAAGAGTTAATTCAGCCCGCAGCGACAGAGCTGGGCTCCGATTCGAAAGCGGACCTCAAGCCACCGTCGTTGCTGCGAGAATCCTGCTAGGCATCGCCCTCGCTATTTTGCAGAGCTAGCGGAATCGCGCACCAGACACAAGAGCTCACCAACTTCTGCAGGGTCGTCTTACGGCGGCCTCTATTCCAGACAGGAACTGCGCTGCTTGAACCTGGAGGTAGACTGAATGCGGGGACAAGCGTTTGACAGCGGCTTCAGCCACGTAGGTGGTCCCGGCATCGAGAGTGGGATTTCTCGGCCTTCAAGAACATCCGGATCCGGGAGGCCATGCGACTCCAGTTCCGCGGCGAGCTGTTCAATATTTTCGATCACACTAACTTCGATGCTTTGCGTCTCACCTTCGGGCCCAGCAACTTCGGCCAGTGGCAACCGCGCGTGATCATCGTTGATGGGAGCCGTCACGATGACGGGCTTCTTCGTCGCTCCCGCCGACTTCAATCATTTTCTGAGGGCCAGGCGAAATTGTCCGCCCCGAGCTTCACTTCCAGCCAGCCTTCCGCCGGCAGCACGTCCACTGGAAGCCCGCCCTGCCACAGCGCTACGCCCAGCGACAATGAACTCCTTCCGCGCAGATCGAACATTTCCCGTGCGATGGCTACCTCCAAGATCTTGACAAAAGCCACCGAGACCATTTCGTCGGGGCCGAGCAGGCAGACGTCCTTGGATTCCAGCAGATAGCCGGCTAGCGCGCCCTCTTCGAGGCGGGCCACCACACGCACCTCTTCGCCCGCGCGCAGGGTCACGCGAAACTCGCAGTCGCGCAATCCCGCCATCGCATCCTTGAACACATCCACACGCACGTAGAGGAACTTCTCATCAAAGCCATAGCGCAGTTCGTGCAGAAAAAACGAGCGCCCGTGCATGGCGCCGCTGCGCCGGTCGGCCGAGTACAACCCAGCGCCCAGCCACTCGAAGTAGGAGGTCTCGCGCCCATCCACGTTCACTTGGAGGTAGCCCGAAGGCGCCGCCACCGCGGCGCGCTCGGGCCTGCGCTTGATGGGTTCCGCCAACGCGTCGGGAGCCGCGGCGCCCAGCGCGATGTAAACCTCGGTGAGGTGTTTGCGGTAGATGGCGTCGAATTCGGCGTCGTTGACCGAGCTATTCTCCGGACCATACCACCAGCACCAGTCGCTGCCTTCGGCCGCCAGCAGCGATTCGTACGCGGCACTCAGTTGTTGCTCGTTGGGCGCAGTCGCAGACCCTTTCTCGCGGCTGCGCTTGACCTCAGCGTAGAACTCGCGCGCCTCCCGCAGCAGATTCCAGGCCGTCACATCCTCGGCGTGACCGATCCAGATGTCGAAGTTTGCGTTGATCCAGGACGCGGGAAATATCCCCTTGACCGTGGGAATCTCCCCGGCCTCAGCCAGCGCCTCGGAAACCGTCAGCGCGCGGATGTCGGGGTCATTCTCAATCCGGCGGTAAAACTGGCGCAGGAACTCGCGGCCGTTTCCGGGGAAATACTCCCAGGCATTCTCGCCGTCTAGAATAACTGACACCGTCAAGGGCCTGTTCAGCTCCACGCGCTCGCCGATGGCGCGGATCCTGCGGTGCAAGTCCTCGGCGGCAGAGCTGGCTTCCATGCGGCTATAGACGAATCCAACCAGGTCCGAGAGGTAATGGTCGCGGAAGAAACCAGTGATCTCGCGTTCGCCCAACCGCACCCGTAGGGGTGAGTAGAGCCTTTTGGCATTGTCCGGCACTCCCGCGGCGTCGCGACCGAATCCGATGTTGAGGGTACGGCCCAGAACCCCCTCGTCGGTGGCGAACCAGTGGAAACCCAACTCGGCGGCAATCGCAAGCGCTTGATCGGACACCGAGCCTTCCGAGGGCCACAGTCCCACCGGTGGCTGACCGAAGACGTCTTCGTGGTACTTTCGCGCCCGGGCCAACTGCTCGCGGGCGTCCTCGGGATAGCGAAAGGGCGGATTCGGCAGGGGCGTCCACGGGTTGGCGGTCCGGGCAATATCGGAATCGCAGAGCAGCGGCAGAATGGGGTGATAGAAAGGCGTAGTGGAGATCTCGATCTGGCCGCTTTCGGCCGCCCGGCGGTATTCCGGTAGCACACCGGCGAGAAACTCCAGTTGCTTCGAGCGCAGTTGCTGTTTGTCCTTCTCGGTGAAGTTGCTTCCCTTCCGGGAAAGTCGGGAGACCACAGGTTCACTGGCCAGCCACTCCTCGTCCATCCAAGCCAATTGCGAAAGAACCTGCAGGTCGCGCCAGTCGCGCTCGGTGAAGTTCGCCAAGGCGGACCTGCCGCCCCCCGACTGTGAGCGTTCAAACAATTCGACGAAGCGGGGCCAGCGTGACATCAGGTTCTCGCGGTTCACCTGAAAGGCCCGGACCAATATCTCAGCTTTGTCCTCGGCGGATAAGTTTACCGTTGGCCGAAAAGCGATGTCGAACCAGGGCTCGCGGAACAATCCGCTGGCATACTCCTCGAGCTGCGCGCCCAGCGCTGGCACCGCATTGAACGTGGCATGCACACTCGGGAACTCCTTGAGCACTCGCACCATGCCCCAGTAATCCTTCAGCGCGTGCAAGCGCGTCCACGGCAGCACGTATTGCCCGGTGGACGGGTCGCGATACTGCGGCTGGTGCATGTGCCAAAACAAAACCAGATGGACGCGATTCATCCGGCCGCAACCTCCCCTGTGCCATTTCGCATCATGCTAGAATGCCTTTCCCGAGCGATGCGCCTCATCGATCGCTATATCTGCCGCGAAGTATTCTCCCCCGCTTTGCTGGGACTGGGGGTGTTCACCTTCGTTTTCTTCGTTCCCCAACTGGTGCGCCTGATGGAGCTAATAGTCCGCCACTCGGCCGACTGGGGAAGCATTGCGTTGCTCTTCTTGAGCGCCTTTCCTCCGGTGCTCACGTTCACCCTGCCCATGGCCGTGCTGGTCGGCGTGCTGATCGGTCTTGGACGCCTCTCGGCCGACGGCGAACTAATTGCCTTGGCTACGTTGGGCATCCGGCCCCGCCGGCTACTGATTCCTGTCGGCTTACTCGCCTTCGGCACTGCGCTTCTGACGCTGGCCATGACCCTGTGGCTCGGTCCCGCCGCGCTCCATACCTATCGCTCCCTCGAAGAGCGCCTGCGCTCCGCCCAGGCCTCCTTTCAGGTGCAGCCGCGCGTCTTTGACGAGCGTTTTCCCCACCTGGTGCTCTACGTCGAGGATGTCGAGGCCGCCGCCACGCGCTGGCGTGGCGTTTTTCTGGCGGAGTCCGGAGCGGAGAACGGTTCTCGCCTGACGCTGGCAGCGGAAGCCATTGTAATTGCCGACCGCAAGCAGGGCAAGTTGCAGTTCCATCTCCGAGAAGGCAGCACGCATCAGTACTCGCGCCGTGAACCCAATCGGTACTCCGTCATCACCTTCGGCGAAAGCGATTGGCCCGTGGACCTGACCGACCCTTCGGTCATTCGCAACCCTCAGCCCACTATCCAGGAGCGCTCGCTGGCCTGGCTGCTCGCCCAGCGCGGCCCCGGCTGGCGCGAGGCGCGGGTGGAGGTGCACCGCCGCCTGGCATTTCCCGTTGCCTGCATCGTGTTCGCGCTTTTAGCGGTGCCGTTGGGCGCTCGCCCGCGCCGCGGCGGCCGCGCCGGAGGTTTCCTGCTCACGCTGGTGCTGATTTGCGGCTATTACTTGCTATTCATCATCGGCGCCGGTCTGGCGCGAAAGGGCGACCTGCCCCCATGGCTGGGCATCTGGGCAGCGAACCTGCTCACCGGGTTGCTAGGAGTTGCTTTGCTGCCGCGCATGGAGCAAATTCACGGCGAAGGATTTCTAACGCGCCTGGCGGACACACTGATCGACTGGCGGAGACGCCGCACACGCCGGCCCGCCGTGAATCCAGTGGCCGCTCCGGAAGGAGCAGCGCGCGCGGGGATACAGAATGGACCGGGGGTGCGGCGTGGCCTGGCGGCGCCCGTCCGCATGGGGTATAGCAGTGGCTTTCTGCATTTGATAGATCTCTACGTGCTCCGCAATTTCTGTCTCTATTTCTTTCTATTCCTGGTCGGGTTCGTCCTGATGTTTGAGGCTTTCACGTTCTTCGAACTGCTCGACGACATCGCCCGCAACCACACCCCATTTCTAGTGGTGGTCAATTATTTCCGCTATTTTTCTGCCTACCTGAGCTACCTACTTGCGCCGCTAGCCGCACTGGTAGCCGCTCTAGCCACCCTGGGGACGATGTCCAAATACAACGAGATCGTTGCTTTCAAAGCCAGCGGCATTAGTCTGTACCGGCTTGCGCTGCCGCTGCTGGTGGCGGGGCTAGTCCTGGCCGTATCCATGCTTCTGCTCGACGAGACCTACCTACCGTATGCCAACCAGCGGCAGGACGCTCTGCGCAACCAAATCAAGGGCCGCCCGGCTCAGACCTTCTATCAACCTCGACGCCAATGGATCTTCGGCGAAAACTTCAAAGTCTACAACTACGAGCTATTCGATCCTTACTTCAACCTCTTCGGCGGACTCAACGTGTTTGAGCTCGACCCCGCTAGTTTTCAGATGCGCCGCCGCGTCTTCGCCAACCGCGCTCAGTGGGAACCGGAAAGCAACACCTGGCTGCTCGAATCCGGCTGGGTGCGCGACTTTGACCGCGCGACGATCACCCGCTACATTCCCTTTCAGCACTACTCTCTGAAGGAGCTGAGTGAACCCCCAAGCTATTTCAACCGGGAGGTGCGCCAGTACTATCAGATGAACTGGCGCGAGCTGCGCCAGTACATCCATGACCTCCAGCAGGCCGGCTTTGACGTGGCCCGGCTCTCTGTGCAGTGGCACAAGAAGCTGGCCTTCCCACTCATCGCGCCAATCATCGTTCTGCTGGGGATTCCCTTTGCTTTTCTGGTGGGCACGCGTGGCGCGGTTGGCGGCCTGGCACTGGGCGTCGCTCTTGGCATCGTCTATTGGGAGACTTCTGCGCTCTTCGAGGCCATGGGGGCGGTCGGCCAACTGCCGCCGACACTGGCGGCCTGGTCACCAGACCTAATCTTTGCCTTTCTCGGAGTCTATTTCTTCCTCAAAATGCCGACCTAGTGGTCAGCTTTCAGCTCTGGGCTACGAACTATTCGCGGTCAGCTTATCCTCCAATGCTTTTCCGAATTTTTCTCCACGTCAGTCAATTTCCCAATTTGTGCTTCTCGAACTCCCCGCTTCCCTTCTAGAGTTCCGACCTTTTTTTCGTTCGAATCTCATGATTGGTTTGATTTCCTCTCGCCCTCTCAAGCAATTCGGCTTTGCCGACTGCTCGAGACCGAGCGTTGGGCTACGAGCCTGACCGCCGCACAATTGCCGCTCTACCCTTACTGTGCTCTAATGCTCTCACTCTGGGGCGTGTGGTAGAACTCATGCATGAGATGGAATTCCTCTTGCTCGCTCTCGCAGTCTTCGCCTTGATTGTGGCGCCCATCCTGGCAATCAGCGCGTTCACTCGCGTGCGAGGGCTTGAGACGCGCGCCGGAACCGAGCCTGGTGTTCTGCAGCGGCTCTACGCCCTTGAGCAGAAGCTCGCCGGGGTCGAACAACAACTCGCAGGCCTGGCCCGCCGGCTGGTGCAAGCCGAGCGCGAGTTGGCGGGGCCGCCGGCAGCTGCGGCTGAACCAACCCCCGCGCATCCTCCGGCGCCAACTGCGGTCCCCACGCCGGGTCCTCAGCCCGCGCGGCCTTCAGTTCCCTCTGCCACTACGCCGCCGGGACCTCCCTCCGTTCCCACACCCAGGCCGAGTTCGCAGCCTCTCGCGGCGGCAAGACACCCCGCCCCGCGGCTCGATCTGGAGACGCTGATCGCGGGCAAGTGGCTGAACCGATTGGGCATTCTGGCGCTGCTATTTGCCGTCTCGTTCTTCATCAAATACGCCTTCGACAATAATTGGGTGGGGCCGCGCGGGCGGGTGGCGATCGGCCTGCTCCTCGGCAGTGCACTGCTTCCGTGGAGCGGGTGGCTGTTACGCCGTGGCTACCGGTATTTCTCCGAGGGCATCGCAGGCCTAGGCGCTGCGGTGCTTTATCTTTCGATATGGGCGGGCTGGCATTATTACCGCCTGTTCGAACACTCCACCGCGTTCGCCGGGATTATTGTGGTGACGGCAGCGATGATCGCGGTGGCGGTGGGACGCGACTCGCAGCGTGTTGCGCTCCTGGCCCTAGCGGGCGGCTTTCTGACCCCGCTGCTGGTGAGCACCGGCAAGGACGAGCAGCTGGTCCTGTTCAGCTACTTGGCTGTCCTCGCCGCGGGCTTGCTACTGCTGGCCCGAGCCCGTGACTGGTACCTGCTTGCGCCGGTTTCCTTCTTTGCGACGCAGGTCTTTTTCTGGGGCTGGTACGAGACCTTCTACCGTCCAGAGAAGCTTCTACGCACCTCGCTGTTCGCAACGCTCTTCTTCCTGATCTTCGCTGCGCAACCCGTGATCCGCAGCCGGCGCGAGGGCAGACTCGCAATCAGCGAAATAGCCGTCGTGCTGCTCAACGCGTTGGCCTACTTGCTGGCGTTGCGGGCGACACTGTGGCCAGAGCATCGGTGGACTCTCACACTGGTCGTGCTCGGCCTCGTGGCGGCGCACCTAGTCGTGGCGCGGGGTTTGCCTCCCCCGGCCGAAGCAAGCGCGACGCCAGTAGCACGTTCGGCAAACGGCGGGGCGCTCGGAGCACAGCCCATCCCCGGCGAAGGGCCGCTGGTTAGTTTGCTGTTTGCCGGGCTCGCGCTGACCTTTGCGACCCTGGCCATCCCCATTCGTCTCGACGGCAAATGGATCACGATGGCCTGGGCGGTCGAGGGAACCATTCTAGTCTGGAGTGGCCAGCAAGCTCGACAGTGGGCCCTGCGCGCAGCCGGCTTGCTGCTGTTTGCGATTGTCGCCGTGCGCCTGGCCGTGCTTCCCATCCCGGCCCAGCAGTTTCTGCTGAACGCTCGCTTCGCCGCTTTTGCCGTGGCGGTGGCCTCGTTTGCGGCGGCGGGTTACTTCGTCGGGCGCGCGCCCACCGAGTTGCAGGATACCGAGAAGACGCTTTTCGCCGTATTGGGCGTCGGTGTCAACATTTATGCGCTTGCCGCACTGTCACTCGAAGCCTGGGACCTGTTCGGCCGGATGGGAACACTGGGTATCGAGCGCGGTCTGGCACAGCAACTCGCGCTTTCCGTAGTCTGGACGGTTTATGCCACCGTGCTGATCCTAGCAGGCGTGAAGCGCAGGGTGGCGGCATTGCGGTGGCAGGCGCTGGCGCTATTCGGCCTGGTGGCAGGAAAGGTCTTCCTATTTGACCTGTCGTTTCTCGAGCGGTTCTACCGCATCCTGTCGTTTCTGTTGCTGGGACTGGTTTTGCTGGTGGTGTCGTTTCTCTATCAGCACAAAGTGGCGGCGGAAGAGGTGGAGAAGGAAAATTGAGAAAGGCCATCTACGCTTCCGGTACGACTGCGGCGCTATTCTTGGTTCTCAACTGGGCCCTGGCGAATTCGCTGCCGGAAGCTTGGCGGAACTGGGGGTATTCGCGCGCGATAGAGCTGGACCCCACCAATCAGCCCCGTCTGGTGAGCTTCGCGGTCACACCGGAGGTGTACCCCCACGCGCAAACGGACCTCCAGGACCTCCGCCTGATTGACAACTACGGCAGTCAGGTGCCCTACCTGCTCCACGCGCGCACGGGCTCCAGCCGCAGCGAGCAGCGCGGCACCCGCTTGCTGGAATCCAGCTTTACTCCCGGACGGTTCACTCAGGTGGTTCTGGACATCGGCGAGAAAGCGCCCTTTCACAACGCCGTTCAGGTAGTGACGCCCGAGCAGGACTTCATCGCCTGGGTGGAAGTGGCCGTCAGCGACAACGCCAAGAGCTGGCGAATCGTGGGTGACCGCGCGCCGATCTTTCGTTTCCGGAAAGAACAGCGCGAGGGCAACCAAACAGTTCCTTACTCAGAGAGCAATGCGCGCTACATCCGCTTGCGGATCCTCGACGCCGGCAAGCGGTTTCCGGTGACGAGCGCAGAGGCTTCTTATCATGTCACCGAGGAGGCTGAGCGCGCACCTGTACCGGTGCCCATGGCGCCCGAGGCTCAGGTTGGACCGCAGACAAGCGTATGGCGCGCCGACTTGGGTGCAGCGACGCGTCCCATTTCAGAAGTGCGCCTTGAAGTCGAGCAGGCGGAGTTTCATCGTGCTGTGCGTGTCCACTCCAGCAAGGACGGCCAGGAATGGGGGCTCAACGCTTCGGGAGAGATCTATCGCTTTCGCCAGGGCGACAAATTGCAGGAGTGGCTCCGCATAGATTTCCCGCAAACACGGGAGCGGCGCTACTGGCGCGTCGAAGTGCTCAACGGCAGCGATCTCCCACTTGAGGGCGCGCGCCCGGCGCTTTACACCACGCCGCAGCGCGTCATCTTCTGGCAGAAGCCTGGGCGCAGCTACCGTCTGCTTTACGGCCAAAGCCAAGCGAAGGCGCCACAATACGAGATGGCTCGTCTGACTGACCGCAAAACCATAGAAAGTGCCCTCCCTAGCCGGCTCGGAACTGAGGAAGTCAACACCGCTTATGCTGACCCGCGACCGTGGACCGAGCGGCACCCAGGGGTGATCTGGGTGGCGCTGGGCATTGCCGTGGCGTTGCTGGGCCTGTCTGCGCTGCAAGCAATGCGAAGATAGCTGCCGATAATCAGCCATGTTGAAATCATTTTTTGGATTCCCACACTCTTCACGGTGGCAAGGGCGCCTGCGGAAGGACACGGCCCGCTGCAGCGCGGCGGCGAACAGGTCTGATCCTTTTGCCCATTTCAGTTTCCGCTTCCATGTCCGCAGCCAATGCGAGTGCAGTGCCTTGGACGACTTATTTGGAAAATGCAGCGCGCCGCGAACACTATAATTCTCTGATCAGTTAGTTTATCGGAGTGAAATAACACTTGCTCTTCCCACGACCTGCAAGATCTTGTCAAGTGCATTTTTCGGGCTACGGGGAACTGTTCGAGCGGTCCTCTCTCGCTAAGTCAAACGATTCCAATGAGTTAGATAGGATGCGAAACGGCTTTCTCACTTTGGAAAAAGTTTGCACAGTTTTGGGGCATTTTATGGTATGAGAGGCCCCGGTACGGGTTTTTAGGCACTTTTAGCCGGGCATCCATTGCCAATCTGCAGTTGTTTGAGTGCGTTTGATGGCAGCAAAGTCCGTGGAGGGCGTCATCGGCAGTGTCAAAATGAATCATCAGACTTCATTTCAGGCCTGGATAGGGAGCGGCAGTGCACATTTTGGGAAGCCTGCAAATCTTTGCACTGATGTGGAACATAGATTGCTTTTGGTATTTGTCCGATGGCTCGGTGGGGCCCACCAGGGGAGTACGCACAAGGCCCACCAAGGAGGTAGTAACTACTACCATGCTCGAACCCAGCCCAAATGTAATCACCTTGCCGGTTTCCACCGGCTCACTGCAGAACTATTGCGGTGCACCTGGATGCAGGGCCCCTGTCCCGTCGGATTTGGCTTCAGAGGGTCTTTGCGTCATGCACCTAACCTTCAACATGGAGCAGGCTTGCGCCCGCCTGCGCAACGAGATCAACCAAGGTACGGTCAGCACCGAGCGTCGGGCAGAGATCGGCGGCTACGTTGTTGGCCTGAGCGTCATGTTGGCACGGGTCGCCAGCAGCATTAGCCTGCCGGATGACAAGAAAAAGCGCGTGCTGAACACTTTTCTTACGCTGATGATCCTGCGCGAGACCCTCGACCGCACAGTGCCAATCCGGGGCACGCGCGCGCGAGAAAGCAGTACTCAGGCCGTTCTTGGTTAACAGCTATAAGTTGTCGGTGGTCGACCTCCGAGAGTCCCCCCACGGCGGAGCATGCCCCAAGGCTGCGCCCCTCCCCTCTTCGTTCACGCCCAAGTCAAAACTCACAGCCAGCTGAAACATCCTGACTGAGGCCCAGCAACGAAGTTCCCCTTCGGTCCTGGTCGGATTTTCGCTCCTCGGTCACCTCTCCCGAGTGCCGCGGTAGCGCGCGCCGGTGTGGCGCCCAAATCGCAGCTTGTCGGGTTCAATGAACTGCCACACTCTTTGCAACGGAACACAAGAACGACTTGCGCTGACTATTAAAAGTCTTCTAAAACTAACTCTAAAATTTTCCTTGACACACGTTTCCTGGTGAAGTAAGAAGACGCCCGCCCAGGCCCATCAGGCCAACAATTTACACTACAACCTGTAGATTGATCCCCTGGAGTCGCATGTCCGACTCCCGGGAGAGGGGGGAGTGGAAGATGAGAACTCTGAAGGTTCTCCTTTTGCTTTCCCACGCGACGGGGGTTGGTGTATCCCTCGTCATTTCCACCAGTTCCTTAAGGATTGTGCCCCCACCTCTGCCCCAACGAGCCGCGACAACTCTAATCAACTATCCCAACTTCCTTATCCAAGCCACGTTCGATATCGACAGAACCACTCTCGAAACGGTGGAAAAGCGCTGCCGATGGACTGGGCCGGCCCCCGAGGTACAACCTAGCTCGTAAAAGGAGGAACTATGTTCCAGCAGTTAAAGGTACGCCGTACTTTGAGCAGGAGACACCTCAGCAAGGTGCTCGTGCTGCCTTCCGTTTTTGTGCTCCTGGGGTTTGCCAGCGCCCTGGCTCTGTATGGGCAACTTGGCGTACACGACCCCGGAGTGCGCGGTGGACAAGCGGGCGCCGGTGACGCGATTCCTGGCTTGAGCGGTGCCGAAGGGAATTCCTTCACCGATGCAAAGGCCACGTTCATGGAAGTGGATACCGTCAGCGGAGGATTGGGACCAAGGTTCAACCTAGACAGTTGTGCTGGGTGTCACGCCCAGCCCGCTGTGGGCGGAACGAGCCCATTCACAAACCCTCAGTCTACAGTTGCTACTGCCCCTAACCAAGTTCCATTTTTCATTACGAGTGATGGCCCGGTCCGCGAAGCACGTTTCAAGTTCAACTCTAACGGCACACGCGATGGCGGTGTGCACGACCTTTTCACGATCACTGGTCGACCGGACGCGCCTGGCTGCAACATTTCCCAGCCTGACTTTAACGCCGCCGCCGCAAACAATAACCTGATCTTCCGTATCCCCACTCCCCTTTTTGGCGGGGGTCTAATCGAAACCATCCAGGACGCCACCATCCTCGCGAACAGGAATTCCAACGCGGCCGCGAAGCAAGCCCTGGGCATTAATGGTCACCCAAACTTCAACGGCAACGACGGCACGATCGCTCGAATCGGGTGGAAGGCGCAAAACAAATCGTTGGAGCTTTTTGCGGGTGAAGCGTACAACGTTGAACAGGGTGTAACCAACGAGATCTTTAACACGGAGCGCGATGAAACTCCTGGGTGCATTTTCAACGGAACTCCTGAAGATCACACCAAGTTCGAAACGTCCACGCCCAGCGATGTGGTGAAGTTTGCGATCTTCATGCGCTTCTTGGCTCCGCCCACGCCTGCTCCTGCCACGCTCTCCACTTCCAACGGTTCCAATCTGTTTAACCAGATTGGCTGCGCACTATGCCATACGCCGACGCTCATGACGGGGAAATCGTCAAGCGGAGCGCTCGACAACAAGCCGGTCAACCTATTCTCCGATCTGTTGGTGCATCACATGGGTCCCGGGCTGGGCGACAATATTATTCAGGGCGGTGCCGGGCCCGATGAATTTCGCACGGCTCCTCTGTGGGGTCTAGGAAAACGAATCTTCTTCCTGCACGACGGGAGAACTAAAGACCTGTTGCAGGCTATCAGGGCTCACGCCAGCAGCAGCCAGAATTGCCAGGGCGCGCAGCCTGCTAACGGTACCACCCCTGAGGGTTTCGCATGTAATTCGGAGGCCAACGCTGTGATTAACACGTTCAATGCGCTCTCCCAGGGCCAGCAGCAGGACATCCTTAATTTCCTACGCTCATTGTGAGCAGAACTATGAGCCTCTGACCCCCGTGGAGCCGACCCCAGCGACCGGGGCGGCATCGCTCTCAGCCTGTTCGACGGGGGTCAGGGGTCCTCCCCAGCCGTTCAGCTGTCCCGGGGGATTCTCAAGTTTCACTTTAGGTTCTGATGGCACGGACGAAAAGCTGCCAGTGAATGGCTGGGCTTTCCGCGAAATCTAGAGCGCGGTGGCTTCCTTGGGCACCAGCGAGCGGATCTTCTGGATCACCAGGTCGATTCCAACTTCGTTGTAGCCGCCCTCAGGGATGATCACATCGGCGTAGCGCTTCGACGGCTCGATGAATTCCATGTGCATCGGCCGCACAGTCGCCAGGTATTGCTGCACCACGGACTCGACGGTGCGCCCGCGCTCGCGAATGTCGCGCTCCAGCCGCCGGATGAATCGCAGATCGGCGTCGGTGTCGACGAAAATCTTGATGTCCATCAGCTCGCGCAGCGCTTTGTTCTCGAAGATCAGAATGCCTTCGATAATCAATGCCAGCCTGGGCTCGAGCCGCACCGTCTTGCCCAGCCGCCGATGTTGCGTGAAGTCATAGACGGGACGGTCGATCGCCTGGCCCTCGCGCATTCGGCGAACGTGTTCGGTCAGCAGAGGGGTGTCGATCGAGTCCGGGTGGTCGAAGTTTTGCTTGGCGCGCTCATCAAGCGGCAGGTGCGGCAAGTCCTTGTAGTAGTGGTCCTGTTGAAGAACTAGAACGCTTTCCCCGGGAAGCGAAGCGATGATGCGGTCGGTGATGGTGGTCTTCCCTGACCCGGTTCCCCCGCAGATGCCGATCACCAGTCGTCGAGTGGCCACCAGGCCTCCGGCTGAAAAGTTCAGTTTCTCAGTTCCAAGTCGACTGTTCTGAGGGGTAGTGCTCAATCTGAACAGGCAGCATTCAGCCGTTGCCACCAGCTTTCCTCCAGTTCGCTGCCAATCTTTTTCTTGCGCAGTTTACTTCTTCCTCTTGCCCTTTGCCTTGCTCCGGCCCGCCGCGCGCTCTTCAATTACCGCCTGCGCCGCGGCCAGCCGCGCAATGGGTACTCCGAAGGGCGAGGGGCTGACGTAGTCCATCCCCACCTGATGGCAGAATTTCACGCTCGCCGCGTCTCCAGCGTGCTCTCCGCAGATTCCAATCTTCAGTTTGGGCTTCGTCTTCCGCCCCCGGTCAATCGCCCATTTGATCATCATGCCCACCCCAGGCAGATCGAGCGTCTGGAAGGGGTCGGCCGGGAAAATGCCGGCCTTCTTCTCGTCCACGTAATCTGGCAGGAAACGCCCCGCATCATCGCGCGAAAGACCCATGACCGTCTGCGTCAGGTCATTTGTGCCGAAGGAGAAGAACTCGGCCACCTCGGCTATCTGGTCGGCTAACAGTGCCGCCCGCGGCAATTCGATCATGGTGCCCACTGAATATTCCAGCTTCACGCCTGCTTTCTTGATGATCTGGTCGGCCACACGGCGAGTCGCATC
>Ga0066661_10000167_pt1 | contig 18380 bp, 19 predicted proteins | sample GraSoiAngelo_110_FD_66454 | JGI IMG/M metagenome (GOLD analysis project Ga0066661, IMG submission 66454) | Grasslands soil microbial communities from the Angelo Coastal Reserve, California, USA - 14_0903_12_30cm | ecosystem: Environmental > Terrestrial > Soil > Grasslands | place: USA... | reverse complement strand
CATCGGAGACGTCCTTGCACCGCCATTCCCTCCCTCCATGGAGACGCTGCCGTGGACAAACTTACCGTGAGTAAGATTACCGCCACGTTCGCCCGAGCGGTGTACTGTGGTGTCGGTCCTGGGATGAGCGACGACGAGACCGTCAGCCGGCGTCAGCTGTTCTCCGGCTGGGCGCGCGGGCTGCGAGACGGGCTGGCCGAGTGGGTGCTGCCCGAGCTGGAGCGCGAGGCGGAGCGCCTGAGGGAGGCGTTCGACGCTACCGGGGTCACGGAGGACTCCCCCGCCGTCGAGTCGGTGCATCCGTGGCGCGACCTCCTCGAACCGCGCGAGGACGACGCCTCCACCTGACGCCGTCGCGGCGCTCCCCCCTATCATCCGGCGAGCAACGAGCGCCTCGTGTGCGTTGGTGGCTGCAGGACGACGGCAACTTGCAATCAACAGGGAAGGGACGTGCCTGACAACGAGATCGTCGTGGATGGCCTGACGAAGGACTTCCGGCGGGTTCGCGCGGTGGACGGCCTGTCGTTCACGGTGCGACCGGGCCGGGTCACCGGCTTCCTCGGGCCGAACGGAGCGGGCAAGACCACCACGCTCCGCATGATCCTGGGCCTGGTCAGGCCGACGAGCGGGACGGCCACGATCGGCGGCCGGCGGTACGCCGACCTGGCCGAGCCGCTGCGCACGGTCGGCGCCGTGCTGGAGGCGTCGAGCTTCCACCGGGGCCGCTCCGGCCGCAACCACCTGCTGGTCCTGTGCGACGCCGCCGGGATGCCGGCCGAGCGGGCCGACGAGGTGCTGGAGCTGGTCGGCCTGACGACCGCGGCCACGCGCAAGGTGCGCGGCTACTCGCTGGGCATGAAGCAGCGCCTGGGCATCGCGGCCGCGCTGCTCGGCGACCCCCAGGTGCTGATCCTGGACGAGCCGGCGAACGGGCTCGACCCCGAGGGCATCCACTGGATGCGCGGACTCCTCCGGGGGTTCGCGCAGCAGGGCCGCACGGTGCTGGTGTCCAGCCACCTGCTGGGCGAGGTGCAGCACCTGGCCGACGACGTGGTCATCATCGCTGGCGGCAAGCTCGTCCGCCAGGCCGGGGTCGGCGAGCTGACCGGCGCGCTGACGACCGCCCGGGTGCTGGCGCGCACGCCGAACCCGGACAAGCTGGTGGCGGCGCTGAACGGCGCCGGCTCGGAGACCGGCGAGGACGGCGTGGTCCGGGTGACCGGCGTGGACACGGCGGCGGTGTTCCGGGCCGCCGTCGCCGCCGGGATCGAGCTGCACGAGCTGACGTACGAGCGGACCGACCTGGAGCAGGTGTTCCTGGAGCTGACGAGCGGGAGGGCGGAGATCCGGTGAAGAACCTGGTGCGCAGCGAGTTCCGCAAGATCTTCACCACCAACATCTGGTGGGCGTTCCTGGTCTCCGTGCTCGTGCTGGCGGCGGTGAGCTTCGCGTTCAACGCCCTGCAGGCGCACAGCATCTTGCACGCGCCGGAGCCGGCGCTGCCGCCGGGCACCTCGCCCGACCAGCAGCAGCAGATCCGGGCCGCCTACGACGCCCGGAAGAACCTCCCGGTCCAGGCCGCCAACCTGTACACGTCCGGCCAGTACTTCGGCCTGCTGTTCGTGCTCCTGCTGGGCATCCTCGTGGTGACCAACGAGTACTTCCACCAGACCGCCACGGCGACGTTCCTGGCCACCCCGCAGCGCACGAGGGTCATCGCGGGCAAGCTGCTCGCCACCATCGTCTCGGCGGCGGTGCTCTGCGTGGGCCTGACGGTGCTCGCCGTCATCGCGGGCGTGATCTTCCTGCAGATCGACGGCGAGACGTTCGCGCTGACCGACCCGGCGGTCGTCCGGGCGCTGCTGCTCAACCTGCTGGCGTACGGGATCTGGGCGGTGTTCGGCGTCGGCTTCGGGACGCTGATCCGGAACCAGCTCGCGGCCGTGATCGTGGCGCTGGCGCTGTACCTGGTCGCCAGCCAGGTGGCGGCCGCGATCATCTCCCTGGTCTCGCTCCTGACGCACGCGGACTGGGTGATGAAGCTGGCGGTGCTGGTCCCGTCGGTGGCGTCGTCGCTGATGATCACCGGAGGCGACATCCCGGGCAACCCGCCGCAGTGGCTGGGCGCGGTGATCCTGGTCGCGTACGCCGTGGCGGCGGGAACGATCGGGACGCTGCTCACCCGCAGCCGCGACATCGGCTGACGAGCCGGGGGCCTACGCCTCCAGCACGTACAGCGTTCGCCACCGCTCGAAGCCGAGCGCCCGGTAGAGGCGCTCGGCCGGGTTGCCCTCCGTGACGGTCAGGCCGATGTGCGCCTCGCCCGCGGCCGCGCCGCGGACGATCGCACGCTCCAGCAGGGCGCGGCCGAGGCCGCGGCCCTGCCAGGCCGGGACGACCGCCACGATTGCGACCCACGCGCCGCCCGGCCAGCCCCACGGCTCCGGCCCGATGCGCGTCACGATCACCGTGCCGGCCACCGCGCCCGACGCGTCGGCGGCGGTCGCGGACGGGTCGCGGAGCACGGGGCCGGCCGAGCGGCCGGCCAGCAGCTCCGCCAGCTCGCGGTCGGCCTCTTCGTACCTGCGGCCAGCCGGGCCGACGTCCGGGTGCCCGGGCGGATAGGCGGCGAGCACGGCGCGGGTCAGGGACGGGGACGGCTCGACCCCGGCGCGGACCGCCAGCCCGTCCGGGAACCGCGCCTCCGCCGCGCCAGCCGCGGGCAGGTCGAGCACCATGTCGTGCGCGTGGCGGACGAGCCGGGCGCCGGCCGCGCGCAGGGCGGCCGCCTCCTCCGGGCTCGTGGTGGACCGGCGCGGCATCCGTCGAGGATGACACTCGCGTAGCGTCCCCGCCGTGAACGAGGAGCTGCGGCGGCTGTACGAGGCCGACCAGGCCGACCGGACCGGCGACGGCCTCCCGTCCGATCTCAGGGAGCGCGACCGCGCCCGGCGCCAGCGGGTGACCGAGCTGCTCGACGCCGGCGCGGCCGAGACGGGCGAGGACCACCACCACGCCGCGATGGTCCTCCAGCACGGCGAGGACCTGGCCGACTACCTGCGGGCCCACGAGCTGGCCCTGCGGTCCGCCGACCTCGGCTACCGGCGCGGCCGCTGGCTGGCCGCGGCGGCGTACGACCGCTGGCTGATGCACCAGGGCCGGCCGCAGAAGTACGGCACGCAGTACCGGGGCACCGCCGACGGCTACGAGCTGTACGAGGTGGACCCGGCCACGACGGACGAGGAGCGGGCGGAGTGGAACGTGCCCCCGCTGGCTGAGGCCCGGCGGCGGGCGGCGGACATGCAGGCCCGGTGGCCGATCCGGCAGCCGGCGGTGACGCCGGCCGCGAGCCTGAAGGTGGGCGACCTCGAGCTCGGGGTCTTCGTCTTCGCGGCGCGGACGCAGCCGCCCCCGAAGATGCCGGACCCGACCCCCTTCGAGGACGGCGACCCGGTTCCCGCCTGGCTGCCGCCCGGCCTGACCCCGGTCCGCCAGGCCCAGGGCTTCGGGGCTGTCGACGAGGCGGGCGAGCTGCGAGTCGCCTGGCACCGGCCGGCGGCGCCGATGCTCCTCGGCTGGCGCGAGGAGGACGGCCCTCCGCCCCAGCCCGAGGCCGTCGAGCTGCGGGGCAGCACCGGCATCGCGTGCCGATCGGCCCTGGACGGCTGGGAGGTGCTGCTGGTCGGCCGCCGCGACGGTCAGCGGTGGATGGTCGCCGGCCGATGCTCTCGCGAGGACCTCGTCCGGGTGGCCGAGAGCCTGCCCTGAGCCGGATTCCACCGAACAGTCAGCGACTCGGCGCCACGTCCGCCTCCGTCCGTGGAATCCGGCTGAGCTCGTCCACCGCCAGCCGGGCGGCGCTCCCGATCACCGCGTCGGCGGCGGGATTGTGCCGCTTCCCCGGGTCGTGGTCGCGCGTGAACACGGCCACCGCGACCCGGCCTCCGTCCGGCAGCTCCACCACGCCCGCCTCGTTGCGCCACGTGAACAGCGTCCCGGTCTTGGCCCCGATGCGCACCCCGTCGCCGAAGCCGGAGCTCAGGCGGTGCGGCCAGACCTGCGTGTACAGGATCCGCCGCATCGCCGCGCACGCGTCCGGCGACGCCGCCTCGTCCCGCCAGATCAGGCCCAGCAGGCGGGTCGTCTCCTCGGCCGTGCTCGCGTTGCCGTGCTCCGGCGACAGCTGGCGGGAGGCGCGGATCCGCTCCGGGTCGGCGCGCCGGCCGGGGCTGGACAGCTGCTCCAGCGTCAGGCCCAGGTCGGCCATCACGCCGTCGTAGATCTCGCGGCAGGTGCCGCGGAGCACCGTCCGGCCCAGGCCCAGCTCCCGCAGCGTGGCGTTGATCGGGTCCTTGCCGAGGCGGAGCGTGATCACGTCGGTGGCCGCGTTGTCGCTGACGGCGATCATCAGCTGCGCCAGGTCCCGCCACGACAGCTCCACGTCGTCCTTCATCACGGACAGCCCGGTCGGCCCCGCCGACCGCTCGGCGGGCGTCACCCGGACCCGTCCCTCCGGCGCCATCTCGCCGGCGTCGAAGCGGCGGAACAGCTCGACCAGCACGCCGAGCTTGACCACGGAGGCGAGGACGACCGGCTCGCCGGCCCGGTGCCGCATCTCGCGCCCGGTGTCGAGGTCCACCGCGTGCAGGTACCCGTCCACGCCCGCGCCGGCGAACAGGCTGGCCAGCCGGCCGTCATCGGTCACATGGACATTGTGTCAGCCCTTCACCGCCGCCGACACCAGGCCGCTGACGAAGTGGCGCTGGAAGAACAGGTACAGCGCGACGACGGGCACGGTGGCGATCACGGTCACCGCCATCAGCGGCGGCCAGTCCGTGCTGTACAGGAAGCGGAACTGGGCCAGGCCCAGCGGCAGCGTCCAGTGGGCCGGCGCCTGCAGGATGACCAGCGGCCAGAAGAAGTTGTTCCAGGCGTCCTGGAAGCTGAGGATGGCGACCGCCGCCAGCGCCGGCCGGGCGGCCGGCAGCATGATCCGCCAGAACGTGCCGAACGTCCCCGCCCCGTCCAGCCGGGCCGCCTCCTCCAGCTCGTACGGAACCGTCAGGAAGTACTGGCGCATGATGAAGATGCTCAGCGCCCGGATCGCGAGGATCGACACGACGCCCGCATAGTTGGCGGGCCCGGGCGTGATCAGGCCGGCGCCCGCGAGAATCTGGTACACGGGCACGAGCCGGAGCTGGTCGGGGATCATCAGCGTCCCCAGCACGGCCAGGAAGATCGCCTCCCGGCCGGGGAAGCGCAGGCGGGCGAACGCGTAGCCGGCCAGCGCGCCCAGCAGGACGTTGGTGACGGTGACCGTGGTCGCGATCAGCGTGCTGTTCAGCAGCAGCACCGGCAGCGGCGGGTTGAGCTGCGTGAAGGCCTTCTGGTAGCCGTACGTGCTCGCTGGGTGCGGGAGCAGGCCCAGCGTCACCGAGTCGGGCAGCGTCTTGAACGACGTGATCACGGACCACGCGAACGGGGCGAAGACCAGCAGCGTGTAGGCGGCCAGCAGCACGTACGCGGCGGTCCGGGCCGCCGCGGCGACGGGCCGCGGGCTGGTGGCCCGGCCGGCCGGCCGCAGCGCCGCCCGCTCGAACACGGCGCTCACTGGGCGGCCGCCCAGCTGACCTCGCCGAAGAACCGGCGCTGGAGCAGCGTGGCCGCGAAGATGATGGCGAACAGGACGATGCCCACCGCCGCCGCGTAGCCGAACTCGAACTGCCGGAAGGCGACGTCGTACAGGTACAGCACCATCGTCAGCAGCGCCTGATTGGGGTTCCCGTCGGAGCCGCCGGCGATGTAGGCCTGGTCGAACAGCTGGAGCGCGCCGATCACGGACGTGACGGCGACCAGGTAGTGGCTGGGGGCCAGCATCGGGAACGTGATCCGCCAGAACCGCTGCCACGTGCCGGCGCCGTCCACGCTGGCCTGCTCGTACAGGTCGGTCGGGATGGCCTGGAGGCCGGCCAGGTAGAACAGCATCATCGTGCCGGACGTGGTCCAGACGTTCAGGACCATGATCGACTGGAGCGCCGTCGCGCCGTTGCCCAGCCAGTTGCCGCGGTTCCAGAAGAGCGACGGGTTCGCGCCCAGCAGCTGGAGCAGATGGTTGAACAGGCCGTCCGGGGCCATGATGTAGATGTAGAGCACGGTGATCGCCGCCGAGCTGGCGATGGCCGGGAAGTAGAACGCGGCCCGGAAGAATCCGCGGCCGAACCAGATCTGGTTCACGACGACGGCCAGCACCAGCCCGAGCGCCATCTGGCAGGGAACGACGACCACCGCGTAGTAGACGGAGTTGACCACGGCGCGGTGGAACGCCGGATCGGCCAGCAGCACCTGGTAGTTGTGGGGCCCGACGAACGCCGTCGGGCCCAGGATCTCCCACCTCCAGAAGCTGATGAAGAACGCGTAGCCGAGCGCTCCGAACTGGTAGACGGCGTACAGCGTGAGCGGGATGGCGACGAACAGGTAGCCGGCGATCGCCTCGCGCGACCGCTGGGTCCGGCCCCTGCGCGCTGCTCGAATCATGCCGTCAGGGCCCGCTGAGCTGCTGGTCGATGGCCGTCTTCGCCGCGCTGATGACCGTGTCGGCCGAGCCGTTGCCCTGCTCCGCGCCGGTGAACGCGTTGTTGAACGCGTCCAGCACCTTGCTGAACCCGGCGACGAAGCTCCACGGGTGCGCGTACTTCGCGCCCTGGACCAGCACGTCCTTGCCCGCCGCCGGCGGCACGTCCGTCCGGGTCGGGTTGGCCACGCCGCCCTGCGTCCACAGCTTCATGCCGTCCTGGCCGGTCAGGTAGCTGAGCAGGACCCAGGCCGCCTGCTTGTGCGCCGACTCCTTGCCGATGGAGTAGCTGACGGTGAAGCCCAGCGTCGCCTGCTGCTTGCCCTTCGGCATCGGCGCCCACGTGTACTTCACGTTGGGGTAGCTCCCCTGCATGAAGGAGTCCAGCCAGCCGCCCTCGAAGATCATGGCGGCCTTCTGCCGGCCCAGCGCCTCGCCGCACCACGCCACGCCCAGGTCCTTGTCCGACCTGGCCAGGCCCTGCTTGTACAGGTCGAGGTACCAGGTCACGGCCTGCCTCGTGGCCGGGCTGTCGATCAGGTCCCTGCGGTTCTTGACGTCGATGATGCCGCCGCCGTTCTGGTAGATGAACGCGCCGACCCGGGCCAGGTCGTCCGCCAGGCAGTACGGGGTGCTGACGCCCGCCGCCTTCAGCTTCTGGCCGGCCGAGATCATCTCGTCCCACGTGGTCGGCGGCTGCACGCCGGCGCTGCTGAGCATCTGGTTGTCGTAGGCCAGCGCGAGGGTGTTGCCGTCCTTGGGCAGGCCGTAGGTGGTGCTGCCGTCGGGACTCTTGAACGCGCCCAGATAGCCGGGGAAGAACTTGCTCGTGTCGAAGTGCTGGTCGCTCAGGTACCCGTTGAGCGACTCCAGCGCGCCCTGCTTGATCCAGTCGGGCGCCACCGACGAGTCCACGTAGAAGACGTCGGGCGGCTGGTGGGCGCTGAACTTGGCCACCATCACGGTCGGGTAGTCGCCCTGGACGGGCTGGTAGTCCACCTTGATCTTCGGGTACTTCGCCGCGAACCCGTCGAGGGTCTGCTTGAGGGCGGCGCCCTCCTCGGGACTGGCCTGCCAGCCGGACAGGACGACCGTGCCGCTCACCTTCGCCGGGTCGAAGGTCGTGGCGGTGCTGCCGCCGCCGCTCCCGCCGCATCCCGCAGCGACCAGTGCGAGGGCCGCGGCGAGCATCGGGATCCTCCGCATGCGTTCTCTCCTTTCCCCACATCGAGAACTGCCGATTACCGGATCACTTAACTGGTATGCACTATGACATGACACATGTCAAGTAGAGGCGGGCCCGGATGCCGCTCGCCGCGACGCTTGCCGGCGCAACGGTCGTGGTGAGCGCGTCGGCGGGGCTGCTGGTCACCGGGGTGGCTCGGCCCTCCGCGGTGGTGGCGGTGCTCCTCCAGACGGTGGACGGGCGCTCGCTGCTCTGGCAGTGGGTGAACAACGTCGGCAACGTGGTCGCGGTGCTCACGGTCGCCGTGTGGCTGGTCAGCCGGGTGGGCGGCCGGCTGGGGGGCCGGACCGCCCGCCGCGACTCCTAAGGGCGACTCCCCCTCGAGGAGGAGGGGGGGTCGCCGGGGAACGCCGGGGATCAGAGGATCAGAAGCAGTGCCTGGCGCAGCGGATCGCTTCGGGCCCGGCGCAGACGAGGCAGTGCGCGCAGGCGACGACCCGGCTGAACGGGTTCGGGGTGGTCACGCAGGTGTGACAGGTCAGGATGCAGGACGCCTGCAGGTGCGCCCCGAGGCAGTGGATGAAGCAGCGGATCTTCGCCGTGGGGATGTGGACGGCGGGGACGGCGGCGCCGGCCGACGACGCGGCGGCTGACGCGCCGGACGCCTGCGTCGCGACCACCTTGCCGCCCTTGACGCTCACGGTCCCGAACGCGGTGCCGTCCACGCCGAAGAACTGGAGCGCTCCGCCCCTCGGGTCCTTGCGGACGGCCAGCGCCGTCTTGCCGTCCGCGTTGTCCACCAGCAGCGCCACGTCGGGCGCGTTCGCGAAGCCGAGCACGAGGACGCTGGTGGTGCCGTCGCTGGTCACGCCGACCGGCTGGGCGGCGCCCCACGTGCGGACGGCGGCCTGGACGGCGGTGCTGCCGAGCGCCCGGCTCGCCTCGGCGTTGCTCGCGGGCACCAGCCGGCCGGTGGCCGGGGACGCGGCCGCCGCCGCGGCCTCGGGCAGCAGGCCCGACGCGACGGCTCCCGCCGCCATCGCGACACCGGCGCCGATGACTCGCCGCCGGGAGACGGAGCCCGACCGCTCCGTGCGCGCCCTGGTCTCGATCGAGACCAGGCGCACGATGAGCCGGGCCCGCCGCCAGCCGACCAGCCCGGCCAGGCGCCGGCGCATGGTCCACCCGGTCGCCAGCCGGGCCTCGGTCCCGTCGCCGGACAGCAGCGCCGGACGGTCGGGCGGCTCGAGCCCGGCCTCGCGCAGCCGGCCCAGGACGTCGGGATCGGACAGGCCCCGGACCTCGAGGCCGGCGATGCCCATCTCGGCGACCGCGCGGGCCGCCCGGGAGCAGGCCGCGCAGCTGCTGTCGAACACGAGCACGTGCGTCATGCGAGTACCTCCGTTCCTGCGGTGAACGCCCTCCGTAAGGTCCGCTCGAAGCTAGCCCCGGGCGGCGGGGCGGCACATCAGGGCAGACCCTGAAACTTTTCTGTTGTATCTGTTGACATAACAGAAAATTGCTGCCACACTCTGCCCTCGGATTGAGTCCACAGAGGGGAAGGCCTCGCAAGGACCCGGAGGCGCTCGCGACGTGGGTGCCACCGCCGGGGTGGAAGCGCGTCGTCGCCTGGCTCTCGCCGGAGGAACGGCTGGCGCTCAAGCGGTTCGCGGTCGAGGCGGACACCTCGGTGGCCGACCTGATCCGCGCCCTGGCCAGCGGGCTCGCGTCGGGTGTCATCACCCGCGAGGAGCTGCTGCAGCAGGTGAAGAGAGGAGCGAGCGCCATGGAGAAGATCCCGACGCTGTTCGAGCGTGGCCCCGACTTCCGCGTCCTGGACCGGCCCCGGGCCGAGTGCCTGTGGGTGCTGGAGGGCGAGGGCACGCCGACCGAAAAGCTGGACGGCATGAACGTCCGGCTGACGGTCCGGCAGGGCCAGGTCGTGCGCGTCGAGAAGCGGCGCAACCCGAGCAAGGTCCAGAAGCAGCAGGGGATCGTGGACGGCTGGTACGTGGACGCGGACGAGTACGGCCGCGAGGACCGCTGGATCTACGAGGCGGTGCGCGGCACGGACGTGGCCGGCTGGCCGGACGGCGAGCACCCGTGCGAGGCGCTGGGCCCGAGCATCCAGGGCAACCCGCTGGGCCTGACGGCGAACGTGTGCGTGCCGTTCGACATGAGCGCCCCCGTCCTGACGACCGTCCCCCGCACGTACGAGGGCCTGCGCGACTTCCTGCTCGGGGCCGACAGCCTGTACTCGCCCGGCCACCACGCGGAGGGGATCGTGTTCCACCACCCGGACGGCCGCCGGGCCAAGATCAAGGCCAAAGACTTCGCGCGCTCGTGAGCCGCGCGTCGGCGGGGGCCGGTGCGCCGGCCCCCGCCGCGAACCTCACGGCTCCGGGCTGTCGTCCGCGACCGCCGTCCCGGCCGGCACCCCGAGGTTGCCGGGCACCAGGTCCTGCCAGCGGGTGCCGGCGTCCACGACGGCGGCCGCGCCGCTGACCAGCGAGAAGTCGTACCCCTCGCCGAGCCCGAGCGGCGGCTTGCCCTCCTCCACCAGCTTCATGGAGTCGGTCAGCAGGCGCCGCATCCGGATGATGGCCAGGTCGGCCGGGACCAGGTGCTCCCTGCGCCGGTCGTAGATCGTGCCCTCGGACATCTGCACGGCGGCGTCCTGGATCCGGTTGCCGCCCCGATACCCGGCGTAGCTCCTGCCGGAGGCCATCGCCTCCCGGTCCTGGGAGGGGATCCGGAGGCGCCGGTTGCCCCGCTCCGGGCCCCAGACGGAGGGGTCGATGCCCTGGTTCATGCCCCCACCGCCGGAGCGGCCGTTGGCGCCCGCGGGCACGTTCGCGGCGAGGTACAGCGAGCAGCTGGTGTCGTCCCTGGGAACGACGATGACCGAGCCCGTCGTGCCGGCGATGAACGCCGTATAGGGAATGACGAAGGCCGTGACCCGGACGTACTGCTTGCCCGGCTCGCTGGCGTCCCGCAGCGCCGCGTAGTGGAAGCCGAACGGGGTGTGCTCGACCTCGATCTTGGGTCCGTTGTCGTGGCTGGGCCAGCCCAGGCCCTGCCTGCGCCACTGGGGGGCGATCCCGGTGTCCCACGGCTGCCCGGCGAACTCGAACGAGCCCACCGCGCGGGGCCGCGGATCCGTCACCGCCAGCGTGTCCAGGTGGAGGATGCCGACGTGGGACGAGTCGATCGAGCCCTCCTGCACCTGCATCCAGTTGCAGTCCATGATCATCTCGCTCACGGCGATCTGATCGGGCGACGCGGCCGCCCAGCGGAAGCTCGGAAACGGCGGCTCCGTCCCCGGCGGCCCCAGGTACACCCAGCCCAGGCCGCCGCTCTCGCGCACGGGGTAGCTCCCCTGCTTCACGCGGTCCTTGAACGTCGAGCCCGGGAAGTTCGGGGTCTCCAGGATGGTCCCGTCCGCGGCGAACTTCCAGCCGTGGTACAGGCAGCGGATGCCGCACGCCTCGACGCGCCCGAGGGCGAGCGACGCGCCGCGGTGCAGGCACAGGTCGTCGAGGAACCCGAGCGTGCCGTTGGTGTCCCGGAAGGCGACGAACGTCTCGCCCAGGAGCGGCACCTGGATCGGCGGGCAGTCGGGCTCGGGCAGGTCGCCGAGCTGGAAGGCCGGGGTCCAGTACCGCCGGAGCACCTTGCCCATCGGCGTGTCCGGCCCGACCCGGCACAGCCTCTCGTTCTCCTCTGCGGTCAGCATGCTTCCTCCTTCACGACGGCTGGCTCGTACGTGGCCACTCCCTCGTCGGGGACCAGCTCCATGCCGAGGAGCATCAGCGGGTAGCCCCGGCGGACCTCGCCGGGTCTCGCCACGGCGACGGCCTCGTACACGGCCGGGTTGACGCGCAGCGCGGTGACCCGAGCGCGGCCCTCCCACGCCTCGTAGACCCTGGCGCACGCCTCGTCCACGACGATCGCCAACCGCAGCGACGTCCCGTCGCGGTCGTTCATGGGCTCGCCTCCTGTTCGAGTGGGAAGTGGCACGCCACCTGCCGGTCGCCGGCGACGACCCGGAGCGGCGGCACCTCCTCCGCGCAGCGGCCCTCGGCACGGGGGCAGCGGGTGCGGAACCGGCAGCCGCTGGGCGGGTCGATCGGGGACGGCGGCTCGCCCGCGATGGTGCGGTGGAGCCTCCGCTCCCGGTTCGGGTCGGGCTCGGGGATGGACGCCAGCAGCGCGAGGGTGTAGGGATGGAGCGGGCGCCGGTACATCGCGTCCGGGGGCCCCACCTCACAGAGCCTCCCCAGGTACATGACGGCGACGCGGTCGCTGACCTGCTTGACGATGGCGAGGTCGTGGGCGATGAACAGGTAGGACAGGCCGAGCTCGACGCGCAGTCGCTCGAACAGGTTCAGCACCTGGGCCTGGATGAGGACGTCGAACGAGGAGACCGCCTCGTCGCAGATGATCAGGGCCGGCGAGAGCGCCAGGGCCCGGGCGATGGCCACGCGCTGGCACTCGCCGCCCGAGAGCTCGCGGGGCCGGCGGCCGCTGTACCTGCGCGGGTCGAGCCGGACCAGGTCCAGCAGCTCGGCGACACGGCTCCGGCGGGAGGCGCCGTCCCCCACCCGGTGCGCCACCAGCGGCTCGCTCACGATCTCCTCGACACGCCACGTGGGGTCGAGCGAGGCGTACGGGTCCTGGAACACCATCTGGAGCTGGCGGCGCGCCTCGAGCAGCCTCCGGCCCCGCAGCCTGGCCAGGTCGGCGCCGCGAAAGACCACGGACCCGGACCGAGGGCGCGGCGCCTGGACGATCGCCCGGGCCAGCGTGGACTTGCCGGAGCCGGTCTCGCCGACGATGCCGAGCGTCTCCCCCGGCCGGACGTCGAAGGAGACGCCGGACACCGCCCGCACGACGCCGCCCCTGGAGCCGCCGCGGCCGCGGACCTCGAACTCCTGCACCAGGTCCCGGACGGCCAGCAGCGGTCCCGTCGGGGAGCTCATCCGGCCCAGCCCACCTGGCACGGGTTCCAGCACGCCCAGAAGTGGTCCGGCTCGTGCTGCTCCAGGGGCGGCGCGGTCTCGCGGCATGCGGGCCGGACGTTCGGGCACCGCTCGGCGAACGAGCACCCGACGTGCTGCGCCGAGGGGTCAGGCGGCTGACCCGGCACCACCGGCAGCAGCGAGTGCGCGGGACGGTCCAGCCTCGGGATCGCCTCCAGGAGGGCCCGGGTGTACGGCATCCGGACCTGCGCGAACAGCGTGCGGGTCGGGGCGCGCTCGACCGCACGGCCGGCGTACATCACCATCACCTCGTCCGCGTAGGACGCGGCCAGGCTCAGGTCGTGGCTGATGAAGACGAGGGCCATGCCCAGCTCGCGCTGCAGCTCGAGGAGGAGCTCCATGATCTGGGCCTGCGTGGTGACGTCGAGCGCCGTCGTCGCCTCGTCGGCGATCAGCAGCCGGGGATGGCAGGCGAGCGCGATCGCGATCATGACGCGCTGGCGCATGCCGCCGGACAGCTGATGCGGGTACTCGTGGAAGCGCCGCCCGGCCAGCGGGATCCGGACCCGCTCCAGCAGCTCGACCGCGCGCCGGCCGGCCTCGCCCCGGCTCAGGGGCAGGTGCTCCTGGATCGCCTCGGTGATCTGGGCCCCGATCCGCATCGTCGGGTTGAGCGAGCGGACCGGGTCCTGGAAGACCATCGCCAGGTCCGCGCCCAGGTGCTCGCGCATCTCCGCGTCCGGCAGCCCGAGCAGCTCCTTCCCCTCGAGCCGCGCGGAGCCGGTCACGACCGCGGTCGGGGGAAGCAGTCCCATCACGGCGCGGCAGCTGACGGTCTTGCCCGAGCCGGACTCGCCGACGATGGCGAGCGTCCTGCCCACGGACACGCGGTAGGTGAGGCCGCGCACCGCCCGGATCTCGCGGTCGCCGCGGCGCAGCCGGACGTGCAGGTCGTCGACCTCCAGCAGGAGCCCCGGCTCCCGGGTCACCTGACGTTCCATCGCGCCCGCAGCGCGTCGCCGAGCAGGTTGAAGGCCAGCACGGCGACGAACAGGAACGCGCTGGGGAACAGGACGAGCAGCGGCGTGGCCGAGATGCTCTGCTGACCCTGGAAGATCATGTTTCCCCAGCTCGGGTCGGGCAGGGCGATGCCGAGGCCGAGGAAGCTGAGGGCGCCCTCGATGACCATGATCGCGCCCATGCTCAGCAGCCCGAACGTGAGCAGCTGCGGGAGGATGTTGGGCGCGATGTGGCGCAGCAGCATGCGCCACGTGCGCGTCCCGCACAGCCGGGCCGCGGTCATGAACGTCAGCTCGCGGAGCCGGAGCGTGGCGGCGCGGGCGTTGCGGGCGAAGACGGGGACGGCGAAGAAGGAGAGGGCCAGGATGGTGTGGCCCTGGCCGGGGCCCAGGCTGTCGGCGATGGCCAGCGCCAGCACCAGGGCCGGGAACGCGATCAACACGTCGAGCCCGCGCATGGCGACGGCGTCCACGGCCCCGCCCAGGTATGCGGCGAGGGCGCCGATCGTGCCGCCGAGGAAGAGGCCGATCAGGTTCACGGCCAGCGCGGTCTCCAGCGAGGTGCGGCCGCCGTACAGGAGGCGGGAGAGCACGTCGTTCCCGACCGTGTCGGTGCCGAGCAGGTGCCCGGGCGACAGCGGCCCGAGGTTCGCCTCGAAGATGTTCCCCCCCACCGGCTTCGCCAGCGGGAGCAGGGTCGGCCAGACGAAGCAGGCCGCGAACAGCAGGACGATGGCCGCGGCCGGGACGCCGACGTCCAGGTGGCCCGCCCACCGGCCGGTTCGCGCGGGCGCCGGGGCACCGGCGAGCGCCTCCAGGCCGAGCGGGAGGCGCTCGTCAGTCGGGACGTTGGCCATACCGGATCCTGGGGTCGAGGACGGCGTACAGGATGTCGGTCAGGAGGTTGGCCAGGACCACGGCCGTCGCCAGCACCAGCACGATGGCCTCGATCAGGGGCACGTCGCGGTTGTTGATGGCCTGGAGGAACGCCTGACCGATTCCAGGCAGGGAGAAGATCTGCTCGATGATCACGGTCGCCCCGATCAGCGTGCCCAGGTTCAGGCCCACGATCGTGAGCAGGCCGAACAGCGAGTTGCGAAGGGCGTGGCGCACGAGGACCTGCCAGGGCCCGACGCCCTTGGCCCTCGCCGTCACCACGTAGTCCTCCTGCATCTGGTCGGCGATGTCGGCGCGCAGCAGGCGCGTGTAGAAGCAGGCCAGGGGCAGCCCGATCGCCAGCGCGGGCAGCGTCAGCGAGCGCAGGTTGGCGCCCACGCTCTCCGTCAGCGGGACGAACCCGATCGCGGGAAAGACCGGGAGGTAGACGGCCAGGGCGATCACCAGCAGGAGGGCGAGCACGTAGTTGGCCATCGACAGGCCGGCCATGCTGATCCCCATGCTCAACCGATCGGCCAGCCCCCCGGGGCGGCGGGCCGCCAGCAGCGCGACGGGCACGGCCAGGGCCACCGAGACGGCGAGCGCGTACACCACCAGCTCGACGGTGATGGGCAGGCGCTGCCCGATGATCGCGGTCACCGGCTGCCCACTGGCCAGCGAGCGGCCGAGGTTGCCGGTCAGCACCCCGCCGATCCAGCTCGCGTACCGCAACCACGCCGGCTTGTCCAGGCCGAGCTCCAGCTCCAGCTGGTGGACCTGGGCCGGCGTGGCCTGGACGCCCAGGATCTGCTGGGCGGCGTTCCCGGGCAGGACGCTCATCACGATGAACGTCAGGGCGCTCACGCCCCAGAGCACGGGCACCGCGATCACGAGCCGGCGCGCCGCCAGGCGCAGGCTGGGCGACGTGGCCAGTGCGGCCACGCGCCCGATCAGCCGGTCGGCGGAGACGGCCGGGGCCGCGGTCGCGGTCACCCCTTCGCGATCCAGGCCTCGTCCCAGTCGGGCGCGGGGAAGCCGCCGGGCAGCGGGATGCTGCTGGTCAGGCCTGGTCCGTGGACGGACTTCAGGGCCACCGCCCCCGTCACCGCGCCGAAGAGGTAGGGCGAGTACGCCTGGTCGCTGATGTACTTCGCGATGTCCGCGTAGCGCTGGGCCCGCTTGCCCTTGTCCGTGGAGGACGCGGCATCGTCCAGCATCTGGTCCAGGACCGTGTCGTGGACGCCGCTGTAGACGGCGGTCGAGAGGTAGCGGAAGGGCAGTCCGGCGCCGACGGCCGGGTCGTAGGCGCCCACGAGCTGGAGGGCGGCCTGCCACTTCTTCCCGGTGAACTCCTGGATGATCCGGGTCAGGTCCGGGTCGGGGCGGATCGTGGTGTGGATGCCCGCCTGGGCCCACTGGGTCTGCAGCGCCTGCAGCGTGGTCGTGCTGATGTTGTCGTTCCCGGCGAAGAGGTCGACGGTGAGACCGCCGAGCTGGTCGACCAGCTGCTTCGCCTTGGCGAGGTCGTGGGTCCGGTAGCCGGGGACCTTCGCCTGGAAGAAGAGGCCCGCGGGACCGGTGAACGACTGCGTCGCGGCGAACAGGTTGCCGAAGAGGTGGACGCGCATCGCGTCCGGGTCGGTCGCGTAGTAGATCGCCTCGCGCGCCCGCTTGTCGTTGAACGGCGGGATGGCCGTGTTGAGCTGGATCACCCACGGCGCGGTGGAGGGCGTCAGCGCGACCGTCAGGCTCTGGTTCTGCCTGGCCTGCTGGATGAGCGCGGGCGTCGTCAGCCCCACGGCCTGCGCCTGCCCGGTCAGGACCGCCTGGTACGCGGGCTGGTCGCCGCCGATCGTCGTGAACGTCAGTCGGTCCAGGTACGGCTGTCCCTTCTTGAAGTAGCCGTCGTAGCGCTTGAGCACCAGCTGCGAGCTGACGACGTTGCTGACCACCTCGAAGGGACCGGCTCCGACCGGCTTCAGCTTGAACTGGTCTCCGAGCTTCTGGACCGCCGCCGGTGAGGCGACGTGGTTGACGCTGGAGGTGATGAGCGCGCTGATCGCGGCGCCGTAGGAGCGGGTGAAGTGGATGACGACAGTGTGGTCGTCAGGCGTCGTGATGCCGTCCGGGCCGAGCTTCGGCCAGGACGTGATCGGGCTGCACACGCAGGTGGTGGCGAGGTCCCGGTTGATGTTCCAGGCGACGGCGGCTGCGTCGAGCGGCGTGCCGTCCTGGAACGTGATCCCCTGGTGCAGCGACAGGGTGACGGTCTTGCCGCCGTCGGAGAACTCGTAGGCGCTGGCCAGCACGGGCTCGACGTCGCCCGTCGCGTTCAGCCGGAACAGCTGGCCGTAGATGGCGTCCTCGAAGATCGAGGGGGCGGCGCCGCCGGACGCGGTGTCGAGTCCACGATCCCAGTTCGCGAGAGGACCGCTCACCAGGTAGTTCAGCGACCCGCCTCGCTGCGGCGGCCCCGCCTGGGTCGCGCCGGTGGAGCTCGACGTGCCGCCTCCGCAGGCCGCGACGAGCAGTGCCAGGGTGGCGGTCGCCACCGCGAGCCGCCGCAACGAGCCGATTGGCCCTGCTGGTGCCATCGTCCCCTCCTCGGTCTCTCTCCCGGTCGTCCGCAAGCGCGGGGCGTCGATCGAGTGTCGGCACATTCAGAGACGAATGTCAACGACGCCTTCCCGCCGAGCGGAACGATCCGCGACGGCGGTGGCGGCGCCGGTCCGGGTCCGGCACCGCTGCACGAGCGGACCGAACCGGGGCGCCGATGCCGGCCTGGAGCGCACCACCCCGGGGACGGTCATCGGCGACGCCGTCCAACCCCGCTCCCGGCTCGGGCGGCGACCTGCCGATGCACAGGCCGACCAACCATCGTTCGACGAGCTGGTACGCACGTACAGTCGACTGAAAGGAGCAACCGATGACAGCAGACAAGATCCACCTTACCGAAGAGAAAGAGACGATGCTCATGACGTTGAACGGTCGAGCTGTCCAGAGCCAGTGGAAGGATCCCATCTTGCGCGACCCCTGGGCAGAGGAAGCGATGCGGCATATCGACTACGACATCAGCAGGACACTCAAAGGAGTGAGCTCTTGGGGCATCTGGAACAGGATCGGACCCACCATCGTCGCCACGCGAGCCGCGACCTTCGATCTGCTCACGAACCGCTACCTGGCAGATCACCCGGACGCGACCGTGCTCCAGGTCGGCTGCGGCATGGACAGCCGTGTGTTCCGAATCGATCCGCCAGCCGCCGTCCAGTGGTTCGACGTGGACTACCCCGATGTGATCGACCTGCGCCGCCAGCTGTTCCCCGAACGCAGCTCCTGCCACCTGGTCGGTGCACCGCTCTCGGACCTGCGCTGGTTGGAAGAGGTGCCACGGGACCGGCCCGGACTCCTTCTCGCCGAGGGGGTGCTGCACTACCTGAGCGAAGCGGAGGTGAAGGCGCTCCTGGGTGCGGTGGTAGCGCACTTCCCGAGCGGCCAGATGATCTTCGACATCTGCAATACCTTCATTGTGAAACGAGCGGGCTCGAACGTCGGGGGCACGGGTGCGACCTACAAATGGGGCCTCGATGATCCCCAGGACATCGAGCAGCTCGAGCCGAAGCTCGAACTGGTCAAGGAATACAGACCGAGCGAACTGGTGGCGTTTTCCCGTTTCCCACTGTGGTGGCGGATCCCTTACCGCCTCCAGGAACTCAACCCCACGCTGCGCAGGATGGAACGGACCATAG
>Ga0066661_10000166_pt1 | contig 18412 bp, 17 predicted proteins | sample GraSoiAngelo_110_FD_66454 | JGI IMG/M metagenome (GOLD analysis project Ga0066661, IMG submission 66454) | Grasslands soil microbial communities from the Angelo Coastal Reserve, California, USA - 14_0903_12_30cm | ecosystem: Environmental > Terrestrial > Soil > Grasslands | place: USA... | reverse complement strand
AGCCGTCACGCTTGACTGCGTGGCGGCTCTTTGTTTCGCCGGATGGCCCACAAACATCATCGCTCACCACTCTTTGAACTCGCCCGCTTGCTCGTACGTATCGCGATCATGTTGGCTGCTTCATTGTAAACGCGAATCACGGCGGGTGCGAGCGGCTAAAGAAATATGAAGGGAGCGGCTGCGGCTATTCCCAAAATGGGCGAGCCTTGGTCTGGTACCTGCGACCCGTGGCCAGCCAATCAGTCTCACGAAAGACCATGTCCCCATGCATTATCTCGAATTGATTTTTCGTCGTGTTCAGCACGACGACGTGGTTTCCGGCATCGTTCCCGAAAACCTCGAAGGCCGTCGCCCCTCGGCCCCTAAGAGTCGCTGGAGTCCATTTCCGCTCGCGAGGAACGTTCCGCTGAGTCAACCCATGCTTACCGATGTAATCGTGGATTGTCATTCGCATTCTTCCATTCGAGCACAAAAGGTGCTGTAAAAAAAGTCGTCAGCCAAAGACCGCCAATACGCTTGGAAGTCCCGCAGCCTTGATATTCTCGGCGTCCGCAGGCGGAGATCTAAATTATGCCCAACGAAAACAGCAAGCCTGAGTCAGCGGAAAAGAAAAAACGAGGAGTCGAAGTTCGTGATCTGAAACCGAAGACCGACCCGAAAGGCGGCGCGACAGACGCGAAGAAAGATGACGAGCGCGCTTCCGGGCGAACGGGTGAGGTGGACTTCATGAAGGGTCTTAGGCAACGAACCACGGAGGATTGATTAGCTTCGTTTGCTGATCTGTGCGGAAGATGCCTCGCGCACGCGCACGCGCGAGAGATGTACAGACCTGGCTTACAAAAATGAATGGCGATTACGCGAGCGTAGCCTTTCCGGATTGGCAGTGTCGTGGTTGAGCCGAAGCCGCCTCCGGTCGTCCGGCTCTGGGCATTGAAATAGTTGCCGTAAATGCCTCCCGTGGTCGTCGTGTTGGAACCCCATTGACCGGAGCTAAACGTGGTGCTCCCGCTGATATTTGTCCCGCTGGCGAGCAAAACCAAGGCGTCAGCACCGTGCTTGATGGCCTCTTTAACTGCTGGTTTGATGCTTTCCCTTTTCCCAGTTTCCCAAACGGCCAACGGAGCACTTTCCACTTCCATATAGCCAAGCACCCGATATGGCCTGTCTGGCGGCCCAAAGTAAACCGGCAAATCGAACTTTCGTTGCACAAAAGAACCGCTTGCGACCGGCCAGTTTTGTTGACGGCCAGAATAGGCGGTGTAGTCCACTTGAGCGCAACCACAGAGGAGAAAGGTAAAGAGAGCGCAACAAACAAAGGTCTCATGACAATGCAATGATGCCGAGGAAAGACATGGTTCTGCAACTCTGATCTGCGGCAAGCTGATGTGGACGCGCGGCATGGCTCAGGCGAGACATTTTTGTGGTTGCTGTGTGGAGCGCAAAAGAGGCAAAATCCGCCACGTGAGGTACTGGGAAATAATCGCTGACAATTTCAGCAAAAGCCGGTTGGAGTTGGGGCTGCGTCTTCAGCGGTTGTATTCTCGCGGGCGAGCGATTTGGGTTGCTGACGTGAATCGCGACGAAAATCGGCGCTTTATTGTGCGTGCGGATGAAAAGCTGACGGCTTTTGTCGAACTCGACTCGACAATTCTGTGAAAGAAAGACGGGCGCTGGAGCCGTAAAATAAAAGCTCGACAAATTGTCGTGGTGGTTGTAAACAATTCTCGATTACGTCACCCGACGTTTCAACGAATCTTCAGCCGCTCTGAAGGCGTTCGTGAGGCTGGGTCTTCGCTGGGACACCTCCTGGCGCGATCACCAGATCCAACTGGAGCCCCGAGTCAGCCGAAGTGAGGCCGCTGTTCAAGGCGCCTCCTGAGGATGGTTCCTAGCTCCGCGCGGAACTGGATTGCACTTAAAGCAGTTCAACAATCCAACCTTAACAAAAAAATGAAAATAAAAAATAGCATTGTCTGTTGTTTGATAGCCCTCCTCGCACTTCCGGTGCTGGGAGCATTTGCAGGAGCGCCCGCGGGATTGAGTGTCAGGTTAGTCAGCACTTTCGATTACCCGGGCAGCGGAAACTCGACCGAACCACAGAAAATCAGCGACTTGCGCGACATCGTCGGCACCTACTTGGATTCAAGCCTGGTGACGCGCGGTTTTATCCGGTTCAGAAACGGGAACTTCAGTGCCCCGCTCGTCGATCCCAACGATACGGGTGGCGTCACGCAAGGCCGCGGCGTCAATAATTCACGATTGGTCTGCGGTGATTACCTCGATGCAGCCACGGGCAACTTTCACGGGTTCTTTTTTAGCCGCAGCAGGTTCCATAACTTCGATGTTCCCGGCTCGACTTTTACGGTCATCCTGGGACTAAACAATGCCGGCGACTTCTGCGGATCGGATATTCCCGGTAGCGGGGTTCAGTCGGCATTTTTCAGTCTTGGTGGAGTCATTACCGAGTTCACGGTGCCACAGGCGACCGCGAGTCTTGCCTACCAGATTAACTCTTCGAACCAGGTTTGCGGCTATTATCTCGACGGTTCATCCGTCCTCCACGGCTACTTCCGGGATAGCGATGGGACGATCCATGGCCCGATCGATCCCGCGGGATCGACCGGGACGATCATTTTCGGAAACAATGACAGCAACTTGATGGTAGGCAGATACACCGACAGCGGCGGATTAACCCATGGCTTACTCTTTATTCCGCCGAATAGATACATCACCTACGATTATCCCGGTACAACCTTCACCTCCCTCAACGGGATTAATGCGCAGGGAGAGATCGTTGGCCGTTACCTGGATACCAGCACCGGCATCGAGCACGGGATCATCGCCCGCGTCGTCGCCAGTGCTGCGGACCAATCGACGCCGGGCGTGACCCCGCAGAAGCAGTTACCGCAGGCCGGGCCGGTGCCCTCAAGGTCGCAGGTGGAAGAGCCGGCGTTTTAAACTTGGTTACGCCTCCGGCTTTGTTAAGCCGGAGGCGGGAGCTGGATCCAGGGAGGGGCTGACATTGCCGCCTGTACGGCTTGCCACGTACAAAGCTGTGGAGGGACACGAAAGGCATGGGGTCGACGGCAATGCATCATAGGTGTAGATACACGCATCATGGTTGGAACAGGTGCTCGAAAAATCGACGCACACACCGCAGTCATCCGCTTTCGCCGACGCTTCAGCGCGCCCCGCCTTGTTTTCTCTCTTCCGGCCTAACGACTTCAGCGCGGCCGCAAGCCCGCGCTTGGTCGAAAGGAGCGAGGGTTGGCAGTGCGCGCTCCGCCACCGCCTAGCGGCTGTCGATGCACAACCGTCATACGTGGCCGAGCAAAGCGAGGCGCTTGTCGGCGCATAAAAGCTTGGCCGTTGGAAATGACGATGATCTCGCTCGTCGGAGGATATACGAGGACTGGATCGTACGGCCAGGCAATGCTATCTGGTGAGGTTACCGGCTGCGGATAAACGCCGGCGTAATAGGGGGAAGTTCCGGTGGTGACGCTATCGCCAGCATTGGCGCTGGTGTCAGGCGCCGGGACGAGCTGCTGATCGTATTGCATCGTTCCGTACTGGAGCGCCTGAGCCTGGCGCGGCGCCGCCAACTGTTGCCTTTGCTGAACGGTAAAGTAATCGGCAGCGGAGTGCCGCGGGTTTGCCGGACGGGGGAGCGAGGTGACGGTCGCAAACGAGCTATCAGCCGGCTCCTGCTCTTCTGCCAGCGTGGGTTGTTTGACCCGGGAGAAATTGGAGAACGCCAGCCAAGCCAGGATCACGATCAAGATTCCCAGTTCCACCGCCATAACATTCGCAACTTTCGTGTTCATTTCGTTAGTCTCCTTCCGCTGATGTGTGGGCGCAGAACACAGTCACACCGTGAATCTCGCACGAATCTTGCCGGAAACCATCCGGCAGCACAATATTATTCGAGGGCCGCGATGTAAAGGCGCAACACCGGTTCGGTGACAGCGCATCGGCCCGGTTGTTGGCTCCCCAACCCAAACCGCCTGCTGGGACTTTACGCTGCAATCACCTGGGCCACCCTTGATGGCAAGAATCCCGACGGATGGATTCCGGAGGAAAAGATCACATTTGGCGCGAGGCGGCCAGACGTTATCTCATTCCACAGTACTTTTATTGTTTCTTGTCGAAGCTCCGCTTGACTGCGATCCAATGACCGTCTTTTTCGGTCGCCTGTTATTTATCATGGTAGGAAAGACATCCGTGGTTTTGCTGGAATCCCGCGCGCGCGTGTGCATGCGCGAGAGACAAGGGGCTTTCGGACAAATTCGGACACTCAAACTGCGTGATTCTGCGCGATTCGTGCAAAGTGTCGGTTCTGAGCGGATGTAGTTAACGCGCTGATTGCCGCAAGTTTCCATCGAAATCGCGCGTATTTGCGAAATGTTGAAAGCGGTTTCGAATCCCGTTAGGGTCGCACCTAGACAGCGTAACTAACAGGCGATTTCATATCGCCGTCAGTGATGTGCACGCATTTGTCCGGTCTCGGTCGACTTACTTCCAGGCGTCTCTCCACATATTGGGATACCAGCGACCCTTCGTCCATCTCAATGGATGAAGCCGTTGGTCTGATCGTCGCCCCATAGACGGGCGCATGTCATTTCTGCCACGCCTGCCGGTTGTCAGTGTTAGAGGTAGCTATTCGGTCGAGACTCTCCGGCTTGTGCCACGCCGATTTGACGCTTCACGGTTTTGTCGGATGCGTTGGAGCGGCGAAGATTTCGCAATCTCTGCCCCAGTCGACACTCTTACAATTGGTGAAATAGACCAGACTTCCATCCGGCGACCAGCGAGGTTCAGTCGCGCGTCCTTCAGTGTTCGCGAGCAAGCGTACATTGCTGCCATCTGCATTCATGATGAAAATCTGGTAATTCGAATTTCGATTTGATCCAAAAGCTATCTTTGTACCATCAGGAGACCAACTCGGCCAACTATCGAATGCCGGGTGACTGGTCAGGTTAAGGAGCTCTCCGCCATCGCCATTTGCTACAAAGATTTCTGAGTTGTTTGGCTCGATGATCCTGCGAAAAACAATGTGTTTCCCATCCCGCGACCATGAAGGAAAGGTATTTATTCCGCCGGATAAACCGTAAGTGCGCCAAGGATATCCTGCGTGCCTGCTACCAAACCCCGCGACACAGATTAGTTTGATGGATGCCGTGCGCATAAAGATATGTGCAGTGGTTATCAATCTTCTATCTGCTATCTTCTGGTTATTTCGCCGGTCGGGGTAGATCCCCAATTTTCAACTATGAATTCCGTTGCGGTCCCGGTGGTAACGGCTTGAAAATAGTCGGTTCAGGGGTTCGTTTATGCTAGTCGTTTGAAAATCGATGCACGATAGCTTTTACCAATCCGTCCTCGATCAGCCGCACCCAAGCCGGGCACGGGCCATCATCAAGGCGCATCCGGGAGTTCGACAATTGATGGTAAGAAATCCTTATACCGCTTTGCTCGCGCTTTCGACCGTGGTTTTGCAAACGTCGATTGCGTTTTTGATGGGGAAACTCGGATTCGATTACTGGTGGCTCAGCCTGCTCGTCGCCTATGGTGTGGGCGCGTTCGTGAATCATGCCAACTACGTGATCATTCACGATGCAACCCATAATTTGATTTTGCGGAGCAAAAGCTGGAACAAAATGATCGGGATTCTGGCCGATTTTCCAAATCTCACGCCCGGCGCGATGGCCTTCCGGGTTTTTCATTTGAAGCACCATTCCCATCAGGGCGACTATGAATACGACGCTGATCTGGCCAATCATTGGGAGGCGCGATTGGTCGGCAACAAGTGGTATCGCAAGGCGCTTTGGCTGATGCTCTTTCCTTTTTTCCAGTTGACTCGCCCACCGCGATTGAAAGCGATTACGATGTGGGATCGGTGGTTTTTTGTGAATTTCGCGTGCGTGGCGGTTTATGACGCGGCGATTGTTTATTTCTGCGGCTGGGCCGGGCTGCTTTATCTGGCGTTTTCATTTTTCTTCTCGATCGGGCTGCACCCGGTGGGCGCCCGTTGGATCCAGGAACATTACACTTACGAGTTCGACCAGGAGACGACGAGTTACTACGGACCGATCAACCGTGTGGCCCTCAACATGGGCTATCATAACGAGCATCATGATCTGCCTTCGATCCCGTGGAACAATCTTCCCAAGTTGCGCGCGATGGCACCCGAGTTTTACGATACTTTAAAATATCACTCGTCCTGGAGCCGGTTGCTTTTTCAGTTCATTTTCGACAAACGATACACTTTGTTTTCGCGAATTGAGCGCATGAAACAAGGCGAAGAAATTGGGTCGCCCGGCCCAGGAGGGATTGTCGATTCGATCAGCGGCGTTGATCTCAGCGCCAGGCCGATTAATTTTTAATTATGGCGCAACCGCATTATATCTCGAACAAGAACGAAAGCGTTCGAATGTTCAAAAGCGATTTGATGGAGCTTTTGTCGCATGTCCATCCGGCCACGCCTTTGGTGCTTTATCTGCCGGTCGTCGGTTACATGCTTTATGCCGCACTCTGGCAAAGTCGATTGTCGATCTTGGCAGTGGCTGGCTTATTCCTGCTCGGCGTTCTGGTCTGGACTCTTCTTGAATACATCATCCACCGGTATGTTTTTCATTATGAACCGAAGAGCCGTTTGGGAAAACAATTTCACTTCATCGTCCACGGCGTTCATCATGATTATCCAAACGATGCTCGACGTTTGGTCATGCCGCCAAGCGTAAGCATTCCGCTTGCGATTTTATTTTGGGCGCTCTTTGCCATTACCCTCGGCCGTTTCGCGCCGGCCGTCTCGGCTGGGTTTGGATTTGGCTACATTTGCTACGATTCGATCCATTATGCGATCCATCACTTTGCCATGAAGCGGGGGGTGTGGCTTTGGCTCAAGCAGTACCACTTGCGTCATCATTACAATGACGAACATGCCGGTTACGGCGTGAGTTCCCCGCTCTGGGATTACGTTTTTCGCACAACGCGAAAATAGCAGGACGGGTTGCAATTAAGCTCTTGTCCCGCGTCTTTTTGCCGGTACAATTGCAGCCCCGATACGGAACTTCCGGCATGCAGATGGCCCGAGCTCTTTAGGGCGCGGCACAATGCAGCTGTGAGCGCCTTAAGGATCTGATTTTCAATGAGCGGCAACTTGAATCGGCAACTGTCGGAGCGAGAATTCGATGCGAAACTGAGTCTGGCTGATTTCGTGGTCGGCGACAGCGACGATCCACTAGTTCCGCCATTGGCATTCACACAATGGCGCCAGGCCGGCGCGTGGGAGGCCGCGCTTTACGAGCCGGAGTTGCTGGCGACAGCAGATGCTCGGACAACGATCAATTACGGAGGCAAACCGCGGTCGGTAATTAATCTTTGTTCCTACAATTATCTTGGGCTCGCTAATCGCCCCGAAGTGATCGCTGCTGCCCGGGACGCGCTCTCCAAATATGGAATGGGCGCGTGCGGCTCTCCGTTGCTTTCCGGGATGACGGATTTACATCGACAACTCGAGCGCCGGGTCGCGGAATTTCTCGACCGCGAGGACGCGATGTTGTTTAACAGCGGTTTCGGCGGCGCGCTCGGAACCATCTCCGGTCTCTTACGCAAGACTGATGTTGCGGTCCTCGACAATCGATCGCACTTGAGTTTGCGCGACGGCGCGGTGCTCTCGCGCTCGCGGGTCGATCGTTTCGAGCACAACGATCCGGCTTCGCTCGACGCTGCGCTCTGCCGGCGAAGAGGAAAACGGCAGCTCGTAATTGTCGAGGGCATTTATTCCATGGATGGAGATTTTGCCAGCCTGGACGGTTTGCTCGACGTCGCCGAGTCGCACAACGCGAGTGTTTTTATTGATGAAGCGCACTCCATGCTTGGTTGCGGAGCAAATGGGCGCGGCGCGGCTGAACATTTCGGAGTGGAAAAACGGATACCGCTCGTCTACGGAACTTTCTCGAAGGCGTTTGCCGCGCTCGGCGGTTTTGTCACGGGCCGGGTCGAGACATTGGACTATTTGAGATATTACGCGCATTCCTACGCTTACTCCTGCGCGCTGCCGCCGGCGATCGTCGCCGCAGTTTTGCGGGCGCTCGAAATCGCCGGGCGCGAACCGGAGCTGCGCGATCGGCTCTGGTCAAATGCGAAATATTTTCGTGACCACTTGAACGCGCTCGGGATCGATACCGGCGCATCGACAACGTACATCATGCCGCTTGTCGTTGGCGATCGCGCACGAATGTATCAATTGGGCCATGAATTACGGCGTCGCGGGCTCTTCGTCGCGCCGGTTGATTTTCCCGCCGTGCCCGAAGATCGCATCTGTTTCCGAGCCTGCGTGACCGCCAACCATACGCAGGCCGATCTCGACGAAGCTCTAAACATTGTTGCTGATACCCTTGTGCCGGCTCTACGGCAGAGTGCTCGCGTCTCCTGAGCGCGCGGGGTTGGCTTTCAGAAATGGCGATTGATCTCACGCCGGGCGCCGCCTCGTCCACAATCGAAGCAACCTACAAATCGCGCGAGCTCGAAGGTTGGATCGACATCCATTTTTACCGGAAGATTGGTTTTAGCCTGGCGATCTTCTTCGAGAAGCTGCGGATGACGCCGGCAGCAGTGAGCTTCCTCGGCTGCATCGTTGGCGTTATCGCCGGGCACCTCTACTACTATCGCGACTTGAGCGCGAATATTGCCGGCATGCTGCTGCACATCGGCGCCAACACTCTCGACAACGCCGATGGTCAGCTTGCCCGCCTCACGAATCGGAAGAGCCGGACCGGCCGCATCATTGACAGTCTGGCCGATCACCTTATCTGGGTAAGCATCTACGTACATTTGGCGCTTCGTTACCTGGCAGAAGGCGCATCGCCCGGCGTTGCTTTCCTCGCCCTCGCTGCCGGTCTTAGCCATGCATTGCAAGGCGCCGCCGCTGATTATTACCGCAACGGTTATCTTTATTTTGTGAAAGGACGACCGCGCGCGGACTTGGATTCATTCTCCATCCTGCGAGAAGAATATCGGCAACACAGTTGGCGGCGCGAACCCTGGCATAAATTCTTGCTCGCGTTATATCTCAATTTCACCTGGCAGCAGGAGATGCTCTCGCCCGGCTTGGAACGGTTACACTGGGCGATCGGGCGCGACTTTCCAGGCGAAATTCCAATTTGGCTGCAGACGCGATATCATGATTCTGCCCAGCCGATGCTCAAATGGTGGAGGTTGTTGATGACGAACACGCGAATGCTTTTGCTCTTTCTTCTTTTGCTCGTCGGCCGGCCTGTTTGGTACTTTTGGCTCGAGCTCAGCGCGTTCAACGTCCTTCTCGTCTATCTCATTCTTCAGCAGGAAAGATTGTCGCGATCTCTGCTCGAGCTCGCGGCGGCGCGGCGGGAACCCGCGTAGATTCTTGATAATCGCGTGTCTCAGATTGAAGTCTCGCCAGTCAGTTGTCGCAAGGATCGCAACGCGTTCATTAAATTTCCATGGCAGATCTACAACAGCGATCCCGCCTGGGTGCCGCCGCTGATTCTCGAACGCAAAGCATTCCTCGATCGGAAGCGACACCCCTTTTATAAGCACGGCGACGCCGCGCTGTTTCTCGCCCGGTCCCGCAATCGCGGGAGCGAGATCGTCGGCCGAATCATGGCGAGTGACGATCCAAATTACAATTCGCTCCATCAAACCAACGTCGGCTGTTTCGGTCTCTTCGAGTGCATCGACAATCGCGATGTTGCTGCCGCATTGTTCGAAGCGGCCTCCAATTGGCTTCGCGCTCGCGGACGCAGCGAGATTATGGGCCCCATCGATTACTCGACCAATTACGTTTGCGGATTGCTTATCGACGGCTTCAAATATCCGCCCACTCTCCTGACCTCGCATAATCCGCGCTATTATCCGCCGCTCATCGAGTCGTGCGGTTTCAGCAAAGCGAAAGACTGGTATGCGTGGTGGTTTTCGGAATTTCCGGAAGCGGCGGAACGGCTGCGCAAAGTGGCCGTGGCCCGCGCCGGCCGGCACGGCGTTACCATTCGTCCCGTGAATTTGCGTAAGATCGAGCACGAAAGCCGGCGTCTGCGCGCGATTTACAATCAAGCATGGGAAAAAAACTGGGGCTTTGTTCCATTCACCGAGGCCGAATTCGATCACCTCGCGCACGAGATGAAGCCGCTCATCGTGCCGCAGGGAACATTGCTTGCGGAAATTGACGACGAGCCGGTCGGCTTCGTCATCTCCGTGCCCGATATCAACGTCGCGCTCCGGCGTATCAACGGACGATTGACCCGCTTTGGTTTTCCCATCGGCTTAATCAAACTGCTCTATTATAAGACGAAAATCCGGACCGGTCGTCTGGTGGCGCTCGGAGTAATCGAAAAGCACCGTCGCGCGGGCATCGCCGAGATGCTGGTTCTGCAAATAATGGACGAAGCATTCAAACGCGGTTTGACCGGCGAGCTGAGCATGACCCTCGAAGACAATTTCATGATCAATCGTTTCATCGAAGCGCTCGGCGCGAAGCGATACAAAACGTTCCGGATTTACAGCCAGCGCCTGGAGGACACCGCCCCGGCGCATTGAGCGTGGAGCCAAGCAAAATCTTGATTTTGGCGGATGAGTCGGCGAACTGGAAAATCGCCGGCTTGCGCCAACTCGAGCGGCTGGCTCTTGCCGTAAACGAATTTGCCGAGTCAAGGAAACTCGAATCGGAAATCGACATCGTTGCTTTCTGGAATCCGGAGATTGCGGTGGAGAAACGGTGGCTGCCCCAGGATTCGCGGTTGAGCCGATGCAAATTAAATTTTGCTCCTGAATCGGACCGGCCTCACCGCGCCGGGCTGGCGCGTGCTCTCAGCACCCGCCTGCTCGTGAATCGAGGCGCTCTGGCCAACTTCATCTCCATCGCGCCAGTCGTTGAGTGCAATACGTCGATCGTCGATGCGACGGAACATTGGAACAAGCTGGCCCGCGTTTTTGCGGATGCTTGTCGCGATTCGGGCGGAACCGGGCAAATCACCAGATGGCGTTGTGTATCCGAACCACGCGAGATTGCACAGTGCGAGCGCTGGTTTCTCCGCGACACTGGCAAAACGCAGGATGGATTCATCTCCAGATTTCTGAATCGCCCGATCTCCCGCGCGATCAGCCGGCGTCTTCTGAAATCTTCCCTCGCGCCAGGCACGTGGACATTGGCGATCTGTTCGTTGCCATTCGCGGCGTTCCTCTTCTTACAACGCGGCGACTATCTCGGGTTCGTTATCGGTGCGGCGCTTTTCCAGATCTACAGCATCCTCGATGGCTGCGACGGCGAAATTGCGCGCGCTAAATACTTGGAGTCGGATACCGGTCGCCGTTTCGACACACTTTGCGATGTTTTTGGCAGTCTTCTGTTCGCGATCGGTCTTGGCCTGGGCCTTTCTCAACTCCACCGATTCGGTCCGCATAACTGGTTCTATCTGGGAGAAGGAATTTTTTGCGCACTCATGATCGCCGCAAACGAGTGGCTCTTAAGAAATCCAAAAATCGAAACTGCTTTCGCGCCAAACGCGCTGACCAACACATTATATGTGCGTCATCGAGCAATGATTCAGCGTTCAGGCCTCTTGTTCCTCGGTGAAAAATTGGTTTGGTGGCTGTTTCAACTTACCAAGCGCGATGTCGGGATTCTTTTATTTCTTCTTCTCGCGATTGCCGGTTGTCCGCAATGGATCCTGCATCTGTGGACCGCAGTCACTGCTATGAGCTTACTCCTCGCTCTTGTTGCCCGGCTGCGTGCTCGCGCTGATCGATTCCGTGGTTTGTCGCAGGGTTCGCGTTCGTAAATGTTGCTCCGCGCACGCCAGCATCTCGGGCGTGTCGATGTCCTGCCACCAGGCGGCGCCGATATCAATGCCACGAACCAGGCCATCCGCGGCCATCAATCGTACTCCGTCGGCCAGGCTGCAGTCGCCATTCTTCTTGGCTTTTTCCAGATAATCGAAAAATTTCCGCGGGCAGACAAAAAAACCGGTGTCGATTGCGCCGTAATCTTTTAGATCTTTTCCGATGGTGATGAGCCGATCGCCACGCATCCGGACTTTCATGGCGTCATTCAAATCGAAAATGGAATCGAGCTTCTTGTCGATTGCCAGGTTGAGTTCGTCCGGCTTCGCTTCTCGCAGAAGAAGATCGACGATCGATTGCTCGAAGAGATGGTCGCCCATCGTTAAAAGAAATGGCGCGGTGACGTGCGGTGCGGCGACGAGGACTGAAATGCCGTTCTGTTTTTGCCAAGCCGGATTGTCGATCCAGCAAACGTTGATGTTCGGTGGAATCAACGGGTTTACGTGCGCACGAAGTGCGTGCCTTTCAAAGCCTACTACCGCATAAATGGTTTTGATCCCGGCCTTCGCGAGCGTGTCAAGTGTGTACGAAATCAGAGGGCGCTCGAGTAAAGGCAGGAGCGGTTTCAAGCAATTTTCTCCCGCGCTGCGAAGACGCGAGCCCGATCCAGCCATCAAAATCATTGCTTCGGAGCTCGCGTTGCTCATAGCCCATAATATTTTTTCAATCCCCAGATACGGACGCGCTGCGGGAGGAACCGGAAAATGAACGGCGCGAGCTTGGACTGAAAAGTATCACCGACGGTTACACGCGGCGGCGGACTCGCCTGATCGATGAATTTGAGGACATGCCCCGCGACCAACTCCGGTTTTGGCGCCGCCGCCATGTTGCGTTCGACCATGACCCACGTTTTCGCGACTTCTGCTTCGTATCGTGAATCATGTTGCGCGCGTTTGTCCACCGCGCTGTTGAACTCGGTGCAGATATCGCCCGGCTGAAGATCGATAATTCGCACTCGGGAATCCGGCAGCTCGAGTTGGATCGACATGGTGAACGCGGCCATGGCTGCTTTGGCCGCGTTATATGCAGCCATAAATGGGACGGGCAATCGCGAAGCAAGTGAAGTGACATTAATGATCAGGCCGTGTTCCCGTGCGCGCATCGCCGCCAGCGCGAGTTGCATCAATTGAACGTGTCCGAAAACGAGCAATTGAAATTGGTTTGCGATCGTCTCCGCGGAAAGATTTTCCGCCGGGCCAAAATGACCGGCGCCCGCGTTGTTGATCACGACATCAAAATGACCAGCTTGGGCCAGAGCGGAATTGAAGGCAGCCTCGATCGAGCGAGGATCGGACAAATCGAATCCCACGGGATGAAGACGAGAAATATTTGGCAAACGTGAAGCGTCGCGCGAGGTGCCCCAGACTTCGTGTCCTTGTTCGGTGAGAGCCATTGCGATTGCTTTCCCGATCCCAGAACTGGCGCCGGTCAGAAATATTTTCTTCATGCTGCTTCCGTTCGTTCCAACGTGTAAAATCCGATTATCCTATTGAAAGCCTTCACTACAACCAGACTTGGAAGTAACCCCCTCCGCACAGCATAATGTACCGGGCCCCGCCATCTCGCTCCACGAACTCTTTGCGGGTCGCCATCGACGCGCGATACGTCCGAGAAAAACCGAGCGGCATCGGTGCTTATGTGCACGCTTTGGTAGACAGGTTGCCGGATCTGGCTCACTCCGATCATTTTCTGTTCTGGGCGCATCCGCTCGCCCCTCGGCCGCTCTCGCGTGCAGCGAACACCTCGGCGGTGACAATTCGGGCGGGACCGACTGCGCCATGGACAGTGATCTGGCCCCAGTGCTACGCATCTTTCACGAACGTCGATGTCTTCCACAGTCCACATAACACGATGCCGCGCGGCCTGCCATGCGCGAGTGTGGTGACTGTTCACGATGTGATGGCGATTGAAAGACCTGACCTGCACTTGCAAGGTCTCGAGCGCGTCGTGAAGAGCGTCTACTTCCGGCAGGCGATTTGGCGCGCGCTCCGGCAGGCGACTCGTTTGGTCGCTCAGAGCAAGGCGACCGCTGACCGTATTTGCATGCTGCTCCCCGAGGCTGCGGCACGTTTGACCGTGATTTGGTCGGCGTCGGACGCCTGCTTTCGCCCACCTGAAGACCTGGCCGTGGCAAAGGAGCGAGCGGCGTGTCTCAGCGGAGCGGAATCGCCCTACTTGTTGGTCATTGGGTCGAACACGCCGAGCAAGCGGCACGACCTCGCGATCGCAGCTTTCGCGAACGCGGTCCCGCGTCCATGGCGGCTTGTGCTTGTGCAGAGTCGCAAGGCAAGGGACGGGCTCGTGGGGCTGGCAAATCGCCTGCACGTCGCTGATCGAATTGTCTGGCTGGATACGATCGCACGTGAAGATTTGGTCACGCTCATTCAAGCTGCTGGCGGCCTGATTCAACCGTCGATTTACGAAGGGTTCGGACTGCCAGTTTTAGAAGCCATGGCGTGCGGTTGTCCCGTAGTGGCGAGCGATATTGCGCCGCTCCGCGAGATCACGGCCAGCACGGCCGTCCTTTTCCCGGCGGGCGATTTCGACGCGCTCGCTCGCGCGCTGCGTGATTTCGTCAGGTCAAGCGGTCTGCGCCAATCTCTCGGCGAACAAGGGTTGTCCCGCGCTCAGGATTTTTCCTGGGACCATTGCGCACGCGAGACACTAAAGGTTTACCGCGATGCAGCGGCCCGACGCCCATGACGGACATGGATCGAGACGCGGACTCTGTGCCTAAAACGTTGGCACCAGACTATTCCGTGCACGGAGCAGCGCTTGCGCGCGGCGCGTTCATCAACACGATCGCCTTTCTTGCTTCCAATCTCCGCGGGATCTTCACCTTTCTGGTCGCGCGGCTGCTCGGCAGCGCGGTCCTTGGCATCTTTGGTCTGGCGTGGGCAACCATGGACCTGGTGAGCAAGTTTTCCACGCTAGGATTCGACTACAGTGCGATTGCATTCATCGCGAAGGCGGAAGGAGTCAACGATCGCGCCAGCAGCCGTCGGGTCATGAAGACGGCGCTCGCAATCTCCTTCACTAGCAGCGTTCTACTGGCGATCGGCGGATTCTGGGCCGTCTGGACGTTCGGGCTTTCCATTGGGATGCGGACAGAGTTTGTGCGAGCAACTGCCGTAATGCTGCTCGCCTTACCAGGTGTCACGCTTTATCGCGTAAGCACAGCCTTGTCGCGTGGGATGACAGTGATGCACCATGACATCTACTCGCGGGGCCTGACGGAAAGCTTCGGCACGGCGGCCGCGCTCCTCCTGGCGTTTGCGCTCGGCGCAAGACAACTCGCGCCGGAAATCGCCGCCATCGCAGGGACTCTCGCGTCTGGGCTCGTCGCTTTCGCGCTCGCGCGGCGTTTGTTCACGTTCGCACCCATACCGCGCTCACCTAACGATGACCTCGTGCCCCTGCTCCTTCGTGCCTCGGCGCCGATTGCCCTCTACGACTTGCTTAATATTGGCATCATGCGCATCGACCTCATCATGCTCGGCTGGTTCGTCGGACGCGCGCCCGGCGTGACGCTGGAGACGCTGGGTATCTACGCAGCGGCGGTCGAAGTCGGGAGCGGCCTGCGAAAGGTGAGCCAGTCCTTTACCCCGATCTTTACGCCCATCGTCGCGCGCCAAATCGCAGCTGGCCAGATCCGCGATGCTGAGGCGAGTTACGGATACCTCGCGCGCTGGATGCTCGCGGGATTACTGCCAGCGCTCGTCGTCCTAGCTCTGGCGGGAGGTATGATCATGACGATTTTCGGCACCGCGTTCCACCGAGGTGGCTTGTGGGTGGCGATCATCGGAGGAGCTTGCGTGCTGAATGCTTTCATGGGCCTTGGCGAGACGATTCTTATGGTCGAGCGGCCGAAGATTAATCTGATGAACTCCACCATCGCCTTCGTCGCCGCCGTCAGTTTGAATCTCAAGCTAATTCCAGCCTTCGGTGCGCTCGGAGCGGCGCTCGCGATTTTCTTCCCCTATCTGATTAAGGGGGTCCTCCGACGGGTCGAGATCTCCTGGCTCCTCGAATGGCGTTGGCCTTGGCAAGCGCTCGTCAAACCGTGGCTCGCCGCGCTCGCCCCACTCCCCCTCGCTTTGCTCCTCCGCTTCACGATTCATGGATGGTGGTCGGAGCTGGCGGCCGCCGGACTTTATCTTGCAGGATATTTCTTCGTCTGGCGTCTTATCGGACTGGATCCGAGTGATCATGCTGTTCTCGATCAGCTTTTCAAAAGAAAAGAAGCGGTAGGAGCGGAGCCAGTGAGAGAGATCGCGAGTAGAGGTCAGGTGTCCGCCAGCACTGAGATGCGTTGACCGCGCGCGTGGCTAGCGACAATCCGCCCGTCCTTCATCTCGTGCATCCAATCGCAGGCCTCGGCAATCGATGGATTGTGCGTGACGAGGAGCAAAGCCTTTTCACCCCGCGTCACCATTTCTTGCGGAAGCTCGAAGGCGCGCATCGAGTTCGCGGTATCGAGATTCCCGGTAGGTTCATCGGCGAGGATAACGCGTGGATCGTTCGCCAGGGCGCGCGAGACCGCCACGCGTTGCTGTTCGCCGCCGGAAAGATGACGGCTGGGACGTGAAAGCTTATTTCCAAGGTCGACGGCATCGAGCAATTCTGCCGCGCGATCTCGCATTTCATTTTCCGTGAGACGCCCAAGTCGGCGCATCGAATCATAACATTTTCCTGCGCGGTGAAGTCCTCCATCAAAAAATGGAACTGAAAGATGAACCCGATCAATTCGTTCCGCTTGCGTGCGAGTACGTTGTCACGCAAGTGCGAGATTAGCTCCGATTTAATTGTGACCCAGCCGCCGTCGAGTTGATCGAGTAGTCCGAGAATATAAAGGAGCGTGCTCTTCCCGCAGCCAGATGGTCCGACGACTGCGTGGATGGTTGCCGGGTCCAACGTGAGAGAAACTCCGCGTAGCGCGTGCACGCGCGATTCCTCTTCGCCGAGATAGCGTTCGACTTGATGGAGTTAGGTCAGTGTTAAGAGGCAACACTGCTTTTGTCCAAGTCTTCCGAACCGACCGCCTGTCGAACCAAGCCTGGAATGCGTCTGGCCCGGGCGACAATTTCCTTGCCGAGGACGGCCGCAGGCTTCTTAACGAGAAGTGAGGTACTGACAGCGCAATAAACGCCACAGCCCTGCTGGCACGATTTTTTGCGATAATTCGCATAGAGGTCCTCCAGCGTGACGTCCATGATGTCTTTGTCCGTGTGCACCATGCTGCAGATCCAAAATTTTCCCTGCGCGGAGACGAAGAACAATTTGTAGCCCGCCATGCACGTCCACTCGACATGCTCTCCGCGCAGCAGACTTCGCTGGTAATTAAGAATCGCTTCACTGGTGTGGATCTTTTCGCCGCGACGCTTTCGTTCAATCATCGAATCCACAAATTCTTCGAGTTCTTCGCGTGAACCACGCTCGACGCGAAAGCGACTGAGCGGATCGGCATGAACCAGACGCACCTCGGTCGGGATGCCGCGCGACAATCCAGTCTCTAGAACCGCTCTCGAGTCGGCCAGCGTATCCTGACAGATAACCCCAGTGATGTGCAAACTGATTTTGGAATCCCGAAAATAGTCGAGCTTCGGAAGAATGGTCTTGAAGGACTTCTTCGTGATCGCGCTTGGTGTCATCCGGTCGACACTGATTTGCAAGACCTGCAAACCGGCATCTTCAAGCGCGACAACCAACTTGCGAGTAAGAAGGAAGCCATTCGTTGTGAGACTCGTCGCAAAGCCGAGCTTCCGACAATAACGAACGATCTCCACAATGTCTGGATGAAGGAGTGGCTCACCGCCGACGAGAGCGATTCGCATCGTGCCCAAGTCGCGAATTTTTCGAATCCAGGTCTTGAGATTTTCCAGCGTCGGGTGTGGACGGCTATTGTTGTATTCGGTGCAATATGCGCAATCGAGGTTGCAGCGGTCCGTGACATAAAGGCTGCATTGGAGTGGCTTCCGATCGAGCAGACGCTTGCCCGATTCGAAAACATTGTAACCGGAAAATTCGCGGCCGATTTTGTTGAGAAGTTTCATTGGTCGCAGATTTTTTCTTTGGTCCTGGTGCGTGGGCGAGTTCCCACGTTTGGGGCCGAGCGGAGTATCTTACGGGGTTATCCCCTTCTGTCACATCCAAAACCAGGTCGGTCAGAAGGCCTCGATCCATCTTGGGCGAAGCAGTGTTTGTCCTGCTTGCTTCGCACTGGTTAGCCGCTCGATCCACGGACGGTATCGACAGGCGGGAGCCCGGCGGTGCGGCGCGCTGGGACATAACTGGCGATGATGCAGCCGTCTTTCATCTCGTGGATCCAATCACAGGCTTCGGCGATGACTGGATTGTGCGTGGCCAGAAGCAGTGCTTTCCCGCCTTCCTGCACGATATTTTGCAGTAATTCAAAGGCGCGATCGGAATTGGCCGTGTCGAGGTTGCCGGTTGGTTCGTCGGCTAGAATTACCCGCGGATCGTTCGCCAGGGCGCGCGCGATGGCCACGCGTTGCTGCTGTCCGCCCGACAGTTG
>Ga0066661_10000165_pt1 | contig 18464 bp, 9 predicted proteins | sample GraSoiAngelo_110_FD_66454 | JGI IMG/M metagenome (GOLD analysis project Ga0066661, IMG submission 66454) | Grasslands soil microbial communities from the Angelo Coastal Reserve, California, USA - 14_0903_12_30cm | ecosystem: Environmental > Terrestrial > Soil > Grasslands | place: USA... | reverse complement strand
TTTGCAGCGCAACCTTGTGCATTACTATGCTGTCACGCAAGCGGTGTTGCCGTTTCTCAGGCAATCGCAAGGTTGCATCGTAAACATTGCCTCAAAGGTGGCCATCACAGGACAAGGCGGCACTTCTGGGTACGCTGCGGCTAAAGGAGCGGTTTTGGCACTCACTGAAGACTGGGCGGCAGAACTGTCGGCATTTGGAATTCGCGTAAACGCTGTTGTGCCTGCGGAGGTCATGACGCCGCAATATAAAAGATCGGTGTCGCAATTCCCAGCATCTGAGGAGAAATTGCGCAGCATTGCTTCCAAGGTCACTCTAGGGCAGCGCATGACTGAACCTGACGAGATCGCGTTCATGGTTGCTTTCCTCTTGTCGGGCAAGTCTGCGGGTGTCAACGGACAGTCGCTCTTTGTGGACGGCGGGTACGTTCATCTGGATCGTCGTTTGAGTTGAGGCTATGATCGAATCTTCTTCTTCGCGGCATTGCGGCCGCATGCGAGCTCGCAGCTCAGTTGAAATTGTCCTGCCCGCTATGACTCAATGCCACGCAATGACGTTTCCAAGCGGAGAAATAAGCAGGGACGACGGCGCTCAAATAAGTTGACCTGAGTTCTTCTCGGATTTAATTGATCCCATCCATTCACAGCAGGGAGAGAAGAGAACTTTTTCCCCAGCGGTTGGTTGGTTTTGATTAAGAGTGGGCTGCTGGAGGGTAAGAGGAGAATGCGGGGTTATGACGGAGGGCGGGGAACAATGGGGGCTATGAATTACACGGCCAGGCGATTTGCCGTAGACTGCATGCTGGCGCTCGCATTACTTCAACATCCTGCCGTTCTCCGGGGACAGGGAATCCCCCATTTTGATCTGGATGCCGGCGATTTGAAACTAAGTGGGCCAGCGGAGCCGTGGCGTTTCGTCGATGCCGTGGGAGAAAAGGCCGGTGTATGGGGATTTGAGAGCGGGGTTTTGGAGGGATGGGTTTACCCTCTGAAAGTGTTCCATGATTTCAGTCTTGCCTTCCAGATTGAAGGATCACCGACGATCTATCCTGCAGAACACCTGATCCGTAGTGTGCGAGTTCGTCCTCAGAGTGTCGACTTGCAATATTCTGCGGAGCGCTTTACGGTCACGGAGACCCTCTTTACCCCGCGCCACGAGGCTGGCTTCGTGATTTTGCTGGAGAGCAAGAGCTCGGCTCCTCTGCGAGTGTTTGTGCGGTTCAGACCCGACCTCAATCTCATGTGGCCCGGCTCTGTCGGCGGCCAGATAGTTGCTTGGAATCAAGAAAAAAGATGGATGGAACTCAGCGAGCCCTCAGGCAATTTCTCCGCTCTCATCGGCTCACCAGTGGCGATGGGGGCGACAGCAGTAGGATATCACCCCTACTTGACCAACGATCAGCCGTATGAGCAGATCGAACTGCGCCTTGACGTGAAGGATGCGCGGCGAGCATACGTACCTATCATTGTCGCAGGCGGTATCCGCAACCTATATCAGCCCGCCGCGACGTACGACCGCATCCTTGGACATGTTCAGGAACTCTATGCAGAGAGCGTGAAGCACTACGCGGATCTCGATGCTAACGGGCCACAAATAGACACGCCCGATACCGTTGTTAACTCGGCCTTGCGCTGGTCGCGGATCTCGCTTGATCAGTTGAAGGTATGCAATCCTTATCTCGTTTGTGATTACGTATCCGGGTACGGTTCCTCCGGTACGGGGACACGTCCCATGTATGCGTGGTTTTTTGATGAGCCGAACATCAGCGAGCGGGCATGGCTCGACGTTGGCAGTACAGAAAGCGTACGCGAAGCCTTTCGATTCATTCAGAAATACCAGCGCGCCGATGGACAAATTCCGCATGAGATTTCGCAGAGCGCGGGTGTGATTGATTGGTTCAAGAAATACCCATATGCCTATATCCACAGCGACAGCGCTCTCTGGTATCTGATCGCGATGGGCCATTTCTACCGTTTCACTGGGGACCGTGCCTTTCTCGAGGAGAGCTGGCCATCAATACGGAAGGCTTATGGTTACTGTCTTTCGATGCTGAATGCAGACAATGGTCTCCCACAGATTCCACCGGAACATTGGGGATCGATGGAGACAGCCGGTGTCGCCGTTCAGGACTCGGCCATGGCAGGCGAGTGGATTGCGGCCCTGCGTGCAGTGGCCGAGTTGGCCCCGGTCATGGATGATTCGGCCCTCGCACAAGAGTCCAAGACGCGCGAGAAACTCGCCTCGGACTCGCTGGAGAAAATGTTCTGGAACCAGACGCTCGGATATTACGACTATGGGGTGGGAAAGTCCGGGGCCAAGGTCACATATTTGAATCCGGCGATTGCGTACAGCGCCTGGTTCGGGAGCCTGCCGCAGGAACGCGCCCGGGCAGTGCTGGAGCGATTGGCGACGGCAGAGTTTCTTTCCGACTGGGGTGAGCGGAGCATTTCGCTAGAAGACTCGCGCTACGACGAGAACTCTTACCAGGTCGGTTCGGCGTGGCCGTTCTTTACGGCGGCTCCCATGCTTGCCGACTATCGCTATCACAATGCAGTGCAGGGTTTCATCACGTGGATGTCGATGACTTGCCTACGCTCGTTTAGCGCGCTTGGAGCAATGCCGGAATCGCTGTCGGGATCCTATTATCGGCTGCTCGACAATGGAGTGCCGCGCCAGATGTTTTCCGAACTGGTGGCCATGCCAGGCTTAATTGAGGGAGTGCTGGGAATGGACCCCGACGTTCCTAGCGCAGTTCTCCACCTGACACCTCACATGCCGCCGAGATGGCCAGATGTTGCAATTCGCCAATTCCCCTTTGGACAAGGGAAGGTGACCTTCGAACTGCATCAGGAGCCAGAGCGGCTGACTGCTGACCTCACGACTCGCGGCACCTCGCCGTTGGTATTGGAATACTCGCCGGCATTACCCTCAGGAGCGAGAGTTGACTCGGTCATGGAAAATGGGAGAACGGTACCTTTTCGAACGGAGGATAACGGCAGTGACGTTCACGTCCATGTCAAGTTGACATCCGTGACTAGGGCGCACATCGAGGTGCGCTATCATGGCGGGGTTGGCGTGGATGTCCCCTGGCAGCCGAACCTTGAGGGAGACCAGAGCCGGAATCTTCACGTTCTCAAGACTTCCTATCACAACGGTCAATTTCAAATGATCGTGGAAGGGCGCCCGGACCTTAAGTATGAGATCCGACTGTGGACCCCATGGCAAGTCGCCGGAGCGACTTCCGCTGAGGATATCAGACAAGCAGGTAACTGGAAGACTTTGCGCGTTGCTGCACCTGCCAATGTCAGGGAGCATCTCGATAAAGTGGGGTATGTGAAGTGGACCGTGGTGGCTGCGCTGAAACCGGACTGAGGACTTGCTTGGCTCAATTAATTTCCAATTGGTCTTTTGCGGGCAGTTTCGGAAAAGTCGCGTGAGGCTCGGTTTGGTACCAGAATGCGACAGAAGAGATGTCGTCTGTCAGGGGCAAATACCTCCCACCGCTTCTCCATCCCAGCGCCTGGATGGTCACGCGCAGATCAGACACGAAGCGAATCGGGTCAGGGATGTGCCAGCGGTAAAGGCCAAATCTCTGCTGCGACTGGTAAAGTCCGTCGGGCTTGATAACCTGCACTAATCCGGAATAAGGGCTGGTGAATTCTTCGTACTGATGTCTCTCTGAATTCTCAAAATCGTAGGATCCATTAAAGTAGTCTTCCGTGCCCGTTCCGTTGATGGTGGGGTACTCCCGGTCTCCATCCAGGTAAAACTTGATTTCTCCTTCTCCCCACCAGCCGTTGTTGTGTACACCCCAGGCCATATAGGTTCCGACGTATTGGCCCCTACCCTTGATGCCGTCAAGAATCGTGTAGACCTGCTTATAAGGAAGAGGATTCACTCGCCGAAACTGGGCGTGGAAGTAAGCTGCATCTGCGGGCACCGACGATAGCGCGTAGTCCACCTGGTAAAAGAGAGTTATGGCTTTGTCGTCGAGATTCTCGATGGTGATTCTGGCCTCCTGTTGGAACGGCATAGGCCAATAAGAGTTGAAGGCGCTGCCCGGATTCACACAGACTGCCAGGGAAGAAATCCTGGCATACTTTCCCCAACCCATGGCAAAGAAATCACCCAGCGGCACTTCGACAGACGGCTCCTTTTCACCATCCCAGTACATGCGCAGAATGGAGAATCGCCAGTTGCCGGTCGGCGTCATCCAGATGTGCTGAATTGCGCCGGAGCCACGGATCTCGGCTACCGTGTACGTCGCTCCCGCAGCAATGTCCACCGATGGGCTGATTTTCCAGCCTTTGCCCAGATCACGCGCGGCCTTCGCCCCGGTCCCCTCCGTTAGAGTGCCGCCTTTGCCCTTTTCTCCGGTAGGGTTCTCCGGGCTGATGGACAAGGTTTTGGCATTGGAAAGCCGGTAGAGACTGCTCAAGTGATTGTCGAGCCCGCTGTAAGACGTTTCTTGGGCGATGGCAGTAAACGGGATCGAGAGGACCAGCACTGCAATAAAACACGGATTCGTTCTCATCTCACAAGCTCCTGTTGGCGGCTACGACAGACGCGGTTTTCTGTATCAGTGTGCCGCTGCAACTGGTTTGTTGGAACTTGGGTTCAGCGCCGCATGGCGCTCGAGGATTGTTGCACGATCTCGGGAAAAGCGGTGATGCGGAGCTTGGCCGCTCCATAGGGCACGAGCGTGACAGTCTCCTCGGGCGAAGAACTCCGCACAGGGCTCTTCGGTAAGGGGCCGGCTGAGCCGTCAACCGCCTGCCATTCTGGAACGAGACGTGCCCGCATGATGAGTTCGACGGGCGGCGCACTCTCCGAAAACGGATACCCCCCGATAGGGCCCTCGACCACCTTGATCGAGCCCGTTGGATGGGCAGCATCCACCACCAAGCCATAATTCCAAGGAGTTGTCGGCCGTACTTCCCAATCGGGCGCGAGAGCATCTTCGTCCAGCTTGGTCCAGTTCTCGCCTATTTTTAACGAGAAAACGAGGGGACCGCGTTCGATGGCGATGGAATTGTTTTCCCAGCGCGAAATACGAGGTGCCATGGGAAACTTCGCCTCCACGCGATCGCCTTGTCTCCATTCTCGGTTGATAACGAGATACGAGCCGCTGCGTACGTCATTAACCGCAGTGCCGTTGACTGCAACCGTTGCCCCCGTGGCCCAAGAGGGAATCCTCAGCTTGAGAGGAAACGTTATCGCATTCTCTGGGTTTACCGTCAGTTGCACGCTTTCGCGAAAGGGATACTCGGTATCCTCGGCGATCCGGACTTTGGCGCTTTCGCCCAAGATCGCTTCGACTTCGCTGGGCGCGTAAGCGACGGCGGCCAATCCGCCATCTGCCGTGCTCATCCACAAGCTTGACACCAGCTTGGGCCAACCCTGATGCATGTTTGCCGTGCAGCAGCCGAATTCGGGGGTGAGCCCATACAAATTCGCATCCACGCCGTTGGTGGACCAATGACGCGGCCGGCGGGTGCAGGCGATCTGGTTGGGCTGTTGGTCGTATTGATGGGCCCACATGTCATCACGGAAGGTGCCGGGCAGTGCATTGAAAGCAACTCGCTCCAAACGATCTCCAAAGCTAGGATCACCCAGGTCAGCTGCGATAAGTTCATAGGAAAACATGGACTCAACTACAGCGCACAACTCAATTCCTTGCGAAGGGTCCGTTCCTGCAATGTGTTCATCTGCGCTGAACATGCCATTGGGAATTCCGTGGTACGTATCCAGCATCTTGATTTGCTGATAGATCGCGTTTCGATCTTCCTCCGAGCCTGAAACCATGAACCACACGGGGGACATCTTCAGCGCCATCGCGTTGTTGACACCATGAGTTTGCATGGCAGGATCGGGGAGCCCGCTGCCCCGCCCATTCAGAATCGAGCGATTCGTCTTGCTTGTGTATACAAAGTGTTCGAATTGCTGCTTCCAATCGTATCCCTGACCATGCAAGACCCTGGCCAAGTTCAAAAGAGACGCGTCGCCGGTCCGGTTGTACAGCCAGAGGATGCTCACGAGTTCATCCTGCCAGCGGTATTTGCCCCAATCCTGTAAAGGCCGTTTCGGGAGTTCTCGGGCCTGAAAGGCAAAGTAGCGCTGCATCAAAGGGATGACCCGGGGATCACCCGTTGCGTCCTGGTACTGGGTCAGGGCTTTTAAAATGATCATTCGTGGCCACCAGTCCTGATTCGCGGCTGGACCGATGGAACCGTCCGCGCCCTGGTGAGTCAGCGTCCAATCGACCCACTTCTGCACCTTGGCTTTCAGTTTTGCGTCGTCCAACAGGTACGCGAGCGGGACGAGGCCATCTAGAAAATACGGCCCGCGCTCCCACGCCTCGCCGGTTCCGCCCAGCCACGCGCTGTTAGGGCCGACGTCAGACCACAACTCGTTGAGGTGACCACTCAGGCCGTCCGCCTGAATCCGCAGTTGCCGTTCAAGCCACCCTCTTGGCCGGATCGACGTGAGCGGCAACAAATACATGGGGGTCGCTTGCAGAGGAGGACGATTCCTAAAGACTTCGTGCCTGTTTCCTTCTTGAGGAATCCGTCGCGGCGCCGATTCGAGGTGGTCCATTTGCAGGGAGACACACGGTGCGCACAGAAGAACGAGGATCAACAACCAGCACGGCAACTGGCATGATTCCATTTCGCGCTTACCCCCTTCAGACTTCGGAAATCCCTGCGATCCGCATTAAATATTGCCGGTGGTTTGTGCCCTCAAACTGCCAAGCCGAGCCTGCGCTTTCGAGAGAAACGTGTGCCCCCTCTGCATCCTTCACGGCAACACTCCTAATCGATCCCGACCATATCCCCTCTATTCGTACTCGCTGCGAATCCAAAACATGAATTGCCAATTCCAAAAGCGCTCCCCGGTATTGCAGGTTCGATACCCGATATGTCCGGCCGCTCGCCAAGAAGGAGTTCGGGAGATTGGGGGACAGGAGCAGCTCATCGGGCTGTCGCGGATCCCGGAAGCCGATCAGATTGCGAATGATGTGAGCTGGAAGCACAGCGCCCCAGCCATAGCCTTCGCCGCCGTATGCGCCCTGCCCTCCCCAGACTTCGCAACTTATGCCGGGCCAGCCTAGTTTTGGAGCACTGGCGAGGTGCTTGCTCTCGGAAGATGGATTTGCCGGAGAACTCCGATCCGTGCTGCTGTAGACTCGCTCCGCAATGTTATGGATTACCTCAGAAGCGAGCTCCAGCTCCGCTGCCGACCAAAGGGACTCAATGTAGGGCAGCACCAGAGACGACCAATGTAGCCCGTCGCGCCAGTCTTCGGTCCCGGCTGGTGACGCATGCCCTGCCCGGGAATCGGCAAAGAACTTGCGAAGCGCAGGCCGCATCTTTTCTTTCTGCTCATCATTCGCAATGCCGCAGAAGAGGGGAGCGACCTGGCCCACATCGCGGCCAACTGACGTGACAAGTTGGCCATTTCGGGTATCGAAGTCGTAAAACCAGTCTTCCTTCCACAATGCCTGCGTTTTCTCAGCAAACACTTGCTGAGTCTTCCGCCAATCTTCTCGGGAGTTTGTGTCTCCTAACGCCTCTGCAAACTGCAGCATGATTCCAGCCGCCTGAGAGGTGGCCGCCTGCAATTCGACTATTCGCAGGAATTCGATCAATTCACCCCCGGTGGGTTGCTGGATGAGGAATCTTGTAGAGGCATCCATCCCAGTTTCCCAGCTACATTTCCCGATGACAAAGCCGTCAGCGTCGGTGCGATTCTGCACCGTCCAGCGCAGAAATCGTGCCAACAGCGGGTAGAGTCTAGACAACCATTGCTTATCAGCGCTGCGCGACCAGATGGAGGCAGCGCAGAAGAATGGATAGCACCATGAGATGGAAGTGCCACATTCGGTGCCATCGGCGGCCACCATGTTCATTTCTCCGTCCTCGCGGGAGCACGGAATACCCTCCGACGGAGCATTTGCGAAAAGTCCGTAGAGCACCTCCTTTGCGGTAGCTGGATCGGCATAACTCAGAGCCCACATATCAATGGAACTCTCTGCCAGCACCGTCCGAGGTGCCTGAATTTGCATGGCATCCCAGCTGTGTTTGTACATGCCTATCGGGCGCCGCACCATCATCCGTAGCGTTTCCAAGTCATAGACCCATCCATGCTTCCAGTAAGTCGGCCAGTCACCTTCCAATCGTGGAGCAGCACTCCAAAACGCTGCATCTTCGGTCACTTTAGTCATCCGTTCGTCTTGGGTCTTGGCCATCGCGTGGCGAGCCTCCTCACCTGCCAAAGCTGAGTTGTCGGCTCGCGCCAGAACGATAGTGTGCTCAGCCCTGGCACTGGGACGAGCATCGATATTGAACAGCAGAGCAGCCCGCAGCGGCTTAGGGTAGTAGCTGAGTCCTTCTTCTATCTTGGAAGGTGAGACCAACCAGGATTGAAGATCAGCTTCTTCCTGCCCAACAAAATGCGCTTCGCTGGAGAAGTCACTTACCAGTGTAAATACCTTCCCGGCGGCGAAAGACCTTATCCAGACAGAGTCGCTGGCCTTGTCGTAGCCCCCGACGAGTCCGTCCCGACCCCACCAGACAGCTCCTCCCAATTTGCAGTCGAGGAGCGCCATGAGCCGAACGGTCTGGGGCCGCGTGCCCTGCACCGCAACATTGGCTGCCACCGCATTCTCGCCCACCTGAAGAAACGTACTCTCTACCCTGGTGCCGTCTTCCGCGAATGCAAAGGTGAGCAGGTTCTTGCTGTGATACGGAGAAGTTAATTGGCCAGGCCGAAAATCTTCCGGCGTCCAAAACCGCTGTCCATTGATCAGAAATCCCAACCGGAGATGGGCTTCATAGACTCCGTTCTTTGCGAAATCGAAATAGCCTCCGGGTCCGGCCGGGAAATAGAAACCGAGGCCTATACCCGGCGATGAGCGCAGCACGCCGCTGCGATGCAGGTTCCAGCTATGGAACGGATTGTCCAAGTAGCCATAGGGCGTGTATTCACTCAGCGGGAAACTGCCCTTCGCTTTCGCAGTTTCGGTTCCTGTCGCAGCAACCGTGAGCTTTAGGCTAGACGCCAACACGGGCACGCCCAAGATGCTCATACAGAAATCGCGGCGATTGAGCACGGGGATTATTGTCCTTTAGGCTTATTAGGTACACGAGCGCAGAGAACCAGCCGGCCCTATCCTCCGGGTCTGGTGAGCCCGACCTGCTCAAACTCTCGGCTACGCTGCTCCATCTCCTTGAGCTTGTTAAGCATCTGGCTCGCTTTTTGCGGCTGGTTCAGTTTTCGGTAGTCCCTGGCGAGGTGATAGTAAGAGGAGGGATCGCGGGGACCGAGAGCTGCCGCCTTTTCGAAAAGAGGAATCGCCTCAACGATTTTCCCCTCCTGCTCGTACATCTTCCCTAGCTCGATATAGGGATACGGCAGCTTGGGATCGAGGCGGATCGCTTTTTGGAAGACGCCGCGAGCCTCTGTATATTCTGGACTGCCAGGCCGAGCACCTCTGCGAACCAGCGACGAGCCGAGCAGGTAGCACAAGATTGCACTATCACCCTTCTGCTTCAAGTTACGACGCAGTTCCTGGAGGACGTCGTTGTGGCCGTTTTGTTGGATGTCCGCCAGTTCCAAGGCAGCCACGGGAAGATCTTTCCCTGGAGCCAGTTTCCCAGCTCTGCGGAATTCGGCTCGAGCCAGATCAAATTCGCCAGACAGTGCGTGCAACACGCCAAGTTGAAAGAGCAGCTTCTCGCTCCCGGGTCGTGATTTCAGACCAAGTTGTACAATTTCGATCCCCAACGGGTAGGCATTGTGGTCAATACAAATCGTGGCGAGATCGAGATAGTTGTTTTCATCGGCAGGGAAAAGAGTAATCGCTTCGCGGAGCCGGTCAATCGCAAGCTGGGTTTGCTGATTCTTCTCGTAGGCTTGAGCCAGCAAGTTCAGATTATCCACGGAATGTCCATGCGCCTCGGCTTCCTCCAATGTGTGGATCGCCTCCTCGTAATTTCCAGCCAAGTAGTGGGCTAGTCCCAAATTATAGGTTAACGTGGGACTGTGACCGCCCTGCGCCGCGATGTCCTGGTACACCCGAGCCGCCCGTGAATACCGGCCACTCGTTCCTAACAAGTAGGCCAAACGCATTTCGATTTCAGGAGGCATGCGTGAAATGGCATTGCCGGCAATATCGAGATGGTGGTTAGCGGCGGAAGCATTCCTCCTTTGCAGGTCAAGCAACGCTGCGTAGGCATTCAGAACCGGGTCTCGCGGTTCTATCTTCAACGCTTGCTCGGTATGTTCAGCAGCCGTGGGTTTCTTCGTCTCCCATTCAAGAACAACCAGGTTTTTCAGCGCTGGGAAAAAATCCGGATGCGCCTGAAGAACTTGTTGAAAGACCAAGGCGGCTCGGTTTGCGTCTCCGCTGCCGAGCAGGGCCAGTCCCTCCAAGTTCCCTACCTTAGGATTCCCCGGATATTGCTTTCGCAGGAGTTGGATTTCGTCTAGTGCCGCAGTCCAGCGCTGCTCCTGAACTAGCTGCACGGCCAGACTGTACTCCGGCGGATCCTGCGCAGGCAGATCCACCGGAACCAGCAGTATCAGGATGCAGAAAGTAAGCACCCGGAGCAGCATCAAAATTCCAATCGGGCCCCAAGTTGAATCGATCGGGGCGTGAACACTCCAGTAGCCTTGCCGAAGGTTCCGCTCGTGACGTCGCCATCGAAGGTGTTCAAGTTGACGCGGTTGAACAGGTTGTACACTTCCGCCCGAAATTGAAAGTTGGCGTGTTCACGGAACCAGGGAGTCTTGAAGTTCTTCAGAATTGAGAGGTCCACCTGCGCCATGCCCGGTCCGTGAACGGTATTCCGCCCGACGTTGCCCTCTTGTCCCAAGGGGGGAGCCGGGAAAGCCGATGCGGGGAACAGACCCTTGAAGTAGTCCGAGCGGCTGTAGCTCGTATTCAGACTGAAAGAAGGTCGCATCGGCAAGTCATAGGTGTTGCCATCGCCATTGTAATCGCCGCCAGTGTTTCCAATCACCTGGCAGCTTGCCGCCAGAGTGGTCACACAGTTGGGGTCGTTCCACACCGGCACGAAGCTCGCGCGGGTAAAGATCGTTGCTGGCAAGCCGCTCTGGAAGATGGCCAGGCTGCTCGCCTCCCAGCCGCCGAACACCGCCCGGACTGGAGCCATCAAATTGCTTAGGGAAGGAAGGTGAGCCACAAAATTGAGCGCCACTTTCTGGCGAACATCGTTGGGAGAGAGCCCCCGCTGGGCAGCGACGTTATAAGCGTCGATCACTTCGCCATATACCGCTCCGGAACCGGGGCCGACGGCATTCACGTCATCAGTGGCCTTACCCACAGTATAGGACGTCTGGAACGTGTAATTCCTGCTGAAGATCTTTCGCACCGACATGGTTGCGCCGTTGTAGGTTGAGCTTGCGCTGTTATCGCCATAATTGACCGTCGCAAAATAGGGATTCCAGCGATGCAAGGTATCCTGATTCTGTATCAGGTCTCCAGCGAAACGGTTCCGGTCGATAACCGTATACAGATGCTTGCCCCCGGACCCCACGTAGTCCCCTTCGACGACCCAGTCGGGCAAGGGGCTGTACTGAACCCCGAGAAACCAGTTTTCGGCATAGGCGTACTTGATCCCTTGATCGACTCCACCCACCGACGCAAGATAGCCGGTTGGACCCCCAGCAGGATTCAATCCAGGAATGATCGGGGGATAGACGAAGCCGTATGGCGCGGTGTCGGTCGTTCCAAGGGCGTAGACGGGCTGCGGTCCGCTTGGATTTAGCACAGAAGCCGTAGCGGAGGCAACAAACGGAGGATTGTTGCGGGTCGCATCGCTCCATACCTTGTTCGGCCAACGGTCGAAGAACACACCGAATCCGCTTCGCACAGAGATCTTTCCCCGGCCAGTCGGGTCCCATGCAAATCCCACACGCGGAGCAAAATAGGCTTTTCGGGAATCTGTGAACATGTGCTTCACGCGGATAATCCTGGCACCGGCGATCCGTTCCGCCAGCGTGGAACCGGAGCCCAGTTGCAGGTTGGTCATATCTCCGTTGGCCTCGGTTGGGTTCCCGGAGAAGTCCCAGCGCAAGCCCATATTTAACGTCAGCGTTCGCCGAACCCTCCAGTCATCCTGCACATAGAACCCAAACGTAGTCGACCGGTACCCAAAATTTTGGAATGGCAACCCGCCGGTTTCCGCGTTGAAGTTGATACCGATCTCTTCGAACGGCTTATCGGTCGCAAAGTCGAACGCGTTATGAAAATTGAAGGTTGGCCGGTACAGCGGACCTGTGAAAGGAGCATTGTCCTGGTCTCGGTAAATATCAAATCCGAACTTAAACGACTGGGAGCCCCGGTTGTAGGACAACATGTCCCGCCAGTGGAAATCGTTCTGGACAAAACCCGCCGGCCCCCATCCTGCACCGAACCCACTCATGCCAGTCACGTTAATGGCGGGAACACTGGGATGCTCGACCGGCGAGGCACCATAATCCAGCATGAAACCCATGGCCGCTTCGTTTACCAGGGTGGGCGAGAAGACGTGTGTAAAGTTCAGGCTCGCGTAGTCAGCCTCTGCAGGCGGATTAGTGTTGAACGCCGGACGTGAACCCGGGCTGCTCTGGCTGGCCGTCATGCGGAAAACGTTGGCATAAAGGCGATTTGATCCGTTGCCGAAAATCTGGTCTACACGCGCGTTCCATTGAATGCCGTTGCGTGGAGTGCTGATCGAGAGCACACCCGGCTGAAACAGCGGCATGCTGCATGGCATACCAATCGAGTTTGTCCCGGTGCACGTCCCCAAACCAAGTACCGTCATCTCAGCTGCCACGGTAATCGGGGAGCCGCTCGCCGCCACAGTTGCCGGATAGCTGGTCAGCAGATGTGTCGCAATGTTGTTGGGAAAGTTTGTCTTCATGAAGCTGGTAAAGTCCGGAGTTTCGACTGTGTATCTGGCGGTAAAGGCTTGAGCGGACTTCAACTGGTCGTAACTGCCGAAAATGAAGGTGTGGTCCTTACGGATGGGGAAACCCAGAGATCCCCCGAACTCGTTCCGTCGAGAAACCGGGACTATCCGCCCGCTAATGGGATTCGGAGAATTCTGGAAGACGTTGCGCGCCGTAAGTTTATTGTCCGTGTGGTACTCGAACAAGCTACCGTGGAACTCGTTGGTTCCAGATTTAGTGGTGATCTGCGTCAAAATCGAGCTATTGCGGCCATACTGCGCCGAGTAATTGTTCACCGACACTCGTACTTCTTGAATCGAGTCTGGGTTGGGAGAAAGTTTGGCACTACCTCCATCCGGGTTGTCGTTCACAGAAGTGTCGTCCACATAGAAACCGTTGGACGATCCACGCTGGCCGTTGGCCGTGACCGAAGGCGCGTTGGCCGCATTGAAAATATCGTTGGCTCCCGCACGGTCTGAGACCAGGCCGCTGCCGGTGACTCCGGGCGTTTGCGCGATTACGTTGAGGGCATTGCGCCCCTCAAGGGGGAGGGCAAGCACTTCCTGCGCTGTCGTGACCTCTGAGATATGCGCCTCGGATGTTTCTACTAGCGGGGGCGCCCCGGTCACCTCCACCTTTGTGCTGACCTGGCCGACTCTCAGTTGGAAAGGAACTGCCTGAACTCTCGCAACATCAACGACGACTCCCGATTGTACAGCGGTATCGAACCCCTCCTTAGAGGCTTCCACCCTGTACTTCCCGGCCGGTAGCGTGGGAACGTGGTAATATCCCGTCGCGGATGTCTTAGTAACAAATACAAGACCAGTAGCCTCGTTCGTTACTCGAATATTTACATCCGCCACAACGGCGCCACTTGCGTCCGCGACGGTCCCGTCAATGGAGCTGCTGAATTGTGCGAACGCAGGTGTGCTCGTCGTGAGCGAGAGCAACAAAATCCAGCAAAGCATGCCCAAGAATGAGAAGGCAAGACAGAACGAACGAAATACGCCCACCTGTCGGTTCATGGCTCTAATCCTCAGGGTTTTTGAAGACTCCCGTCGTGGAGGTTGCTTGCGGGCCAATACCTGCAAATGAGAACGTAGGCTAGAGCGTAACGTCTGTCGCGTGTTAAACAGACTATTGACATGGCCAACAAGGTTCCATAGAATTCGTCCCCCTTCCGCGAGGAAATCAGATGCTATTCCGTTTCTGCAGTAGACCAAAAGGGGGAAGAAGTCTTTTTATTGCGCAAGCCTGCTGGATCGTCCTAGAGAGGGGTGTTAGCTGTTCGGAACAACAATACCCCGCTGTAACGCGGCACTCACCGCCTCGGCCCGATCGCTCACGTATAACTTGGCAAAGATGCGAATCGTATGATTGCGAACCGTGTTCTCACTGTTACCGAGAACCTTAGCAATTTCCCGGTTGGTGAGACCGCGAACCAGCAACTTGAGCACTTCCAACTCCCGGGGTGTCAGTTCGTGGCGGTCCTCGCGGCTAGCGAGAATTGGCTGAATACACGGCTGGATCCACTCCCGGCCGGCATAGACCTGACGGATGGCGCCGGTGAGTTCATCCCGTCCGACATCCTTGAGGACATAGCCGGAAGCACCGGCCTGCAGCGCCTGATAGACCTCTTCCTCACTCGCATAACTGGAGAGAACTAAGACTTTGGCGTCGCTACGAGCCTCGCGCACCCCAGCGAGGGCAAGCATACCCCCTCCATCGGGCATGCGCAAATCGAGCACCACCACGTCAGGCCGCAGAGCTCTAAATTTCTCGATGGTCTGGGCGCCGGTCATTGCCTCTCCCACAACCGCGATGTCCGGTTCGTTGTTGAGCAAGCTTTTGAGTCCCATTCGAAAAATGAGGTGATCGTCGGCGATCAGCACACGAATTACCGCGGCCATAATGTCTTCCCATCCTCGCTTTTATCGCGAGAGCCATGATCTTAGCGGTTGCCCGATTCGCTGAGTCCACGGAGGCGCTAATTTCCACAATTGCATACGGCGGGGAGGAATTGGCACAACCAACGTGACTTTAGTCCCGTGATCTGCGGAAGTGATCGTCAAATGGGCGTTCATACTGGCGGCACGCTCGCGCATTCCGGTAATGCCGAAATGACCATCCTCAAATGCAGGTGCCGTTGAAACTTCAAACCCGCGACCGTCGTCTTCGACTTCCATTCCTAGTTTTCGTTCCTCAAACACCAGTCGCACGGAGATCCGCGATGCCATGGCGTGCTGAATTGCATTGGCCACGGCTTCCTGCGCTATGCGCAATATTTGTCCTTCAGCTTCGCCTGACAAACGCTGCGGCGTTCCGTGACTGGCAATCGACAATTTCACGTGACTTTCCGAAATCAGGGGCCGGAGGACCTTCCGGAGCATGTTCTCCAAGGATTGGTCGGTGTGCAAGGTGCGCAGCGCCGCGATGGAGCGATGTGCCTCACGCCGGCTTTGGCGAGCCATGTTAAGAGCCATAGCGACCGGTGCGCTCTCGACATCTGACCGTGGCCCGTGCAGGGCGGACTCCAGTTGCAGCACAATGCCAGCAAAACTCTGGGCTAGTGTGTCGTGAATCTCACGCGCCATGCGCGATCGCTCTTCCGCCACAGCGCTCATCCTCCATTGCTCGGCGCGAAAATAGATAAATACGGCGGCCATCAGTAGGATCACCAGGGCGAACCCGCCCTCGACGAGGTGGCGCGTATCCCACCAGGGCGGTCCCGCCACGATGCCCATATCTTCGCTGGACCGCAGAAGCAAGGCGAAAGACGTCAAATTCTCCGTAAAGGCGGGGTCCGCGACGCAAACCCCTTTCAATCGCAACAGGCTATTCGGTTGAAGCCGGTCAAACATGAGATCCTGACGCGCGCCGTGTAATATGGCGCGGAACGCCTGATGCCCGCTTTGCAGATCAAGCACCACCGATCGTCCTTGCACGCGACTCTTGCCCAGCAGACGGCCCTCGATTTCGACAAGCATCCCGTCAAATGCACCGGTTGCCGCTTGCGAAGCTGTCACTGAAAGTGGCGGCGCCGGCCCTCTCGACCAGAGAAGGCGTAGAGTCGTGTTTCGTAACCTAACCCCTCCGGGACGGGCATCGACGACTCCGGTGACCTGCAATTCATCGCCGATCTTTACCGGCGAGCTTTGTGGCAACTCCACGGCAACTCCGCCTGAAGAATCTTCGATGTAAAGAACTGGGGCTGTCAGCACAACGCTTCCTCGAACGGTTACAGGCGACGCTTGAATATCCGACACGAAACGCAAGCTACCCAAGGGTGGAGTGTGAATATTCATGGCCGGACCGTTGGAAGAGGAATCCGTCGGCCCGACTGCCTTGCCGCTATAGGGAAGCAGTGAATTGAAACCTTGTTCCGTCTGCAGTCGTTCAGGGGAATCCGCAACTTGTGTCCTGTCGACGATTGCAGCCAGATCTGCTGAAACAGCAGGATTAGCGCGAACATTCTTCCACAGGCCACCCGAGGAATAAGAACGCAGTCCGATTCGTCCTTTTCGCGCGCAATCGTTCTCGACCATGGCAACGGCGGTTTCCTGCTGGCTTTCCGGATCTAGAGCTGAGGCAGCGATCTCGCATCCGACTGCGATCACTTTGAGGTGATACCAGTGAAACGGATGAATGGAATCTTTCACAGGCACGGCTTGATATTCCATCCAGCCGTGGTCGGCACGCCCGATGACCATGGTATTGTTGCGATCGCGCAGGCCTACGTAGTAGCCGCTGTAGGCGTCGACGCCCTCTTCCTCATCGCTCGAGCGCACAATCAGCCCGGCGTCTCCATTTTGTCCGAGCAATAGCACGTCGGCCTCCACCGTGTAATTGCTCCATTGTGAAGAACCGGTAATGAGCTTGGCCCCACGCTCGTCTGAGTTGTTCCGAATCGCGCCCCCGTAGGAGTCCCAGCTGCCTCCGTAGGCGTGCCATTCCGCAGTTTTTCCGGAGCCAAAAGAGTCACGATAGTGAGGTTCTTGTGGGTTACGAAACAATAGCGCAATCACGAAGAAAACGGCTATTAGGAAGAAACACAAAGGCGCAGCGAACCCCCTATCGATCTGACCCAGCCACCTCAATGCGGCATTCTCCAGTTAACCGACAGCATTCTTTGAACTTCATCCTTATCAATATTTACCTTGGTCACCAGCACCGGCTTCAACTCGATCTTGTCAGGAACAGGCTCTCCACGCTTTTGTGCTGCAATCGCTTGAATGGCACGGAATCCCATTTCATACGTGTTCTCGGCGATGACCGAATCAATGTCACCGTGTCGGATGCCCGCCATCAGATCCAGTTCTTGCTCGCATCCTATCAATTTGACCCGTTTGCTTATCCTGAGTGCGGCCAAGGCCGCCCATGTTCCCTCTGTGGCGGTTACATCGAGGGTAATTATGGCATCAAGGCTCGGCTTTTCAGTAAGAATCTCCTGTGCGATTTGTTGAACCTCGCCGGTGTTTGAGGATCCTGACCTTTTTTCTACGACGGAAATTTTGGGGAAGCTTTTTGCCAGCTCCACTTCGATGGCTCGGGCTCGCAGAATACTTGTTGGTCTTGAGGGGTCCAGGCCAAGCACCGCAACCTGCCCTTTGCCTGCCAGCAGCATGCCGACGCGCGTGGCCGCTAGGCGGCCGGTCTCCTGGTCGTCGTTCAAAATATAGGAAAGCCCTTGTCCGGGCGGGATAGGTAGGGAGGATCGGATGACTACCGTGGGAATGTGCTTGGACAGCGCCTGCCGGACTGAGCCGACGAGCGCCAGGTAGTTGGTTGGAGCGACTACCAGGCCAGCATACTCGGCGTCAATTGCCCTCTGGACCAGCGCAATCTGCCTTTCGATATCGTCTTCTCGCGTTGGCGCATTCCAGTAGATGCGAAATCCGGTTTGGCTCCCAGCGGCTTCCGCTCCGCCATGCGCGGCTTCCCAAAACTCAGTGGCTGTCGTCCCCGGAATCACAGCAATCGTCCGCGAACTCTGGGGGTGGCAGGCACACGTGACCAGACAAAAGAACATTGTGAAAGCCAGGCAACATGCGACAGGATTGAGTCTGGCCCAGAATCGATAAAGAACCCACCGTTTTTCCCAAGGTTTCGTTTTACGCGTCGTAAAATCATGAAACCGATGGCTGCGGACTTTATCCTCGTTTTGTCGTATCTCGCACACAAGCAGTTTCTCGATGTTTTCAGGCCGTATGGGGAAAAATAATTGTCGTTGATGAGAGTAAATAGTTGACACCAGACAACCTTCGGAGCAATTTACTAAGCCGCACTGAATCGAGTTTGACTCTTTCCTGCAGGAGGTGAGCAATGAGACATATACTTGGTGCGGCATTCGCACTAGCCCTAAGCTTTTCCATTCAGGTGACAGCTCAGACTTCTCTCAGTCTAAGCACAATATTAAGACGGTCTTCATCATTTTGATGGAGAACCACAATTGGACGGGCACCCAGGACGCCACCTCGATTGAGGGTAGCCGCTACGCACCTTACATCAA
>Ga0066661_10000163_pt1 | contig 18599 bp, 16 predicted proteins | sample GraSoiAngelo_110_FD_66454 | JGI IMG/M metagenome (GOLD analysis project Ga0066661, IMG submission 66454) | Grasslands soil microbial communities from the Angelo Coastal Reserve, California, USA - 14_0903_12_30cm | ecosystem: Environmental > Terrestrial > Soil > Grasslands | place: USA... | reverse complement strand
GCGGCCCCTCGGGCGAGACCAGGCCGAAGGGCACCGAGAACGGCGCCACCGCCGACGCGAAGCGGCCGGCGCAGGATGCGCCGCGGCCCGACGCTCCCACCACCCGAACTCCCGTGTCGCCTCCGCCGCCTCCGCCGCCGGAGGCGGGCACGCGACCGATCGCGCGGCCGATGCGGCCCGCCGGTCCGACGCCTCCGCCGAGGCCGGCCACCGGCTCGTCGCCGGTCGGGCCACGCCCGAGCGGACCCGTCGCGCCGCGCCCGCCCGCGCCGCCGCCCCGCCTGGGCGGCACGCCGCCGGCCTCGATCGTGCCGCCGCCGGGCGTGCCCCCGCGGCCGCCGATCACGCGGCGGACGCCGATCGGCGAAGACAGCCCCGGCGCTCCGCCGCCGATGACGCGCCGGACGCCGGCCGGCGAAGCCGGCCCGAGCGGCCCGCCGCCGTCCATGACACGCCGGACGCCCGCTGGCGACCCGGGCCCAAGCGCCTTGCCGCCGCCGATGACACGCCGGACGCCCGCTGGCGAAGCTGGCCCGAGCGTCCCGCCGCCGTCCATGACGCGCCGGACGCCCGCCGGCGATGCGAGCCCGGCCTCGAACGCGCCGCCGCCGCCGATCACGCGCCGGACTCCGCCGAGCGACCCGGGCCCCAGCGCCCCGGCGGCGCCCCCGCCGCCGAGCGCGCCGTTCGTGCCCCGGCCGCCGGCGCGGCCCAACCCGGACGAGGCGGCGACGCGGCCGGTGACCCGGATGCCGGCGCCGCCCACCCCGCTGCCGGCGCCGCCGGGCCCGCTCCCGACCGCCCCGCCGCCCGTGACCCCGCGCCCGCCCGCGTCCCCGGCCCGCCCGACCGGCGCCTCGGGCGGGCCGCCGGTGGAACGGCCGACCCGGCCGACGGCCGCGCCGTCGCCCGCGGCCGCCCCGGTGCCGCCGCCTCCGCTGGCTCCGCCGCCCCAGGCCGTGCCGCCGCCTCCGCCGGGCCCTGCCCCCGCGGCCCAGGCGCCCGCGCCGCCGCCGGTCGCGCCGCCGCCGCCGGTCGCGCCGCCGCCCACCCCGTCGCTGCGGCCGCCGCCGGCGGGTCCCGAGATCCCGTCCCGGCCCCGGCCGCTGGTCCCGCCGCCGGGGCCGCTGCCTGCCGCACCGCCGTCGTCCGCCGGCCGGCCGGGCGTCCGCCCGCCATCGGGGCCGCCTCCGGGCGCCCTGCCCCCGGGCGTGCCGCCGCCGCCGAGCGCGCCCCCGCCGGGCGTGCTGCCGCCGCGACCGCCGAGCGGCACCCGGCCCACCGGCATGCCCTCCCGTCCGCAGGGAACGGTGGGCGGACCGCCGCCTGCGCCGCAGGCCCGGCTCGGACCCCCACCCGGGGCCCCGCCGCGCCCGGGCCTGAGCCCGCGCCCGCCCGCCGGTCCACCCCCGGTGGCCGCGCCCGAACCGGAGCCGGACGACGACCCGTTCGTCGTTCCCGAGGTCCAGCCGGCGCGCCCGGCCGCCTCCATCCGGGGCGAGACGTGGGACCTGCTCGGCCAGCCCCTCGGCCTCCGCATCGACGACGTGAGCCGCGTGTTCAAGTCGGGCGACGTCCAGGTCGCGGCGCTGCAGAACGTGTCGTTCGAGGTCGCGCCGGGCGAGTTCGTGGCGATCACCGGGCCCTCGGGCTGCGGCAAGTCCACGCTGCTCGCGCTGCTCGGCGGCCTCGACCGGCCCAGCAAGGGCCGGGTCTACGCGGCCGGGGCCGCGCTCGACCAGGTCGGCCGCGCGCAGCTCGACGACTACCGGCTGCAGCGCGTCGGCATCATCTTCCAGACATTCAACCTCGTGGCCTCGCTCACGGCGGAGGACAACGTCGCGCTGCCCATGCTGCTCGCCGGCGTCCCGCTGGAGGAGCGCCGTCAGCGCGCCCGGCGCCTGCTCGAGCTGGTGGGCATGGGCCACCGCGCCCGCGTGCGCGGCGGCCGGCTGTCCGGCGGCGAGCAGCAGCGCGTCGCCGTCGCCCGGTCCCTGGCCAACCGGCCCGGCCTGATCCTGGCCGACGAGCCGACGGGCAACCTCGACTCCTCCCGCGGGGCCGAGGTGCTCGACCTGCTCCAGGAGCTCAACCGCAACGGCTGCACCGTCATCCTGGTCACGCACGACCCGGAGGTGGCGCGGCGGGCCGACCGGGCCATCCGGCTCCGGGACGGCAAGGTGGTGCCGGGGGTGCAGTCGCCCCGCCGCACCGGCCGCGCGCCCGAGCAGCTGGATCCGCCGCGGCGGCTCTCCCGCTCCGACGCGATCAAGCTCGGCCTGCAGAGCACGGGCCGGCGCCCGCTGCGCACGGCGATCACCGCGGCCGGCGTGGCGATCGGCATCGGCGTGATGAGCATGATCCTGTCGCTGGCGGCCGGCCTCCAGCAGCAGGTCGTGGACACGGTGACGTCGGACACGCAGCTCCAGACGGTGGACATCCGCGGCCCGCTCCCCGGCGGCCAGCCCCGCGCGCTCGACTCGACCGCCCTCGCCAACCTGGAGACGATGAACTCGGTCCAGCTCGGCTGGGGCCAGACGATCGTGGGCGGCACGCTGGGGCCCGACGGGGGCAAGAACCCGCCGGCATACTCGGTCGTGGGCCTGCCCCCGCAGCGCTCGCACTCGCCGCGCTCGGACATCCTGGTCGCCGGCCGGCTGCCGACCGACGACGCGGCCCAGGAGGTGATCCTGACCGCCGACCAGGCCCGCAAGTTCGGCTGGGGCCCGGCGGACGCGCTCGGCCACAAGATGCGGTTCACCGGCCTGTACCAGGGGCCGCCGGGCACCAGCGCGGCCGCCTCCAAACCGCAGCAGCTGGTGCTGACCGTGGTCGGCGTGGCCAGCGGCGCGCCGGGCGGCGATCCCTCGTGGGCGCTGCTCCCGTACGAGACCGCCAACCAGTTCACGGTGAACATGCGCAGCGCCAACAACTGGACGCGCGACCCGTACGTCGGCATCACGCTGATGGCCGATTCGCTCAACCACGTGACCACGGTGCGCGACGAGGCGCAGCAGGCGGGCTACTCGGCGACCACCAACGAGGACCAGCTGCGGGCGTTCGCCGAGCGGCTGAACTACGTCGAGCTGGCGCTGGCCGGCCTGGCCGTGATCGCGCTCGCCGTGGCGGCCCTGGGCATCGCGAACACCATGTTCTCGGCCGTGCTGGAGCGGACACGGGAGATCGGCGTCTTCAAAGCGCTGGGCTCGCGGGCCCGCGACATGGCGCTGATCTTCGTGGCCGAGTCGGGCCTGATCGGGATCGCGGGCGGCATCGCCGGCGTGCTGGTGTCGGCGCTGCTGGCCAAGGTCGGCAACGACCTGATCGACCGCGTGGCGCAGAGCCAGGGCTCGGCCGGCGGCCTCCGCCTGTTCGAGCTCAACCCGCTCATCGGCGTGGCGGCCGTGGTCGTGGCGATCGGGATCAGCGCGCTGAGCGGCCTCCTGCCCGCGGTCCGCGCGTCCCGGCTGGACCCCGTCCAGGCGATCAGGTACGAGTAGGCGCCGGCCGCCGTGCGGTTTGCGCCCACCGAGCTGACGTCGGCCGAGGGGGCGCTGCAGCGGGAGGTCCGGGCGTTCCTGGCCGCGGAGCTGCCCCGGGGCAGCTTCACGCCCGGCCTGGGCATGCAGGCGGGCCGGGACCGCGCGTTCTCGCGCAAGCTGGCGGAGCGGGGCTGGGTCGGGATGGCGCTGCCCCGCCGCTACGGCGGGGGCGATCGGAGCGCGGTCGAGCGGTTCGTCGTCGTCGAGGAGCTGCTGCGCTGGGGGGCGCCCGTCGGGCACCACTGGGTGGCGGACCGGCAGACCGGGCCGGTGATCAACCGGTTCGGCACGGAGGCCCAGAAGGAGCGGTTCCTGCCCGCGATCTGCCGCGGCGAGCTGTCGTTCTCGATCGGGATGAGCGAGCCGAACTCCGGCAGCGACCTGGCGTCGGTGCAGGCGCGCGCGACGCGCGCCGAGGGCGGGTGGCTGCTCAACGGGACCAAGATCTGGACCAGCGGCGCCCACGTGAACGACTGGTTCATCGTCCTCTGCCGGACGAGCGACGAGCCCGACCGGCACGAGGGCCTCAGCCAGCTCCTGGTCGACCTCCGCTCCGACGGCCTGCAGGTCAACCCGATCCCGTTCCTGGACGGCACCGAGCACTTCAACGAGGTGGTCCTGCGCGACGTCTTCGTGCCCGACGACCTGGTGCTGGGCGAGGTCGGCATGGGCTGGGCCCAGAACACGTCGGAGCTGGCGCACGAGCGGGGCGGCCCTGACCGCTGGCTCTCCACGTACCTGGTCGTCGAGCAGTTCCTGCGCGAGCACGCTGATACGCCGCTGGGCGAGCGCGCCGAGGGCTTGCTGGGCGAGGCGACCGCGCGCTGGTGGGGCCTGCGCCAGCTCTCGCTGTCGGTGGCCCGCCAGATCGACCGCGGCGAGGCGCCGAGCGCCGAGTCGGCGCTGGTCAAGGAGATGGGGACGCGGTTCGAGCAGGACGTGCTGGCGGCGGTCCAGCGATTGGTGGACCTGGAGCCGTCGCCCGACACGTCGTCCCCGTTCGAGCGGCTGCTGGTGCGGGCGGTGCTGACCGCCCCCTCGTTCACGATCCGCGGCGGGACGAACGAGGTCCTGCGCTCGGTCGCCGCGCGGGGGCTGCGGTCGTGACGGACGCGCTGCTGCTGGAGGTCGCGGACCGCGCGCTCGGCGACACGTGCACGCACGAGACGATCCAGGCCGCCGAGCGCGACGGCTGGGCGCCCCGGGTGTGGGCGGCCGTCGCGGAGGTGGGCCTGCACCGGATCGCGCTGGAGGAAGGGGGCACGCTGGGCGACGCGCTGGCGGTGCTGCGGATCGCCGGCCGCCACGCCGCGCCCGTGCCGCTGGCCGAGACCGGGCTCCTGGCCGGGTGGCTGCTGGCGGGCGCGGGGCTGCCGGTGGGGGACGGCCCGCTGACGGTGGTGCCGGGCCGCCCGGAGGACCGCGTGGAGCTGGCCGGCGGCCGTCTCCGGGGGGTGGCGCACCGGGTGCCGTGGGCGCGGGCCGCGGAGCGGGTGGTGGCGCTGGTCCCGTCCGGCGACGGCTGGCTGGTGGCCTCGGCGCCGGCGTCGTCGCTGACGGTCGAGCCGCATGTCAGCCTGGCCGGCGAGCCGCGGGACACGGTCGCGTTCGACGGCCCGGCCGACGTGGCGCCGGCCGCGGCCGGCGTGGACGCGGACGCGCTGCGCCACCGGGGCGCGCTCACGCGGGTGCTGCTGATGGCCGGCGCCCTGGAGCGGATGAGCGGCCTGACCATCTCCTACACGAACGAGCGGGTGCAGTTCGGGCGTCCGGTGGCGCGGTTCCAGGCGGTCCAGAAGCACCTGGTGGACGGGGCCGAGGACGCCGTGCTGGCCGGCATGGCGGCCGACGGCGCGGCGCGGGCGGCGGAGCGGGGCGAGGCGCGGTTCGAGATCGCGGCCGCGAAGCTGCTGGCCAACCAGGCGGCGTTCAGCGCGACCCGGGCCGCCCACCAGGCGCACGGCGCGATGGGCATGACCCGTGAGTACCCGCTGCACCACCTGAGCCGCCGGCTGTGGGCCTGGCGCTCCGAGTACGGCGACGAGCGGTTCTGGAGCGCCCGCCTGGGCGCCGCGGTCCGCCGCGCGGGCGCGGACCGCCTGTACCCGTCGATCACGGGCGGGTCGGAAGCCCTCATCGTCTGAGGCCGCCGCCCCGGCCGGCGGTAAGCTGACTCCCGATGCAGGCCTCGACCTACCCGCTCGTGGACGCCGCCGAGGCGGCCGAGACCGTACTCGCCAACACACCCCTCCTGCCCGCCGAGGAGGTGCCCCTGGCCGGCTGCCCGGGCCGCGTCCTCGCCGAGGACCTGGTGTCGGCGGCCGACCTCCCCGGCTTCGCGGCCAGCGCCGTGGACGGCTACGCGATTCGCTCGGCGGACGGGGGCGGCCGCCTGCGCGTCGCCGGCGAGTCCGCCGCCGGCAGGCCGTTCACGGGCGAGCTGCCGGCCGGGGCCGCGGCCCGCATCCTGACCGGTGGCGTGCTGCCCTCCGGGGCGGACACGGTCGTGATGGTCGAGGACGTCGAGCAGGGGCCGGACTGGGTGCTCGTGCCGGACGGGTTCGCCGCCGGCCGCAACTACCACGAGCCCGGCGACGACCTCCGCCGCGGCGAGCTGGTCGTGCGCCGGGGCACGGTGCTGGGCGCCGCGGAGCTCGGCCTGGCCGCGTCGCTCGGCCTGCCCGTGCTGAAGGTGCACCGGCGGCCGCGCGTGGCCCTGATGTCCACCGGCGACGAGCTGGTCGAGGTGGGGCAGACGCCAGGCCCGGGCCAGATCACGGACTCCAACCGCTGGGCGCTCCTGGCCGCGCTGCGCGAGGCCGGCGCCGACGTCACGCTGCTCGGCGTGGCGCCGGACCAGCCCGAGCCGCTGCGCTCGCTGGTGACGAGCGCGCTGCACGGCCACGACGCGCTGGTGACGTCCGGCGGCGTCTCGGTCGGCACGCACGACCTGGTCAAACCGCTGCTCGAGTCGCTGGGCCGGGTGCACCTGGGCCGCGTCCGGCTCCGCCCCGGCAAGCCGTTCACGTTCGCCACGCTGCCGGAGGGCCGGCTGGCGTTCGGGCTGCCCGGCTTCCCGGTGTCGTCCCTGGTCACGTTCGAGGTGTTCGTCCGGCCCGCGCTGCGGAAGATGCAGGGCTGCGCGGCGGTCCAGCGGCCGGTCCTGCGGGTCCGCCTGGGCTACGAGGCCCGGTCGAGCGCGGACCGGACGGAGTACCAGCGGGTCATGCTGGTCCGCGAGGACGGCGAGCTGGTCGCCCACACGACGGGCTCCCAGTCGTCGTCGCGCCTGCTGTCGCTGGCGGGCGCCCACGCGCTGGTGCGCGTGCCGCCGGGGGACGGCGGCCTGGCCGCGGGCTCCCGGGTGGACGCCCTGATCCTGGCCCTCCCCGACTGATGTAAAGACCCTTTGCCCAAACGGGCGTTCGCCGTACAATGGCCTCGATGTCCAGCCCGTACCAGATCGATGCGCCGTTCGAGCCCAGGGGCGACCAGCCGCAGGCCATCGCCCAGCTGGTCGAGGGGGTCCACGCGGGCCTGCGCGAGCAGGTGCTGCTGGGGGTGACGGGCAGCGGCAAGACGAACGTGATGGGCTGGGCCCTGCAGGAGCTGGGCCGGCCCGTGCTGGTCCTGAGCCCCAACAAGACGCTGGCCGCGCAGCTCTGCGCGGAGTTCAAGCGCCTGTTCCCGCGCAACGCCGTCGAGTACTTCGTCAGCTACTACGACTACTACCAGCCCGAGGCGTACATCGCGCGCTCGGACACGTACATCGAGAAGGACTCCAGCCGGAACGAGGAGATCGACCGGCTCCGCCACCGGGCCACCACCTCGCTGCTGACCCGCCGCGACGTGATCGTGGTCGCCAGCGTCAGCTGCATCTACGGCATCGGCGCGGTCGAGGACTACCTGGGCGAGTCGCTGGAGATCCGCAAGGGCGAGTCGATCCGGCGCGAGATCTTCCTCCGCAAGCTCACCGAGATGCTGTACGAGCGCAACGACTACGACCTGGGCCGCCTCCGCTTCCGGGTGCGCGGCGACATCGTGGACGTGGTGCCGGCCAGCGAGGAGAAGGTCTACCGCGTCGAGTTCTTCGGCGACGAGATCGACCGCATCCAGGAGCTCGACTCCGTCACCGGCGAGATCCTGAACAGCAGGGAGGAGCTGCGCATCTTCCCCGCCAGCCACTACATCACCCCGCGCGAGAAGCTCGAGCTGGCCCTTCGCGACATCGAGGTCGAGCTGGACGAGCGGACGAAGTGGTTCGAGGAGCACGGCCGGCTCCTGGAGGCGCAGCGGCTGCGCCAGCGGACGATGTTCGACCTCGAGATGCTGCGGGAGACGGGCACGTGCGCCGGCGTCGAGAACTACTCGCGCCACCTGACCCGGCGGCAGCCGGGCGAGTCGCCGTACACGCTGCTCGACTTCCTGCCCGAGGACTCGCTGATCTTCGTGGACGAATCGCACGTGGCCGTGCCCCAGATCGGCGCCATGCTGGGCGGGGACCGCTCGCGCAAGGCGGCCCTGGTGGAGTACGGCTTCCGCCTGCCCAGCGCGTTCGACAACCGCCCCCTGAGCTTCGACGAGTGGGACGAGCGCGTGGGCCAGATCGTGTACGTGTCGGCCACGCCGGGCCCGTACGAGATGGAGAAGGCGCAGCGCGTGGTCGAGATGGTCGTCCGCCCGACCGGCCTGGTGGACCCGCAGGTCGAGGTCCGCCCGACGGAGGCGCAGATCGACGACCTGGTCGCCGAGCTCAAGAAGCGGATCGAGGTGGGCCACCGGTCGCTGGTCACCACGCTCACCAAGCGGTTCGCCGAGGACCTGACCGACTACCTGAAGGAGTACGGCATCCGGGTCCGCTACATCCACTCGGACCTCGACGCGCTGGAGCGGATCGAGGTGCTGCGCGACCTGCGGCTGGGGACGTTCGACGTGCTGGTCGGCATCAACCTGCTGCGCGAGGGGCTGGACCTGCCCGAGGTGGCGTTCATCGCCATCCTGGACGCGGACAAGGAGGGCTACCTGCGCGCCTACCGGCCGTTCATCCAGATCATCGGCCGGGCCGCCCGCAACATCGAGGGCCACGTGATCATGTACGCGGACAGGGTCACCGACTCGATGCGGGACGCGATCGACGAGACCGAGCGGCGCCGGGCCCGGCAGGTCGCCTACAACGAGGAGCACGGCATCACGCCGGAGACGGTGCGCAAGGCGGTGTACGCGCTGGAGGTCCAGTCGAAGGACCTGGAGGCGGACGCCGTCGAGCTGATGGCGGGCGCCGGGCTGCCCCGCGAGGACCTGCTCGCCATCGTGCGCGACCTGGAGAAGGAGATGCGCCGGCTGTCCAAGGAGCTGGCGTTCGAGGAGGCGGCGCGGGTGCGCGACCGCATCATCGCGATCCGCAAACGCCTGGCCGGTGAGGACGTGGGCGAGGACGACGCCGACGTGGCCCTGGCCATCGCGGCCGCACCGAAGCAGCGCACGACCCAGGTCCGCAACTGGCGGCGCACCCGACGCGGCCCGTAGGCCGCGCTCCGGACGGCGAGCCCCCCAGTCCGGCCGCGCCGCTCCTGATCGGCGGCACCCTGGTCGCGTCGCGGCTCGTGATGCTGGCCGGGATGACCGTGGTCCTGCACGGCATCCCGTCCGCGGCGGTGTACATGGCCGCCCACTTCGCCGACGCCGACTGGTACCACGCGATCGCCGCCAGCGGCTACGCCGGCGGGGCCGAGCTGAAGGCCGCCTTCTATCCCGGCTACCCGCTGCTCGCGGCCCTCGTCGCCGCGCCGTTCCGAGTCCTGCTGCCGGCCGCCCTGCTGTCGGCCCCGGCGCCGCCGGACACGTCCGTGCTGGACTGGCTCGTCGTCGCGGCCCAGCTCATCGTGTCCAACGCGTGCCTCGTGGTGGCGCTCGTGGCGCTGTGGAAGCTGTACCAGCCGCGGCTGGGCACCACGGCGACCGTGATCGGGAGCTGCCTCCTGCTGGCCGCCCCCAACGCCTTCTTCCTGAGCAGCGGCCACTCCGAGTCGGCGTTCCTCGCGGCGTCCGCGCTGGCGTTCCTGCTGGCCGAGCGCGGCCGGTGGGTGGCCGCCGGGGTCGCGGCCGGCGCCGCGGCGCTGATCCGGGCGCCCGGCGTCCTCCTGCTGCTGCCGCTCGCCCTCATCTGGCTGCGGTCGTCCCGCCCTCGCGGGCCGGCCCTCGCCGGCCTCGCCATCGCGCTCGCCGGCGCGGCCGCCTTCCCCGCGTACACGTGGGTGGCGTTCGGCGACCCGCTCCGGTACGTGCGCGCCGAGGCGTACTGGCACGGGTCGCGGGCCAACCCGATCGCGACCTACCTCGAGCTGCTGCGCCGGCTGTGGCTCGGCGCGGGCGAGGTGCTGCGCCTCCGGCCCTCGCCGATCGACCGCTGGTACTCGGCGAGGGTCCAGGTCCTGGACGGCCTGATGCTGCTGTGGGCGACCGCGAGCGTCCTTCTCGGCCGCGTCCCGCTCGGCCTCGCCCACGTCGCGTGGGTCCTCCTGCTGGTGGCGTACCCGCTGCCCGCCGGCGGCAACCCGATCAGCACGAACCGCTACCTGCTCGTCGGCTTTCCCGCCTTCTACCTGGCCGGCTGGTGGCTGCGCCGCCGGCCGCTGCTGGCGGTGCCGGCCGCCCTTGCCGGCCTGGTCGCGCTGTTCGTGCTCTCGGGCGAGGCGATGAACTCGTTCGTCGGCTGATCGGCGGCGGCGCGCTCAGGCGGGCGCCGCGCACAGGGCGTCGAAGCCGGACGTCCAGCTCGCCGTGAGGTCGGGGAAGATCGCGTACGCCTCGTACCCGTCCAGCGCCTCGACGAGCTCCAGCCCGGACCGGCCCATCGCCAGCACGGCCGTGGCGTGCACGTCCGCCTCCACGATGTCGGCGCCCACGACCGTGACGCTCACCACGCTCGTGGCCGCGGCGCCGGTATGCGGGTCGACGACGTGCGTGCCCTTCTCGTACGTGCCCGACGTCGCCACCGCCAGGTCCGTCGCGAGCACCACGCGCACCACGCGGTCGCGCTGGACCGGGTGCCGGATGCCGACCCGCCACGGCTCGCCGTCCTCGCGGTGGCCGCGCGCCACCACGTCGCCGCCCGCGTTCAGCAGGTAGTTGCGGGCGCCGTGCCGCTCCAGGATGGAGCAGGCGCGGTCCATCGCCCAGCTCTTGACCAGGCCGGAGGGGTCGAGCCGGCCGCCGATCCACGCCGAGAACCAGCCTCCGGTCGCCCGCCGGTACCGCTCGCAGAGGTCGAGCACCGCCCGCACCTCGGGCTCGGCGTCCTCGGGCCGCAGCTCGCCGCGGTCGATCCGGCTGACGTCGCTGTCCCGGCGGTACGTGCTGAACAGCGCGTCCATGCGGCCGAGGTCGGCGAACGCCTCCTCGAGCGCCGCTGGGCCCACGCGAGCGTCGCGGACGTCGACCGTCACGGGCATGCCCATGACGTCCCGCCGGGAGCGCAAGCCTACGCCAGGTGGTCCTGCCGCATCGCGTCGTTCACGGACTCGGCGTACGCCTCGCTGGTGAACGTGGCGCCGGAGATGACATCGATCTGCGCATTCTGCGCCCGGATGACCTCGGAGCGGAGGACGGGCGTCACGTACTGCGTGATCTCGGCCGAGCGGGCGCGGTCGCTCGGCATCTGGACGGCCACGACGTCCGTGATGCGGCCCGACGTGACCACGATGCGCACCTGCACGTCGCCGAACCGGGTCGGCACGAGCGCGCCCGTGAACGAGCCGTTGGCCGGCCGGTTGGTGGGAGCGGGGGTGGGGGTGGGCGTGGCCGTGGCCGCCGGCGCGGCCGGAGCGCTCGACGGCGTCTCCGAGGTCGCCGGCGCCGGCGAGGGGGGCGGCGCGGCCGCCACCGGCCGCGCGTGCGGCGTCACCCGGAACGTGACCAGCCAGACCACGCCGACGACCGTGGCGACCACGGCCCCGATCGCTCGCTTCACAGCCGGAACGCCTCCGTGTGCAGTTGCTCGGGCGGCACGCCCAGCCGCTCCAGGCTGTCGGCGACCGAGCTGGTCATGCCGGGCGGGCCGCACACGAACACCTCGCGCGTCGCGGCGTCCGGGACCAGCTGCCGCAGCCCGGCCATCCGCAGCGGGTCGCCGCGCCGGCCCTCGCGCCGCTCGCCGATCACGTACTCGACGCGGACGTTCGGCGCCGCGGCCAGGCGTGCCAGCTCGTCGCGGAACAGCACTTCCTCGGGGCGGCTGCACCGGTACACCAGGCACACGTCCTTGCCCAGCGCCGCCAGCCGCTCGGCCAGGGAGCGGAGCGGCGTGATCCCGACCCCGCCCGCGACGAGCAGCGCCCGGGGACCGGCGCACGCGCGCTCCGTGAAGCTGCCGAACGGGCCCTCCACCAGCACCGGCGTGCCCGGGCGGACGCTCGGGATGGCGCCCGAGAAGTCGCCGATACGCTTGACCGTCAGGCGCAGCCAGCCGTAGCCGGCCGGCAGCGACAGCGAGAACGGGTGCGCCTGCCACCACCGCTCGCCGTCCAGGAAGCGCCACAGCATGAACTGTCCGGCGGCCGTGGGCAGCGCGTCGAGGTAGCGGCCGCCGACGTAGATCGACACGACCCCGGGCGCCTCGCGCACCACGTGCTCCACCCGGAACCGGTGGCGCTGGTAGCGCAGCAGGGGCAGCGCCAGGCGGAACCACAGCAGGCAGGCGGCGACGGCGGCGTACAGCACCAGCCAGTACGCGGTGAACGCGCGGCTGGCGATGAAGTCCGCCCCGGTGGCCAGCTCGTGGCCGAACGCCAGCGCGATCGCGAGGTACGTGTAGAGATGGACGAAGTACCACGTCTCGTACGCGAGCCGGCGCCGGGTCACGGTGATCGAGATGCCGACCACGACGAGGAGCAGGACCAGCCCCGCGATCGCGGGCAGCAGCCCGTCGTACGCCGTCACGAAGTCCGAGAGCTGGGACAGCGGGTCCAGGCCGTCCAGCAGCTGGTACCCGACCGTCTGGAAGACCGCGTGGGCGACCAGCAGCCCGATCGCCATGTAGCCGTTCCAGCGGTGCAGGACGGCCAGCTTGTCGAGGCCGAACGCGGCGTCCAGCCACGGCTGGCGGGTCATGAGCAGCAGCTGCCACAGCGCCAGGTACGTGCCGAGCAGGCCGGTGACCCGGCCGACCGCGTTCAGCATGTCGCCGGCGCCGAGCATCGGCTGGGAGCCGGTGCTCGCCCACCAGAACGCCAGGATCACGAGCGCGTTGCCGGCGAACAGCAGCCAGCAGAACCAGCGCGTGGCCCAGACTGGGCGGTCGGCCGCCCTGGGCGCCGCGCCCAGCAGGGCAGGGCCGCTCGGGATCACGCATGCGACCATAGCGGCGGCAGATTGGAGATCGCTTAGAGCGTCACCGGCTCCCCCCGCTCGGACGACTGGATCGCGGCCAGGGCCAGCGCCAGGCTGCCCAGGTTCTCGCGTCCGGAGCTCTCGGGCTGCCGGCCGGCCCCGATCGCCGCGATCAGCTCGGCCAGGCTGCCGGCCTGGTCGGCCAGCGGCAGGACCGCCAGCGGCAGCTGGCGCTCCCCGGCGGCATCGCGCACGATCACCCGCTCGGCGCCCTCGCCGCCGAGCAGGTCGCGGCTGGTCCACCACACCTCGCCCCGCTCGAACGTCATGCGCCACTCACCGGCCCACGCCGTGTCCGCGGACCAGGTGAGCCAGCTCCCGCGGTAGCTGACGACCAGGTCGCCGAAGCGGATCGCCGCGACCGCGGTCGGCGGCCCGTCGAAATCGCTCCAGGCCGGGTTCCACGCCTGGCAGCTGATCCACGTGGCATCGCGTCCGAGGAGCAGGCGCATCAGGTCGAAGTGGTGGATGGACATGTCCATCAGGAGCGGCTGCGCCAGCAGCCGGTGCCCGGTCCGGACGCCGGGCTCGGCCACCGTCGAGCGGTGGCGGAAGTCCACGTCCACCGCGGCGAGCGGGCCCAGCCGGCCCGACCGCACCAGCTCCACCACCGCCCGCACCGCGGGGAAGAAGCGGTAGTTCTGGCTGACCATCAGGACCAGCCCGCGCTCGGCGGCCAGCTCGACCAGCCCCCGCGCCTCCGCCAGCGAGGGCGCGAACGGCTTCTCGACCAGCACGTGCCTCCCCGCCTCGAGCGCCGCCCGGGCTACCGGCACGTGGCCGGGCAGGCTGGTCGAGACCAGCACCGCCTCGGAGTCCGTGGCCGCCAGCGCCCGCTCCAGCGACGTGAAGCAGCGCTCCGCCGGGACGCCCGCCTGCTCCCGCGCCAGCTCCAGCGCGCGCGGGTCGCTGTCCACGCAGCCCACCAGCTCGACCTCCGGCACCCTCGGCAGCACCAGGCGCGCCCACCAGCGCCCCCAGCCGCCCATGCCCACCTGCAGGAGGCGCACGGCTACTGGACCACCTGGCGCGTGGTGTCGATCGTGGATACCCCGCCGGCCACCGGGATCACGACGCCGGTCAGGTACGCGCCCGCCCGGGACGCCAGGTAGATCGCCGTGCCCCCGACGTCCTCCGCCGTGCCGGCGCGCCGCATGGGAATGACCGCCACCGTCTGCTCCTCCACCTCGGGGTTGTCGAACACGACGCGCGTCATCCGGCTCGGGAAGAGCCCGGGCGCGATCGCGTTGACCGTGATGTGGTCGCCGACCAGCGCGTGGGCCAGGTGCCGCGTGAGCATGTGCACCGCGGCCTTCGAGGCCGAGTAGCCGTAGTTGGGCCAGAACGGGATCACCAGCCCGTCCACCGAGCCGATGTTGATCACCCGGGCGGGGTCCTCCACCGTCGCCGCGGCCCGGAGCAGCGGCAGCAGCCGCTGCGTGCAGTGGAACACCGACCGCACGTTCACGTGCAGCACCCGGTCGATCTGCTCGATCGGGTGGGTCTCGACCGCCTCGCCCCAGGCGATGCCGGCGTTGTTGACCAGGATGTGGAGCCGGTCCTCGCGGGCCTCGATCGCCGTCGCCAGCTCCTCGACGCCCTCGGGGGTGCCCACGTCGCAGGGCACCGCCACGCAGTCGCCGGTGGCGGAGAGCTCGGCCGCGGCGGCGCGGCAGGCCTCGGCCCGCCGGGCGCAGATGTACACGCGGGCCGCGCCGGCCGCCAGGAACTGGCTCGCGATCATGAAGCCGATCCCCCGCGAGCCCCCGGTCACCAGCGCCGTCTTGCCCTGGATGGAGAAGAGGTCGTTCATCCCGGACATCGAAGCACAGCGCCGGACTGTGCCATCGTCACGTGGCATGTGCGCACTTTCCGGCACCGGCCACCTGGTGGACATCGGCGACACGCAGCTGCACGTGGTCGAGCGGGGCGCCGGCGACCCCCTGCTCGTGCTCCATGGGGGACCGGGGCTCGACCACCACGAGTTCGCCGACTACCTGGACCCGCTCGCGGACCGGCACCGCCTGGTCCTGGTGGACCAGCGGGCGCAGGGCCGCTCGCCGGCGTGCGACCCGGCGACGTGGACGCTGGAGCGGATGGCGGCCGACGTGGTCGCGCTCGCCCGCGCCCTGGAGCTGCCCCGGTACGCCGTCCTCGGCCACTCGTTCGGCGCGTTCGTGGCGCTCCAGTGGGCCGTGGACTTCCCGGCCGAGCCGGGCCCCGCGATCGTCTCGTCGGGCCTGCCGTCCAGCCGGTACCTGGCGCGGGTGGAGGAGAACCTGCGGGCGTTCGAGCCGGTCGAGCTCCGGGACCGGGTGGCCGCTTCGTGGGCCCGCGAGCAGGACGTGCGCACGCCGGAGGACGTCGGGGCGCTGCTCCACGACCAGATGCCGTTCCACTTCGCGGACCCGCTCGACCCCCGCATCGTGGACTTCGAGCGGCGCAGCGAGGGCGCGGTCTACTCGGCGGAGGTGCTCCGCCACTTCTCGCGGGAGGGGTACGGCGGCATCGAGGTCGAGGACCGGCTGGGCCAGGTGCGCCGGCCCGTGCTCGTGCTGGCCGGCCGCCACGACCGCACCTGCGTGGTCGAGGGCGCCGTCGCGATGGCCGATGGGATCCCGGGGGCCACGCTCGTGGTGTTCGAGCACAGCGGCCACATGACGTACGTCGAGGAGCCCGAGCGCTACCTGGAGGTGGTCCGCTCGTTCCTGGCCGGGTCCCGGTGACCGGGTTCCTCACCACGGCCGACCTGGAGGCGGCGCGCCGCTGCGTTGCCGCCCACGCGCACCCGACCCCGGTGCTCACGTCGCGGCTGCTCGACGAGGAGACGGGCTTCCGCGTCGCGCTCAAGGCCGAGATGCTCCAGCGCACCGGCAGTTACAAGATCCGGGGCGCCCTGAACAAGCTGCGGACGCTGAGCGACGAGCAGCGCCGGCGCGGCGTCGTCTGCTCGTCGGCGGGCAACCACGCCCAGGGCGTCGCGCTGGCGGCGGCGCTGAGCGGCGTGCGGGCCGTCGTGGTCATGGCCGAGAACGCGACGCCGGCGAAGGTGGCCGCGACGCGTGCGTACGGGGCCGAGGTGGTCCTCCACGGCGCGATCTGGGACGACGCCAACGCCCGGGCGCTGGAGCTGGTCGAGTCCGAGGGCCTCACGTACGTCCACCCGTTCGACGACCTGGACCTGATCGCCGGCCAGGCCACGCTGGGCCTGGAGCTGGTCGAGGACGTGCCCGACGTGGACGTGGTGGTCGTGCCGATCGGCGGCGGCGGGCTGATCTCGGGCGTCGCGCTGGCCGTGAAGGCGCGCCGGCCGGGCGCGCGGGTCATCGGCGTCGAGAGCTCCGGCGCGCCCGGCATGCGCGAGAGCGTGCGGGCCGGCGCGCCGGTCACGCTGGAGCGGGTGGACTGCGTGATCGACGGGCTGCGCGTGCGGCGGGTGGGGGAGACCACCTGCCGGATCGTCAGCGCCTGCGTGGACGACATCGTCACGCTGCCGGACGAGGAGATCTTCGAGTCGGTGCTCTGGCTGATGAGCCGTCAGAAGCTGGTGGCCGAGGGCGCGGCCGCCGCCACGGTGGCGGCGTTGCGGCACGGGCTGGTGCGGGCCGCGCCCGGCGCCCGCGTCGCCTGCGTGCTCAGTGGTGGGAACCTTGGCCTGGACCGCCTGCGGGGGTCGAGCTGGAACTAGGCGACCCGGCGGGGTCTGGCTTCCGGTCCGGCCCGCCGCCGCCCCAGCCCCCGCCCAGGTCCGGCGGCCCGTCCCCCGGGCGGTCGCGCCGCTGCCAGCGCAGCTTGGGCGGGTAATCCTGGCGGTAGCTGCGGGCGCGCTCGGCCGCGATCTCGAAGTTCTCGCAGAACTTGTCGTTGCCGGTCGAGCGCCGGACGGCCAGCACGTCCTCGCGGAGCTCGTCCCAGTACATGTCGAACGCGAAGGTGTCGAACAGCAGCTCCTCGGCGATGTGCCGGTGCAGGGCGAGGACGCTGACCTCCTCGAACAGGTGGGCGAGCTGGACGTAGTCGTCCGCGACCAGGTCCTTGCGGAGGAGGCGGGCGAACGCCGAGGCGGTCGGCTCCTGGTGCAGGATCGCCATGATGGCGACGAAGCACGGGACCTGGTCCTGCGTGGACCGCCCGAAGTCGATCCGGCCCGCCATGAGCCGATGCTACCGCGCCATCTCCGGAACGTCCTCGGCGATGCCGCGGACCAGCGCGAGCAGCCGCCGGCGGGAGCGGCGCAGGGGAGGCAGGTCGGCCAGCGAGACGAGCCGGACGATCAGGTCGCACGTCTCGTCCACCACCTCCAGCGTGCGCAGGCGCCCGGGCGACGCGTCCAGCATCCAGAAGTAGAGGACGCCCATCTGGTACAGCCAGAGCAGGCGGGGCAGCTCGACCGCCAGGTCGGCGGGGAGCCGGGCGTCGGAGCCCTCGACGACGCGGGCGTACAGCGCGATCACCTCGTCGCGCAGCGTCGCCGCCTCCGTGCCGAACGCGTTGAGCGCGCTGCCCGGGTCGGCGACTGTGCTGAAGATCGAGGCGGAGACGTCGTGGAACGGCTCGCACGTCATCACGGCCGCGCGGATCACGCCGCGGAGGCGGGCCGCCAGCTCGCGCTCGCGGGCCAGCACCGGCTCGCTGGCCGCCTGGTGCCGCTCGTGGACGTGGCGGTAGAAGGCCAGCACCAGGTGGCTCTTGGTCGGGAAGTAGTGGTAGGAGCCGCCCAGGGAGACCCCCGCCCGCTCGGCGATCGCCCGCATGGTCGTCGCCTCGTAGCCGCGCTCCTGGAAGAGCTCCAGGGCGGCGGCGAAGATGGCCCCGCGGGTCTGCTCGCCGCGCGGGGTCCGAGTCGCCTCCACGCTCAGTACGGGAACCGCCCGCCGGCCCGGCGCAGCGGCTCGTACTCCGCGGCCGGCCGGGACGCCTCGACGGGCCGCTCGGCGCGGCGCTGCACCAGCAGCGTCGCCAGGTGGAGGCCGCCCAGCAGGAGCAGCACGAGGCCGAGCTTCACGGTGACCGCCTCCACCACGTCGGCGGTCGAGGCGACCGCGCCGCCGACCGGCAGCAGCAGGGCGACGCCGCCCAGGCCGGCGAGCTGGAGCCCGCGGTGCAGCGTCCGGCCCGCCCACAGCGTGAGCGACACGGCGCCGGCCAGGTAGAGGACGTATTCGACGAGCCTGAGATCCACTGTTCCCACCCCCTCCTCGGGGAATCGACTGGACTTTGAACGTGTTCAACTTCAGTGTACTCCACCCGCCAGCCGCAATTCGAACATGTTCAATTCCAGCCTGTCGGGCGGAGGGGACGTTGCGGCACAATGGATGCGAACAGATGTCCCACGCGATCGACCACATCACGATTCGCGGAGCGCGCGAGCACAACCTGAAGGACGTCACGCTGTCGATCCCGCGCGACCGGCTGGTGGTCTTCACCGGCCTGTCCGGCTCCGGCAAGTCGTCGCTGGCCTTCGACACGATCTACGCCGAGGGCCAGCGCCGCTACGTCGAGTCGCTCTCGGCCTACGCGCGACAGTTCCTGGGCCAGATGGAGAAGCCCGACGTCGACGTGATCGAGGGCCTCTCGCCAGCGATCTCGATCGACCAGAAGGGCACGTCCCGCAACCCCCGGTCCACGGTCGGCACCGTCACCGAGGTGTACGACTACCTGCGCCTGCTC
>Ga0066661_10000160_pt1 | contig 18789 bp, 12 predicted proteins | sample GraSoiAngelo_110_FD_66454 | JGI IMG/M metagenome (GOLD analysis project Ga0066661, IMG submission 66454) | Grasslands soil microbial communities from the Angelo Coastal Reserve, California, USA - 14_0903_12_30cm | ecosystem: Environmental > Terrestrial > Soil > Grasslands | place: USA... | reverse complement strand
GCCAGCGATCCTCGCCGACAGTTGGTCCCCGATAACGGTCGTGAATGCGCCCACGCCGCGCGCGGCGCACTCGACGATATTTACACGCATCGATGGAACAGACCAGATGATCGTCTGGGGCGGCCAGGACTCCCCGATGGTTCCCTTCGCCGACACGGGAGCGCGCTGGAAACGCTCGTCGAATGTGTGGACGGCCACGACCACGACCAACGCGCCATCCGGACGCGAAGGCCAGCCCGCAGTGTGGACGGGACACGAGATGATCCTCTGGGGCGGCGATGACGGGATCAACTTTCTTAACACTGGCGGCCGCTACGATACCGTCACCGACACCTGGCGATCGACCTCACTCACCGGAGCACCTGCCGGTCGTTTCGGGCATTCCTTCATCTGGACCGGCGATCGGTTGATCGTTTGGGGCGGCGCGGTCGGCTTCGGCGGCGATGTGAACACCGGCGCGCTCTACGATCCCGTCACAGATAGCTGGTCGCCGACCACAACTGTCGGCGCCCCCTCTGCCCGCGACGGTCAAGCCTCGATCTGGACCGGATCGCAGATGTTAGTCTGGGGTGGCATCAGCCTGGGTAACTATGTGAATGACGGCGCGCTTTATGACCCACGCACCGATACTTGGACAGCTATCTCTACCACCAATGCGCCATCACCACGACTCTTCTTCGCTTCGGGTTGGGACGCCACGAACCTGTTCATCTGGGGCGGTGTCAACTCGAGCTTCCGCCCCCTGGCAAACGGGAAGCTTTATAACACGCGCACGGGTGTCTGGAGAACAATCTCCAGGACCAATGCTCCTACACCACGGCTCGGCGCCACATGTGTCTGGTCGGGCAACGCGTTCATCGTCTGGGGAGGCTCGGATGCGGCTGGAAACCCGATCGGTACCGGAGCGAAGTACGATCCCGTCGCCAACACGTGGACGACCATGACAACGACTGGTGCTCCCGCGCCGCGCTCGAGTCACACCGCGATCTGGGACGGCTCCCGAATGATCGTCTGGGGCGGCTCAGGTGAGTGCTGCAACAACTGGTTCAACGACGGGTTTGCCTATACACCGTAAGAGCGGGGAACCGGAGCGAATGGCGAGACGCGCTCGACCGACGCCTCGCCCGAAGCTGAGCCCACGTCCGCTTCTCTTGCGCCTTTCTGAGGATTGGTGATTGGTACGGAGGGCGGATGCCGTTCTTGTTACTTTATTTCTCAGCATTCACCATTCACTCTCGCGCACCTGACGCTTGGCGGCTGAGTAACAGCTCTGCGATGTCGAGCACCTTCACGTTTTCCCCTCCTTGCGTGCCCGCCATGCCGTCGGTCATCATGTTCAAACAAAACGGGCATGCTGTTGCGAGCGTGCGCGCGCCGGTCGCGATAGCTTCCTGCGAACGCAAGACGGAAACGCGCTGCGACGGTACCTCCTCAAACCACATCCGACCTCCGCCCGCACCGCAGCAGAAAGTCTTTTTCCCGCAGCGAGGCATTTCGCGAAACTGCGTGTCCCTGGCAGCGCCTACCACCGTGCGTGTCGCATCGACTTCCCCGTTGACACGAGCTAGGTAACACGGGTCGTGCAACGTGATCGGCTCACCATTACCGGTGCCTTTGCCATTACTCAATCGTCCCGCCCCGACCAATTCTGCGAGCACCGTTGAGTGATGTTGTACTTCGTATTGGCCGCCGAAGTGCGGGTATTCGTTCTTGAACGTGTTGTAACAATGTGGGCATGGTGTCACGATCTTCTTCACCTTGTGGCGCGTCAGGGTCTCGACATTGGCCTGCGCAAGCTGTTGGAAAAGGAACTCATCGCCGATTCGACGCGCGGGATCGCCGGTGCAACGTTCCTCCGTCCCCAGGACGGCGAAATTCAGTCCCACTTCCTTGAGTAGCTGAGCGGTCGCACGCGCGACCTTCTGTGCGCGCGGATCGAATGACGCGGCGCAGCCGACCCAGAGCAGATAATCGAAGTCGGGATTCGATTCGACCGTCGGCACGTCGAGGCCTTCCGCCCAGGCTAGGCGGTCGGAGTTGGGGCGACCGTAAGGGTTGGACTGGCTGTTGATCTGTTGCAGCGCTCGCGCCGGCGGCCCAGAGATTTTCCCTTGGCCGACCAAATGCCGACGCATGTCGCTGATCAAATCGACGTGCCCGATCAACACAGGGCACTCCTGGACGCACGCCTGGCACATCGTGCAGGCCCAAAGCGTTTCGGCCCGGATCGTCTGGCCGTGCAACTCGCCGCCGCGCGACATCAATCCGCGCAAGTCGATCACGACCGCTTTGGGCGAAAGCGGTTTGCCCGTCGCGGTCGCCGGACACGCGTCTTCGCAGCGACCGCACTCCATGCAGGAATCGAGGCTGAGCAGTTGTTGGCGCGTGAAATGCTCGATTTCGCTGACGCCGATGAGGCCCGTTCGCTCGACCTCTTCCATCTTCAACGGCACAAGCTTGCCCATGGGCCGCTCGGGACGGGCGGCGATGTTGAGCGGGCCAGTGATCACGTGGAGAAACCGATTCACCGGAATCGTGGCGAAGAACACTGCGACTAGGATTGTGTGCAGCCACCAAGCCCACAGGTGCATCGTTTGGGCGGTAACCACGTCGATATCGCGCAACAAAGTCGCATCGATCAGCCAGCCGACAATCGACCAGTGCGCCACCCACGGTTGCACGTGGGTGTAATGCATGCGCAACGCTTCCACCACGAAACCAGTAATGCCTAACGAGAGAAGCAATCCCAACAGCCACCAGTCGCTCTTGTTGTGACCGAGGCTCGGCTTCCGTTGAAAGGCGCGCCGATACATGGCGAGCAAGCAACCGACGATGAATGCCACACCGAAGACGTCCATCGTCAGTTCGTAGATCAGGTAGTACCAGCCGTGGTGAAAGTAGTACGGCCCATCGTAGGCGATCGCCAACAGGGTGGTGCCGATGGTCAACACCACGAAACCACTGAAGAGCAGCAGGTGGAGTAGAGCGCCGAGCGCCTTGCGATGAACGCGTTTCTGCGCCAGTGCGTAGACGACGAGTCGCCGAATCCACACCCGCCAGTCACGCTCAAATCCGCCCGGTTGACCTTTACGCCAGAGTCGCAAGCGGGCGACGACCTGCCATACGAGTACACCAATACTCGCCGCGATCATGACGAAGAACACGACGCGCATCCACGGTGCGATGTTGCCGAACACTTCGCGCGTGACGCTATTTACATCGGTTATGACAAGGGATGAGATCATCTAGGGCTGGAAGAGGCGGGCGTGAAGAGCGATGGCCGCGTTTTTCATGAGGTAAAGCGAAGCAGCACGCCGACCGGACGGTAGCTGCATCGTCTAACTAGGTTTCTCTAGTGAATTCATCAAAGAACTTCCGATCTATTTCAAAAGTTTTTCGTGGAAGTAAACCTAGCTCGAGGTTTTCGAACAAATGTATTAAGTCTTCACCCGCCACTAACTCAATCGGCTCAAAGAATCGGATGAATTCTGGACCTTTATGTTTCACGGCACGAATCTATCCTTCTGGCTTAGCTTCGGCGAATTAATTCGATGAGTTGTGGGACGATCTGATGCAGGTCGCCCACCAGGCCGTAAGTCGCCATCTGAAAGATCGGCGCGTCGGGATCTTTATTGATCGCCACGATGATCCGCGAATCCTTGATGCCCGCCAGATGCTGGATCGCGCCGGAGATGCCAAGCGCGATATACAACTCGGGCGCGACGATTTTGCCGGTTTGTCCGATTTGGTAGTCGTTAGGCGCCATATCTGCGTCGACCGCCGCTCGGGTGGCGCCAACCGCGCCCTCCAACGCGTCCGCCAATCCGCCAACCAGACGCTCGAACGTTTCCTTGTCCTTCAGCGGCCTGCCGCCGCTTACCACGACCCGGGCTTCGGTTAAGTCGGGCCGGTCGGACTTGCGTTGTTCGCGCGAAATGAATTCCATGCCGCTGGGAAGCGACGTGGCGTCGAACGCGAACCGCTCGGTGGGACAGGGTGCTGCGTTCGCCGCAGGCGCCTCGAAGGCGGTGGCGCGGACCGTTAGTACGCGGCGGTCGCCCTCTACCTTGATCGTGGCCAATATGCTGCCGGCGTTGATGGGCCGTCGGTACGAAATAGAGCCGTCCGTTTCTTCGATCGCGAGCACGTCGGTAACCATCGGCGCGTCGAGCAGCGCAGCGGCGCGCGGCAAAACGTCTTTGCTGAACGTCGAGGAAGTGCCGAGGAGAGTCTTCGCGCCCTGTTTTCGCGCCGCTTCCACAATCACTGTCGCGTAACGGTCGGCCAACGGTTCCGCCAATGCAGGGTGGTCGGCGACAAGCACTGCACACGCGCCGTACGAAACGAGAGACGCGGCGATCTCGTCCAGGCCATGGCCGAGCACGAGTAACGCGTACTCACCGCCGAGTTGTCGCGCCAGTGTGATCGCGTGCAAGGAGGGACGCTTCGCGTGTTGGCGATCGTGTTCGATCAGTACGAGGGTCTCAGCCATGCTCGGGTGGCGCCTGTCTAGCGGGAATTCACCGCGTTGTCAAAGCACCTTCGCCTCTCCCCTCAACTTGGCCATCAATTCTTCGACCGAGTCGACGCGTGTGCCGGCGGCGCGCTTGGGCGGACGCGAAGTGGAGAGCGTAGTGGTAAGAGGCCGCACGGTCACTCTCAGTTGATCGCAGGATAGGATCTCAATTGGCTTGCGGCGTGCCTTCATCAAACCGGGCAGCGAGACGTAGCGCGGTTCGTTGAGGCGCAGGTCAGTGGTGATTATGGCGGGCAGCTCGATTGCGACGACCTCGAGGCCGGCGTCGGTTTCACGGGTGCAGCGGGCGCGCGTCTTGTTGTCGAGGAACTCGATCTTCGAGACGAACGTCGCCTGCGGCCAACCCAACAAGCCGGCCAGCATCTGCCCGACCTGATTCGAGTCGTCGTCCACAGCTTGCTTGCCCATGATCACGACGTGCGGCGCTTCCTTCTCGATCAGCGCACGGAGAATGCGCGCCACCGCGTACGGATCAAGCGCGCGGGAATCGTCAATGCGAATGGCGCGATCGACGCCCATCGCCAGCGCGGCGCGGATTTGTTCGTCAACCGCCGACGCTCCGATCGTGACGCCCACGATCTCGGCCGCTTCGCCGCGTTCGCGAATCCGTAACGCTTCCTCGATGGCGATCTCGTCGAACGGGTTGATCACCGACTTGGGCATCGAAGCTGCTGCGCCCGCGACAGTGGCGTCGTTGGGGTCGGGTACGCTCTTGAACGGGACCAGGACCTTCATCGAGTGACTGGGATTGCGTTACAGTCCCAGGAGCGAGGCGATGATGTTGCGCTGTATTTCGCTCGTGCCCGAGTAGAGCTTGCTGCCGATCGCGTCGCGCAATTCCCGCTCGACCTCGTACTCGGTCATGTACCCGTAGCCGCCGTGGATTTGGATCGCGTCCTCGCAGCATTTAACCCAGCAGTCGCTGATGTGGAGCTTGGTCATCGCGGCCTCCAGGTACACACTCTTGCGGTGGCTGCTCAACCACGCGCAATGGTAGAGCATGTGCCGGGAGCTCTCGACGCGCAGCTTCATGTCAACGATTTTGGTGGCCACGAGCTGGAACTTGCCGATCGACTGGCCGGCTTGTTTGCGCTCGTTTGCATAACGGATGCACGTCTCTAACAACCTTTGCATCGCGCCGACCGCGCTGGCCAGGATGCAGCCACGTTCCCAAGTCATCGACCGCGTAAACAGAAAAGCTCCCCCGCCTTCTTTGCCGAGCAGGTTTTCCTCCGGCACCTCGCAGTTTTCGAAAAATACTTCGGCCATCGGCGACGTGCGCACGCCCATCTTCTCGAGCTTGCGCGCGACGTTCATCCCCGGCGAATCTTTCTCGACAAGGAACGCGGTGATTCCATCCGGACCGCGCGTTTTGTCCACTGTGGCAAAGACGACGAGCAAGTCGGCGATTGGGCCGTTGGTGACAAAGATTTTGCTGCCGTTGAGGACGTACCTGGAGTCTTTCTTGATGGCGGTCGTGGCGAGAGCGAATGCGTCGGAGCCGCTATTCGGTTCGCTCATGGCGTTGCCGCCGATGAGCGAGCCGTTACAAAGGCCGGGCAGGTATTTTTTCTTTTGCGCCTCGGTGCCGTTGTAGACGAGCGGAATGACCGCCGTCCACATGTGCGCATTGATGGAGAAGAGCAGGCCGTTGTCCTTGCAGGCGTACCCGAGCCGCTCGAGCGCCGCCACCGTGGTAAGTGGATCCTGGCCGAACCCGCCGTATTCAGTGGGGACGAGCAAGCCCTGTATGCCGAAGTCACCGCACTTTTTCCAGGCGTCGTGGTTGAAAACGCCGTCGCGGTCGTTCTCGATCACGTCATAGTTGAGTTGCTGGCTGGCGAAACGGCCAACCGCGTCCAGTAGCTCTCGTTGTTGGTCCGACCAGGCAAAGTCCATCGCGTTGAGTTTTTGTTTCGGCTTGTGAGCCGCTTCTCCCGTCTCGAACAGCTTCAGCAAGGCCGGTGCCGTGTGCTGCGAGCGTCCCGCGGGACACGCGGTAAGCGGCCATTCTAGAGGCGAGCGGCGGAGTGGTCAAGCAAACGCGCCGGTCGGTTGTGTCGTAATCTGGAGGGCCACGCTCCCGTCGTGGCTTTGGTTGCGTTCAACAAACCCAGACGCAACGGAGCGCGTCCCTTCGGCACCAAATTAGGCCACTACGGGAGCTAGATACGACTTGACTAGTTCCGCGAGCCCGCTCAGACGCAGCCCTGTGGATCCTTCGTGGAGCAAGGGAGCAGATCGCTTTTGGTGATTCGGTGCGCGATTTCGCCCGGCAGGAATTGAATCGGGGAGCCGACGAGAGAGATGGGACCGGTCGATTCCCAGCTGAGCCTTGGAAGAAATCTGCGAAGTTTGGGACCTTCGCACTTCCACTTCCAGTGGATTACGGCGGGCTAGCCGTCATATGCTCGCGCTCCACAGAAGCGAAATCGTAGCGGTATGAGCTTCGCTCTAGCAACTGCTGCATCCGACCGCTCTCTGATTCCGGGTCAAAGCAACACTTGGTGAAGAATCGAGGCCGCGCAGTGGAGGGAGGGTGTATTGGCGAACCCCCTTAACCTGCTCCAGGCTGAACGCCAAGCCCGTTCTCCTTGGGAATGATCAATTCTCTAGCGATCACACCGAGGAAAACACCGACGGGCCTTTTGAGTCCTCGAAAGGCGGCGATTAGCTCAACGGCGAGCGCTACGAGAAGCATCTGGCTCAAGCGTCTGCAAACGCCGCGTTGCGCTCGGCGTCGCGTGCGACCATGTCGCGGAAAACGTCTTCCCATCGGGCGTGGCAACTGGGTTTAACGAAATCTTTGCGATCGATGACGAATTTCTTGTACCGCTGAAAGTGCTTCGGGTCTTCGAGGATTGCGAAAAAGTCATCGTACTTTTTGTAGTTCTCAAAGAAGTCTCCCGAGAGCATGTAATGGCCTGCCGCCATCGCGCTCTCATGCGCCTTGTGCGCCACACCATCCGCGCCGGCCTGCGCCCATGTCACGCTGTGCGGGTTGTAGAAAAGACGGATCATTCGATGCACGAAATTGTAGGCGCCGGAGATATGCTTGTAAGCAGTGACCAGCATCTCGTTCTCGCCGTTGAGTCCTTCGGTGAGCTGTTTATGGACGGCTGGAGCGACGAGGTGTGCGCTCTTCATCGAGAGAAAAATGCCGCTCGAAAAGATCGGGTCGATGAACCCGCGCGCGTCTCCAACCATGGCGTAGTTGGAGCCGTAGTGGTTCTGGACTTCGTAGGAATAGTTCGCGTTGATCATCATCGGAATGACCTGTGAGCTACCCTCCAGCAGCTCACGAACGAACTTCGACTGCATGAGTTCCTGCATGCAAAGGTCGCGCTTCCAATCGGTCGAGCCACTCTCCTTCAGTTTCCGCTGCTCGTCGCGGATGTAGGAATTCTGCGCAACGAAGCCGGCCGTGATGCGGTTTTCTCCGATAGGAAAAACCCAGATCCAGCCCTTCTGTTCTCGGCCCATGTAAATGATGATCGAGAGTCCCTCTTCGAGTCCGCCGCGCAGTTTGACACCGCCCCAGTGCGACCAGATCGAGGTCCGATCAAGCTCCTCGCGCGGCTTGCGCCAGCCGTTCTTGGCGCCGATGAAAGCATCGCGCCCGCTGGCGTCCACGAGGAACCGCGCGCGATGGACAGTTTTCTGGCCAGTCAAATCCAGACTCGTCACCCTCACGCTGTCACTCGCGGTCGTAATGTCCGCATCGACAACGGATGTCTCCTCGCGGACCTCGACGCCGCTTTTCGCGGCATTTTTCAAAAGCATTAGGTCGAAGTCGGCGCGGATTACTTGGAATGAAAGATATGTCTCGTTCTTGATGATGTGGTCAAAACACCAAGTGGTCGAGGTCGTGCCGTCGCGATCAATGAAACGCACGCCCGGTTTGCGGACGAAGTTCTTTTTCATTTCTTCGATCACGCCAAGGTTTTTGAGGAGCGAATAGCAGAACGGCAGAAGCGATTCACCGACGTGTTCTCGCGGAAATCTTTCTCGTTCGAGCAACAGAACGCTGTGCCCGTGGCGCGCGAGCAACGTTGCCGCTGTCGAACCGGCCGGTCCGCCTCCAATAACGATAATGTCGTGGTAAGTTTCTTGTTTCATCGTGTTCCTACTTAGATTTCGGCAAAAATTGTCTGCCTGTTCCTAATTGAAGCTAGTAATTATGGGCATTCGGTTCGCAATGTCAAGAAGGGGGTCGTGTTCCAAGTTCGAGCGGCGTTCCCTATGGTTGGTCCACTGGTGTCACAAACACGATTTGGAGAGCTTACCGTTTGACTTCTCTAGGCGACAGCCGAAAACAAAGCGCTTATGTTGGAGCTTTGGAGAAGGTGCAGAAGCGCGATACACAGCCGTTTTCGAAATCCCGCCGGTGAATTGGCCCAGCACGTCCGTTAAAGATTCGATTGCGGTTGAGGCGAAGAAATAACGATTTGCGTGAAATCCTCAATTCTTGCGTGGATAAGATCGGCTGCTCATCCGGCAACCGTTAGGCGTGCATTAATAACTGCTGTGATCGTCGGCTTCGTGCTCATCGCGGTCAATTATTCATCCGCCATTATCTCCGGTCAGATAACCCGTGCGCGCGTTATCCAGATGTGTCTCACCGTCCTGGTTCCCTACGTCGTTTCGACAGTGTCTAGTGTTCGACACGGAATGAGCGCCGCTAGACTTAATTTCAACTTCAAATTCAGTAATAAACAGTTGTCGCCGTTCGAGATGAATAGCGCATCGCAAGTCTGATGATCCTGCCGAAGAAGGGCAGTGCGCCTTACAGGAGATCAAACCGCAGATTTTCTTCTCGCCAAGCGGTTATATTTATGACAATTACCACACTGTGAATGTTAGATGCTTGGTTGGTTCGACCTTGCGGCAGAGGCGCATTGAGATGCGCACGTTGAACGCATGGCAATGAATTTCGCGAAAATTCAATTTTCTAAAACAAAGATATAGTATGATCTCTTCAAAGAAATACGACGTGGTCATTATTGGCGGCGGACCGGCCGGTTCAACAGCGGCCACCTTGCTCGCGATGAGCGGGCATTCGGTGCTGGTTTTGGAAAAGGCAAAATTCCCTCGGGACCACGTAGGCGAATCGCTGCTGCCCTTCTGTTATCCGCTTTTTGAACAGCTTGGGATCCTAGATCACATGAAGAAAACGTACGTTCGCAAGCCGGGCGTGCGATTCCTGGATACCGATGGCAACCACTACACGACATGGTGCTTCGGCCACGTGATGGAGGGCCCGGATTCTCTTTCGTTCCACGTACCGCGAAACGTTTTTGACCAGATGCTGCTGGAAAACTCGCGCAAGCACGGCACGACGGTCGAGGAGGAAACCAAGGTCACGCGGGTGGATCTTGATGACCCCGATGGCGGCGTCGAAGTCACCGCGATGAAGGCCAGCGGTGCGACGGTGAAGTACCACGGCCGGTTCCTGCTCGATGCCAGCGGCCGGGACACGTTCATGGCCAATCGCAACGGCTGGAAGAAGCCGCACCCCCAGCTCGACCGCACGGCACTCAGCACGCATTGGATGGGCGGGAACCAGCTCGGTGGGATTGCCGAAGGGCTCTTGCAGATTCTTTACCTCGGCGGCGATAAACAGGGGTGGATTTGGGTCATCCCCATTCTCGAAGGCCGCCTTAGCGTAGGGGTGGTGTTGAATGACTCCTACATTCACGAGCAAAAGAAAAAGTTGCTGCCCACGCATGGGAAGGAATGGCAAGTGGCGCTCTACAAGCAGGAGCTGATGGAGTCGCCATTTCTGAGAAACGTGCTCGATGGCGCGCGGATCGTCCAACCGTTAATGGTCAATGGTAATTTCTCCTATTTCATCGACTCGGATAAGAAACATGGAGGGAACTTTGCGCTGATCGGCGATGCTTCGACCTTCATCGACCCGATTTTTGCCAGCGGGGTGTATCTTTCAATGAACAGCGCGCGCATGGTGGCCGATGCGCTGCACGTGCGCTTTACCGAGGGAGAGGAGCAAGGCGAGGCGGCCATGGACCGCGCCTACGCGCAGATCAACGGCGCTTACAAATTTGTCAACAAAGCGATCATGTATTTCTACAATCCGCAAGCGATCAATCTCGCGCAGGCCGGATACGCGGCGCCCGCTTTGGAGAACCACCAGTATTACGAAGATATTATGGCTCTGGGCCATTATTTGCTCGCTGGCGATTTTTTCGAGCGACACAAGGAATATAGCGAATTTCTGGACATACTTCAGGACGAGCGGCTCTTTAAGAGGTACAAAAAGTTTGTCATCGAGCGGCCCGAGTTCCAGGCGGATACCTGTGGTGTGGCGCGCTCGTCTGTCTTCCCGGCGGAGCCGCCAGTCCTCCCGGTGATGCAACATTGAGCGACGCGTCGCACGTGTAATCGATTGGGCGTCTACGAGCATGAGGATGACACTGGCGCGATCTGGGATTCTCGAGGTGTCACTGAGTTGAGTGATGGACTTTTCATGGAACAAAGAGCAGCTGGCTCTTCGAGCGCTCTCGCCAGCCGTATCTATTCAGGAACTTGGGGAGATTCAGAAAGTGATCATCTCCGGATATCTCGGCCTTTAGGCCAATGGCCTACGTCTTACATCAACTGCTGACCGAGAGCGCCGGGCGACGCCCTGATGCCGAAGCGGTGCGACTTCTCGATCAGGCACTCACTTATGGGGAGCTGGAAAAACTCAGCAATCAGCTCGCACACGCGCTTATCGAGCGCGGCGTCGTTCCCGGGGATCGCATCGGAATTTATCTGCAGAAATCGCCAGCGGCGATTGCCAGCATATTCGGAATTATGAAAACCGGTGCGTGTTACGTTCCGGTCGATCAAAGTGCGCCTGGATTACGCGTCGTGGAAATAGCCCGGCAGTGCAACTTTCGCGCGCTCATTACAAGTTCGTCGCTTTACCAGAAACTCGGCGCCACTTTGCATGATGAATGTCCGATGGTAGGCATCTTCTTCGTTGATCAACCCCCCGATGCGGCACTTCCTGTACCGGTCTTTATCTTTGCCAATTCGCTGGCTGGCTACCCCACTGAGCCACCCGCAGTCGAGGTTATCGACCAGGACCTCGCCTACATTCTTTTTACCTCGGGGTCCACAGGCAATCCCAAGGGCGTGATGCTCTCCCACCTCAACGCGTTGACCTTCGTTAACTGGGGCGTCGAGACCTTTGGCATTACTGCGGACGATCGTCTCTCAAATCACGCGCCGTTTAACTTCGACGTGTCGGTCTTCGACATTTTCGTCGCGATCAAAGCCGGTGCGGCGATCTCGCTGGTGCCGGAAGGACTATCGGTTTTCCCCGTGCAACTCTCCGCGTTTATCCAGAATCAAAAGATCACCGTCTGGTATTCCGTACCGACGGTTCTGACGCTTTTGCAGTCCCGCGGAAAGCTGGAAGAGCGCGACTTGAGTTCCCTCCGGTGGGTGCTCTTTGCCGGCGAGGTCTTTCCGAGCAAACACCTGCGTGCCCTGATGGAGAAACTCCCGCACCCGCGTTACGCGAACCTTTACGGGCCTACCGAAACGAATGTCTGCACTTGGTACGAAGTTGGTCAAATCCCCGAAAATCAAACGACCCCGATCCCGATCGGCAAAGCCTGCGCCAACATGGCGGTCATTGCTATCGACGAAGCCGGCAGGCGCGTCGCCACGCCAGGAGAGGAAGGTTTGCTTTTTGCCCGCGGCTCGAACGTCATGCAGGGCTATTACGGGCGTCCCGCGGAATCCGCGGCTTCCTTCATCAGCAATCCGTTCGCGCCAGGCCGCGATGAGAAGCTGTACTGTACGGGCGATTGGGTGACACTAGATGAGAACGGCAATTACTTGTTTCTCGGTCGCAAGGATCACATGATCAAAACGCGCGGCTACCGCGTTGAGCTAGGTGAGATCGAAGCGGTGCTGATCGCGCATCCGGCCGTCGGCGAGGCGGTAGCTTTGGCGATTCCAGACGAGGCGATTGGCAATGCCATCCATGCAATCGTGACTGTTAATGACAGCAATTCGCTGACCTCGACTGAGTTGAAGCGACATTGCGCTGAGAAGTTGCCGCCTTATATGGTGCCGGAAGAAGTCGAGATTAGTGACACACTGCCCAGAACCGGGAACGGGAAGATTGATCGACAACGGCTGCTCCGCGAGAGGATGACGCCAGCCAAATAAATTACGATTGCGAAGGAAAGCGTAATGCGCTTTTGCAATGGCGCGGAATTCCGGCTGGATAGGTATTGGTCATCCTTCCCTCCTGAAAGAGCTTGCTAACGCCTGCGAACTTTGCCAGACTGGCACCCGTTACTTATGAAGATACCACAGAAACTCAAGGAATACCTCGATAGTAAACGCGCTCCCTTGCCGCCGATAGGCGATCTGAACGAGCCGCTACAGCTTGACTCCCTCGCTCTTATCCGCCTGGTCGCATTTCTGGAAAGTGACTTGGGTATTCGGATCGAAGACGACGAACTTGTAGCAGAAAACTTCGAGACCTTAGGTCGGCTTGGCGACTTGATTGCGTCAAAATCAAAGGCTATCGAAGCCTCAGAAGCGCCGAAGCAGGGTTCCTCTTCCGCGCTACCTTGAGCTGGGGTGGTTCAAGCAGAGGCGTGTTTTTCGGCCTTCTCGATGCGAGATTTCGATTCGTTTGCACGGGACTTTTGACGGCTTAATCGGCGACGAAGATGGCGCGACAATTGTGTTCACACAGACATGCGCCGAACCTCTAGCATAGTTGAAGGGAGGGTTGGAAGCGCTTCCTGCGAATGTTTACGCCCGGCTCCTGACACGGCGAGAAGATAACCGGGGAACGAGGTCGCGGCCACGGTCGGTATCGATCGTGACAACTGCGTGGATTGTCGCGCGTTGCCTACTCATGACGAGAACACGATGCGCATTCCCCTCCAAGCTCTTCTTCTGATTTAGCTTTTGTTTCCCGCTAGCGCGGCTCCCGCGAAGTGGAGGAGCTCCAAAATGTTACTCCGCAGGCGGAGGAAGTCTGAGCTGCTGCGATCGCGTGGTCGATTAAGGTCGACCGGGATGTTTTGGTCGATTTTACCCGGGCGCTGGGTCATGATAATGATGCGGTCGCTCATATAGATTGCCTCGTCGATGTCGTGCGTAACCAGGAGCATCGTGGTGCGGTGCGCTTGCCACAGGCGCAGCACTTCATCTTGCATGCGCATGCGAGTGAAGGCATCCAGGGCACCAAGTGGTTCATCGAGAAGGAGAACTCGGGGATGGTTAATGAGTGCGCGGGCCAGAGCGACTCGTTGGGCCATACCGCCGGAAAGATGGTGCGGGTAGGCGTCGGCGAATGTCTCGAGGCCTACAACGCGCATGAATTCGTCGACCTCCGCACGCTTCTCGCGAAGTACGCCGCGCGCGACCAACCCGGCCTCGATGTTGCGCCGGACGGTAAGCCACGGAAATAGATTCGGGTCTTGAAAAACGAGGCCGCGCTCCGCGCCGGGGCTGGTGATCGGTTCGGCGCCGATGGAGAGTTCGCCAGCGCTTGGCAGGATGAGACCGGCAATGAGGCGCAAAAGGGTGGACTTGCCGCAACCGCTGGGGCCCACGACCGAGACAAGTTCTCCTACCGCAAGAGAGAGCGAGACATCATCCAAAGCCAGCGCAGCAACACCGACGCCGTTCGTCGCGGGGAAATGCTTGGTGACGTGCCGCACCCGCAGCGACGCGGCTTTGCTAGCGACAGGATCAGGGACGATGGCTACCACTTAATGACTCCCTTCTGCCAGACAAGCACGCGGTCGCGCACTTTAAAGAGTACAGTCATGATAGTTGAGAAAAACGCGGCCATGATCACTAAAGCTCCGTAGACTTTGCCGTACTCTGCCCAACCCTGAGCCCAGCTTACATACCAGCCCAGGCCTGATTTGACACCGACTGTTTCGGCGACCACAAGCGTCAGAAAAGAAGTGCCCAGCCCCATGAACAGTCCAATAAAGATGCTCGGCAACGCACCGGGAATAGCGACGCGGAAGATCAAATATGCTCGACCGGCGCCGAGTGTGCGCGCGACGTCGAGATACGAGGCGCGCGTGTTGGAAATACCGGACGCTGTCAGCATCGTAACCGGAAACCAGACCGCAAGGGCAATCAAACCGATCGCAGAGATGAGCGCGGAGGGAGAGACCACCATCGCCAACGGAATCCACGCCGTAGCGGGAATAGGACCGACGACTTTCAGTAATGACATGCCCCAGTAGCGGGCATGAGGGAACCATCCGATAGTAATACCCGTAACAAGAGCGACAGCTACTCCCACCGCATAGCCACTAATCAATAGGACGAGAGAATGCCAGGTGCTATCGAAGATAAGCGCGCGGTCGCTCACGAGGCTGCCTAGCACGGCCTCCGGGCCCGGGAAGTAGGGCAGCGGTAGCCATTCCAGACAACTTGTGATCAGCTCCCAGATTCCGACCGTCACCGTCGCGATGCCAAGGATCGGGCACATCTGGCACATCCACTTGCGCAGTCCGGGAAAGAATGGATACAGCGCCGCTCCAAGCACGCCCAGCCCGAGCATCATGCTAAGAACCAGCGGATAGTAATGGGTTGGCGGAACGACCTCTGTTTTCGGCACGAAAAAATGGATCGCCAGCGCGATGCAGGCTCCCACTGGAATGGCTAGTAACGTCTGCGGCCGCGATTTCACCACCGGCGGAGTAACAAACGCGGCCTCTGCGCCAGGCGGCTGGGCGCTTGGAACGATCGTAGGTTGCGGCTGAAGTTCTTCTACGGAGGCACTCATTTCTGAGCGGCGATCATCTTCTTCTGGAGGCATGGGGCGTCAGGGTCGGCCTGATTCGGCGCATCCTGATCTGGTTGATCGAACATTTTTCTTCGGCAGCATGAATCTTCAGTATCTTTCTCGATCAACTCCGCGTATAGCCGGATATCTTCGCCGGGTGTGACTTGGCCTCCGGCCACCTTTTCCACTTCCAGGCTCTTAATCCATTCGTCGGTAATGCCATCAAGATGCATGAAGGCACGTTTGGCCAGCGCCTCGGTATCGGTCTCCGGAGAAAGCATTTTGGCGACTTTCATCTCCCTGCTGGCAGTGTGAAGCGACTCCTCAGCCAATCTGACACTTGGTATGTAGCGCAAACGCGAGAGGGCGACAGTGTTCAATTCGGGCGTTGAGGCGAGATATTTTTTCTCCACCGCCATCTCAGCCGCAGCCTTCGGGTTCGTTTCGACCCACTTGGCGCCTTTCAACAGCGCACGGGTTGCTGCCGCCGCGCTTTTGGGATTGGCGTCGACCCATTTGCCATTCGCGATTACCTCGCAGCAATACTCGCTGTTGTAAGGTGCGTCCATTATCTGGTCGGCGATGTTTCTCACCTTGCCCTGCGCGATCAGCAAGGTGCCGATTGGCTCGGCGTCGGCCACCGCATCGACCTCGCCTTTGTCGATCGCCAGGCCCAATTCACCGGCCGGAAAGACTTTCCAGCTAATGTCTTTTCCTGCATCAACTCCATGAGTTCCGAAGACGCGATTCGCGAAGACGAATGGCGGCGTTCCCATACCAGGCACGCCAATGCGCTTTCCCTTTAGATCCTCAATCGTGTGGATATTTGTTTTCACGCCGGCCTGCACCCGAAGACAGCCGCGGTGGATTCCGGCAAGGAATCTCACATCGAGACCTTGTTCGATTGGTTTAAGGAAATACATGATCAGATGGTGGGTAATGTTGTAGCCGCCCAGCGCCAGCGTGTCCTTGTAATTCGCCCAGTTACATTTCACCAACTCCGGCTCGAGTCCCTCCTCCTTGAAAAATCCTTTTTCGTAAGCCGTGTAAATCGGCGCTTCGCAGGTCAATCCGATGTAGCCGATGCGAACATGCTTCGAGTTAACGATGGTGGTGGAGGATTTCTTGTTGCAGCCGCCCAGAAGCAGGGCGCACAAAGCGACAGTCGCGATCAGTTTTGAGAATGACATAATTTTTTCGTCAAGGCTCCGACAATACGACAATAAGCGAGACCTATGGAAGCAAATTTTTCGACAAAATTCGGTCTGCCATTGAGCGATGGTGAATCGATGCGAACGAAGCGAGGTGCGTTGCAGGTCCGCCACCTGTGCTGCATCCTGGCCTTTGCCGAAGCTGGCAGCATGAGCCACGCCGGGATGCCCCGAGCGTCGAAAGTTCGTCCGAAGTTGTTCCAGTCACTTGTCCCGATGAGGCGCTCATCGCCATAGGCGAGCGTTTGGCGCCCAATGGTGGCGTTGGCCCATTGCACCGCGATGCATTTACTCAAATGTTTTTGATCTGTTCCATTGGAGTGATTTCGGTTCGGGCGCGTGGCCTCGCGTGGAATGGTGGGAAGAGCGCCTAACGATCGGGTCGCAATCAGTTTGGTAAGCAATATATATTTTTGCATCAAGTTTTGCGAATAGCACAATAGGAAACGCTTATGCAAGGTTTTCTTGAAACCATTGCGTCATTGCGCCGGCCCGATTCAGCGAGATAATATTTACTCGAAATGACGCACGACCCTCTCGAGATCCGCCACCTGCGCTATTTTCTGGCAGTGGCCGAAGCGGGCAGCTTTAGCCGCGCGGCGGACCGTCTCGGAATTTCCCAACCCGCCATTTCGCAACAAATGCGCGACTTGGAGACGGGGCTTCGCGTCTCGCTTTTTCAGCGCCGGGGAAAACGAATTCTGCTGACCTCGGCAGGCTTAATTTTTCAGGAACATGCTCGTGCGATTCTTCGCCAGCTCGAGAATTTTCTCGAGGAACTCAACCGCGAACCGGGACAGTTGCGTGGCACCCTGCATTTAGGAGTCGTTCCCGTCCTCAACGTAGCACTGGTGCCACATCTGCTGGGCCTGTTTGCCGCCGATCATCCCGGGATCAGCCTCACCGTCGAGGAAATCTCATCCACCGACATTGAGACGGCCTTGGAAGAAGGCCGAATGGACATTGGCCTCGGCTTCGTGACACGACACTCGCCCAATTTGCGCTACGAGCGACTCTGCACGGATGAATTTGCCCTGATCGTTTCCGAGGCACACCCGTGGTCGAACCGGCGGCTAATTCGTCTTTCCGAATTGCATCAACAGCGGCTGCTACAATTGCCGGATAGTTTTGTCATGCGCCGGATGACGGATGAAATTTGCCGGAACCATCAGGTACGTCCGCGAACCGTTGCCGAAATTGATGCAATCGAGACGCTTCTTCGCTCGCTGGCGCCGTTAAAGGCGGCCGCCTTGATGCCGAGGATTGCGTTGCGAGGAAAGGAAGGTTCGAAGTTGAAAGCAATCCGTATTCAAGGCAGGAACCTCGCGCTGGAGATTGGGCTGCTGCGTCTCAGCGATTCGGGAGCAAAGAGCGCCGTCGGCGCCTTCGCCAGGCTCGCCCAAGCCGCCATTCCCAAGATGATCGCATCCAGCGCGTTCGCTTAGAGCGCCGCCGATAGCTCCGGTGGCATTTCCACTAACTCGACATCCTTCGCGCCATGCGCCGTCTGTTTGAACGGACGAAAAATGAGCAGCTGCTGATTTCGAAAAATGATTTGGGATCGTGATGCGTTTGGCGCGCAGATCTTCATGCGTTAAATGTACGAATCCGTATAGAATCGCGGCTTTTTGCTCTGGATAGATTTGGCAGTGATCAAGCGTGGACTCCGTGAGCCGTTGAAGGTGTGTTGACATTACGCGAACGTTTCGAGCGCAGATTGCCGTTTTTAATTATTGCACTATTCGAAGATTAGTCGGCGCAGCTACCGCAGTGACCCGCCAAGGGCTAAAGTGGTATTCTCTACAATCGAATACAAGTTTGGGTTCATTCCGTCGTCCGGCCAAATTTCTATAAAAGAAGGGTTGTAACTTAGCGAGACTTCAAGCGAGTCTTGCAAGACGCAAAGCGGATCACAAGTAGGGCCGCAGGGACCGTTTGGGCCGCCGCCTTGCCTGCAATTGGTGGTCGAGCCATCCGTAGCGCTCTCTACCATCTGCAACCCGCCCTGCCCCGGCGTCGGTCCGTCTGGACGGGTGTGATTCCAAACCAGCAATTTAGGGTATCGTATTGAATCTATGCCGGGCTCGTTCGGAGGATTGAGCGTGGAGGCAACACCCCAGTTTGCGTCAACGGTGTTGCGCTGGGGATAGAACCTGTTCGCGTACGGCGTTGTTGCTACATAATCCACGATCATTTTTGCTAAAGAGCCGTAGCCGCTGGTCGGACCGAGAAATGGTTGAACCAATGCGTCG
>Ga0066661_10000158_pt1 | contig 19004 bp, 15 predicted proteins | sample GraSoiAngelo_110_FD_66454 | JGI IMG/M metagenome (GOLD analysis project Ga0066661, IMG submission 66454) | Grasslands soil microbial communities from the Angelo Coastal Reserve, California, USA - 14_0903_12_30cm | ecosystem: Environmental > Terrestrial > Soil > Grasslands | place: USA... | reverse complement strand
GCGGTGGCCCCGGATGTCCGCAGCACCTCCACCGCCGGGCGCGTCAGCCGCCGGGTCTCGACGATGATGCCGACCGGCCGGAGCGACGCCCAGACCTGGGCGCCGGCCACCCCGCGCACGTGGCGATCGCCATGGACGACGACCGTGTACCCGAGCTCGGCCAGGCGGCCCTCCAGCGCCTCCTGGAAGGAGTCGAGCATCGGGCCCGGCGGGCTGGTCATCCGCGGCACCAGCACCAGGGTGCTGCGCCCCGCCCGCAGGGACCGCGCCATCGCGTGGGGGATGTAGCCGAGCGCGCCGGCCGCCTCGCGGACGCGCGCGGCCGTCTCCGCGCTGATCCGGCTGCTGGGCACGTCGTTGAGCACGTACGAGACAGTGGCCCGGGAGACCCCGGCCCGGCGCGCGACGTCGCCGCTCGTCGGCGGACGGCTGGTCGGCGCGCCGGGCGGTGTCATGTGCCGCCGATGGTAGACACGTCGGGCGGCCGGTGCTAGCGTCACGCTTACACGAGTAAGCGACCGCGTTGGAGGAGGAGAGACATGACGCTCCGGAGACTCGCGCAGGGCCTCGTCGCGGCGATCCTGCTCTGGCTGCTGGCCGGCGCCGGCATCGCCACCGCCGCCGCCGGCAACGACGGCCGCTCGGGGACGATCGTCCGCGTCCAGACCGGCCTCGTCCAGGGCGTGCGCTCGGGCGCCGTGGACAGCTTCCTCGGCATCCCGTACGCCCGGGCGCCCGTGGGCGACCTCCGCTGGCGACCCCCGCAGCCGCCCCTGCCCTGGAGCGGCGTCCGCGAGGCCACGGCGTTCGGCAACCGCTGTCCGCAGCTGGCCAGCACGAACGGTCCCCTCTCGGAGACCGAGGACTGCCTGTTCGTGAACGTGCAGCGGCCGGCGGGCATCGACGTCCGGGACCGGCTGCCCGTGTACTTCTGGATCCACGGCGGCGGCCTGCTCAACGGCGCGTCCAACCAGCACGACGGCACCTTCCTGATCGACGCCAACCGGATGATCGTGGTCACGATCAACTACCGGCTCGGCGTGTTCGGGTTCCTCGCCCACCCGGCCCTGACGCAGGAGGCCGGCCAGTCCGGCAACTACGGCTTCATGGACCAGCAGGCGGCGCTGCGCTGGGTCCAGCGCAACATCGGCGCCTTCGGCGGCGATCCGCGGCGGGTGACGATCGGGGGTGAGTCCGCGGGCGGCTGGTCGGTCTGCAGCCACCTGTCCGCGCCCGGCTCGCGGGGCCTGTTCGCCCAGGCGCTCGTGGAGAGCGGCTCCTGCGCCAGCCAGACCCTGGCCTCGGCCGAGGCCAGGGGCACGTCGATCGCGCAGGCGGTCGGCTGCGCCGGCGCCGCCACCGCCGCGCAGTGCCTGCGCGGGCAGAGCGCCGCCGCCCTGCTGAACGCGACCGGCGGCAACCCGATCGAGATCGTGCACGGCGTGCCCGAGCTGCCCCAGGACCCGGACACCGCGGTCCGGACCGGGAGCTTCGACCGGGTGCCGGTCCTCTTCGGCTCCAACCGCGACGAGGGCCGGACGTTCGCGACCGGCTTCATCGGCCAGGGGCAGGCGCAGTACGAGGGCTTCGTCCGGTCCCTGTTCCCGACCCGCGCCGACGCCGTCCTGGCGCTGTACCCGTGGCCGGCGACGTCAGACCAGTTCACCGCCGCGTACCTGGCGGGGGCCGTCTTCACCGATTCCGGATTCCTGACCGGGATCGGCGGCTGCGGCGACCGCGGCTTCACGCGGGCGCTGGCCGGCTTCACACACACGTTCGCCTTCGAGTTCGACCACCGGACCGGGCCGGGCCTGAACCCCAACCCGGCCGGCTACGTCTGGGGGGCGGGCCACGCCGCGGAGCTGGCGTACATGTGGCCGAGCTTCGACAACGGGGTGCCCATCGCGCCGACGTTCAACGCGGGCGAGCGCGAGCTGGCGCTCGACATGGCGCGGTACTGGGGCTCGTTCGTCCGCACCGGCCGTCCGTCGGCCCGGGACTCGTCGCCCTGGCTCCGGTACGACACGACGAAGCGGTTCCTGTCGCTGCGCGCCGGCGGCGACTCGACCCTGATCACCGACGCGGCGTTCGCGGCCGAGCACAACTGCGCGTTCTGGGACGCGTAGCGCGCACGACGAGGGAGGGGCGCGGCGCGCCCCTCCCTCACTCCTCGACCAGCGGCCGCAGCTCGACCCTCCCGAACCGGGCCACCGGGTGCTTGGACGCCACCTCGATCGCCTCGTCCAGGTCAGCGCACTCGAGCAGGTCGAAGCCGGCCATCTGCTCCTTCGCCTCGGCGAACGGCCCGTCCGTGAGCAGCAGCTCGCCGTCGCGCACCCGGACGGACGTGGAGTCGCGGGTCAGCCGCAGCTCAGAGCCGAGCAGTCGCACGCGGCGCTCCGTCATCTCGTCCACCCACGGGCCCGGGTCGGCCTGCTCGGGGGTCACCCGGGTCCCCTCCTCGACGCAGATCAGCAGCAGGTACTTCACGACGAGATCCTCCTCAGCTTTCCGGCGGCCGCGACGCGGCGCGCCGGCCGGCGCCCGATCCGGGCGATGGCGGTGATGATCTCCGACAGGCCCTGCGCGATGCGCCCGGCCTGCTCGTCGGCCGCCAGGCGGTCGGCCCGGCTCATCTCCTGCTGACGGAGAACCATGTGAAAGTGGTACTGGTCGATGGACATGTCGCGCACTCCTTGCGTTCCGCCGGCTCCGATGGGGGCCGTTCGCAGGGGACGTCGGAGCCGGGGGCCGGTTCTCGACATGCCGGCGCGATGACGTTCGAGAATGTGCTCCGCGAGCTGGCCCCCGGTGTGCTGGCGGCGCTCGTCCGCCGCTACGGCCACTTCGACGCCGCCGAGGACGCCGTGCAGGAGGCGCTGCTCGCGGCCTCGCTCCAGTGGCCCGAGCGCGGCCTGCCGGACAACCCGCGCGGATGGCTGATCACGGTCGCGTCGCGCCGCCTGACCGACCAGCTGCGCGCGGACGAGGCCCGGAGCCGGCGCGAGGCCGCCGCGGCCACCCGGGTCCTGCCCGACGAGCTGCTGGCGCCGGCGGCCGACGCCGAGCGCGCCGCGGACCGCGACGACACGCTGGCCCTGCTGTTCCTCTGCTGCCACCCGGCGCTCTCGCCCACGTCGCAGGTGGCGCTGACGCTGCGCGCCGTCGGCGGCCTGACCACCGCCGAGATCGCGAGCGCGTTCCTCGTCCCCGAGGCCACGATGGGCCAGCGGATCAGCCGGGCCAAGCAGCGGATCAAGGGCGCCGGCATCCCGTTCCGCATGCCTCGCGCGGAGGACCTGGAGGGCCGGGTGCGCGTCGTGCTGCGCGTCCTCTACCTGATCTTCAACGAGGGCTACACCACGTCCTCGGGGGCCGACCTGCAGCGGACCGACCTGACCGCCGAGGCGATCCGGCTGGCCCGCGCCGTCCGGGCGCTGCTGCCGGCCGACGCGGAGGTGGCCGGCCTGCTCGCGCTCATGCTGCTGACAGACGCCCGCCGGCCGGCCCGGACCGGCGCGGACGGCGCGCTGGTGCCGCTGGCCGAGCAGGACCGCGAGCGCTGGGACCAGGCAGCCATCGACGAGGGGGTGGCGCTGGTCACCGAGACGCTGGTGCGAGGCCGGCCCGGTCCATACCAGGTGCAGGCGGCGATCGCGGCGCTCCACGACGAGGCGGCGCGGCCCGAGGACACGGACTGGCCGCAGATCCTCGCCCTGTACGGGGTGCTGGAGCGCTTCACGCCGAGCCCGGTGGTCACGCTCAACCGGGCGGTCGCGCTGGCGATGGTGGAGGGGCCGCGGGCCGGGCTGGACCTGCTCGCCGACCTGGAGGCCGGCGGCGGGCTGGCCGGCCACCACCGCCTCGACGCGGTGCGGGCGCACCTCCTGGAGCTGGCCGGCGAGGCGGCCGCGGCGCGGGCCCGCTACGAGGCCGCGGCGGCCCGCACCACCAGCGAGCCGGAGCGGCGGTACCTGGAGTCCAGGGCCGCGCGGTTGGCCTAACATAGGCGGCTGTCAGGTGAACTGGCGGGGGAAGGGTGTGCCACCGGCGCGGTGGCGGGCACTCATCGGCTGCTTCGTCGCCACGGGAGTCGTGGTGACCGCCGGCTGCGGCGGCGGGTCCACGCCACCGGTGCGTGCGCGGACAACGGCCACGGCGGCGCCCACGCCGTCGGCGGCGGGCCTGGCGGCCTGGCAGAAGCTCGGCGCCACGCAGGCGCCCCCGGCGTCGCTGGAGCAGGTCTCGCTCGGCTCGATCCAGGTCGTCGACCAGGCGAGCGGCGTGAGCGCCACCGATGCCCGGGCCTGGGCGGAGGCGTTCCTGCGCACCTTCGGCTACGTGGACTGGGCGGTCCGCAACGACCAGGAGGCGTTCCTCGTCCAGTCCGGCCTGGGCACCACGGCGCCGGTCCTGGAGCCCAACGTGGCCCAGGCCGAGCAGGCCCGGCTGGCCGGCGCGCGGGTCGTGATCCAGCAGGAGACGATGCGCCGGCTGGTCATCCGAACCGTGCCCCAGCGCCTGCAGCCGACGTTCCAGAACGTGGGGTTCACGTGGACGCAGTACGCCATCTTCATCGACGCGGTCGGTCCCATCACGACCACCTGGGTGGATGGGCAGGGCAGGCAGACGGTGAAGTCGCAGATCCCCGCGGGCGCGGCGGCGTTCGAGCTGGTCGGGGGCCAGCTCGGCCGCAAGGACCCGATGGGCGACGTCTGGGTCATGTCCGCGGACTGGGACTGCACCTCGACGAACGCCCGGCAGGCCCTGGCCCCGCTCTGCGACCCATGACGAGGTGAGCAGCCGATGACGAACAGGTTCGCGCGACGCGTCGCTTCGATCGGGCTGACGGCCGCCCTGGCGCTGACCGCCGGCCTGACGCAGGCGGCGGCGATCGGCGGCACGCCTGGGCAGGGCCTCGCGTGCTCGGTGAGCGGTCCCGAGGTGATCGCCAGGTACTCGAGCCCCCAGGCGGTCTCGGCCGGCGGCGGGCTGCAGTGCACCTCGCCGGGAGCCACCGCGCCCGGCCAGTTCGGACCGCCGCCGACCGGCTCGTTCCCGGCGCCGAACCCGACGTCCGGCCCGTGCCACCTGCACTACGAGTTCCCGGTGGACTTCCGGATGGCGGGCGCGCCGGAGGCCTGGACCGAGGGCCCGGTGGCGCCGTCCGGTCAGAAGATCGTCGTCAACCCCAGCAGCCCCGGGCTCAAGGTCGACGGCTGGCACGGCCTCAACGACTTCGGCGTCTCGTCGGGCGACTACCAGCTCGCGGGCACCCAGGACGGCTTCCTGCCCTTCGACTTCGTCGGCCAGTGGAACGCGCAGGGGAACTGCGAGGCCACGCAGGGCCCGGGGACCGGCTGGGTGGAGGGCTGCAACGGCGGCAACACCGTGATCGTCAACGCGGTGTGCATGGACTGGTTCCCGCCGCCGGCGCCGATCACGGGGGGCCCGATCCCCATCGGGGCGCTGCCGATCGACCTCAACGGGTTCGTGCGCGGCCAGTTCACCGGGGGCACGATCAGCTCGCTGCCCAACAACCCCAGCCCCGGCCTGACCAACGTGGCCACCTGCTTCGCGATCACCGGCATGGCGATCCAGGGCGGCGGCAACCCGCTCGGCCAGCAGACGTGGGAGCAGATCGTCGAGGGGCCGCTGGTCCCCGGGGGCGAGGGCCGCCACATCTACTACACGATCGTGATCACCGTCTCGTACCAGGACACCACCTGGAACTGGGGCGACAACAGCGGGGACGCGCCGGAGACCGCGCCGCTGGCGTGCGGCGCCGCGCCGCCCAACGGCCTGCTGGTCGGCCACACGTACCGCCGGTACAGCACCGGCGGCGGGTTCCCCGTCAGCGTGACCCACCACTACACCGTGGACGTGACCGAGCTGTGGGACGACGCCCTGGGCACGCACAGCCAGGACTTCCCGGGCGCCGTCGGGCCGATCCCGGTGCCGGCCGCGCCGCAGCCGTACATCAAGCAGGTCATCCAGGAAGAGGGCGTCCCGATCGGGTGACCGCCATGCGCGCGGTGCGGGTCGAGCGGCCGGGCCAGATCGGCATGATCGAGGTCGATCGCCCCGCGGCCGGGGCCGGCGACGTGCTGGTCGCGGTCGCCGCGGTGGGCATCTGCGGCTCCGACGTGGAGCTGCTGGAGGGCAGCCGGCCGCCGGCGTACGTCCGCTACCCGGTCGTGCCGGGGCACGAGTGGGCCGGCACCGTGGCCGAGGTCGGGCCCGGGGTCGCCGGCCTGGCGCCCGGGGACCGGGTGGTCGCGGAGGGCTTCCGGGCCTGCGGCGCGTGCGACCGCTGCCAGGAGGGCCGCACCAACCTGTGCTCCGCCGAGTACGCGGAGACGGGCTTCACGCACGCGGGCGCGTTCGCGGAGTTCGTCGTGGTCCCGGCCCGGCTCGTGCACCGGCTGCCCGCGGACGCCGACCTGGAGGCGGCCGCGCTGCTGGAGCCCGCGGCCTGCGTCGCCCAGGGCCTGCTGGAGGTGGACCTGCGGCCGGGCCTGACGGCGGCGGTGGTGGGCTCGGGCACGCTCGGCCTGCTGGCGGTCGCGATGCTGCGCCTGGCGTCGCCGGCCCGGCTGGTCCTGGTCGGCAGCCGGGCCAGCCGGCTGGAGCTGGGCCGGCGGCTGGGCGCGACCGAGGTGATGGACGCCGCCGGCGGCGGGCTCGACGAGCTGGCGGACCGGTTCGACCTGGTGTTCGAGGCGACCAACCGGCCCAGCGGCGGCGCGGCCGCCCTGCGCCTGGCCCGGCGCGGCGGCACGGTCGTGCTGGAGGGCATCAGCGGCTCGGCCGAGCCGAGCCTGACCGGCGACGAGATCCCGCTGAAGCACCTGCGCGTGCAGGGCGTGTTCGGCGCCTCCGGGGCGGCGTGGCGGTGGGTGGTGTCGCTGTTCGCGACGGGGGCGCTGGACCCGCGGCCGCTGATCTCGCACCGATTCCGCCTGGACCAGTACGACCGGGCGTTCGAGACGCTGCGTGACCGCGAGGCGGGGGCGCTGAAGGTGCAGCTGGCGCCCTGACGGGCACCACGCTCACGACCCCGATGCCGCGCCGCTCGGCCGCCCTGGTGGCAGCCTCACCACGAACCGGGCGCCGCGGCCGAACCGGACCTCCTCGACGGCGATGCTCCCGCCGTGCACGTCCGCGATCGCGGCCGACAGCGACAGCCCCAGGCCGGCGCCGCCGGTCTCGCGGCCCCGGGCCGGGTCGCCGCGCGCGAACCGCTCGAACAGGTGCGGCCGGAGCTCGGGCGCGATGCCCGGCCCCGTGTCGTCCACGGCGATGCGCCAGACCCCGTCGTCCGCGACCGCGGAGAGCAGCACCGTGCCGCGCGCCGGCGTGTGGCGGAGGGCGTTGTCGAGCAGGTTGTCGAACAGCCGCCGGAGCAGCCCGGGGTCGGCCCGCACCTCGCCCTCCAGCGGCAGGTCGCTCTCCAGCCGAACTTCGCGCGCGACCGCCGCCGGCCGCCAGCGCTCGACGATGCCCTCCAGCAGCTCGGGCAGGTCCACCGTCTCGGTCGTCGGCTGGAGGACGCCGGCGTCGGCTCGCGCCAGCAGCAGGAGCTGGTCCGCCAGCCGGCTCAGGCGCTCGATCTCCTCCAGCAGCGCCCGGTGGCTGGCCCGGTACTCGTCGGGCGTCCGGTCCCGGCGCAGGACCACGTCCACCTGGGCCCGCATCAGCGCCAGCGGGGCGCGCAGCTCGTGGGCGGCGTCGGCCGTGAACCGCTGGAGGCCGGCGAACGCGGTCTCCAGCCGGTCGAGCATCGCGTTGAACGTCGCCGCCAGCTCGCCCAGCTCGTCGCCCGGCGGCAGGTGCAGCTCGATCCGCCGGTGCAGGTCGTGCTCGGTGAGATCGCGCGCGGTCGCCGCCATCACCCCGACCGGGGCGAGCGCCCGGCCGGCCAGCCAGTGGCCGAGGGCGGCCGCCACGAGGACCACCGCGGCGACGGCGGCGGCGAGCAGGACGCCGACCAGCGCCAGCGTCTCCTGGAGCTCGTCCAGCGGCCGGGCCAGCACCAGCACGCCAGACCCGTTCGTGAAGCTGACGGGCTGGAGCAGCAGTCGCTGGGGGACGCCGTCGATCCGGCGGGACCGGTGCAGGACGGTCGGCACGGACATGCGGGGCGCGTACGCGGTCGGGTCCCGCACCTGGCCGGACTGGTCCACGACCCGGCCGTCCGGGCCGAACAGCACGGCGGTGACCGCGATGCCGGCCTGGGTGACGGCGGGCAGCGGGTCGGCCGCGGCGGGGTCCACGTGGCCGCCGGAGTCCGCCAGGGCCGAGGTGAGGACCTGCGCCTGCGCCCCCAGGCTGGCGTCGATGGAGCCGTACTCCAGCGTCGCGAAGACCACCCAGAAGCCGACCCCGGCCAGCACCGCGACCGGCAGCACGACGCCGGCGGCGACGAGCGTCAGCCGGACTCGGGTGCGCCGGAGGCGTTCACGCATGCGGGCTCGGGGTCGAAGCGGTAGCCGGCGCCCCGCAGGGTGACGATGTGGTCGCCGGCGGCCGCGACCGCCAGCTTCCTGCGGATGCGCCCCACGTACACGTCCACCAGGTTGGACGCGCTGTCGAAGTCGTAGTCCCAGACGTGCTCCTCGATCTGCATCCGGGACAGGACGCGCCGCGGGTGGTGCATCAGGTACTCGAGGATGGCGAACTCCCTCGTGGTCAGCCGGACGGGCTGGCCGCCGACGGTCAGCTCGCGGGCCGACGTGTCCAGGCGCAGGCGCCCCGCCTCCAGCACGGCCGAACGGTCGGCCAGGTGGCGGCGCGTCAGGGCCCGCAGCCGGGCCAGGAACTCGACGAACGCGAACGGCTTGACCAGGTAGTCGTCGGCGCCGGCCTCGAGCCCGCGGACCCGGTCGCTGACGGCGTCCCGGCCGGTCAGCATCAGGACCGGCGTCCGGACCCGGCGGCGGCGGAGCTCGGCGCAGACCTGGAACCCGTCGCGGCGGCCGGGCAGCATCACGTCCAGGGTCACGACGTCGAAGGCGGTCGCGAGGGCCGCCGCGATCGCCTCGTCCCCGTCGCCCACGACGTCCGCGCCGAAGCCCTCCTCCAGCAGGCCGAGCCGGAGGGTGTTCGCGAGCCGGGGGTCGTCCTCGACGATCAGGACGCGCATGTCCTCAAGGATGGGCCGCCCGCATGAACGAACCATGAACGCGAACCGGGCAGCGTGCCCGCTGCCGCAGCGACTGGAACGTCAGCGGGGTCCAGAGGCACGTTCGACCCCTCTGACGTTCCACTCGGCCTCCCGGCGCCGCCCTCCGCGGGCCCGGTTCATCGGGCGTTCATCCGCTCGCGCCACCGTGGGGGGCGTGAGCGCTCCGCCCATCAGGCCGCGCACCCTGGCCATCATCGCCCCGCCGCTGTTCCTGGCGGCGGTCGTCGTCGTCCTCCTCCTGGAGAGCGACCTGCCGCTCCACCTCGGCCGGATCGCCGGCGCGGGCATGCACGTGATCGGCCGGCTGGGCGTGGCCGGCAGCTTCCTGGCCCTGTACCTGGAGGAGTCGGGCGTGCCGCTCCCGGTGTCCGGCGACGTATTCGTCGTGTACCTCGGCCACCAGGCGGCCGGGTCGCTGCCGCGGCTGGTGCTGGTCTGGCTGGGCCTGGTGGTCACCGTGCTGGCCGGCTCCAGCAACCTGTACTTCATCTCCCGGCGCTGGGGCCGCCGCCTGGTCGAGGGCCGGCTCGGCATCTTCCTCCACGTGACGCCGGCGCGGCTCGCCGCCGCCGAGCGCTGGTTCAACCGGTGGGGGGCGCCCGCGATCATCTTCGGCCGCCACATCATCGGCTTCCGGGTGCCCGTCACCGTGGCGGCCGGGGTGTTCCGCGTCCCGTACCACGTGTTCGCGATCAGCGTCGCGGTCTCCACCGCCATCTGGGCCGCCGTGTGGCTGTGGCTCGGCGTGGCATTCGGACACCAGATCGCGGTGTTCCTGGCGGAGCACCGCTGGGCGTACGCGCTCCTGCTGCTCGGACTCGCACTGGGGGTCGGCGCGGCCGCGCTCCGTACGGTTCGAGGCGGGGCTCACCGGTGACCGCGCCGCTGATCGACCTCGTGGCGAAGGGCGGCCTCGCCGCCATCCTGGTCACGATGGCGGCGGAGAGCGCCGGCATCCCGATCTCCAGCGAGATCGTCGTGCCGCTGGGCGGCTCGCTCGCCGCCGCCGGCATCCTCCCGCTCGCGGGCGTGGTGCTGGCGGCCACCGTGGGCAACCTGGTCGGCTCCTCGATCGCCTTCGCGCTCTCCCGGCGGTACGGCCCCGCGCTGGTGATCCGCTACGGGAGGCGCGTCGGGCTCGACCAGCGCCACCTCGACCTCGCCGGGCGCTTCTTCGCCCGGTGGGGCCTGCCCGCCGTGTTCGCCGGCCGGCTGCTGCCCGTCGTCCGGACGTACATCTCCTTCCCTGCCGGCCTGTCCGGCATGGGCTGGGCGCCGTTCCTCCTCGCCACCGCGGCCGGCTGCGTGCCCTGGAACCTGGGCCTCGCCTGCGCCGGCCTGCTGCTCGGGCGGCAGTACGGGGAGGTCGAGCACGCCCTGGGCCCGTTCGTGGCGCCGGCGGCGATCGCCGCCGGCGCCCTGCTGGTGCTCGGGTACGCCCTGGGTCGCCGGGCCACGGAAGGTCGCGCGAACGGATAATCGAACGCATCGTGGATGGCTGCCTTCCCGGCGCCGCCCCGCTGCCCGCCGGCGTCCGGGTCCTGGCCGCCGTGTCGGGAGGCCCGGATTCCACCGCGCTGCTCGTGTGGCTGCGGGAGTCCGGCGTGGACGTCGCCGCGGCCCACTACGACCACGCGCTCCGGGCGGACTCCGGGGCGGACGCCGAGCGCGTGGCGGCCCTGTGCGCCCGGCTGGACGTCCCGCTCCTGCGCGAGCGGCGCGCCGAGCCGGTGCCCCGCGGCTCGCTCCAGGCGGCCGCCCGCGCCCTCCGCTACGGGTTCCTGGAGCGGGCGCTGGCGGCGACGGGCCGGGACCTGGTGTGCCTCGGCCACATCGCCGACGACGTGGTCGAGGGCGCGGCGCTCCACCTGCTGCGCGGCAGCGGCCTGGCCGGCCTGCGGGGCATGCCGCGGCGCCGGGGGCCGTTCCTGCGGCCGCTGCTCGACGTCTGGCGGGCCGACGTCGAGCGCTACCTCGCCGCCCGCGGCCTGGAGCCGGTGCGCGACCCGGCCAACGCCGACACCGCCCGGTTCGCGCGCGCACGCGTTCGCTTCCAGCTCCTACCGGCCCTGGAGCGGGACCGGCCCGGTCTGACCCGCCGGCTGCACGCCGCGGCCTCGGCGGCGGCCGTCCTGCAGGAGCGCCTGGACGCCGAGGCGGCGCGGCTGGTCGCGGCCGGCGCCCTCCGCGCGGACCTGCGCGGCGCGCCCCGCGTGGCCAGGCTGGAGGCGTACCGCCAGCTCTACGGCCGGCTGCCGGCGCTCGACCGCCGGCAGCTCGAGGCCATGGACCGGCTCGTGATGGACGGCCGGACCGGCGCCGGCCTGGATTTGCCGGGTGGATTGCGTTTCACGGTGCAACCCCAGCGGGTATCGATCCGTATGGCCATCCTCTCGCCGCCGGCGGTCCCTCGCCTGGACGTCCGTCCCTGCGCGGGCTGCGGCGACGGGCACGCGGCGCACGTCCGGCCCGGGGTGGAGCTGAGCGTGGGCTTCCGCCGTCCCGGTCTGCGGATGCGCCCCGTCGGCGCGCCGGGGACGCGCAAGCTGCAGGACATCCTGACCGACGCCCGGGTCCCCCGGCACGTCCGTGACCACCTCCCGCTCGTCTTCGCGGACGGGCGCCTCGCCTGGGTGCCCGGGATCGCGCTGGACGTGGACGCGGCCGCGCCGGCAGGCACCCTCGCCTGGCACGTCACCCTCGGCGGGAATCCCGAAAGCCAGGTGGTAGTATCAACTTCAGCAACCCCGAGGAGTCCCGTCATTTGAGCCGAATTCCGCGGTCCAGCCTGTTCTATTTTTTCCTGATCATCGTCCTGGGCTTCGTGTTCTGGTTCACGTGGCAGCAGTTCGAGAGCGGGAGCAAGGGCAGCCAGTGGACCTACTCGAAGCTGATCAACCAGGCCCAGGCCGGCCAGGTGTCGAAGGTCGAGATCAAGGGCACCACGGCCACCGCCACCGCCAAGGACAACACGCAGCACGACGTCAACCTGCCCGACACCACTGATTCCACGGCCGCCGAGCTGGTCAAGGACAACGTGGACGTCGAGTACCAGCAGGCGTCGAGCGGTCAGTACTGGCTGAGCGTCCTCCTGCCGAACCTGATCCTGCTGCTCCTGATCGGCGGATTCATGTACTACATCCTCCGCCAGACCCAGAGTGGCAACAACCAGGCCATGTCCTTCGGGCGCAGCCGCGCCCGGATGATCGCCGGCGACAAGCCGCAGGTCACCTTCGCCGACGTGGCGGGGGTGGACGAGGCCAAGCAGGAGCTGACCGAGGTGGTCGAGTTCCTGAAGTACCCGGAGAAGTTCGTCGCCCTCGGCGCCCGGATCCCGAAGGGCGTGCTGATGGTCGGCCCGCCCGGCACCGGCAAGACGCTGCTCTCGAAGGCGGTGGCCGGTGAGGCGGGGGTGCCCTTCTTCAGCATCTCGGGCTCGGAGTTCGTCGAGATGTTCGTGGGCGTCGGCGCCAGCCGCGTCCGCGACCTGTTCGACCAGGCCAAGAAGAACAGCCCCTGCATCGTCTTCGTGGACGAGATCGACGCGGTCGGCCGCCAGCGCGGCGCCGGCCTCGGCGGCGGCCACGACGAGCGCGAGCAGACGCTGAACCAGCTCCTGGTCGAGATGGACGGCTTCGACACGAACACGCACGTCATCGTCATCGCGGCCACCAACCGGCCGGACGTGCTCGACCCGGCGCTGCTGCGCCCGGGCCGCTTCGACCGCCACGTGACGCTGGACCGGCCCGACATCCGGGGCCGCCGCCAGATCCTGGACGTCCACTGCCGCAACAAGCCGCTGGAGGCCGCGGTGGACCTGGACGTGCTGGGCCGGCAGACGCCCGGGTTCAGCGGCGCCGACCTGGCCAATCTGATCAACGAGGCCGCCATCCTCGCCGCCCGCGCCAACAAGAAGGTGATCGGGATGGACGAGCTGGAGGAGGCGATCGCGCGCGTGATCGCCGGCCCCGAGAAGAAGAGCCGCCGGATCTCCGAGAAGGAGAAGGAGGTCATCGCGTACCACGAGGTCGGCCACGCCCTCGTGATGAAGTCGCTGCCGCTCTGCGACCCGGTTCACAAGGTGTCGATCATCAGCCGGGGCATGGCCCTGGGCTGGACGCTGAGCCTCCCGGAGGAGGACAAGTACCTGGTCAGCAGGGAGGAGCTGAAGCAGCAGATCTCCGGCATCATGGGCGGCCGGGCCGCCGAGGAGATCGTCTTCGGCGACGTGACCAGCGGTGCCGAGAACGACATCCAGCGGGCCACCCAGATGGCCCGGCGGATGGTGACCCAGTGGGGCATGAGCGACAAAGTCGGAACCGTGATGATGGGCCACAAGGAGGAGCTCGTCTTCCTCGGTCGGGACCTCGGCGAGCAGCGCAACTACTCGGAGGAGGTCGCCGCCCTGATCGACGAGGAGATCAAGGGCCTGATCAGCGAGGGATACGACAAGGCCAAGCGCATCCTCACGGAGCAGCGCGTCAAGATGGACGCGGTCGTCGAGCGGCTGAAGGTCGAGGAGACCCTGGACGCCGCCCAGCTGGACGAGATCCTGGCCAGCCCGGAAGCTGGGTCAGCCGCACAGGTGGTTAGCTAGACGCCCGCGAATTCTGATACGGACGGCGGGTCCCGCCCTTGGTATCATGTGGCATCGTTTTGGCGGCTGCGTTTTGACGACCAAGACCACACCAATACTTCCAAGGGGGCCCTATCAGTTTGTCCGATGAAGCGAGCGCGGTCATGACCGAGGAGAGAGATTTCTCGGCGATGACCATGGAGGATTTCCTTCGCGCCGACGAAGAGGCGTTCGGCACGCCCAAGCACGGCGACATCGTCGACGGCGTGGTGGTGCGAGTGGACGCTGACGAGGTGCTGGTCGACATCGGTGCCAAGGCGGAAGGGATCATCTCCGGAAAGGAGCTCGGCTTCCGCGGCGACCCGGACACGGAGCTCTCGCCCGGCGACGTCATCAAGGTCTACGTTCTCCAGCCCGAGAACGAGGAAGGCAACGTCGTTCTCAGCAGGCGACGTGCCCTGGCGGAGACCACCTGGCTCACGGCTGCCGAGAAGCAGGAGTCGGGCGAGGTCATCGAGGCGGAGGTCCGGGAGCAGAACAAGGGCGGCCTGATCGTGAACGTCCTCGGTCTGCGCGGCTTCCTGCCGTCGAGCCAGGTCGGGCGCGCGTCGGCCGGCAACCTCGACGTCCTGGTCGGCCAGAAGATCTCGGTGAAGGTGCTCGAGGTCAACCGCAAGCGCAACCGGCTGATCGTCAGCCAGAAGGCGGCGGAGGACGAGGACCGGGCGCGGCGCCGCGAGGACCTGTTCAGCCGGATCCAGGTCGGCGACGTGGTGACGGGGGCCGTCTCGGGCCTCACCAGCTACGGCGCCTTCGTGGACATCGGCGGAGCGGACGGCCTGATCCACATCTCGGAGCTGTCGTGGGACCGGGTGAGCCGGGTCACGGACGTGCTCCAGGTGGGCGAGCAGGTCGAGGTGAAGGTGATCAAGCTGGACCCGGACCAGAACCGGATCTCGCTCAGCCTTCGCCAGCTCCAGCAGGACCCGTGGGAGCGGTTCGTGCAGGGCGTCCCGGTCGGCTCCATCGTGAGCGGCACCGTCACCAAGACCAAGAAGTACGGCGCCTTCCTCCAGGTCATGCCTGGGATCGAGGGTCTGCTGCACATCTCCGAGCTGAGCTGGGACCACGTCGACAAGACCGAGGACGTGCTCAAGGTCGGCGAGGACATCCAGGTCAAGGTGATCGGCGTGGACACCGCCCGCCGTCGTGTCTCTCTCAGCCTGAAGCAGCTGTCCGGCTCTCGCTGAGCCGGGCCCGGGCTGCCGGGTCGAACGGGTAGATCGCCAGCGCGCGCCGGTACGCGGCCTTCGCGGCCACGTGGTTCCCGGCGCGCGCCTGGGCATCGCCCAGCGCCACGTACGTCGCGGGGCTGGGGTCGCCCAGCTCGGCGGCGCGCCGCAGCCCCGCCAGGTCGCCCCGGGCGGCCCAGTAGGCCGGCTGCAGCGGATCCAGGGCGGCGGCCCGCTGCGGCTGCCCCAGGTAGTAGAGGAGGTCGGCCACCTGCGCCGGCACCGCCAGCGCCAGGCCCACGATCACCGCGCCGATCGCCAGCGCGACCCTCCCCGCACGTGGGTGAGGCACGTCGGCCACGACCCGGCGCGGAGGACCACCCGCCACGCACCCCGCCAGCAGCCAGAACGCGGCCGTCACCGGCGCCCAGTCGAAGTTGACCAGCGACCACGCCAGGTACGCCGCCGCCGCCCCCGCCACGCCGGCGACGCCCGGCTCAGCGCGCCGCCGCCACACCACCAGCCACCAGGCCCCGAACAGCCACACTCCCGCCGCCAGGCCGAGCACGCCCTGCGAGGCCGCCAGGTCGAGCGGCATCGAGTGGGCCCGGTCGAAGTTGTGGCCGGGCGCCCAGTCGCCGCTCTGGTGGCGGCCGAAGACCAGGCCCATCGTGTCCTCGCCCCAGCCGGCGAGCGGCCGCTCGGCGATGACCGCCACCGAGTCCCGCCACACCTCGGGGCGCGCCTCCCCGGTGTCGCCGTTCAGGCCGCGCAGCGGCGTCAGCGCGATCGCGCCGGCCGCCAGCGCGAGCACGGCGGCGCCGGTGGCGAGGACCAGCCACAGCCGCCTCCGCGGCACCAGGAAGGCCACCAGGACGGCCAGGCCGAGCACCGCGCCCAGCCAGCCGCTCCGCGAGGTGCTGGCCACCAGGCCGGCCCCCAGGAGGGCCGCCAGGGCCACCCAGGCCCGCCTGGCGGCCGGGGTCGCGGTCCGCGCCCGGTCGGCGGCCAGCGGCAGCGCCATGGCCAGCAGGGCGCCCAGGAGGTTGGCGTTGCCCAGGTTCCCGTCGGGCCGGGGCAGGGCGTGCGTGGCCGCCTGGTACAGCGTCTCGACGGAGGCCACGCCGCAGCCGAGCAGGAAGGCGGCGACGGTCCGCCGGCGCTCGCCGAGCCAGGCCGCGCCGCACAGCAGACCCAGGTACGCCAGCCGCACGGGGAGCGACTCGTAGCGGCCGTACGCGCCGGCCAGGCTGACCGCCGGGGCGACGCTCAGCGCGGCGGCGAGGACCGCCGCCGCGGCCGCCGCCAGGACGGGCCAGCGCAGGACGCCGAGGGAGCGCCGGCCGGCCACGAGGCCCGCTCCGGCGAGGACGCCGGCGCCGGCCAGCGCGAGAGAAACGCGCGGGAGGACATAAGCGTCGACCGAAATGGGTATGAAGAGAGTCGGCAGCACGGCCGCCACGGTGGCGGGTAGCCACCGGGCGATGCGGGCCAGGCGGGTCAGAGACGCGCAATCGTCGTAGAAATTCCGGGCCAGGATGGGGCGTTATAGTAGGTGGCGGGGGCCTGACCGGAGGTCCCTGACCCTGGATTGAGGAGGTGCCCGTCCAACCAGTCCGGCAGGAGGAAGCCGAATTTTGTATCCGTTTGAGAGGTTCACCGAGCGAGCCAAGAAAGTTCTGACGCTCGCACAGGAGGAGGCCGAGAGGTCTCACCACAGCTACATCGGCACAGAGCACCTTCTGTTGGGGTTGCTGCGAGAGGGTGAAGGTCTCGCCGCCAAGGTCCTGAACAACCTGGGCGTCGAAATCGGCAAGGTTCGCCAGACGATCGAGTCCGTGCTGGGCCGCAACGAACGCATCATCATCCAGCAGATCATTCCGACGTCGCGTGTCAAGAAGGTGATCGAGATCTCCTTCGAAGAGGCACGGCGCATGGGCCACGCGTACGTCGGTACGGAGCACCTGCTGCTGGGCCTGCTCATCGAGGGCGAGGGCATCGCCGCCCACGTGCTCGAGGACCTGGGCGCCACGCTGGACAAGGTGCGTGCCGAGATCGAGCGGCTGCTCCACGACTCCACCATGGAGGACGCGGAGCCGGCGCCGAAGAAGCCGTCGAAGACCCCGCTGCTCGACCAGTTCGGCAGGGACCTGACCGACATGGCCCGCAAGAACCTGCTCGACCCGGTGATCGGGCGCGAGATGGAGATCGAGCGTGTCGTCCAGATCCTGAGCCGGCGGACCAAGAACAATCCCGCCCTCATCGGAGAGCCCGGCGTCGGCAAGACCGCCATCGCCGAGGGCCTCGCCCAGCAGATCGTGCTCGGGAACGTCCCCGAGTCGCTGATGCACAAGCGGGTGCTCACGCTCGACATGGGCGCCCTCGTCGCGGGCACGAAGTACCGCGGTGAGTTCGAGGAGCGGCTGAAGAAGATCCTCGACGAGATCCGCTCCAGCAAGGAGGTCGTCCTCTTCATCGACGAGCTCCACACGCTGGTCGGGGCGGGTGCCGCCGAGGGGGCGATCGACGCCGCGAACATCCTCAAGCCGGCGCTCGCGCGCGGGGAGATCCAGTGCATCGGCGCGACGACGCTGAACGAGTACCGCAAGTACATCGAGAAGGACGCGGCGCTGGAGCGGCGCTTCCAGCCGGTCTTCGTGGACCAGCCGTCCACGACGGAGACGATCGACATCCTCTTCGGGATCAAGTCGCTCTACGAGAAGCACCACCGGGTGCAGATCACCGACGCGGCCGTCAAGAGCGCGGCCATGCTGAGCGACCGCTACGTCTCCGACCGGGCGCTGCCCGACAAGGCGATCGACCTGATCGATGAGGCGTCGGCGCGCGTGCGCATGAAGCTGACGACCACCCCGGACGACCTGAAAGAGATGCAGAAAGAGATCAAGCGTCTCCAGGCCGAGAAGGAGGAGTCGATCAGCCAGCAGGACTACGAGACGGCGGCGATGCTCCGCGAGAAGGAGAAGAAGCTCAAGGAGAACTACGCCGCCAAGGAGTCGACCTGGCGCGACAAGCTCGGCGAGACCATCCCGGACGTGACCGAGGAGGACATCGCGACCATCGTGGCATCCTGGACGGGCGTGCCGGTCTCGCGTCTCGTCGAGGAGGAGACCGCGCGGCTCCTGCGCATGGAGGACGAGCTCCACAAGCGGATCATCGGCCAGGACGAGGCGATCACGATCATCTCGCAGGCCGTCCGCCGGGCTCGGGCCGGGCTCAAGGACCCGCGCCGGCCGATCGGCTCCTTCATCTTCCTGGGCCCGACCGGCGTCGGCAAGACCGAGCTGGCCCGTGCCCTCGCCGAGTTCATGTTCGACTCCGAGGACGCCCTGATCCGGCTCGACATGTCGGAGTTCATGGAGCGCCACACCACGGCCCGGCTCGTGGGCTCGCCGCCCGGCTACGTCGGCTATGACGAGGGCGGGCAGCTCACGGAGGCGGTGCGCCGGCGGCCGTACTCGGTGATCCTGCTCGACGAGATCGAGAAGGCCCATCCCGAGGTGTTCAACATGCTCCTCCAGATCCTGGAGGACGGCCGTCTCAGCGACGCCAAGGGCAAGGTGGTCAACTTCGCCAACTGCCTGATCATCATGACGTCGAACCTGGGCATCAGGGACATCAACCAGGCCCAGACGGCGCTCGGCTTCCAGGCCGCCCTGGCGGCGGAGGAGACCGACGCCGACCGGCGCCACAAGATCATGAAGGACAAGATCGACGAGGAGCTGAAGCGGCTGTTCAGGCCCGAGTTCCTGAACCGCGTGGATGCCATCGTCACCTTCAAGCCGCTGACTCCGGCCCAGGTCCGGCAGATCGTGGACCTGCTGGTCGGCCGCCTGCAGAAGCACCTGCTCGAGCAGGACGTGGCCATAACCATCACCGAGGCCGCCAAGGACAAGCTGGGCCAGGAGGGCTTCGACAAGCAGTTCGGCGCCCGGCCGTTGCGCCGCGTGATCACGAACCGGATCGAGGACCAGCTCTCGGAGCACCTGCT
>Ga0066661_10000156_pt1 | contig 19049 bp, 17 predicted proteins | sample GraSoiAngelo_110_FD_66454 | JGI IMG/M metagenome (GOLD analysis project Ga0066661, IMG submission 66454) | Grasslands soil microbial communities from the Angelo Coastal Reserve, California, USA - 14_0903_12_30cm | ecosystem: Environmental > Terrestrial > Soil > Grasslands | place: USA... | reverse complement strand
CGCTGCAGCCGGCGGTCCTGGGCGGCCTGGAGCTCCATGCGCCGGCCCTGGTACTCGTGCTCGGCGGCCTCGGCGGCCACGCGCGCGTCGGCCAGCCGCTTCTCCAGCGCCAGCAGCTGCGAGGTCGCGCGCTTGTGGGCGTCCCGGGCCTCCCGCCACTCCTCCCAGGCGATGCTGCCCTTCAGGAGCTCCAGCCGCCTGCGGGCCTGCTCGGCCTCGCGAGCGACCTCGGCCTGGGCCCGCACCGCCTCGAGGCGCGGCTCGATCTCCGTGCGGAGGTCCTCCAGCCGGGTCAGGTTCCCGGCCAGGTCCTCCAGCTTGGCCGCCGCCTCGGTGCGCTTGGCCTTGACGCCGCGGACCTGGGCCGCCTCCTCGATCAGGCGGCGGCGCTGGTCGGGCGTGCAGTTGATGATGTTGTCGATGTCGCGCTGGTCGACGATCGCGTAGGAGTCGGTGGTCAGGCCGGTCGAGGCCAGCACGTCCATCAGGTCGTGCCGGCGGACGCGGCTCCGGTTCAGGAAGTAGTCGCTGCCGCCGGTGCGGTCCACGCGGCGACGGATCGCGACCTCGTCGTAGTCGACCGCGAGGCGGTGATCCTCGTTGTCGATGACGATCGTGACCTCGGCCTCGTTGGCGCGGGCCCGCCGCTGGCCGCCGGAGTAGATGACCTCCTCCATCTTGCGGCCGCGGACCTCCTTCGCGTTGCGCTCACCGAGCACCCACTTGAAGGCGTCCACGATGTTGCTCTTGCCGGACCCGTTGGGGCCGACGATCGCAGTGACGCCGGAGTCGAACGTGATGTCGGTCTGGCGGGCGAAGGTCTTGAAGCCCGCCAACCGGATGGAGCGTAGGCGCACCTGTTCGCAGATTAACAGCAGTTGTCGTGGTTGGCAGCCATGGGAGCTACAAGATACGGGTTCGGAGGGCGGTCAGGCGCCCTGAGCGGGCGCTTCCGCCGGCTCCGGGTCGGGTCCTGCCGGCTCGGGGTCGGAGGCCGCCGGGGCCGCTGGCTCCGGCGGGGGCTCCTCGGTCTTGCGCCGCCGCGTCCGGCGCCGGGGCTTGGGCTCCGGTTCGGGCTCGGGCGCCGGCGCCTCGGCCGCTTCGGCCACGGCCGGCTCGCTCGCCACGGGCTCGATGGAGGCCACGGCCGCGGCCGGCGGGCCCTCGAGCTCGGCATCGCCGGCCGCCGCCAGCGCGACCGCCTTCTCCAGCGGCCCGGCCTCGACCTCGGGCTCCGGGCCGATGTCGATGCCGTCCGCGGCCTCCGCGAGCGCCGCCTCGGACTGGCCCTCGGCGCCCGCGCGGCGCCCGCGCCGGCCGCCGCCCTTGCGCGTGGCAGCGCGCCGCTCCAGCTCGAGCAGCGCGCTGCGCGCCGCCTCCTGCTCGGCGGCCTGCTTCGTCGTACCGTGGCCGGTGCCCAGCGGGTCGGCGCCCGCGTACACCACGGCGGTGTACTCGCGCTGCCGGCCGCCGCGCGCGCCCGCGCTGTCGTAGTACGGCGTCAGCCCGTAGCGCTCCTGCACCACCTGCTGCAGCCGGCCCTTGTAGTTCTCGTCCTGGACCGGCTCGGGCATCGCCCGGAAGCGGTCCAGGTAGTAGTGGTACGCGGCGTCGTAGCCGGCGTCCAGGAAGATGGCGCCCAGCACCGACTCGAAGGCGTTGGCGAGCAGCGACTTGAGGCTGCGGCCGCCCCCCTTCGCGATGCCCTTGCCGAGGAACAGGTAGTCCCCCAGGCCCAGCTCCTCGCCCAGGGCGGCGAGCGTGTTCGTGTTCACCATGGCGGACCGCAGCTGCGTCATCTCGCCTTCCTTGGCCCCGGGCTTGAGCTTGAACAGGTACTCGGCCGTGATGAGCTGCAGGACGGCGTCGCCGAGATACTCGAGCCGCTCGTTGTCGCGCGGCGACACGTGGGGGCTCTCGTTCGCGAACGAGCTGTGGGTCAGCGCTTCGCGCAGGAGCGCGACGTCACGGAACGCAATCCCTACCTTGTCTTGCAGCTCCTCCAGCCGGCCAGTCGGGACCTGGGGATCGGGGACGAGACGGCGGCCGCGGCCACCGGAACGGGCCTTGCCTATGAGCTGGACTTCTCCTGTATGTACTCCCACGCCTGCCCAACGGTGGTGATCTTCTCCGCGTCCTCGTCGGGGATCTCGAGGCCGGTGTTCTCCTCGAACGCGTAGATCAGCTCGACCAGGTCTAGGGAATCAGCGTTGAGGTCCTCCTGGAAAGAAGCATCCATCGTGACCTGCTCCGCCTCGCAGCCGAGCCGCTCCACGACGATGTTCTTGAAGTCTTCAAAGCTGATCTTCTGGTTGTCCAAATATCGTCCTCCAGAAGGATGTTGCATGGAAAATGCGGCGATAACTCTAGCAGTCGGGATCAGGTGGGCTGCAGCGCCCGCGCCGCTTGCGGGCCGGATACGGCCTCGGCGACCGCGTCCGGAGCCAGCTCGCGCATCATCCCGGTCAGCGCCCGCTTCGGGCCCACCTCGACGAAGCGGTCGCAGCCGAGCTCGCGGAGCCGGCGCACGCAGTCGGCCCAGCGCACCGTGCCGCTGAGCTGGCGCTCGAGCACCTCCGGGATCCCGACTGCGTCCCGGTAGGGCTCTGCCGTGTAGTTGGCGACCACCGGGATGCCGGGCTCCCGCCAGTCGGCCGCGTCGAGGGCGCCGCGGAGCGAGGCGCCGGCCGGCTCCATCAGCGGCGTGTGGAAGGCCGCGGCCACGTTGAGCGGCAGCACCCGGCGGGCGCCGGCGTCGCGGAGCCGCGGCCCGGCGCGCTCCAGGCCGGCGATCGTGCCGCCCACCACGGTCTGGGACGGCGTGTTGTAGTTGGCCGGCCAGACGTCGGTCTCGTCGACCAGCGCCGTCTCGACCGCCTCGGGCGCCAGCCCGATCACGGCGGCCATCGACGTCGTGCCCGGCGGCGCGGCGGCGGCCATCGCCCGGCCGCGCTCGACCACCAGGCGGACCGCGTCCTCCGGGGTCAGCGCGCCGGCCACGCAGAGGGCTGTGTACTCGCCGACGGAGTGCCCGGCCGCGGCCGCCGGGCGCACGCCCTGATCGGCCAGCAGGCGGGCCAGCGCGACGCCGACGAACAGGAGGGCGGGCTGGGCGTTCGTCGTCAGCCGGAGCTCGTCGTCGTCCGCGTCGGTCAGCAGCCGGCGGAGGTCGATGGCGGCGGCGTCGGAGCAGCGATCGGCCAGCGCGGCGATCTCCGGGTCTTCCAGCAGCTCGGCGCCCATGCCGGCCTGCTGGGACCCCTGTCCGGGGAAGAGGAACGCGTCGGGCACGGCGGCGAACCAGCGACCGAGGGGCCAGGCCCTAGTCGGTCTTGATGACCTCGCGACCCTTGTAGAAGCCGCAGTTGAGACAGATGTGGTGGGGCCGGTGGGGCCGTCGGCACTGCGGGCAGGGCTGGAGCGCCACCGCGCCGAGCGCGAGGTGGGAGCGACGCCGCCCCTTGCGCCCCTTCGAGAGCTTTACCTTCGGTAGTGCCATGAGCGTGCGGAAGTGTACCGAATCCGGGCCACCGCTCGGAGGGGTGTTTCGATGGGGGCAGGAGCTGCCGACCCGTCAAGGCACGCTCCGCTCTTCGGCCTTGACAGCCCTACCGTGCGCAGCGTCCGACGGTCCGTGGCATCTGCTGCGGGTGAGCGTGCTGATCAGGCACCAATGACCACTCCCACGCGCAGCGACGCACAGCCTTGGACATGGCCCTGCCGACCAGGGCGGCCGCGACGGGCTACGCCCGGACCGGCTCGGCGGGTGGAGTGTCGCCCCGGCCGTCCGGAGGCCCGCTGGTCTGCAGGGCCTCGACCCCGCGCTTGACCGTCGCGAGCGTGCGGCTCAGGTGGGCCTCGAGCTGCTGGAGCTGCTCCAGCGCGTACGCCTCGGCCTCGCGCACGATGGCGTCGGCCCGGGTCTGCGCCTCGCGCAGCGTCTGCTGCGACTGGCGCTCCACCCGGCGCAGGATCTCGTGCTCCTGGATCGCCGACTCCGCCCGCTCGTTGGCGCGCGACGTGATCCGGCTCGCCTCGGCGTGGGCCTCGGCGATCAGGCGCTGCTGCTCCTGGACGGTCCAGTTGGCCTGCTTGATCTCCTCGGGCAGGCAGGCGCGCAGCTCGTCCATCAGCTCGACGATCTCGACCTCGTCGAGCATCACCTGGCTGGAGAACGGCACGCGCCGGGCGTGATGGACCAGGTACTCCATCCGGTCGATGACCTCGTCGACCTTCAGCGGAACTTCTCCTCGAGACGTTTTGCTACGACTGGTGGCACGAACTGGGTGACGTCACGACCGTGACCGGCGACGTCCTTCAGGATACTTGACGATACGAATATCTGAGCAAATCCCGACATCAGGAACACCGTTTCGATCTCGGGTGCCAGCTCCCGGTTCATCAGCGCCTGCTGCAGCTCGGCCTCGAAGTCGGAGGGCAGGCGCAGGCCCTTGACCAGCGCCGCGACGCCCCGGGTCCGGGCGAAGTCCACGGTCAGGCCGCGGTACGTGATGACCTCCACGCCGGGCAGGTCCGCGACCGTCTCGCGGATCATCGCCACCCGCTCGTCGGGGGTGAAGAGCGGCGCCCGCTTCTCCGGGTTGGCGGCGACGGCGACGATCAGCTCGTCGAACAGCGCGGCCGCCCGCCGCACGACGTCCAGGTGGCCGTTGGTGAACGGGTCGAAGCTGCCCGGGTACAGGCCGCGGCGCGTCATCCGGCGACCAGGACGCTGACGCCCGTGTCGCCATAGCGGCGCTCGCGGTCCGCCCGCAGGCGGCCCAGCTCGGGCAGCGCCTGGCGGTGGAACCGCTCGGCCACGACGGTGGCGCCCTCAGCCACCAGGGAGTCGAGGAGGGCCAGCGCGTGCTCCAAGACCGCGTCATTGTAGGGTGGGTCCAGCAGCACCAGCGACGCGCGACTCACCTCGTGCGGGTTGGTGGTGAGCCACCGGGTGACGTCGGCACGGGCGGCCCGAGCCCGACCCTCGAGGCCGAGCGCGTCGAGGTTCTGGCGGACGATGCGCACGGCGTGCTCGTCCTGGTCCACGAACGTGGCGCTGGCGGCGCCGCGCGAGAGCGCCTCGATGCCGAGGGCGCCCGACCCGGCGAACAGGTCGAGCACGTGGGCGCCGTCCAGCACCGGGGCGACCAGGTTGAAGATCGCCTCCCGGACCAGGCCCTGCGTGGGCCGGATGCCCCGGGGCGCGTTCAGGCGCCGGCCGCCGAACTCGCCGGCGCCGACGCGGAGATGCGCGCTGGGCGCCGGCCGGCGGGTCATCGCCCAAGGATGACGCCCGCGCCCGGCGCGGTGCCGCGGTACCCTGTCCGCCAGCCAGTGGCTGGTCTGCCGCGACGCGCCCTGCTGGGGACCGTGCTGCTGGTGGCCGTCCTCCTCCTCTCCCCCGGCCTGCGCCCGCCCGCTCCCGCGTCGCCGCCTCCGGCTCCCACGCCCCCGCCGCCCAACCTGCCCGTCGAGGCCCAGAACGTCACCTGGCTGGCGCGCGTGGCCGGCCCGGCCATCGCCGGCCTGGCGTTCCTCCGCTACCCGCACGAGGACGTGATGTTCGGCGACGGCCCCGGTGGGCTCCTGGCCTGGTCGCTCGCCAACCCCGCGTACCCGGTGCCCATCGGGGTCCTCACCCCGGCCGACCTGGCGCTGCCCGGCGACCGGCCGGGAGCGCCCTTCTGGGAGGGCGAGCACCTGCAGGTGGACCAGGCCCGGCACCTCCTCGTCCTGGCCCGGGACCGGGCCGCGCTCGGCGGCACCGGCCGGACGGGCATCTACGTCGTCGACGCGCGCGACCCGCGGCACCTCCGCCTGCTCGGCTTCCACGCCGTGCCGGCCGGCCACACGACGCAGTGCCTCCAGGGCTGCCGTTTCCTCTGGACCGTCGGGTCGAACACTGGCGTCTGGGTGACCGACCTCAGCGACCCGAGCGCGCCGCGCACGATCTCCACGCCCATCGGCACCGGGGTCGTGCACGACGTGGACGTGGACGCCGCCGGCGTCGCCTGGGCGTCGGGCGCGGGCGGCGTCCGGGGCTACTGGACGTCCGGCAGCCACCGGGACCCGACCACCGGGGCCACCCGCGCCGCGACCCCCGCCGACCCGGTCCCGTACGCCGGCGGCGCGTACGTCAGCCCGAACAACCCGCGCGACACGTTCGCCCACGACTCCTGGCGGCCGCTGCGCTCGATCGGCGGGCTCCCCGCCGGGACCGTGATCTTCGTCGCCGACGAGGACTTCGCCCCCGCCTGCCGGGACAACGGCCAGCTGCTCGCGCTCTCGCTCGCCGGCGCGACCGGCGACGCCCGGCTCCCCGTCGTCGGCTCGTGGGGCCCGACCGGCAGCCCCGGCCAGCAGCCGTCGGACACCTGCTCGGCGCACTGGTTCGAGCCGCTGCCGGGCGTCGGCGACGGCGCGATCCTGGTCGAGGCGTTCTACGCCCAGGGGACGCGCTTCATCGACGTCGCCGACCCGCGCCACCCGGTCCAGGTCGGCTACTTCGCCCCGCTGGGCGGCGAGGCCGCGGCCCCGGCATACCACGACGGGCTGATCTACGCCGCCGAGTACTCGGGCGGCGTGGACGTGCTCCGGTTCAGCCCGCCGGCCTGACCCTCACTCGAAGCCCGCCGGACGGCGGTCGCGCCACGGCATCGCCTCCTCCAGCTGCGCCGCGGCCGCCAGCAGCAGCAGCTCGCCTCGCGGCGGGCCCACCAGCTGCACGCCCAGGGGCAGGCCGTCGGCGCTCGTGCCCACCGGCAGCGAGATCGCCGGCTGGCCCGTGCAGTTGTACGGCTGCGTGAACGAGATCCACTCCAGCGTCAGGGCCATCGCGGTCACCGGGTCGGCGAACGCGCCGATCGGGTACGGCGGCTGGGTCAGCGTCGGCGTCAGCAGCAGGTCGTGGTCGTCCCAGAACGAGACCACCACCCGGCTGTGGTTGCGGACCGTGGTGACCGCCGCGACGTAGTCGGCGGCCGTCAGCTCCCGCGACGCCGCGATCATCCGGGCGTTCAGCGGGTCGAGCAGCGACGGGTCCTTCACCCCGTACGTGGCCGTGCCCGCCGCGATGATCGTGCCCATCGGGGCCCGGAACGGGGACGTGTCGGGGCCGCCCTCGTCCACGTCGTGGCCCAGGCCCTCCAGCGTCCGCGCCACCCGCCGCACCAGGTCCTGCAGCTCGGGGTGCACGTCGCAGTCCACCGTGGTCTGGAACCCGATCCGGAGCCGGCCCGGCAGCGGGCGGTCGCGCAGGTACGAGCCCTCCGGCTCCGCCCAGTACGGGTCGCCGGGCAGGTGGCCGGCCAGCGCGTCCAGCGCGGCGGCCACGTCGTCCACCGTGCGGCCCAGCATGCCCTGCGTGGACAGGCCGGCCCAACCCTCGCCGACCAGGGGCCCCGGCGAGATGCGGCCGCGGCTCGGCTTCAGCCCGACCAGCCCGCAGCAGGAGGCCGGGATGCGCACCGAGCCGCCGCCGTCGGTGCCGTGGCTCCAGGCACACAGGCCGGCCGCCAGGGCCGCGGCCGCCCCGCCGCTGGAGCCGCCGGACGTGTGGTCCAGGTTCCAGGGGTTGCGCGTCGTGCCGTGGAGCCCGAACTCGGTGACCGGCCGCGAGCCGAACTCGGGCGTGGTCGTCCGGCCGAGGATCGGGGTGCCGGCCGCCTTCATCCGGCTGACCACGAACGAGTCCACCTGGGCCACGTTGTCCTCGAACGCCCGCGAGCCGTACGTCAGCGGGTGGCCCGCCATCGCCGACAGGTCCTTCACCGAGGTGGTCGCGCCGGCCAGCGGGCCCCCGCCGCCGTCGCCATCCGCCGCCTGCGCCCGGGCCAGGTCCGGCGTCGTCACCCGGAACGCGTTCAGCCGCGGGTCGAGGCGCTCGATCCGCTCCAGGTAGGCGTCAACGAGCTCCGTCGCGGACACCTCGTGGCGGCGGACTGCCGCCGCCTGATCAAGGGCGGATGCGAACGGGTCCATCGCTCACCTCTCCAATGCGGGCGGCCGGGTAGGGGGCGCCGGCCAGCGCGGCCTCGAAGGCCGCGGCGCGCTCAGGCGCGATCGCGACCAGCAGCCCGCCGCTGGTCTGCGCGTCGCAGAGGAGGAGCCGGTCCGCCTCGGGCAGCCCTCCCCATTCCACCTCGTCCCCCACCGCCTGGTAGTTGCGCCGCGTGCCGCCGGGGAACAGGTCGTCCGCCGCCAGCTCGAGCACGCCCTCCAGCACCGGCACCGCCGAGAGCCGGACCTCCGCGCCCACGCCCAGGTTGCGCAGGTGCCCGATCAGGCCGTACCCGGTCACGTCCGTCGCCGCCGACGCGCCCGCCTCGACCATCGCCTCCGAGGCCTCCCGGTTGAGGTGGCTCATCACCGCGATCGCCCGCGCCTCCAGGTCCGGCGGGCACAGGCCGCGCTTGACGGCGGTCGCGACCAGGCCGCTGCACAGCGGCTTCGTCAGGTACAGCACGTCGCCCGGGCGCGCGCCCGCGTGCGTGACGACCCGGTCCGGGTGGACCTCGCCGGTCACCGCGTAGCCGAACTTCGGCTCCGCGTCGTCGATGCTGTGGCCGCCGACGACCGGCACGCCGGCCTCGGCCAGCTTGGCGGCGCCGCCGGCGACGATGCGCTCCAGCAGGCCGCTGGCCAACTTGTCGCGCGGAAAGCCCACCAGGCCGAGCGCGAACAGCGGCCGCGCGCCCATGGCGTAGACGTCGCTGAGGCTGTTCGCGGCCGCGATGGCCCCGAACGCCCCGGGCTCGTCCACGATGGGCGTGAAGAAGTCGACGGTCGAGACGAGCGCCCGGTCGTCCGCGATCCGGAAGACCGCCGCGTCGTCACCCGTGGTGGCGCCGACCAGGACCCTCGGGTCCTCGAGGGCCGGCAGCGCCCCCAGCACCTGCCCAAGCTCCACCGGGCTGAGCTTGCAGGCTCAACCGGCGCCGTGGCTGTACTGCGTGAGCCGGAGCGTGGTGTCCATCGGTCCAGAGCGTACTTGCTTGTCGACCGTCAAGGAAGAAGGTGAACGAAATGTGTACCGATCACGGGGGTTCCCGCGTTCGTCCTATTGGGAGTGGTTACCAACGTGTTGTCTGTTTCGCCTTCGGAGACGGCCGAGAGCAACCGTTTGCTCGAGCACGCGGCTTGGATCAACTCCAAGCTGGACGAGCTGGACAAGGACGCCCTCGACCGGCTCGAGCGCATGCTGGAGATCGACCCCGAGGAGGCGACCGCCTGCCTCGAGGGCCAGGCCCGCGCCGCCGCCCGGGACATCATCACCAGCGCCGAGGCGCTCACGATCTACGAGTCGCTGACGCCGCACGGGTGGGAGCCGGGCACCAGGCTGGAGGTGAAGATGACCATCGTCAGCCTGATGGACAAGCTGCTCACGCCGCTCGCGCGTCCGTCCACCCGCTGCTGGAGTCCCTCGGCGAGCTGAGCCGGGGGCCGCGGTACGGGCGCGCTCAGCCCCGGTAGCGTGAGAGCACCCGGCTCAGCGCGTCCGTCCCGAAGTCCAGCGCCGCGGCCGGCACCCGCTCGTCCGCCGCGTGCACCGTCTCCTGGCCGAAGCCGGGCGGCAGCCGCAGGGGCAGGTAGCCGTAGCCCTCGATGCCCAGGCGGGCGAAGTGGCGCTGGTCCGTCGCCCCGGTCATCAGGAGCGGCACCGGCACGGCCGCCGGCTCCAGCTCGCGCAGCACCGCGCACAGGAGGTCGTACAGGGGCCCCTGCTCGGCCTCCTTCAGCCGCGGGCCGGAGCCGATGACCTCGACCTCGGGCTCCGGGCCGATGATCGCGCGCACCTCGGCGATGAACTCCTCGGGCTCGAAGCCGGGCAGCATGCGCCCGTCCAGGTCCACCGTCGCCAGCGAGGGGATCACGTTGACCTTCTCGCCCGCCCGGACGATCGTGGCGTTGATCGTGTGGTGGAGGATCGGGTCGAACCGGCCGGCCTCGTCGCCCATCCGGTCCAGCACCGCGTCCGTCCGGGCCGGGTCGAGCAGCGCCAGCAGCCGCGAGCGCTCCGGCTCGGGCGAGGCCGCGGCGATCCCGCGCACGTAGCCGGACGCGACGGGCGTCAGGTGCACCGGCAGCCGCTGCCGGTCGAGCGCCCCCAGCAGCTCGCCCAGCCGGGCCATCGTGCCGCCGCGGTGGCTGCGCGAGGCGTGCCCGCCCGGGCCGCGGAGCGTGACGCGGAGGCGGCAGGCCCGCTTCTCGGCGACCATGATCGGGTAGAACGCCCGCCCGTGCAGGTGCTGCGTGGTCGCCCCGCCCTCGCCCAGGCCGTGGCGGATGCCCGCGAACAGCTCGGCGTGGCGCTCGACCAGGAACTGGGCCCCGTGCACCCCGCCCGCCTCCTCGTCGGCCAGGCAGCAGAGCACGACGTCGCCGGCCGGCGGGTCGCCGCGGTGGAGCCGGTCCAGCAGCGCGCTGGCCATCATCGCGACCCCGCCCTTCATGTCGAGCGCGCCCCGCCCCCACACCCAGCCCTTGAGCAGGTCGCCGCCGAACGGCGGGTGGCTCCAGCGCTGGCCGGCGGTCGTCACCACGTCCACGTGGCCCTGGAGCAGCAGCGGCGGCGCCTCGCCCCGGCCGGGCACCCGGACCACGAGGTTGGGCCGGCCGCCGGGCGACTCCAGCACCCGGCAGTCCGCGCCGCCCGCGTCCGTGAACAGGCCGCGCAGGTACTCCAGGCAGGGCCCCTCGTCACCGGGCGGGTTGGTGGTGTCGAACCGGATCAGCCGCCGCAGCAGCTCCGCGGGTGACGTCGAATTCGGGGCGCCCATCGGGCGCTCAGCTTATCGAGGTCTGGTCGAGCCGGCGAGCCGCCGCCTCCCAGAGCGCCGGCCAGCGCGTCAGGTCGGGGTCGGCCGCGATCAGCGCCTCCGCCTCGTCGCGGACCTCCGACAGCAGCTCCGGCTGCTGGAGCGCGCGCATCGCGAGGTCCGACTGGCCGTGCTGGCGGGCGCCCAGCAGCTCGCCGACGTCGCGGATGCGCATGTCCTCCTCCGCCAGGCGGAAGCCGTCCGTCGTCCCCGCCACCAGGTGGAGCCGCTGGAGCGCGCCGCCCGCCGGGTCGTCCGAGAGCAGCAGGCAGAACGAGCGCTGCGACCCCCGGCCCACGCGGCCGCGGAGCTGGTGCAGCTGGGCCAGGCCGAACCGGTCCGCCCCCTCGATCAGCATCACCGTCGCGTTGGGCACGTCCACGCCCACCTCGATCACCGACGTCGCGACCAGGACGTCCACCTCGCCGGCCCGGAACGCGCCCATCGCGCTGTCCTTGTCCCTCATGCGGCCGTGGACCAGGGCCATCCGCAGGTCCGGGAACACGTCCTTGCGCAGCCGCTCGAACTCGGCCGTCGCCGCCTTGGCCTCGATGTTGACCGACTCCTCGATCAGCGGGCAGATCACGAACGCCTGCCGGCCCGCCCGCACCTCGCGCCGGACCAGCTCGTACGCCGCGTCCCGCTCGTCGGGCGCGACGACCTGCGTCTCGACCGGCGTCCGGCCGGGCGGCAGCTCGTCGATGATCGAGAGCTTCATCTCGCCGTACAGGGCCAGGGCCAGCGTGCGCGGGATCGGCGTCGCCGTCATGGCCAGGAAGTGCGGCCGGCCCTCCCGCGACTTCGCGCGCAGCACCTCGCGCTGGCGGGTGCCGAACCGGTGCTGCTCGTCCACGACGGCCAGGCCCAGGTCGGCCAGCTCGACGTCGTCCTCGATCAGCGCGTGCGTGCCGACCAGCAGCGCGCAGTGGCCGGACGCGGCGGCCGTCCGCACCCGCCGGCGCTCGGCGGCGGGCAGGCCGCTGATCAGCAGCTCGACCTTCAGGTCCGGGAAGCTGCCCTCCAGGTACGCGCGCAGCTTGTCGCGGTGCTGGCGGGCCAGGATCTCGGTCGGCGCCATCATCACGGTCTGCAGGCCGGCCGCGTGCGCCATCGCCGCCGCGGCGGCCGCGACCGCGGTCTTGCCCGAGCCGACGTCGCCGTTCAGCAGCCGGTTCATCGGCACGGGCTGCTGCACGTCCTGGTAGACGTCCCACGTCGCCCGGCGCTGCGCCCGGGTCAGCTCGAAGGTGAGGCCGGCCTTGAACGTGTCGATCACGTCCTGCCGGTACGGGACCGGCGTCGCCCGCTCCAGCGCGACCCGGCGCCGGGCGAGCTGGAACGCGGCCTGCAGCTCGAGCAGCGCCGCGAAGTCCATCCGCCGCCGCGCCCGCCGGAAGTCGTCCTCGGACTCGGGCCCGTGGGCGAGCCGGACGGCCTCGGAGAGGGGCAGCAGGCCGTGGCGCCGGCGGACCTCCTCCGGCAGGTCGTCCTCGAGCCCGTCCGCCAGCGGCAGCACCTGCCGGACGAGCGTGGCCAGGCGCCGCGACGTCAGGTCCTTCGTCAGGCCGTACTTGGGCATGAGCTCGCCGACCCGGTTGGGCGCGCCCTCCCCCTCCAGCCGCTCGTACTCCGGGCTCTGCATCTCGCGGCCGAACCGCGAGGTCCGGACGCGGCCGGAGAGCGAGACCCGGTCGCCGGCGTGGAGGTGCTGGACCACGTACGGGTTCTTGAACCAGGCCACGCGCAGCGTCGCGCCCTCGTCGTCCGCGACGACAGCCTCGGTCAGCAGCATGCCCTGGACGCGCGACCGCTTGCGGTGGATCTGGAGGATCGTGCCGACGAAGTTGACCTTGCCGTCCGTGGCCTCCTCCGCGTCGGCGAAGCGCTCCAGGTCGCGCGGGAGGTACAGCAGCAGGTCGCGGACCGTGTGCACGCCCAGCCGGCCGAGCAGCTTGACCTCGGTGGACTTGATCCGGGAGAGGCGGTCCACGGTCGAGTCCAGGGTCAGGGGAAGCCGGACGGCGGCGCGCTGCTGGGCCATGACCCCTCATTGTCCGGCCGGCGCGACGCTCGGCGCTGGTCAGGCGGGTCGCGTCGCGCTACCCTCCCCTGGCTCGGTGCCCCGGCCCCACGGGGGACCCCAGCGAGGAGGAGGATGTGAGGGTCAAACCTCTGCGGTACGGCATCGCCCTGTTGGGCGCACTGGTGGCCATGGCGGCCCCACTCCACGCGATGGCGGCCGGGCCGGTCTCGGCAGACCTGTTCGCCGCCAAGGGCTTCGACGGGGAGGACAACAACGCGCTGCCCGACCTGCTCAACCCCGACGGCACGCCGACGATCGGCGACGCAGCCGGCGGCGGCCAGGGCCTCCTGGGCCACGGCCGCGACGTGCAGGTCAACGACCCGGCGCTGGACAACATCCAGTCCTTCCCGAACGCGCTGCCCCAGCCCCAGCGGCCGTACGAGTTCTCGATCCAGAGCGAGACCTCGATCGCGACGTTCGGCAACGACGTGGTCGTCGGGTTCAACAACTCGGCCGACCAGCCCGTGACGCTGACCGCGGCGAACACGGTCGCGTTCACGCACCGGTTCCTGTCGGGCGTCGGCGTCTCGCACGACGGCGGCCGGTCCTGGACCGAGAGCTCGCTGCCCCCCATCCCGGGCAGCCCGTTCACGTTCGGCGACCCGTCGCTGGCGGTCGATCGCCAGGGCAACTTCTACTACTCCAGCCTCGGCGCGAACGCGGCCGGGCAGTCGCTCATCTTCGTCGGCAAGACGACCGACCGGGGCCGGACGTTCCAGCCCGGCTCGACCGTCGCCATCGACCCCGGCTCCGACAAGGAGTGGATCGCGGTCGGCAAGGACCCGCAGGTCCCCACGCGCGACAACGTGTACGTGACCTGGACCAGCTTCAAGGCCAACTCGTCGCAGCTGATGCTGGGCAAGTCCACGGACGGCGGCCAGACCTGGACCGTCAGCACGGTGTTCGCGCCGGTGGACGACGGCGTCGAGTCGGCGTTCCTCCAGTTCTCGAACCCGGTCGTGGACCAGCGCACCGGGCGCCTGTTCATCCCGTTCCTGCACGGGGGCGACTCGGACGCCGACTTCATCAAGGTCCTGATCTCCGATGACGGCGGCCAGACGTTCCACTTCAGCACCTTCAACGTCCCGGGCGCGGCCGACCCGACGGCGTTCCCGAACGTGACGCCGGGCACCGGCACCGACTGCGGCGTCGCCGGCGGCATCCGCCTGACGCTCCACCAGGGCGCGGACCTGGGCGGCGGCCGTGGCGGCTTCCCGGTGTTCCGGCAGGCGACCCGGCTGATCACGCAGCCGAACGCCGTCGTGGCGAACGGCAGGCTGTTCCTCGTCCTGAACTCGTCCACCAGCGCGACGGTGGGCGACCCCAACTCGATGTCGTTCATCCAGGTGCTCGTGTCGCTCGACGGCGGCGGCTCCTGGCAGGGGCCGTTCACGGTGGCCGCGGCGTCCGCGGCCCAGCCGCAGCACGTGCACCCCTCCATCTCGGTGGACCGCGGGGGGCAGCAGGTGACCGTCGGCTACTACACGCAGCTGGCGAACGGCAAGATCCGGTTCGACGCGACGACGGCGGAGCTCGAGCGTGACCACGGCAAGACCCGGCTGACCGACAAGCGGTCGGCCAGCCTCGGGCCGGCCTTCGACCTGATCCCGAGCAACAACCCGCTGCCGGCGGCGCAGTTCGGCGCCAACCGGGCGACCAACTACGACCGCACGATCCAGGCCTGCTACGACCTCGGCGAGTACACGACGGCCGCCCGCATCGGCGACGACCGCACGATCTTCGCCTGGGGCGACAACCGCAACACCTGGACGGGGCCCGCGGGCTCCATCGCGCCGGGCGTCCACACGCAGCCCGACGTGTTCGCGACCCGCGCGCACACCGACGACTAGCACATACCGGGGCCGGCCCTCCCACGGGCCGGCCCCACCCGGCCGCGGCCGCTACCATCCGGTGCATGGTGGGTTGTGAGCAGCAGTCCTGAGACCCGGATCGCGCAGGTCGTGGAGACCCTCCACGGCGTCGAGGTCCGCGACCCCTACCGCTGGCTGGAGGACGGCGAGGACCCCGAGGTCCGAGCCTGGGTCGCGGCCCAGAATGCGCACACCCGGTCCGTGCTCGACGCGCTGCCCGAGCGACCCGCCATCGAGGCGCGCATCCGCCAGGCCCTGGACGTCGGCGGCCTCGGCGCGGCCGCGGTGCGCGGCCGCTACCGGTTCCTGACCCGCCGTGACGCGGGCATGGAGCAGCCGGTGCTGGTGGTCGGCGAGGCGGGCGGGCCGGCCCGGACGCTCGTGGACCCGGCGCCGCTGAGCCCGGACGGCACGACGTCCCTGGACTGGTGGGTGCCCTCGCCGGACGGCCAGCTCGTGTGCGTCGGGCTGTCGGAGGCCGGCAGCGAGAACTCCGAGCTGCGGCTCGTCCGGACCGCGACCGGGGAGTGGCTGGACGACCGGATCCCGCGCTGCCGCTGGTCGGCGGTCGCGTTCGAGCCCGGCGCCGGCGCCTTCCTGTACACGCGCCAGCCGGCCCCCGGCTCCGTGCCGCCGGGCGAGGAGGTCTACCACCGCCACGTGTGGCGCCACGTACTGGGCACCGACCCGGCCGAGGACGTGCGCGTGTTCGGCGAGGGCCGGGACAAGGTGGAGATCCCGACCGTCGTGTCCATCTCCGAGGACGGCCGCTGGACGGCGATCACCGTGTCCGAGGGGTGGACGCGGACGCTGGTGTTCCTGCGCGACGGCGACGGGCCGTTCGAGCCGGTCTTCGAGGGCGAGGACGCGCGGGCCGTGCTCTGGTTCTCGGGCCGGCGGCTGCTCGGGCTCACGAACCTGGACGCGCCCCGCTTCCGGCTGGTGGAGGTGGACCCCGCCCGGCCGGGGCCGGGCGCCTGGCGGGACGTCGTCCCCGAGTCGGAGCACGTCCTGATCAGCGTGACGGTCACGTCCGACCGCCTGGCGGTGCACCACCTGGTGGACGCGTGCTCGCGTGTCTCGCTTCACGCGCTCGACGGCGCGTTCGAGCGCACGATCGACCTGACGCCGTACAGCACGGTCACGGCGCTGGACGGGCACCACAGCTCGCCGGCGCTGTACGTCACCACCGAGACGTTCACGCGGCCGGCGGAGACGGTGCTCGTGGACGGCGGCGTCGTGGAACGGCTGGCGCCGCCGGCCGGCTTCGACCCCGACCGCTACCCCGTCCGCCAGGTCTGGTACGCGTCGGCCGACGGCACCCCCGTGCCGATGTTCCTGGTCGGCCGGGCCGGAGGCGACGGGCCCGTGGTGCTGACCGGGTACGGCGGCTTCTCGATCAGCCGCACCCCGCTCTGGATGCCGACGGTCGTCCCGTTCCTGGAGGCCGGCGGCCTGGTGGCCGTGGCCAACCTGCGCGGCGGCGGCGAGTTCGGCGAGCCGTGGCACCGGGCCGGGATGCGCGAGCGCAAGCAGAACGTGTTCGACGACTTCGTGGCGGCGGCCGAGTGGCTGGTCGCCAGCGGCCTGACCCGGCCGGCCCGGCTGGGCATCCTCGGCGGCAGCAACGGCGGCCTGCTGGTCGGCGCCGCGATGACGCAGCGGCCGGACCTGTGCGGGGCGGTCGTCTGCCGCGTGCCGCTGCTGGACATGGTCCGGTACGAGCGGTTCAAGGTCGCCGAGCTGTGGATCCCCGAGTACGGGAGCGCGGCCGTGCCCGAGGAGTTCGGCTGGCTGTACGCGTACAGCCCGTACCACCACGTCCGCGAGGGCGCGCGCTACCCGGCCATCCTGCTCACCGCCGGCGAGGAGGACGCCCGCGTGGACCCGATGCACGCGCGCAAGATGGCGGCGCTGCTCCAGGCCGCGGGCCCCGGGGCGACGGTGCTGCTCCGGATCGAGCCGCGGGCCGGCCACGGCCAGGGCAAGCCGGTGGGCAAGGTCGTGCCCGAGGAGGCCGACGTGTGGAGCTTCCTGCTCCACACGCTGGGCGGGCCGGCGTGACGGCCCGGCACCTGATCACGGCCGCCGGCCAGTGCTCGGACGTCTCGGTGGACGAGGTCCGGCGCCGGCTGAAGGCCAACGAGATCGGGTGGTGGCTGGACATCGAGGGGCCCGAGCAGGCGGACTACGACCTGCTCCTGGACGCGTTCGGGTTCCACCCGCTGACGGTCGCCGACGTCCGCCAGAGGAACCAGCGGCCCAAGCTCGACGAGTTCCCCGGCTACAAGTTCGCGGTGCTGTTCGCGGCCGAGCTGGAGGACGACGAGGACATCGCGATCCGCGAGCACCACCTGTTCCTGACCCATCGCTGGTTCGTCACCGTGCACAACGAGCCGGCGCCGGCCGTGACCGACGTGCGCAGGCGCGTCGAGGAGGACCCGTCGGTCACCCGCAACGACCTGGTGTTCCTGCAGTACCTGGTGATCAGCGCCGTCGTGGACAGCCTCTTCCCCACCCTGGACAAGCTGGACGACGTGACCGACCGGCTCCAGGACGTGGTGCTGGAGCGGCCGACCCCGGCCGCGCTGGCCCACCTCACCGGCCTCAAGCACTCGGTGGCGGAGCTGCGGCGGGCGCTGGGGCCGCAGCGGGACGTGTTCCAGCGGCTCCTGTCGCACTCGCTGGAGCACTCGGAGGGCGACCTGCAGCTGTACTGGCGGGACGTGTACGAGGACCTGATCCGGCAGTACGAGGAGGCGGACGCGCTGCGCGACCTGCTCACGGGCGCGATGGACGTGTACCTGTCCACGGTCTCGAACCGGCTGAACAACACGATGATGCAGCTGACCGTGATCGCGAGCGTGTTCCTGCCGCTGACGTTCCTCACGGGCTTCTTCGGCATGAACTTCGGGTACCTGGTGACCCACATCACCGGGCCGCCGGCGTTCCTCGGCGGCGTCGGCATCATGGTCGCCACCATGGTCATGCAGCTCGTGCTGTTCTGGCGCCGCGGCTGGCTGTTCCGCTGAGCGGGGGCGGTCAGCCGATCCCGATCGCGGCCTTGATCCGGTCCACGGCCGCGGCCTCGCGCTCGCTGACCAGCGGGCCCGTCAGCGCGAACGGGCCGGACCGCGCGGCGGCCGCGGTGGCCTTGGCCAGGTCGAGGACGAAGTAGCGGAACGAGTCGAGCTCGTCGGGCGCCCTGGACTCCAGCGTGGCGACGGCGGCGCGGAGCGAGTCCAGGGCCGGCCCCTCGACCTCGGCCCGCCGCATCTTGCCGTGGAACCCGGTCTGGGCGCCGCCGATGTCGGCCAGCCCCTGGACCAGCTCGCTGCCGTGACCGGCCCGGGCCTCGGCCAGCTTCTCGCCGATCGCGTGCAGCTCCAGCCGCAGATCCGACGTGCCGCCGTCCGAGACGGCCACCAGGAGCGGCGCGCCCACGATCGCCCGCTGCATCGTCGCCCACTCGTCGGGCGTGAAGTCCGCCTTCCCGGCCATGCTCTCGCTCCCCCTGCTGAGAATCTGTGAGGTGTGCCGCAACTGTACGGCATACGCGGCGGTACGGTTGTCGCCGTGACCGCGCGGCCGCCCGCCCACCGGTAGGCACGGCTCCGCTCCGCAGGCGCCGCCGCCCGGGCGGCGCCCGTGGTTCGGCGGAAGACGCCGCCCGCCGGTGCCGGTTGCTCTGGTCATGATCAACCCGCAGCACCGCGTCGTCATCGAATACTGCGTCCCTTGAGACCACCTCGATGAGGCCGCCCGGGGGGCGGCCGAGATCCTCGAGGGCTGGGCGCCGATCATCATCGGGCTCGAGCTGAAGACGGGCGTCAAGGGCGTGTTCAAGGCCAGCCTGGACGGCGAGGTCTTCTACGACAAGGCGATCACCGGCCGCAAGCCCCGCGCGGGCGAGCTGGGCCGGCTGGCGGAGCCGCTGCTGGGTCCGCGCCTGCAGTGGAGGAAGGTCCGGACCTGACCGGCTCGCCGTCAGCCCCGGACGCTGACGCTCAGCGCCACCAGGAACGCCACCGTCACCAGGCCCAGGATCGTCCACGCCTGGAGCCGGAGGCGGCGCTGGTACCCGGCCAGCTCCTCCGGCAGCGCGAACACCCGCGCCGGCCAGTGCCGCCACGAGACGTTGGCGAACACGGCCGCCGCCGCCAGGTACAGGACGAGCGCCACGGCGTAGCCGGCCGCCAGCGGCGGCCGCGTGGCGATCACGATGGCCCCGCTGGCCACCAGGGCGGTCACCACCGCCACGACCGGCCACCGGTT
>Ga0066661_10000145_pt1 | contig 19359 bp, 19 predicted proteins | sample GraSoiAngelo_110_FD_66454 | JGI IMG/M metagenome (GOLD analysis project Ga0066661, IMG submission 66454) | Grasslands soil microbial communities from the Angelo Coastal Reserve, California, USA - 14_0903_12_30cm | ecosystem: Environmental > Terrestrial > Soil > Grasslands | place: USA... | reverse complement strand
GCGCCCCACCAGGAGCGCACCCCGACTGTCAGCGAACCCGAGCTACGGCGCCTTCGGGTAGACGCTGCTGAGATCGACCTTGATCTGGCCGTCGCTGAGCGGCCCGATGTCGCAGATGACGAACGCGCCGGGGCCCGGCGTGGACAGGTGGCCCGTGCCGGAGGCCGGCGTCCAGCCCCACCCCTTCGGGCTCGTCACGAGCGGGTTGTTCGACGCCGGCAGCTTGAGGCTGTCGATCGCCGCCTTGACCTTGTCCGGGTCCAGCGACTTCGCCTGCTCGGCCGCCAGCTTGGCCAGGTACAGCGAGTCCCAGCCGGCCGCGTACTGGTGCATCGGCTGCGTGTAGCTCGTGGTGACCTTGGCCAGGGAGCTGCGGAACTTCTTGACCGCCGGGGTCTCCTTGTCTGACGGCACGTACAGGTTGACGCCCCACTGGTAGTACTTCACGCCCCTGACCAGGTCGGCGCCGGCGATCGTGTACGCGTCGGCCCCCGAGAACGTCGCGTCGCCGACGAACGGGACGTTGAAGTTGAGGGCCGACCGGGCCTTGAGGACGTAGCCGATCCAGGGGCCGCTCTGAGCCGTCGCGATCACCGCGTCCGGCTTCAGGGCCTGCATCTGCTGCATCTGCGGCGTCAGGTCCACGGCCGTGGCCGGGTAGTTGACCTTCACGTAGTCGATGCCGACCCCCTGCAGGGCCGGCCCGATCGCCGCCTCGGACGCCTGGCCGACCGCGTTGTTCTGGTAGAAGAACCCGACCTTCTTGTAGCCCAGGGCCTTCATGTAGTCGGCGATCGTCCTGATCATCACGTTGATGTTCACGCCCAGGATCCAGTGGTACGGGAAGTTGTCCGGGTTGCCGAGCAGGGGCGACGACTCGACCGCGATCCCGGGCACCTTGTACTTCGTCACCGTCGGCAGCTCGGCGAGCTGCTCGTCGCTGCTGGCGCCCGACTGGATGAAGTTCCAGGTGCCGCCGCCGTCCGGGGCGGCCTGGAGCGCCTGCGTCGCGAGCGTCACCGACTGCGTGTTGTTGCCGCCCGTGTCGGTGAGCTTGAACTTGACCTTGTGGCCGAGGATGCCGCCCGCGTCGTTGATGGCGTTGCCAGCCGCCTGCATGCCCTGGACGAAGGCCTGGTTGGCCGGGCCGGCGCCGCTCGACAGGTTGGAGACGACGAGCACGTTGTAGGGCACCGAGCTGGCCTGGGTGGTGTTGCTGTTCGCGCTGCTGCCTCCGCAGCCGACGAGCACGAGCCCCAGCGCCGCTGCCGCCAACCGGCGGACTCCACGTATTGCGATCACTCCTCCTCTTCCTCCTGTGTCCGCGCCGGCCGAGAGGTCCCGGCGTTGGTTCCGCGGAATCATACGACCGTCTTAGCGTAATACGAGTCAGGCCTGAATGACAGGCCGGGCGCCAAAATAGACCTCTTCGATGACGCTGGCGTCGGTGATCTCCGACGCCCGGGCCCGGTGGACGACGTGGCCGACGTTGAGCACGATCACGTCGTCGGCGAGCTGGAGCGTCTGGTGCACGACCTGCTCGACGAGGAGGATGCCGCGCCCCTCCGCCTTCAGCGCGGCGATCGCCTCGAACAGCTGCTTCACGATCACCGGGGCGAGGCCGGCGGTCGGCTCGTCCAGGATCAGGATGGACGGGTTGGGGATGAGGGCCTGCGCGATCGCCAGCATCTGCTGCTCGCCGCCGCTGAGCGTGGCCGCGGGCTTGTGCCGCCGGTCGCCCAGGACCGGGAAGCGCGCGTACTGCTCCTCGATCCGGCGCCGCGTCTCCCGCCGCCCGCGCACGGTGGTGTACGCGGCGATCAGCAGGTTCTCCTCGATCGTCCGCTTCTTGAACACTCGCTTGCCCTCCTGGACGAGGGCCAGCCCCTGCTTGATCCGGTGGTACGGGGGGACGCCGGAGATGTCCCTGCCACGCCACCGGATGCGCCCCGTCCAGAGCGGGAGGAGGCCCATCGTGGCCGACAGCGCGGTCGTCTTCCCGGCCCCGTTCGGCCCCAGGACCACCGTCGCCCGGCCCGGCGCGACCGAGATCGAGACGTCCCACAGCGCCTGGATGTCGCCGTAGCCGGTGGAGATCCCCTCGATCTCGAGCAGGTCGTTCACCGCGCCACCTCCCGACGAGGGCGTGGGCGGCCGTGAGCAAGGGCTTCGCCCGAGTGTGTGAGTCCCTCCTCCCGACGCCGCCCAGACCCCGCCTTCTGACGCGAAGCGATGCGCCGGAGGCGCCCCCAACGTCCCGGACAAGGGGGGGAGTTCTGGAAGAGGGGGCCTGCCCCCTCTTGCCTCTGGCCGGTGGAGATCCCCTCGATCTCGAGCAGGTCGTTCACGGCGCCGCCTGCCTGCCCCCTCCCGCCTTCGCTCACGGATGGGCCGGCTCCCGCTCCCCGGTCTCCGGCGCGGCCGGTCCCTCGACCGCCACCGCCTCACCGAGGTAGCTCTCCATGACCGCGGGGTCCACGCGGATCGCGGCCGGCGGGCCGCTGGCGATCAGGGCGCCCGCCCGCAGGACGTTGATCACGTCCGCGACCTCCAGCATCATCTGGAAGTTGTGCTCGATCACGATGACGGTGGCGCCGGCCCCGGCCACCGCCCGGATCAGCCAGCCGAGCCGGCGCACGTCCTCGGCGTCGAGGCCGCTGGCGGGCTCGTCGAGGAGCAGCAGCGACGGCCGGGCGGCGAGCGCGCGCGCCACCTCCAGCAGCCGGCGGGTGCCGAGCGGCAGGTCGGCGGCCCTCGCGCCGGCGAGGTGGGCGAGGCCGGTCGCGCCGAGCAGCCGGCGCGCCTCCCGCTCGTCGGCGCGGACCCGGCGCCGGTACGACGGCAGGCGCAGGATCGCGGCCAGCACGCCGCTGCGGTCCCGCGCGTAGCGGGCCGACGCCACGACCTGCAGGCAGTCGAGCCCCGACGGGATCGACGGCGTCTGGAACGTCCGTGAGACGCCGGCCAGGGCGACCGTCCGCGGCGCCCGCCGGGTGATGTCGCGGTCGCCGAGGACCACCGTCCCCGCGTCCGGCCGGTAGAAGCCCGAGATCACGTTCAGGAACGACGTCTTCCCGGAGCCGTTCGGACCGATGATCGCGGTCACCTGGCCCGGCTTCGCCGTGAGGCTGACGTCGGCCACGGCCGTCAGGCCGCCGAACCGCTTCACGGCGCCCGTCACGCGGAGCTCGGCGCCGTCGAACTGGCCGAGGTCCAGCGTCGGCTCGCGGGGCACCAGCCGGGCCGGCGTCACCTGGAACAGGCGCCGGCGCAGGAACTTGACCAGGCTGCCGACGCTGCCGCTGAGGCCGCCCGTCAGCACGACGCCGCCGATCATCAGCAGCGCGCCGTAGATCGGCAGCGCGAAGTGCGTGAACACCGAGGTGTGGAGCGGGCCCAGCTCCTCGATGACGAGCACGCCGACGATCGCGCCGTAGATCGTGCGCGAGCCGCCCAGCACGGACGCCGCGATGAAGCCGATCGACGTGTACATGTCGAACAGGCCGGGGCTGACGAAGTTGTTGAGGTAGCAGTAGAAGCCGCCCGCGATGCCCGCCGGCACCGCGCCGATCACGTACGCGAACAGCTTGGTGCGGTAGACCGAGATCCCCAGCGAGGACGCGAGCACGGGGCTCTGGCGCAGCACCTGGAGCGCCACGCCGTGCCGGGAGACGACCAGGTTGCGGAAGACCGCGAACACGACGATCGCCGACGCGACGATCACCCGGAAGATCCCGTCGGCGTCGAGCTTGTGTCCGAGCAGCACGGGGTCGGGGATGGGCGAGAGCCCGGTGAACGTACCCGTCTGGTTGGGGAACGCGGACGCCATGTCGGGGATGATCAGGACCAGGAAGAACGAGGTGTAGGCGAGGGCCCAGCCCGCCAGGCGCAGGCCGGGGACGCCGGACAGGAAGCCGATGGCGGCGGCGGCCACCGCGCTCGCCGGCACCGTGATCAACAGCTCGTTCAGCTTGTGCGGATAGATCGAGCCGATCGCGAGCATGCCCGTGACGTAGGCGCCGGCCGCGAACATCGCGGCCTGGCCGAGCGCCAGCTCGCCGGCGAACCCGTAGCTGAGGTTGAGCCCGACCACGACGGTCGCGTAGATCGCGATGACCTCGACCTCGTGGATCAGCGCGGGCCCGGTGCCCAGGCTGGGCACCTCGATGCCGTTGTCCACCAGCCACGGCGTCGCCAGCACCAGCGCGCCGAACAGGAGCGGGAGGACGTAGGAGGGCGGGAGGTGCTCGCGGAGGGCGCGCAGCCGGGCGACCACGGCGCTCAGACGGCCCGCTCGACGCGCTCGCCGAACAGTCCGTACGGCCGCAGCATCAGGATGGTCAGCAGCATCGCCAGCAGGGCCAGGTTCTGGAAGTTGGCGCTCAGGTACCGGCCCACGACCGCCTCCACCAGCCCGGCGCACATGCCCCCGATCAGCGCGCCCTTGGGGCTCCCGAAGCCGCCCAGCGACATCGCGACGAAGGCCTTGATGTTCAGCGCGTCCCCGATCCCGGTCGTCGCGTACGTCACCGGCGCGATGAACGGCCCGACCGCCATCAGCAGGCCGCCGGCCACCATGTACGCGCCGATCTGGAGTCGCCGGACGTTGACGCCCTTGAGGATGGCGGCGACGCGGTCCTCGGCGGTCGCCAGGCTGGCGAGGCCGAGCATCGTGCGCCGGGAGAGCAGCTCGAAGCCGACCACGATCGCCACGGCGACGACGACCATCACCAGCTCGTACGGATAGACGCGGCCGCCGAGCAGGGAGATCGCCTGGTTTCCGGTGATCGTGCTGTGGACGACCTGCGGGTTGTCGCCGAAGACGGCGATGGCCAGGCCGACCACCAGCACGGAGAACCCGACCGTGGTCACCAGCTCCCCGTGCACGCCGGTCGAGGGCAGGAAGCGGATGGCCAGGCGCTCGTTGAGCAGGCCGATGAACGCGCCCACCGCGAACCCGGCGAGGATGACGAGCACGAGGTTCCAGTGCAGGACCTCGAGGCCGATCCAGGCCGCCCAGAGGCCGAGCATCGCGTACTGGGCCTGCGCGAAGTTGAAGGTCCCGGTCGCGATGAACACGATGTTGAAGCCGACCGCGACGGTGGCGTACAGCGCGCCCGCGAAGAGGGCGGCGTAGAGCGTGGTGATCACGCCCTCCTCTCCTTCCTACGCCGGCCGACCGCCTGGCAACGCTCCCTGCGCAATCTGGCATCGCATAGTACCATAATACGAGTAGATGATGAGCTCGTCGACAACCGGTCGCGCCGGCCCGCCCATCGCGGACGTGGACGTGCACGAGGGCCTGCGCTCGTTCGCGGAGCTGCGGCCGTACCTCGCGCCGGAGTGGCACATGTACCTGAACCGCGACAGCCTGGGCCGGCTCCCGGCGAAGCACGCGTACGCCAACCCGGGCAACGGCACCAGCCTCGAGCTGGTGCACGCCGACGGCACCAGCGACGACTGGTACCCGGACCGCGTGCGGGCGCGGCTCCTCGACACGTACGGGATCGCCTGCGCCGTCCTGGTGGGCGTCGTCCCCGAGGCGCTGACGGCGATGCCGCAGAGCAAGTTCGCGGCGGCGGCCGCCAGCGCGTACAACGACTGGCTGATCGACACGTGGCTGCGCGCCGACGATCGGTTCAAGGGGGCGGTCGGCGTGGCCGCGCAGGAGCCGCGGCTGGCGGCCCGCGAGATCGACCGGGTCGGCGGCCACCCGGGCATGCTGCAGGTCAACCTCCCGGTCGCCCCGCCGATGCTGCCCTGGGGCCACGAGTTCTTCCACCCGATCTGGGAGGCGGCCGTCCGCAACCGGCTGCCCGTGTCCTTCCACGTCGGCACGCCGACCGGCGTGATGGGCGAGCCGACCGCGAGCGGGTGGCCGGCGACGTACATGGAGCTCCGGAGCGGGTTCCCGGGCCACTTCCAGAACGCGGTCATCAGCCTGGTCTGCAACGGCGTCTTCGAGCGGTTCCCGGAGCTGCGGGTCGTGCTGCTGGAGGGCGGGTTCAGCTGGGCGCCGAGCCTGATGTGGCGGCTCGACCAGTCCTGGCGCGACGCCCGGCGCGAGGTGCCGTGGCTGAAGCGCCGCCCCAGCGAGTACATCCGCGAGCACGTCCGCTTCGGGACGCAGCCCATGGAGGAGCCGGACGATCCCCGGCAGCTCCTGCAGGTGATCGACATGCTGGGCAGCGAGGACCTGCTCATGTTCTCGACCGACTACCCGCACTGGGACTACGACACGCCGCAGGCCGCGATCCCCTCCGTGTTCGGCCCCGCGCTGCGGCGGAAGATCCTCTGGGAGAACGCGCGCGACTTCTACGGGCTGCCCGAGCCCGTGCCGGTCGCGGCCGGCTGAGCCGCCTCTACGACGTCGCCGTCGTCGGCGCCGGGACGGCCGGCGCCATCGTCGCCGCCCGCCTGAGCGAGGACCCCGGGCGCCACGTCGTCGTGATCGAGGCGGGCCCCGACTACCCGCGGCTCGAGGACCTGCCGCCCGAGCTCCGGTTCGGGCAGGCCGAGGGCGACGTGATCCCGGCGACGCACCTGTGGGACCTCGAGGGCCGGTTCACCCGGGCGCAGGAGCTCCGGCCGGTCGCCCGGGGAAAGGTCGTCGGCGGGAGCGGCGCCGTCAACGGGCAGGTCTTCCTGCGCGGGCTGCCCGAGGACTTCGACGCCTGGCGCCGGGCGGGCAACCCCGGGTGGGACTTCGCGTCGCTGCTGCCGGCATTCCGGGCGATCGAGGCCGACCTCGACTTCGACGACCACTGGCACGGGCGCGACGGCCCGACGCCGGTGCGGCGCTATGCACGCGCGCGGTGGCTGCCCGCCCAGGCGGCGTTCCACGAGGCCGCCCGCGGCCTCGGCTTCCGGGAGTGCGCGGACGCCAACGGGCCTGACCCGGCGGGGATCGCGCCGATCCCGTTCAACAACGTCGGCGGCCTGCGGCTGAGCACCGCGGTCACGTACCTGGCCCCCGCCCGGGAGCGGCCCAACCTGGAGATCCGGGCCCTGACGCACGCGCGGCGCCTGCTCCTCCGCGGCCGCCGGGCGACCGGGCTGGAGGTCGCGGGGCCCGGCGGAGACGACGTCGTCGCGGCCGACCGGTACGTGCTCTGTGCCGGGGCGTTCGGGACGCCGCACCTGTTGCTGCTGTCCGGCGTCGGGCCAGCCGACGAGCTGCGCGGGGCCGGCGTCGCGCCCTTCCTGGACGTTCCCGCCGTCGGGCGCCACCTGTTCGACCACCAGGTCGTCGACCTCTGGTGGCCGATGGCGCCGGGCTCACCCGAGCCGGCGCCGCGGGCGCCCCTGCTGCAGGCTGTCCTCACGTACACGGCGGCCGGTTCCGGGCAGCGCAGCGACATGAAGGTGACCGTGCGCAACCGGCTGATGGGGCGGGACGCCGGCGCGACCCCGGGGCCGGTGCTAGCGATCGTGCCCGGCGTGTACCACCCGGCCAGCCGGGGCGCGGTCACCCTGCGCTCGCCGGACCCGCCGGTCCCGCCCGCGATCGAGTTCCGGTTCCTCGCCGAGGAGGCGGACCGGCGCCGCCTGCGCGACGGGGTGCGGCTGGCCGAGGAGCTGGCGCGGCAGCCGCCGCTCGCGGGCCTGCTGGCGCGACGCGGCCGCCCGGCGGCCGGCGACGCGGAGCTCGCGCGCTGGATGCTCGCCACCGTCCGCAGCTCGCAGCACCCCCGGGCACGTGCCGGATGGGCCCGGCGTCGGACCCGGACGCCGTCGTGGACCCGGCCGGCGCGGTCCGCGGCCTCGACAACGTCAGCGTCGCCGACGCCTCCGTGTTCCCGAGCCCGGTCCGCGCCCACACCAACGCGACGACGATGGTCGTCGCGGAGCGGATCGCGGCGGCGCTCAGCCGATCGCGAGCGGGCTGATCGGGGCGCCGGTCCCACCGGCCAGCGGCAGCGGCGCGCCCAGGAACAGGAACTCGTGGACGGCGTCGGCCGCGAGCCGGTCCAGGTCCAGCAGCTCGACCAGGTAGATCCCGTGCCGGTGCAGCAGGTGCAGGTGGACCGGCAGCTCCCAGGCGGCCTCCCGGCGCCGGACCTCCACGCCGAGGGTGTCGCTGCCGACGAGCACGACGTCGCGGTCGGCCAGCCAGCGCGCGCCCTCCAGGCCGATGCCCGCGAACTCCCAGATGTAGCGCTCCGGGTCCTCGGCGTACATCGCGTTGAAGCCGGTCCGCAGGAGGACCGCGTCGCCGCGCCGGACCTCCACGCCCTCGCTCTCGGCGCAGCCGGTCAGCTCCTCGACGGTGATCTCGTGGCTCGGGTCGAGGTGTCGCTTGCCCTGCCAGCCGGCGACGTCCAGCAGGACGCCGCGCGTCACGATCCCGGGCAGCTTGTCGATGCCGCACCGGAGGAGGCCGCGGCTGCCCATCGTCGAGGCGGGGTGGCCGTTGTACAGCGACTGGCCCGACCACACGTGGCCCAGCGCGTCGATGTGCGTGGCCGTGCCGTGGATGCGCAGGAACAGGTAGTCCGTGGCCACCGACTGGCCGTCGCCGATCGGCGCCACCTGCCCGGTCGCGTAGTCGCCCGCGTCCTGGGCCAGCAGGTGCACCGCCGTCCCGGTGTCGGAGCGGGGCGTCCCCGTCGTCCGGATCGGCTGCGCGAGCGGGTAGACGCGCCCGGTGCGGGGGATGCGCAGCGCCGCCAGGACGTGCTCGGGCGTGAGCAGGTTGGCCGCGCCGAGCTCGTCGTCCGGGCCCCAGCGATTCCAGGCGCCGCTCACCAGGGCGCCCGGCCCCCGCTGACGTCGAACAGCGCGCCGGTCGCGAACGAGCACTCGCCGGAGCAGAGCCAGGCGACCAGGGCGGCCACCTCCTCGGGCCGTCCCAGCCGGCCCATCGGGGTCCGCGCGACGGCCTGCTCCGCGTTCCCCGACGCCGCCATCATCGGCGTGTCGATCGCCCCGGGCGCGACGCAGTTCACGAGGACTCCCGCGGTCGCCACCTCCCTGGCGATCGCCCGCGTCAGCCCGATCACCGCGGCCTTGGAGGCGGCGTACGCGGAGCTGCCGGCGGCGCCGTCGCGGGCGGAGATCGACGAGACGTTGACGACCCGGCCCCAGCCGCGCTCGACCATGCCGGGCAGAGCGGCGCGGCACGTGTAGTACGTGCCGTTCAGGTTGACGGCGAGCACGCGCTCGAAGCGGCCGTCCTCGACCTCCCAGCACGACGCCTTCCCGCCGTGGATCCCGGCCACGTTGACCAGGACGTCGATCCGGCCCACGTCCGCCAGCGCGCGCCGGACCTGGCGCTCGTCGCTGACGTCCACGCGGTGGGCGCGCACCGCGCCGGGCGGCTCGGCGACGTCGAACACGTGGACGGCGGCGCCGCCGTCGCCCAGCCGCCGCGCGACCGCGGCGCCGATGCCGCCGGCGCCGCCGGTGACCACCGCCACGGGCCGCTCTGGCCGCCGCTCCTCATTCGCCAATATCGTAGTACCATATTACTGTGATCGAGAAGGCGCGGCAGCCCATCGCTGACTGCGACGTGCACGAGGGGATGCGCTCCATCACCGAGCTGAAGCCGTACCTGCCCAGCGAGTGGCTGATGTACTTCAACCGCGACAGCCTGGGCCGGCTCCCGGCCAAGCACCCGTACCTGCACCCGCAGGGCGGCACCCGGCTCGACGTGATCCACCCCGACGGCACGAGCGACGACATGTTCCCGGAGCGGGTGCGCGAGCAGCTGCTGGACGCGTACGGGATCGAGGCGGCGATGCTCGTCGGGACGTACGTCCACCAGTTCACGGCGATGCCGCAGGGCAAGTTCGCGGCCGCCCTCGCCGCCGCGTACAACGACTGGCTGATCGAGCGCTGGCTCGCGGTGGACACCCGGTTCAAGGGCTCGGTGGCGGTCGCGGCGCAGGAGCCGCGGCTGGCGGCCCGGGAGATCGACCGGGTCGGCGGGCACCCGAGCATCGTCCAGGTCAACCTGCCGATGCCGCCGCCGCAGCTGCCGTGGGGCGACGAGAAGTTCTACCCGATCTGGGAGGCGGCGGTCCGCAACGGCCTCCGCATCGCCTTCCACGTCTCGCCGCCGGCCGGCCTGCTCGGCGCCGCCAGCGTGAACGGCTGGCCGACCACGTACATGGAGCTCCGCGGCGTGTACGGCCTGCAGTTCCAGGCGGGGCTGATGAGCCTGGTGTGCAACGGCGTGTTCGCCCGGTTCCCCGAGCTCAAGGTCGTCCTCCTGGAGGGCGGCTTCTCGTGGGTGCCCGGCCTCATGTGGAAGCTGGACCAGTCCTGGGGCGCGCTCCGGCGCGAGGTCCCGTGGCTCAGGCGGCCGCCCAGCGACTACATCCGCGACCACGTCCGCTTCGGGACCCAGCCGATGGAGGAGCCGCCGGACCCGAAGCAGCTCCTGCAGATCATCGACATGCTGGGCAGCGACGAGCTGCTCCTGTTCGCCACCGACTACCCGCACTGGGACTTCGACGCTCCCGGGCCCGCGCTGCCCGCGGTGCTGCCCGCGACCCTGCGGCGCAAGATCCTGTGGGAGAACGCGCGCGACTTCTACGGGCTCCCGGCGGAATGACCTTCCTGTGCAAGCGGGACGAGCTGGCCCCGGGCGAGAAGCGCGCGTTCGACGTGGGGCGCGTCCGCATCGTGCTCTGCCGCCGCGGCGACGACTTCTTCGCGCTGCGTGACGTCTGCCCGCACCACGGCGCCAATCTGTCGATGGGGGTGCTCACCGGGACGAACGTGGAGTCGGAGGTGGGGGAGTATCGCTACGGCCGCGACGGCGAGGTCCTGCGCTGCCCCCGCCACGGCTGGGAGATCGACATCACCACGGGGCGCGCGCTGCACGACCCGGAGCACAGGCGCGTCAAGGCCTACCGCGTCGTCCAGCGCGGGGACGACGTCCTCGTCGAGGTCTGAGGGGTCGTTGCCCGGGCGGCGCGTCGCCATCGTCACCGGAGCGGCGGGCGGCCACCTGACCGCCGAGGAATTCCGTGCCGCCAGGGCGGCCGTGCTGGAGAACCGCTGATGCAGAAGCTGATCAACCGCCCGGACGACTTCGTGGACGAGCTGCTGGAGGGCATCCTGGCCGCCCACCCGGACGAGCTGCGACGGGCCGAGGACCCGCGCGCCATCGTCCGGGCGGACGCGCCCGTGCGGGACAAGGTGGGGATCGCGACCGGCGGCGGCTCGGGGCACCTGCCCGTCTTCATGGGCTACGTCGGCCGCGGCCTGGCCGACGGCGCCGCGATCGGCGACGTGTTCGCGTCGCCGAGCTCGGACCAGATGCTGGCGACGATGCGGGCGGTGGACGGCGGGCGCGGCGTGCTCCAGCTGTACGGCAACTACGGCGGCGACGTGATGAACTTCGGGCTCGCCGCGGAGCTGGCCGAGGCGGAGGGGATCCGGGTGGCGACCGTGCTCGGCGCCGACGACGTGGCCTCGGCGCCGAAGGGGGAGGAGGCGCGCCGCCGCGGCATCGCCGGCATCTTCTTCCTCTACAAGGTCGCGGGCGCCCGGGCCGAGGAGGGGGCCGACCTCGACGAGGTCCGCGCGGCGACCGAGCGGGCGGCCGCCAGCGTGCGCAGCATGGGCGTCGCGCTCGCGCCCTGCACGGTCCCGTCGGCCGGGCGCCCGACGTTCGAGCTGCCCGAGGGGGAGATGGAGATCGGCATGGGCATCCACGGCGAGCCGGGCGTCCGGCGGGGCCCGCTGGAGACCGCGGACCGGGTGGCCGACCACCTCCTGGACGCGCTGCTCGCCGACCTCCCGCACGACCGCGGCGACCGGGTGGACGTCCTCGTCAACGGCCTGGGCGCGACGCCGGTCGAGGAGCTGTACCTCCTGTTCCGGCGGGCGTCGGCGCGGCTCGGCCAGGCCGGCCTGGCGGTCCGGCGGGCCTGGGTCGGCGAGTACGCGACGTCGCTGGAGATGGCCGGCGCCTCGATCTCCCTGCTCCGGCTCGACGACGAGCTGGTCCGGCTGATGGACGCCCCGGCCGCGTCACCGTTCTTCGTCCGGCGGTGAGCGAGCTCACGGCGGGCATCGAGGCGGTTGCCCTGGAGGTCGTCGCCCGCGCCGGCCAGCTCAACGAGCTGGACGGGCGGGCCGGGGACGGCGACCTGGGGGTCACGCTGAGCCGGGGCGCCCGCGCCGTGCTCCAGGTGCTGCCCGCGCTGGCGGACAAGGGCCCGGCGGAGGTGCTGCGGACGTGCGGCGCCACGCTGGCCCGGGAGGCGCCGTCCACGAGCGGGACGCTGGTGGCGACCGCGCTGCTGCGGGCCGCCCGCGCGGCGGGCGAGATCGGGGCGGCGCCCGACGCGGCCTCGGTCCGCGCGCTGCTCGACGCCGGCCGCGCGGGCATCGCGGAGCGGGGCGGGGCGGAGCCGGGCTCGAAGACGATGCTCGACGCGCTGGTCCCCGCGGTGGCTGCGGCCTCGGCCGAGGCCGAGCGGCGGGGGTCGCTGGAGGCGGGCCTGGCGGCCGCGGCGGCCGCCGCCGACGCCGGCGCCCGGGCGACCGTGGACATGGTGCCCAGGCACGGGCGCGCCGGCTGGCTGGCCGAGCGCTCGGCCGGACACGAGGACGCCGGCGCCCGGCTGGTGGCGATCGTGCTGGAGGCGGCGGCCGGCTTCGCCGCCGGCAGGGGGGCCGCGACGTGAGCGCGATGGCGGGCTTCGAGGACCTCCGCCTCACGCGCCGGGGCGCCGTCGTCGAGGTGCGGCTGTCCCGGCCGCGGGTGCGGAACGCGATCGACGACGCGCTGCGCGACCACCTGATCGCGGCGTTCGCGGCCATCGCCGGCGACGACGCGGTCCGCGCGGTCGTCCTGACGGGCGAGGGCAGCGCGTTCTGCGCCGGGGGCGACGTGTCGGCGATGCGGGAGCGCCTGGCCGTCCCGCCCGGCCGCCTCGCGATCGACGGCTGGCGGCGCATCCGGCACACCGAGCGGCTCGCGACGGCGGTGCACGACCTCGACAAGGTCACGATCGCCGCGGTCAACGGCCCCGCCGCCGGCTTCGGCATGGACCTGGCGCTGTGCTGCGACTTCATCCTGGCCGCCGACACGGCGGCGTTCGCGATGAGCTACATCCTGCGCGGGCTGGTCCCCGACGGCGGCGGGTTGTACCACCTGCCCCGCCGGGTGGGCCTGGCCCGGGCGAAGGAGCTGATCTTCTCGGGCCGCCGGGTCGAGGCCGCGGAGGCGCTGGACCTGGGCATCGCCGACCGGGTCGTGCCCGCGGCGGAGCTGGAGGAGGCGGCGTGGGCGTGGGCGGCGGAGCTGGCGAAGGCGCCGGGGCCGGCCCTGGCGCTGGCCAAGTCGATCCTCGACCGCACGTTCGAGCTGAGCCCGCGCGACGTGTTCGCCCTGGGCGCCGAGGCGATGGCGCTGTGCTACACGAGCGAGGAGCACCAGGAGTCGGTGGCCGAGTTCCTGCGCGCGTCGAAGTCCAGGCGCTGACGTCATCGGCCGGCGTGGGGGGCGATCGCCCACAGCGCGCGCAGCGCCCGGTCGGCCAGCGCCAGCGCGGGCAGCGCGACCGCCGGCCCGACCAGGCCGGCCACCGCCCCGAGCGAGGCGTTGGTCGCGCCGCAGAGCGCCGGGCCGCCGTCCGGCTGGCAGGCCGCCTGGGCGCCCGCGAACCCCGCGGTCGCCGCGAGCAGGACCAGGCCCAGCGCGACCACCGCGACCAGCGTGGCGGCGTGCACCCGCCGCATCGCCCTGGCCAGGTCGGCGGGTGCCGTGCCGCCCAGCCGGACGAGCCCGGCCGGGGCCGCCACCGCCGCCAGCGGCGGGCCCGCCAGCAGGCCCAGGGCCAGCCCGAAGCCCGGCCAGTCGAAGCCGGCCGCCGGAGCCCGGCCCGGGAGTGCCCACGGCACCGCGACCGCCGCCAGCAGGGCCGCGGCGCCCACCGCCGCCGCCACGCGCACCCCGCCCAGGGTGCGCCGGGCCGCCGCCTCGAGCCCGGCGGCGTCGGCGGCCGCCGCGGCGTCGATCACCTCGCGCCGGCGCTGGACCAGCACGACCAGCTGACCCGCGACCAGCAGGCCGAGCGCGGCGGCCACCGCCGCCAGCTCCTCCAGCGACGCCACCGCGGCGGCGTCGCCGGGGGTCCGCCACACGAGCGTTCGCCAGGCCGCCGCGGCCAGCAGTGGGGCGCCGGCGGCCACCAGGGTGGCCGCCGCGCCATGGACGAGGATCGGGATCCGTCCTGCGGTTCGCATGGTCCAGACCGTCGGCCGGACCCCGTCTCATCCGCAGTCTCGGATCCCGTCTCAAACGCGCCGCCCTCCCGATGGTCGCGGGTGCGCCGCTGCCGTCCCGGATGCGTCCGGGGAGAGGTTGAAGTATCGGAACTTCAACGTATCCCCACCTCTGGAGGCGTGCAAGTATCGACACCTCAACCTTTCCCTCCTCGGGTGGCAGGGGGATCGCGCCGCGCTGCCTCCCCGGCGTGCCGGGGTGCCAGCGGCCTGTCTTCCTCATGGCAAGCCGGGACGGGTGGTGAGGGCGGAGCCTGGAAGCACGCCGCGAGCGGAGCCCCGGCCGGTCAGCTGCCTCTGACGGGCCTTCATCGCCCGGTCTCCAGGGCTGCCCCGACGTTCAGCAGCTCCCTAGGCGGGTCCCTCCTCGATCGCCTGGGAGTGGAACAGCGCCCGCACCGTCGGGATGACCGTCGAGACCCCGGCGTTGTTGGCCCCGGCGACCACCAGCAGCATCGAGTCGGGCGACTCGCCGAACCGCAGGAACTCGTCGTCGCTGCCGTCCGGGTTCGCGCCCGTGCCCGACAGCGGGTCCGTCCCGTCGCCCATCTCGTGGTACAGGCCGAGCCGGCGCAGGTCGCCCCGCCGCCGTCCCCAGTGCTCCCAGAGGAACTCCTTCGCCCGGCGCTTGGTCCAGCCGTTGCGGGCCAGCAGCTGCGCGTGCTCCGGGCCCATGACCACCGTGTAGCCGCGGCCGGCCTGCCAGCCGCCGCCGTACGACATGGAGTCGGCGATGGTGAGCAGGACCTCCTCCGGCCGGCTGCTGATCCGGTTCTCGACGTGCAGCGTGCTGCGGGCGAAGTGCGTCGTCACCACGCTCGCGTCCGCCGGGAATCCGCGCTCGACGTGGAGCGGCTCCCAGGGGCTCGCCTCCTCGTTCTCGGCGATGCAGAAGCTGTACTTGGCCGGCGTGCCCTGGCAGGCCTGGTCGAACTCGTGCGGGCGGATGCCGAACGCGTTCAGGACGATCAGGCGGATCGCGCGGCCCACCGTGGCGTTGGCCCGGAAGCCGGGGCCGAACACGTTGCCGGCGCCGTTGAAGCCGAGCCGACCGCGCGCCGGGCCGTTGACGATCACGAGCTGGCACTGGCCGGTCGTGCTCTGGAGCAGTCCGGTGGTGACGCTCGGCTGCATGCTCTCGATGGCGGCCAGGACCACCGGGAAGTGCTCGGGCCGGCAGCCGGCCATCGCGGCGGCGACGGCGGCCGCCTCGACGGTGCACACGCGGCCCAGGTGGGCGACCGTCGCCGCCACCTCGTCCGGCGCGCGGCTCGTGTGCCGCAGGAAGTCGCGGACCGTCTCCGCCGTGACCGGCACCACCGGGAGCCCGTCGGTCCAGCCCTCCTGGTAGGAGAACTCGATCAGGCGCTGGAGGTCGCGCACGCGGTCGGCCGTGAGGTCGGCCACCGAGACGCGGTCCGTCCCGTCCCCGGTGGCGGCGGCGGAGGGCGCCGGTACGGCCGGTCCCGCGCCCTCGGCCAGGCCGAGGATCGCCAGCACCTCGGGGAGCACGTCACGCGCGCGCTCGCGGCACTCGTCGCGGCTCAGGCTGCTGAGGGGGTGGGGGACCATCGCGTAGCGGTAGCCCGCCGCCCCCCGGGTCCGGGCCATCGCGTCGCTGCTCAACGTGAACGCGTCGGTGACGATCGACGCCGCCTGGACGCCGAGCGTCTCGAGGAGGATTCCATCGGCCACACTGGCCGCACTACAGGACCCTCAATCGCCGATGGCGGTGATCACCACGTCGCAGCTGGCGGCCATCTCCTCGGCGAGCTCCCGCTCCATCGGGCGCCCGAAGTACGACTTGCGGCGCCGGACCACTTCCTTCACGTGGTAGCGCTCCGTGAGGAGGTCGCCGATCCCGTCCAGCAGGTTGTCGGAGTTGTACTTGCTGCTGTCCAGCAGCCCGACGGTCCTGCCGTCGAGGTCCCGGAACCGGCGCGGCGCGAGCGAGAACCGTCCACCGGCGGCCGACGAGGTGGGGTCGATGAGTAGCCCGTCCATAGCGTACTAGTATGCAACCCCCATCGAGGACCCGGAACGTGCTGGCGGGCGGGCGCCGGCTATCATCGACGAAGCGACAGGCGTCACCCATGCGCACTGTCGCGAGGGGAGGGCAAGGGTTGACCTCGGCGACTCGTCATGCGCCGCCGCGGACTGAGCGCGAGCTGCGCTACCGGCGGCTGCGGCACGCGATGCACGACGCCTCGCTCGACGGCCTGCTCGCCTTCGCGCCCGGCTGGCGGCGCGAGCACGTCCACTACCTCGCCGGCGCCGGCGTCCGTGCCAGCTTCGCGTTCGCGTACCTGCCGCTGGCCGGTGACCCGCTGGCGTTCGTGGCCGGCGCCGCGGACGCGGCCGGCGTGGCGGCGGCCGGCTGGGTCGCGGACGTGCGTCCGCTCGCCGGCCGCGGCGTGGCGGCCGCGATCGCCGCCGGCCGGCCGGCCCGCCTGGGCGTCGCCCACCTGGAGCTGCTGCCGGCCGCGCTGCTGGAGCCGCTCCGGGCCGGCCTCGACGGCGTCGAGATCGTCTCCGCCACCCGGCTGATGAGCCTGGTCGAGCTCGTCAAGTCGCCCTGGGAGCACGAGCGCGTCCGCGCCGCCGCGGCCGTCTGCGACGCCGGGTGGGAGGCGTTCGTGGCCTGCCTCCGGGCCGGGCTGGCCGAGTACGAGGTGGTCGCCGCCGTCGAGGCGGAGCTCCGGCGGGGCGGCGCCGAGGACAACTTCATGCTGATCGCCTCCGGCGGCGACGACGTCCGCGGCATGACGCCCCCCGGCCCGCGCCGGCTCGGACCCGGCGACATGGTGCGCACCGAGCTCACGCCGCGGCTCGGCGGCTACTACGCCCAGATCTGCCGCTCTGCGGTCCTGGGCCCAGCCGGCCACGGGCAGCGGCGGTCGTTCGCGCTGTTCGCGGAGGCGCTGGAGGCGGGCCTCGGCGCGGTCCGGTCCGGTGTCACCGCTCACGACGTGGCCATGGCCCAGAACGACGTCTTCCGGCGGCACGGGCTGGGCGAGTACACGACCAGCCGGTACACCCGCGTGCGCGGGCACGGTCACGGGCTGCACCCGGACGAGGCGCCCCCGATCGTCGAGGGCGAGGAGACGGTCCTGGAGGAGGGCGCCGTCGTGATCGTGCACCCGAACACGTTCACCCCGCTGGCCGGCTACCACGTGCTCGGCGACCCCGTGATCGTCACGGCGGCCGGCCACGAGCCGCTGCTGCGCACCGAGCGGCGGCTCTGGGAGGTGGAGCCGTGAAGCGGGGCCTGGTCCGGCTCGACCCGGCGGAGCTGACCGCGGCCGAGCTGGCCCGCCGCGTGCGGGCCCTCCAGGCGCGGCTGCGGGCCGCCGGCGTGGCCGCCGCGCTCATCTACGGCGACGTCTCCCGGTCCGGCGACGTCGCGTACCTGACCAACCTCTGCATCTACTGGAACGAGGGCGTCCTGGCCGTGCCGGCCGAGGGCGAGCCCGCGTTCCTGACGAAGCTGTCGTCGCGCGTCCAGCCGTGGATGCGGGCGACGTCCTCTGTACGCGACGTCAGGAGCGGCCCGGACCTGGCTGGCCTGATCGGCGACTGGCTGGCGGAGGCCGGCCCCGGGCCGGCCGGCGTCGTGGCCCGGGAGTGGTGGCCGGCGCCGCTGCTGGAGCGACTGGGGGGCCGCGAGCCGCGCGACCTGGGCGACCTGGTGCGCGACCAGCGGCTGCGGCCGGACGAGTCGGAGCTCGCGCTGCTGCGCCGCGCCGCCCGGGTCGCGGGTGCCGCCCTCGCGGCCGCCGTCGCCGGGGACGGCGTGGCCCGGAACGAACGGCTGGGGAGGGCGGAGCTGGCCGGCCGGGGCGCCGGGGCGACCGACCTCCTGATCGACTGTGACCCGGGCCCGGCCGGCGGGCTCGCGCTGGAGGTCCGGGCGCAGGTCCTCGACTGCTGGGCGCTCGCGGCGCGGACGGTGCCCGACCAGCCGGCCCTGGCCGCGGCGTACGGCGCCGCCGCGGCCGGACTGCGGGCCGGCGTCTCCCGCTCGCGGATGCGCGGCGCGGCGCCCGGCTGGCACGTGGACGTGCTGCGGCACCCGGATCTCGAGACGAGCGGCGACCACCGGCCGCCCGAGGACCTGGACGCGCCCTTCCGCGCCGGCGAGGTGGCGGCGCTCCGGGTGTCCGGCGATGGGCCCGACGGGGGCCGGATCGTCGCCGCCGCCACCTACGTGATCACCGAAGGGGGGATCGAGCTCTGCGCATCCTGAGCAACGACGACATCGCGCAGGTGACCCGGCTGGAGGACTGCCTCCGCGACCTGGAGGTGGCCTACGCCGAGCACGCCTGCGGGCTGGCCGCGAACCGGCCCCGCAACCACACGTTCTTCCCGGTCGAGGACGAGGACCACCCCGGCTTCCGGTTCCGGTTCAAGTCCCAGGAGGGCGGCAACCTGTCGTCCGGCGTGTGGGCGCTGCGGGTCACGTCCGACATGGCCGGCCTGGAGGCGCTGCCCAACGGCGGCCGCCGGCGCCGCCTGCTGCCCGTGGCGCCGGGCGAGCGCTTCGTCGGGCTGGTCGTGCTGTTCAGCCTCCGGACGCTGGAGCCGCTGGCGGTGCTCCACGACAGCCACCTCCAGCGGCTGCGGGTCGGCGCCACGTCGGCCCTGGGCATCCGCGAGCTGGCGAACGCGCGTGTCCGGGTCGCCGGCCTGTTCGGCTCCGGCTGGCAGGCCTCGTCCCACCTCGAGTACCTGCTGCTGGTCCGGCCCGAGGTCGAGGAGATCCGGGTCTACAGCCCCACGCCCGCCCACCGCGAGGCGTTCGCGGAGCACTGGACCGCGCGCACCGGCCGGCGGGTGGTCGCCGTGCCGGAGCCCCAGGACGCCGTCCGCGGCTGCCAGGTCGTGACCTGCGCCACGGCGACCGTGGACCCCTGCTTCGACGGGACCTGGCTGGAGCCCGGCACGCACGTGACCGCGATCACGTCGCCCGACGGCACCCGGCCGGTCCGCCGCGAGCTGGACGACGCCACGTTCGTCCGGGCCGACGTGGTCGTCGTGCTCTCCAGGGAGCAGGTCCACCACGACGACCAGGTGGACATCCTGGGCCCGGTCCAGCGGGGCGTGCACGCGTGG
>Ga0066661_10000138_pt1 | contig 19562 bp, 20 predicted proteins | sample GraSoiAngelo_110_FD_66454 | JGI IMG/M metagenome (GOLD analysis project Ga0066661, IMG submission 66454) | Grasslands soil microbial communities from the Angelo Coastal Reserve, California, USA - 14_0903_12_30cm | ecosystem: Environmental > Terrestrial > Soil > Grasslands | place: USA... | reverse complement strand
GCGGCTACCACATCCGGGAGGCCGGCGCCACGGCGGCCGAGGAGGTGGCGTTCACCCTGGCCGACGGGATCGCGTACGCCGAGGCCGCGATCGCCGCCGGCCTGCCGGTGGACCAGTTCGCGCCCCGGCTGTCGTTCTTCTTCGCCTGCCACATGGACTTCTTCGAGGAGGTGGCCAAGTTCCGGGCCGCCCGCCGGATGTGGGCGCGGATCATGCGCGACCGCTTCGGGGCGCGCGACCCGCGCTCGTGGGCGCAGCGGTTCCACACGCAGACGGGCGGCGTGACGCTGACCGCCCAGCAGCCGCTGACCAACGTCGTCCGGACGGCCCTGGAGGCGATGAGCGCGGTCCTGGGCGGGACCCAGTCGCTGCACACCAACGGCTACGACGAGGCCCTCGGGCTGCCCTCGCAGCAGGCGGCCGAGCTGGCGCTGCGCACGCAGCAGGTGATCGCGCACGAGACCGGCGTGCCGGCGGTCGCCGACCCGCTCGGCGGCTCGTACTACGTGGAGTCGCTGACCGACCGGGTCGAGGAGGAGGCGCTGCGGATACTGGCCGAGGTGGACGAGCGGGGCGGCGCGGTCACCGCCATCGAGTCGGGGTGGATGCAGCGCCGGATCGCCGAGTCGGCCTACCGGCAGCAGCGCCGGATCGAGACGGGCGACCGCGTGGTCGTCGGCGTCAACCGCTTCCAGACCGGCGGCGGCGACGCGGTGGAGATCGTGAAGATCGGCCCCAAGCACCAGGAGGCGCAGGTCGCCGCGCTGCGCGAGCTGCGCGCCGGCCGCGACAACGGGACGGTCGAGCGCTGCCTGGACCGCCTCGAGGAGGCCGCGCGGGGCACCGACAACCTGCTCTACCCGCTCAAGGACGCGCTGGCCGCGTACACCACGATCGGCGAGTGCTGCGACCGCCTGCGCCGCGTCTTCGGCGAGTACCGCCCGCCCGACATCAGCTGAGGTGGGCCGGCGGCCCCCCCCGACGGGGAGGGCCGCCGGTGGGCGGGCTCAGATCCCGTTGTCGTCGTCGTTGCTGCCGTCGTCCACGCCCGGGGCCGGCGTGCCCGGGACGAACTGGACCGGATCGCCGGCCGTCGCGACGTCGCCCCCGTCGACGTCCTCGACGGTGCTGAACGCCGCCTGCTGGAACGATCCCGCCGCCGGCGGCGGTGACGCGATCATGAACGCCGGACGCGCGTGGGCGGCGCCCATGAACGACGTCGAGATGTAGTCGGCGACCATGAAGCCCTGGTTCGTCACGGGGACCCAGCTCAGGTTCATGGGCCCGGTCAGCACCTTCGGCTGGCTCCAGGACGCGCCGGCGTTGCGCGAGGTCACGAACGCGACCTCCAGCTGGCACGTGGCAACCGTGCAGCTGGCGTTGGGGAACGTGTAGTAGGTCAGCGCCAGCCGGGCGTGGTCCCCGAACGAGAACTGGTCCACGCCGAGGCCCGGGATGAAGTGGTCCACGTTGGAGCCGACCGCGTCGGCCGGGATGCGCTGGACGGCCGACCACGTCGTGCCGTCCTTCGAGGTGCTGAGCACCATGTCGTTGAAGCCGCACCCGGCCTCGAAGCGGCAGTCCTGCCAGACCACGTACACGTTGCCCAGGCCGTCCAGCTCGGCGGTCGGCAGCGGGGACGTGCGGACGGTGCCGCCTCCCACGCGCCGGGCCGCGATGAGGGAGATCACCACGGACGTGCCCCAGGTCTGGCCGCCGTCGTTCGATACGAACGCGCGCATGCCGCGCGTCGCCCCGACGCCCTCGAACGGCACCACGACACGGCCGTTCGGCTGCACCAGCGGCTGGCCGCCGAGCCCGTGCGCGGCGTCGCCCGTGGCCTGCGGCGCGCCCCAGGTGCGCCCGCCGTCCACCGACGTCGTCATCTGCTCGAGGTCGCGCTGCGAGGCGATGTCGAACTCGGTGTAGCAGTTGCCGAAGTGCGGGCTGAAGAGCGAGTTGTCGCAGACGGTCCAGTTCTTGTCCAGGAAGGTGTTCAGGGTCGCGACCGCGACCGGCAGGCTCCAGTGCACGCCGTCCAGGGACCGGCTGGCGAGCACGTCCACCACGCCGGTCGGCTGCCCCGGCGGCTGGTGGATGGCCAGGAACGAGATCAGCCACACGTGGTGGCGCAGGTCGAACGCGACCGAGGCGTCGCTGGCCCGGTCGTACGCCCCCGCCGGCTGCGAGAACGTGGTGACGCCGGGAAGGAACCCTTGCGCGAAGTGGTCGCCGTTGCCGTTCGTGGTCGAGAAGCCGATGTCGCTGGCGCCGCCGTCGAAGAAGCGGCCGACCTGGAACGCGGACACCCACGTCCCGCCGAACGCGAACGTATCGGGCTCCACCTCCGTCCGGTGCTGGCTGGTGGCGTTGGTGAACGGGTCCTGGCTGATCTGGACGTTCCCCCGTTCGTTGCCGGCTGCCGCCGGCGTCGCCGACAGGGCGAGCGCCGCAGCCACGCCGATCGCTCCCAACCATCTCGGGCTTCGCGCCCGGCGTGCGAGCTCAGTGAGCATCATCCCCCTCCTCTCACTCTTCGCGGGTCGCCGAATGGTTTGCTGGTCCAACCTATTCCCCTCGCGCCCGGGGGTCAAGGGCGCAGGGCCGCCGGCTCGGCCGGTCAGGAGGTCAGCGCGAGGACGCGGTCGGCGTAGTCCGCGTCGCCGCCGTACACGGCCAGGGCGCCGCGCAGCGTCCGGCGGCGGCCGTCCACCGCCCCGCGCTGGAGACGGGCCAGATACGAGCCGGCCGCGACCATGGCGTCGAGGGGCCGGTAGGGGTCCCGGGGCCGGCCGGGGGCCAGCGCCGCCTCCTGCCGCCAGGTCGAGGGCAGGAACTGCATGAAGCCCATCGCGTGCTGGCCGCCCGCCACCGGGATCGGATCGACCCAGTCGCCGATCCGGCGGCCGTCGGTGATGCCCAACAGGCTGGCCGTCGCCCCGCCGGGCTGGAGGGCGGTCCGGTCGATCCGGCTGCGCACGTCGGCCGGCACCATCGTGTCCGGCTGGCCGGCCCGGCAGCGGCCGAAGTCGCACTCGACCTCGCTGATCGCCAGGAGGACGGCCGGGTCGACGCCGGTCCGGCGGCCCGCCTCGCGGGCCACGGTGACCAGCGCGGCCGGCGCGCCGGCGGGCGCGGTCCGGGGGCCGGGCGGATCGGGCGCCGGTCCGGCCAGCGCGGCCTGCAGCTGGGGCGCGGTGGCGCCCATGAGCAGCAGGAGCGCGAGCGCGACCAGGCCCCCGGCGGTTCCCCTCCTTCCCACGTGCGCGCTGACAATAGCAGCCGAATGACTGACAAGCGCCGCGTCGATCCGATCAACGCACTCCGCCAGCGCCGGTACGAGGCGGCGCACGGCGACGCCGACGGATTCCGCCGCCAGCACGCGAAGGGCAAGCTCACCGCTCGCGAGCGCGTCCAGCGCCTCGTGGACCGGAACTCGTTCCAGGAGCTCGACCTGTTCGCCCGCCACCGCTCGCAGCTCTTCGACCTGCCCGCGCGGCGGCCGTGGGGCGACGGCGTGGTGACGGGGATGGCGCGGATCGGCGGCCGGGACGTGATGCTGTTCAGCCACGACGCGGCGGCGTTCGGCGGCTCGCTGGGCGAGGTGTTCGCGGAGAAGGTCATCAAGGCGATGGACCTCGCCTACCAGAACCGCGTCCCGATCATCGGCATCAACGACTCGGGGGGCGCCCGCATCCAGGAGGGCGTCGTGTCGCTGGCCGGGTACGCCGAGATCTTCTGGCGCAACGTCGAGTCGAGCGGCGTGATCCCGCAGCTCAGCCTGATCCTGGGCGCGTGCACGGGCGGCGCCGTGTACTCGCCGGCGATGACCGACTTCACGCTGATGGTCCACGGCGGCTACATGTTCATCACCGGGCCCGAGGTGGTCCGGGTGACGACCGGCGAGGAGGTCACGTTCGACGAGCTGGGCGGGGCGGAGGTCCACAACGTGAAGTCCGGTGTCGCGCACTTCCTGGCCCAGACCGAGGACGAGTGCTTCGAGCAGACGCGCCTGCTGCTGTCGTTCCTGCCCCAGCACTCCGGCGAGCAGCCGCCGGTGGCGCCGTGCGGCGATCCGGCCGACCGCACCGACCCGGAGCTGAGCACCCTGATCCCGGCCAGCGCCAAGGAGGCGTACGACATGAAGGAGGTCGTCCGCCGGGTGGTGGACGACGGCGCCTTCCTGGAGGTCCAGCCGTTCCACGCGATGAACATCGTGATCGGGTTCGCGCGGCTCGGCGGCCACCCGGTGGGCGTGGTGGCCAACCAGCCCAAGGTGATGGCCGGGGCGCTGGACATCGACGCGTCGGTCAAGGGGGCGCGGTTCGTCCGCTTCTGCGACGCGTTCAACATCCCGCTGGTCGTGTTCGAGGACGTGCCCGGCTTCCTGCCCGGGACCCGGCAGGAGCACGGCGGGATCATCCGCCACGGGGCCAAGCTGCTGTACGCGTTCTGCGAGGCGACGGTGCCCAAGCTGACTGTGATCACGCGCAAGGCCTACGGCGGGGCGTACTGCGTGATGTGCTCCAAGCACATCCGGGCCGACTACAACGCCGCCTGGCCGACGGCCGAGGTCGCGGTGATGGGCCCGGACGCGGCGGTGAACGTCATCTTCCGGCGCCAGCTGGAGGCGGCGCCGGACCCGGCCGCCCGGCGGGCCGAGCTGGTCGCCGACTACACGGACCGGTTCGCGAACCCGTACGTGGCCGCCGAGCGGGGCTATCTGGACGAGGTGATCGAGCCGGCGACGACGCGCCCGGCGCTGGTCCGCGCCCTCCGCCTGGCCCAGCGCAAGGAGCGCCGCCACCCGCCCCGCTGGCACGGCAACATCCCCCTCTGAGCGGCGCCGACGCCCCGGGGCCGATTCGCTGAACCGACTACCCTTCACCTTCGGCTATGAAGCTGCTCGAATACCAGGCGAAGGAAGTACTGGCCTCGCTGGGCATCCCCATCCCGCCGGGCAGGGTGGCGCGCACGCCCGACGAGGCCGCCGCCGCGTGCGGCGAGCTGGGACCGGTGGCGGTCAAGGCGCAGGTTCCGGTCGGCGGCCGCGGCAAGGCCGGCGGCATCAAGCTGGCGCGGACCCCGGACGAGGCGCGGTCGGCCGCCGAGCAGATCATCGGCATGGACATCAAGGGCTTCCGGGTGCCGCTGGTCTACTGCGAGGGCGCGCTCGACATCGCCAGCGAGGTCTACCTCGGCTTCACCGTGGACCGCGACGCCCGGGCCAACATCCTGATGCTGTCCGCCCGGGGCGGCATGGACATCGAGCAGGTGGCCGAGGAGTCGCCGGAGGCGATCGCCCGGCTCTACCCCGACCCCTGGCGGGGACCGCTCGACTTCGAGCTCACGCAGCTGGTCTTCGAGGCCGGCCTCGGCCGCCACGCCAGGGCGCTGGTCCCGCTGATCAAGCGCCTGTACCGCGCCATCCCCGAGCACGACGCCCTGACGGCGGAGATCAACCCGCTGGTCGTGACCGGCGACGGCGCCATCGTGGCGGGCGACGCGAAGCTGGAGACGGACGAGAACGCCAGCTACCGGCAGACCGCCCTCGAGGAGCGCTACGGCGGCGTGCTGGAGGGCGACCCGTACGAGGTCGAGGCCAAGAAGCGCGGGCTCACGTACGTGTCCCTCGACGGCGAGGTCGGCATCATCGGCAACGGCGCCGGCCTGTGCATGGGGACGCTGGACATGGTGCAGCGGGCGGGCGGCCACGCCGCCAACTTCTGCGACATCGGCGGCGGGGCCCGAGCCGAGGTGGTCGAGAACGCCCTGACGGTGATCCTGATGAACCCCCGCGTGCGCGGGATCCTGATCAACGTCTTCGGCGGCATCACCCGCGGCGACGAGGTGGCCAGGGGCCTGGTGCAGGCGCGCGACAACCTGCGCATGACGCTGCCGCTGGTGGTGCGTCTGTCGGGCACGAACGAAGAGGAGGGCCGAGCGATCTTGAAGGACAACGGCATCGAGCCCGGCGCCAGCGGCTGGGAGGCCGCCCAGAAGATCGTGGAGCTGACGCGGTAATGGCCATCCTGCTCGATGCGCAGACCCCCGTCATCGTCCAGGGCATCACCGGCCGCGAGGGCGCCTTCCACGCCCAGCAGATGCTGCTGATGGGCACCCGCCTGGTCGGCGGCGTCAGCCCCGGCAAGGGCGGCGCCACGCACCTGGACGTCCCCGTCTTCGACACGGTGGCCGCCGCCGTGCGGGACACCGGCGCCACGGCCAGCGGCATCTTCGTGCCGGCCCCGTTCGCGGCCGACGCGATCATGGAGGCGGCCGCGGCCGGCATCACGCTGATCGCCTGCATCAGCGAGGGCATCCCGATCCAGGACATGATCCGGGTCAAGGCGTTCCTGCGCGACCACCCGCAGACGCGGCTGATCGGGGCCAACTGCCCCGGCCTGCTGACCCCCGGCCAGGCCAAGATCGGGATCATCCCGCAGCGGTTCAGCAGCCCGGGCCAGGTCGGCATCGTGTCCCGCAGCGGCACCCTCACGTACGAGACGATGGCCGCGCTCACGGCCGCGGGCATGGGCCAGTCCACGATCGTCGGCATCGGCGGCGACCCGGTCCTGGGTCTTTCGTTCTCGGACGTGATCGCGCTCTTCGAGCAGGACCAGGAGACCACGCACCTGGTGGTCATCGGCGAGATCGGCGGCTCCGACGAGGAGCGTGCGGCCGAGCTCCTGGGCCGTGGCTCCCGGCTGCACACGGTCGCGTTCATCTCCGGCCGCACGGCGCCGGAGGGGAAGCGGATGGGCCACGCGGGCGCCATCGTGTCCGGCAACCGGGGCACGGCGAAGAGCAAGGAGGAGGCGTTCAAGGCCGCCGGCGTGGCGGTCGCGGAGACCACGGCCGACATCGTGGACCTGCTCCGGGCCGCCCCCGGGAACTTACAAAGTGTTGACCGCGCTGGTGCGACGGCCCGTCGAGCCGAGGGGTAGTGTCGTGTGTGCAGATGCTCGACGATGTAGCGGCCTACCTGACCCTGGCGCCCCTGGCGGCCAGCCTCGTGCTGGGCGCGCTGGCGCTCGCGCTCTGGCTCGGTGGACGCCGGCCGGTGCCGGTCCGCGTCCGCGTGAGGCGGCGGCCCTAGCGCCCACCGCCGGATAGACTGGCGACGTGGTGGCTGTCCACGTCGCCGTGGTGCGGGCGGATGCCGAGGCCCGGCTCCGGAACGCGCTGCTGCTCGTCGGCCTGGTGCTCTGGATGGTCTACACGCGCGCCTACTGGAGCCTGCACGCCATGCACCTGGGCCTGCCCGCGTGCCCCTTCCTCACGATCACGGGCCACCCGTGCCCGTTCTGCGGCGGCACCCGGTCGTTCGCGTACACGTGGAACGGCCGGCTGTCCAGCGCCGTCCTGCTGTACCCGCTCGGCCCGCTCCTGTTCGTGGGGACGGCGGTCGCCATCCCGCTGCTGGCGGTCGCGGTCCTCGCCAACCGCGACCTGACGGTCCGGCTGCCCGAGCGCCTCCGGCGGCCGCTGCTCGGCTGCGCGGCGGGGGCCCTGGTGGTCAGCTGGGCGCTCAAGCTCACCATCCTTCCCAACTGAGGTCCCCGCGATGGATTTCGAGCTGACCGACGAGCAGCGGGCCATCCGCGACGTCTGCCGGGAGTTCACCCGCGACGTGATCGTGCCGGCCGCGCCGGCGCTCGACCGCGAGCACCGCTTCGGCTACGACATCGTCCGGCAGATGGGGGAGCTGGGCCTGTTCGGCATCCCGTTCTCCGAGCAGTGGGGAGGCACCGGCGGCGACTTCCTCTCGTACTGCATCGCCATCGAGGAGATCTCGCGGGGCGACGCCGGCATCGGCATCACGCTGGAGGCCGCCGTGTCGCTCGGCGCGTCGCTGATCCACGACTTCGGCACCCGCGAGCAGAAGGAGCGCTGGCTGCCCGACCTGCTCTCCGGGCGCCGGCTCTGGGCGTTCGGGCTGACCGAGCCGCAGGCCGGCTCGGACGCGGGCGCGACCCAGACGCGGGCCGACCTCGTGGACGGCGGCTGGGTCGTCAACGGCGCCAAGCAGTTCATCACCAACTCGGGGACGGACATCTCGGCGGGCGTCACGATCACCGCGGTGACGGCGCGCCGGCCGGGCGCCAGCCGGGGCGAGATCAGCGCGATCCTCGTCCCCCGGGACACCCCCGGCTACGTCGTCCAGCCCGCCTACGACAAGCTCGGCTGGCACTCGTCCGACACCCACCCGCTCGCGTTCGACGACTGCCGTGTGCCCGAGGAGAACCTGCTCGGGCGCCGGGGCGGGGGCTTCCGTCAGTTCCTGCGCACGCTGACCGGCGGCCGGGTGGCCATCGCCGCCCTCTCGGTCGGCCTCGCGCAGGCCTGCCTGGACGCGTCCCTGGCGTACGCCAGGGAGCGGACGCAGTTCGGGCGCCCGATCTCGAGCTTCCAGGCGATCCAGTTCAAGATCGCCGACATGGCGACCGAGGTCGAGCTGGCCCGGCTGATCACGTACCGGGCGGCGGTGGCGTACCAGGACAGCCGGCGCGGCGACGACGTGCAGCGGCTGGCGGCCATGGCCAAGCTGTACGCGTCGGAGACGTCCAAGCGCGCGGCTGACCAGGCGGTCCAGATCCACGGCGGGTATGGGTTCATCGAGGACTACCCGGTGGCCCGTTACTGGCGGGACGCCAAGGTCAACGAGATCGGCGAGGGGACGTCCGAGATCCAGCGCACGCTGATCGCCCGCGCCCTGGGCTGCTGACCCACTGACCGACTACTAGTAAGGCACGCCGCGTCGCTGTGCATTTGACAACGCCCCGGGGGGGTTTCACGATCTCCGGGTGCCTGGCCCGAGGACAGGTCGGCCAGGCTTGTCGAGAGGGCACGAAGAGCCCTTGCACGCGTCGGTTCTGAAGGGAGGATTCTGCATGACACGAGCCTGGGCAATCCGGCTGCTCGCGGTCGTGGCGGCCATCGGGCTGACCATGACCGTCGCCACGGCGGACGCTGGCGCGACCCGCTTCTCGACCAACCTGTCGGGCTTCAACGAGACGCCGCCCATCCTGAGCAACGGCTCCGGATCGTTCCACCTGACGCTGCACGGCAACTCGGCGACGTACACGGAGAGCTTCTCCGGCCTGACGAGCAACGTGACCCAGTCCCACATCCACTTCGCCGAGCGCGGCGTGGCGGGCAACGTGTTCGTCTTCCTGTGCAGCAACCTGGGCAACGGCGACCCGACCACCCCGGCGTGCCCGGCGGCGGGCGGCACCGTGACCGGGACGATCACCGCGGCGAACATCCGAGGGGTCGCCGGCCAGAACATCACGGCCGGTGACTTCCAGGCGCTCGTCCGCATCCTGCGCAGCGGCGACGCGTACGCGAACGTGCACACCGTGAACTTCCCCGCCGGCGAGATCCGCGGCCAGATCCACTTCGGGGACGACTAGAGGCGCTCAGGCGGTCGCCCGGCCCCGGCGGGGCCGGGCGACCCCCGCCCTCACTCGTCCGGGACGTCCTCCAGCTTGGGCGACATCTCGCACACCCAGCGGCCGTCGTCGAGGCGCCGGAGGAAACGCGAGTAGCCCACGTTGCGGGCGACGTTGAGGAACTGCTCCTGCGTGATCAGCGTCCGCAGCCGAGCCAGGTCGGCGTACGTCGGATCGCGCATGATCCCGCCCACGACCCCCGACAGCTCGCGCCACTGGCCCTCGCTGAGCGGCTCACCGTAGCCGGAGATCGTCACCAGGAGCGCCGCCGTGGGACCGGTGATGGTGTCCGGCAGGATCTTCTCCTGCTTGGCGCGCGCGATGATCTCTCGTCCCTGCTCGATGATCGCGGCGATGCGGTCTCGACGGACACCGATGATGTCGCGACCGCTGCCAACCGTGGTTCCCTCCAGGTATCGCGGGCCTGCTTCCATGTGATCGGACAAGTATTTTAGGTTGGCCATGAGGTTGGAACCCGGGGCGCGGTACGACGCGCTGCGCGACGCGGTCAGGGAGCTGGCCCAGTCCACGGTCCGGGAGCACGCGGAAGCGGTCGATCGCGAGCACCGGTTCCCGCGCGAGGCGATCGCGGCCGCCCGCGAGCTCGACCTCATGGGCATCCTGGTGCCCCGGGAGTACGGGGGCGCCGGCCTCGACCACCTGGCGTTCACCATCTGCGTCGAGGAGCTGGCCCGGGCCTGCGCCAGCACGTCGGTGATCGTGGACGTGCACAACTCCGTCGCCTCCGAGCCGATCCTCCTGTTCGGCACCCGGGAGCAGAAGCGGGCGTGGCTGCCGCGCCTGGCCAGCGGGGAGGTGCTGGGCGCCTTCGCGCTGACGGAGCCGGCCTCGGGCTCGGACGCGGCCTCGCTGCGGACCAGCGCCCGGCGGTACGGGGACGAGTGGGTGCTCAGCGGCACCAAGGTGTTCATCACCAACGCCGGCGAGGCCGGGATGTACCTGGTGTTCGCCCGCACGGGGAGCGATCCCCGGGCGGCCGGCATCAGCGCGTTCCTCGTGCCGGCCGAGAGCGAGGGCCTGCGCGTCGGCCAGGTGTTCGACAAGATGGGCCTGAACGGGTCGCCGACCGGCGAGCTCGTGCTCGAGGACGTCCGGGTGCCGGCGTCGGCGCTGCTGCACCAGGAGGGCAAGGGGTTCACGGTCGCCATGCGGGCGCTGGACTCGGGCCGGATCGGCATCTCGGGCCAGGCGCTGGGCATCGCGGACGCGGCCCTGACGGAGTGCCTGGAGCTGGCCCGCGAGTGGGAGGAGGGAGACGCGTTCACGCTCGCCGACATGGCGACCCGGCTGACCGCGGCCCGCCAGCTCGCGTACCACGCGGCCGCGCTCTGCTCGGCGGGCCGGCCGTTCACGCGCGAGGCGTCGATGGCGAAGCTGTTCTGCACCGACGCGGCAATGGCGCTGGCGACGGACGCGCTGCAGCTGGCGGGGCCCGAGGGCGTCGCCGCCGGGTGCCCGCTGGAGCGGCACTTCCGCGACGCGAAGGCGCTGCAGATCTACGAGGGCTCCAACCAGGTCCAGCGCGTGGTGATCGCCAGACAGCTGCTCGGCTGACCGCATAATCGTCTGCATGGACTTCAGCTTCTCGGAGGAGCAGCTCGCGATCCGCGACACCATCCGCGAGTTGGTGCAGGACAAGGTGGCGCCCAGGGCTGCGGAGATCGACGAGAGGGAGGAGTACCCCAGGGACATCGAGCAGCTCTTCGCGGAGAACGGGGTGCTGGCCATCCCGATCCCGGAGGAGTACGGGGGCATCAGCGGCTCGAGCGTGACGATCTGCATGGCGACCGAGGAGATCGCGAAGGCGTGCGCGTCCTCGTCGCTGATCCTCGGCGTGCAGTCCCTGGGCTCGTATCCGATCCTGGTCGCCGGCACCGAGGAGCAGAAACGGCGCCTGTGCCCGCCGCTCGCTCAGGGCCGGATCGCCGCGTACGCGCTGACCGAGCCGGGGTCCGGATCGGACGCGGGCGGCATGAAGACCACGGCGCGGCGCTACGGCGACGAGTACGTGATCAACGGCAGCAAGGTGTTCATCACGCACGGCAACATCGCCGACACGCTCATCGTGTTCGCGCGCACCGATGCTGACGGCGGATCGCACGGCATCAGCGCGTTCGTGCTGGAGCGCGAGCAGAGCCCGTGGCAGGTCGTGAAGCTCGAGCACAAGCTCGGGATCAAGGGCTCGCCGACCGCGATGCTCGCGTTCGACGACGTGCGCGTGCCGGCCGCCAACCGGCTCGGCGACGAGGGCCAGGGCTTCAGGATCGCGCTCAGTGTGCTCGACCGCTCCCGGCCGGGCATCGGCGCGCAGGCGCTGGGCATCGCCGAGGGCGCGCTGGAATACGCCGTCGGCTATGCCAAGGAGCGCCAGCAGTTCGGCCAGCCGATCGCGTCGTTCCAGGGCCTGCAGTTCATGCTCGCCGACATGGCGACGCAGATCGAGGCGGCTCGCCACCTCGTGTACCTGGCAGCGACGAAGGTGGACACACGGGCGCCGGACCTGACCAAGATCGCCGCGATGGCCAAGCTGTTCGCGTCCGACACGGCGATGAAGGTGACGACCGACGCGGTGCAGGTCCTGGGCGGCTATGGCTACATCAAGGACTACCCGGTCGAACGCATGATGCGCGACGCCAAGATCACGCAGATCTATGAGGGCACGAACCAGATCCAGCGCGTGGTGATCTCCCGACACCTGCTGCGATAGGCCCCCGGTCGCCTGCGCCGGAATCCACCGATCGCTCGCGTTCGAGGTCCACCACGGTCGCTCGCGCGGTGGATCCCGGCGTCGCCCGTGCGGCTTGGATTCTCAGTCGCCGCACAGATATAGTTCGCGGCGTGAACGAGCTGTCGGACAGCATCGCCTGGCCCTCGCGTGACCCCGAATGGGTCGGCAAGGTGCTGCTGACCGGGCTGATCCTGCTCATTCCCGTGGTCGGCCAGCTCGTGCTCCTGGGATGGATGCTGGCCGCGCTCGACAACCTGCGCGACGGCCGGGAGGTCCTGCCCCCGGCCGGGTTCTCGTACCTGGGACGCGGCGTGAACCTGTTCGTCGTCTATCTCGTCTACATCGCCGCGCTCCTGGCCGTGTTCGGTGGCCTGTTCGGCGCCGGACTGGCGGTGTCGCTGTCCAGCTCGAGCGCCAGCAGCCTGCTCGGCGTCGCGCTGATCCTGCTCGGCTACGCCGTCCTCCTGGTCGCCGGGCTCGCGCTGAGCCTGTTCACACCGGCCGTGGTCGTCGCCACCGAGCGCGGCGGCATCGGCGGGGGGCTGAACGTGCCCGCGGTGATCCGGCTGATCGGCGCCGACGTCGAGGAGTCGCTGCGCGCCGGGCTGTTCACGCTGGTCGCCTCGCTGATCGGCAGCCTCGGCGCCATCGCCTGCCTGGTCGGGCAGTACTTCACGACGCCGTACGGGTACGCGGTGCTGGCGGGGGTCGTGCACCACTACGAGCGGAACGCCGTGTCCAGAGCCGCCGCGCCGGCGGCGGCCCAGTCACACACCACACCAGAGAAAGGAGTCAGCAGTTGAGCGACGCACCGACGCCACCACCGTCGTCCGGCGGCGGCTGGCAGCCGCCCGGACCCCCGCCGCCGCCCCAGGGACCGCCGTGGCCGCCTCCGCCTCCGCCGGGCCCGCCGCCGGGGCCGCCCCCGCCTCCGCCCCCGCAGGGCCCGCCCTCCGGCGCGCCCCCGCCCCCGCCCCCGCCCCCGCCGCCGGGGCCGCCCCCGCCGCCCTCGTACACGCCGCCGCCGCCCGGGGGGCCGCCGCCGTACACCCCGCCTCCGGGGCAGGGCGCACCGCCGCCGTACACGCCTCCGCCGCCTCCGCCGCCCCAGGGCGCATATCCGCCTCCGGCGTACACGCCCCCGACCGGCGGCTACGCGCCCGTCATGGCGCCGCCCAATGACAGCCAGGCCACGCTCTCGCTGGTCCTGGGCATCATCAGCGTGTTCTGCTGCCCGATCCTGGGCCCGGTCGCGCTGTTCATCGGCAACGCGTCGCGCCAGCGCGTCCAGGCGAGCGGCGGCACGCTGGGCGGCGGCGGCCTCGCCACCGCCGGGCTGATCCTCGGCATCATCGGGACGATCTTCCTCGTCTTCGGTGTGATCTCTGTCGTCGTCGGCGTCGCCAACGGGCTGCGCACGACGCCGTAGCGCCGCCGCGCGAGTCGCCCGGGCCCGCGCCCGGGCGGCCCGAGCCGGCCGGTGAGCGAGCCTGCTTACAGAAGGCTTACCCGGGCCATTCGTAGAATCTCGGCGAATGGCACTGCCACCGCCCCCCCCGCCGCCGAGAGCACGGCGCTCTCTGTACCAGCAGCCGCCGTACTACCAGCAGCCGCCGCCGCGCCGTCGCCGGGGATTCCCCTGCGTCATCGTCGCGGTGCTGCTGGTCGGGGTGCTCGCGATCGGCGGCGTGGCCGGCTACCGGGTGGTCGGGTTCCTGCAGTCCGTCCTCAACGGAGGGAACCCGGTGCAGATCCTCCAGCAGCAGCTCGACCCGCCCGCGGGCTCGATCGCGTACAAGATCAAGCACGGCCAGCGGATCAACGTCCTGGCGCTCGGGTACGGCGGGCCCGAGAACGACGCTCCGTACCTGACCGACAGCATCATGGCCGTCAGCATCGACCCGGTGACGAAGCGCGTCGTCGAGATCTCGGTGCCGCGCGATCTCTACGTGCGCATCGACGCCTGGCAGGACGGCCGCAAGTACACGGAGAAGATCAACGCCGCGTTCGAGGTGCCCAACATGCCGCGGGCGTTCGGCCCGGGGCCGCTCAAGCCCGCGTACACGGGCAAGGACGGCGCGGGCCACCTGGCGGAGGCCGTGGTCGGCGGCCTGACGGGCCTGTCGTTCGACCGCTACGCCGCCGTGGACTTCAAGGCGTTCCGCACGGTGGTGGACGCGCTCGGCGGCATCACCGTGCACATGGACGGCCCGCTCGACGACTGCCACTACCCCGACTACCACAACGGGTACGTCAACCACGGCGTGCCGGTGGGCCGGCGCTGTCCGCCCGGCGCCGGCATCCACTTCCAGGCCGGCACGTACACCGTGAGCGGCGAGCAGGCGCTGCAGATCGCCCGCTCGCGCGACGCGATCGAGCCGGAGCAGGCGACGGACTTCGCCCGGGCCAAGCGGCAGCAGATGATCATCTCGGGCATCAAGGCCAAGGCCGTCTCGGTGAACGGGCTGGCGAGGGCCCCGCAGCTCATGGACGCGGTGCAGGCCGACTTCAAGACCGACATGGACGTGAACGACGTGACCGCCCTGTACAACCTGCTCGGGCACCTGCCCGACTCGTCGATCCAGCACTTCGCGATCACCGACCAGAACCTGGTCGTGGACGTGAACGGCACGGGCGGCGACTGCGGCGGCCCGCGCGGCGCGTTCGTGCTGTGCCCGGTGGACAGCACGTATCACGTCTGGCAGACCGTGTTCGGCCAGCTGCCGCTGCCCAGCCCCCTGCTGGCGGAGAAGGCGCCGGTCCAGCTCGTGAACGCCAGCCGCAACACGGTGGACCTGCAGCAGCGGACGACCGATACGCTGCGTCAGATGGGTTTGAACGTCAGCGACGGCGCCCGCCACGCGGCGCTGCTCCAGAGCACCGTCGTGGACTACTCGGGCGGCAAGTACCCGCAGACGGCCGCGTGGCTCAAGGACTTCTTCGGCGCCAACGTCGTGCCCGCGGCGTCGGCCGGCATCACGCCCGCGCCCGGCCAGCAGACCGACGGCCTCGTCGTCGTGATGGGGTCGGACTACGCCCGCCGGTGGATCGGGCAGGGATAGCGAGCTGAGCCGGGACCTGGCGGCCGAGTTCCGGGCCGGGAACGTCCGGGGGCTGGCCCGGGCCATCACGCTCGTGGAGCAGCGCGACCCGTCGGTCCGCCACCTGCTGGAATCGCTGGGGGACGCCGGCACGCGGCCGGTCGTGCTGGGCTTCACGGGCGCGCCGGGGACCGGCAAGTCCACCCTGGTGGACGCGCTGGTCGGCCTGCTCCGGGGCCGCGGGGACCGCGTGGCCGTGCTGGCCGTCGATCCGAACTCGCCGTACTCGGGCGGCGCCATCCTGGGCGACCGCATCCGCATGCAGCGGCACGCGCTCGACGCCGGCGTCTACATCCGCTCGATGGGCGCCCGCGGCCACCTGGGCGGGCTGTCGGTCGCCAGCCGGGAGGCGATCCGGCTGCTCGGGGCATTCGGCTTCGCCTGGGTGATCCTGGAGACGGTGGGCGTCGGGCAGTCGGAGCTGGAGGTGGCGGCGATCGCGGACACGACGGTCGTCGTGCTGACGCCGGGCCTGGGCGACGGGGTCCAGATGATCAAGGCCGGCATCATGGAGATCGCGGACGTGTTCGTGGTCAACAAGGCCGACGTGCCCGGCGCGGACAAGACCGCCCAGGAGATCCGCAGCATGCTCCACCTCGGCCCGAAGCTGACCTGGCGGCCGCCGATCGTCATGACGGTCGCGTCGCGGGGCGAGGGCGCCGAGGAGCTCCTCGGCGCCCTCGCCCGGCACCGTGAGCACATGGAGGCCAGCGGGGAGGGGCGGCGGCGGGCCGAGGCCCGCCTCAAGGACGAGGCGGCCGACCTGGTCGGAGAGTGGGCGAGGGCGGAGGCGAGGCGGCTGCTGGATACCGAGGCCGACCTCGCCGAGGCCCTGCTGCGCGACCGGATGCCGTACGCCGCGGCCGAGGAGATCCTGACCCGCCAGACGGGACGGCTGGTCCCAGAGGCCGCCAGGACCGACCCATAATGAGTTGGAGATGAGGGTCCGCTACAGCCGAGAAACGTGGGAGCGCGAGTACGAGGCCGCCCGCAGACGGGACGACGGCATCGAGACGAGCACGCTGTCCGGCGTGGAGGTGGAGCCGCTCTACACCCCCGAGGACCGCGGCTTGCAGGAGGAGCTGCCCGGCCAGTACCCGTACACGCGGGGCATCCACCCGACCGGGTACCGGGGGCGGCTGTGGACGATGCGCCAGTTCTCGGGCTTCGCGACGGCCGAGCAGACGAACCGCCGCTACAAGTACCTGCTGGCCAACGGCCAGACCGGCCTGTCGGTGGCGTTCGACATGCCCACCCTGATGGGCCAGGACAGCGACGCGCCGACCAGCCGGGGCGAGATCGGCCACTGCGGGGTCGCGATCGACTCCCTGGCGGACATGGAGACGCTGTTCGGCGGCATCCCGCTCGGCGACGTGTCCACGTCCATGACGATCAACTCGCCGGCCGCCGTCCTGCTGTGCATGTACCTGGCCGTCGCCGAGAAGCAGGGCGTGCCGTTCACCCGGGTCGACGGCACGCTGCAGAACGACATCCTGAAGGAGTTCATCGCCCAGAAGGAGTACATCTTCCCGCCCGAGCCGTCGATGCGCCTGGTGGTGGACTCGATCGAGTACTGCACCCGTGAGGTGCCGAGGTGGAACACGGTGTCCATCTCCGGCTACCACATCCGGGAGGCGGGCTCCACGGCCGCCCAGGAGCTGGCGTTCACGCTGGCCGACGGCTTCGCGTACGTGGACGCGTGCATCGAGCGGGGGATGGACGTGGACGAGTTCGCCCCCCGGCTGTCGTTCTTCTTCGACGCCCACATCGACTTCTTCGAGGAGATCGCGAAGTTCCGGGCGGCCCGCCGGATCTGGGCGCGCCACCTGCGCGAGCGCTACGGCGCCCGCGACGAGCGGTCGTGGAAGCTGCGGTTCCACACGCAGACGGCCGGCGTCTCGCTGACCGCGCAGCAGCCCGAGCTGAACATCGCCCGCACCGCCGTCGAGGCGCTGGCCGCCGTCATGGGCGGCACACAGTCGCTGCACACGAACGCCATGGACGAGGTGCTGGCGCTGCCGACGGACAAGGCGGCACGCATCGCGCTCAGGACGCAGCAGATGATCGCGTACGAGACGGGCGTGGCGAGCACGATCGATCCGCTGGGTGGCTCCTACTTCGTGGAGCGGCTGACGGACCAGATGGAGGAGGAGGCCGAGGCCTACTTCGAGCGGATCGACTCGTACGGCGGCGTGATCCCGGCGATCGAGGCCGGGTTCTTCCAGAAGGAGATCGCCGACGCGGCGTTCCGGCACCAGCAGGAGCTGGACCAGCACCGCCGGGTCCTGGTCGGCGTCAACGACTTCGTCTCGGAGGACGCCGACGACCTCGAGATCCTCCGCATCCCCGCCAGCCTGGAGCAGGAGCAGGCCGAGCGGGTCCGGGAGGTCCGCCGCCGCCGCGACGCCGGCGCGGCGAACCGGGCGCTGGACCAGCTCCGCCGGGCGGCCACCAGCCCCGACCAGAACCTGATGCCCCACATCCTCGAGGCCGTGCGCGCGTACTGCACGGAGGGCGAGATCATGGGCGCGATGGTGGACGTGTTCGGCCTGTACACCGAGAAGGCCATCATCTAGGTGATGTGTTGCGCTGCGGTGCTCAGACCCGATCCCCACGTTGACGTAAGCAAGGGCCCTGCCCGAGCGTATGAGTTGATCTTCCCGAGATCGCATACGTCGCCCCCGGACCCGGAGGGATGGACCGAAGGTCCCCCCAATGTCCAGAGGGAGGGGGGGTTCCGGCAGGGGCGGCCTGCCCCCACTTGCATCAAGCGATGAGCTCACACGCGCCGGCCCGGCCGGTCCGCATCGTGCTGGCCAAGGTCGGCCTCGACGGCCACGACCGCGGCGTGAAGGTCGTGGCCCGGGCGCTGCGCGACGCCGGGTACGAGGTGATCTACACGGGCCTGCGGCAGACGCCCGAGATGGTCGTGGACGCGGCCCTCCAGGAGGACGCGCAGGTGATCGGCCTGTCGCTCCACTCGGGGGCGCACATGACGCTGGCGCCCGCGGTGGTCGAGGAGCTGCGGCGGCGGGAGGCGACCGACATCCTGGTGTTCGGGGGCGGCATCATCCCGGACGAGGACATCGCCGAGCTGAAGCGCCTGGGCGTGGCCGAGCTGTTCCCGCCCGGCACGTCGCTCCAGGCGATCGTGGACTGGCTCCGCGAGCGGTTCCCGGAGAGCGCCCCCGCCTCACCCGGCGGCTGATGCGGCCAGCTGACGGCGGCTGGCGAGCCCGTTTCCACCGATACAGCACGAGGCTCTACGGTCCCGACCCGGCGGCGGCCTGGCTGACGTGGATCGGCAACGAGCGGATCGCGGTGGGCGTCATGCCGACCGGCGCCACCATCGGCAGGCTGGCGGCCGAGGGCGTCACGCACGTCGTCAACTGCCGGGCGACGTGGGAGACGTTCGTGTCCCAGGAGCTCGCGATCGAGCGGGGGATCTTCGGCCGGGCCCGCGTGGTCCACGCCCCGATGCTGGACACCGGGTGGCGCCAGCATCCGCGCCGGTGGTCGGCTGGCGCGCGGTTCGCAGCCCGGACGCTCGACGAGGACCCGACCGCGCGCGTGCTGGTCCACTGCAAGGCCGGGGTGCACCGGTCGGTGCTGGTCGCGTACGCAGCCCTCCGACTGCGCGGCCGCTCGGCGGACGAGGCCTCGCGCCTGATCCACGGCCACCGGGCCGAGGCGGAGCTGCTGCCCGCCTATCGTGCGAGCGTCGAGGACTGGCTCGTCGCGGACGCTTCGTCAGGCTCCGGCTGAGGCCCGGACGCACTCCTCCAGGCGCGCGCCCAGCCGCCTGATCGCGTCCAGCAGCTCGGGCGGCTCGCGCACCACGAAGTGGCACGGGAGGCCGGCCAGGAACCGGGCCACCCAGTCCAGGCTGTCGGCGTGGGTGCGGAGGAGCGGTCCGTCCGGGGTGTCCTCGACCGTGCCCACGATGGGCGAGATCGCTCGGCGGGCCACGTCGAGCGGCGCGTCCAGCAGCACCTCCGCCGTCCACCCGCTCCACGTCCGGGCGAGCGTGCTGACCAGGTGCGCCCGGACGTCGAACCCCTCCGGTCGCGTGAACGTGGCCTCCAGCGGCGCCGCCTCGAGGACACGGTCCAGGCGGAACACGCGAACGTCGGACCGGAGGTGGCACCAGCCCACCGCGTACCAGCGCTGCTCCCGGTAGACCAGGCCGTACGGGTCGATCTCGCGCGTGGTCTCCCGGGTGCCCGACCGGTGCCGGATGCGGAGCCTGCGGCGTTC